>Ga0079224_100017461_pt1 | contig 10112 bp, 6 predicted proteins | sample Stecom2015_FD_80414 | JGI IMG/M metagenome (GOLD analysis project Ga0079224, IMG submission 80414) | Agricultural soil microbial communities from Utah to study Nitrogen management - Steer compost 2015 | ecosystem: Environmental > Terrestrial > Soil > Agricultural land | place: USA: Utah... | reverse complement strand
TCGGGCTGAGGCGCGCGATCAGGCGGCGCCTCGTCGGCAGTGAACAGATTGTCCTCCTCATCAGCAAGGAAATTGTGGCGAGGCCGGGCGTAGTTGAGCGGCTCCTCGGCGTCGGGCTCGGGTTCCCAATCGACATGGTTGACCATAGCATCCGGTTCGGGCGCCGCGACCTGCTCCAGATCGTAGGCGGTTTGCCGCACGCCCTCGTAAAATGCCTCGGTGATCTCGGTCGCCAGCGTGTCCTCGTCTTCTTCGGGCAGTGGCTCGGAGAACGGGTTATCCATCGCGTCGCGCTGCACGGCGTTGATTAGGTCGTTATCCAGGTCCAACTCCAGCGCCACGCGATCCGGCTCGTCACGCTCGACCGCCTCGGCTTCGTCCGCTTGCTCTAGCAGTTGTTCAAAATCGACCGGGAGCGCCTCGCTTGCCGGAGCTTCGTCGGCGAACGCGTCCCACTCTGCGTCGAGGTGCACGCTTTCGGCGGGCGTATCCTCTACCGGCAGGCTCTCGACTGGCGTCACCTGGTCCATCTCGTCCGCCTGGTCGGCCTCGACTGTTTCGACTTGCTCATCCCAATCCCGCGCCGTGGCGGTCGGCTCCGGGAAGATCTCCTCAATATCCCCCGGCTCCCACTCATCCTCGCTCGGGAACAATTGCCGCAACCGTTCCGCCTCTTCCGGCGAGGCGTTTTTTTCCCACGAGGGCAGGGGTCGCAGTCGGGGGCGCTGGTCACGCGGGGGCGGAAGCTGCTGCTCGATCTGGCTGAGCAGGTCATTCAGCGAGAACCCTGGCTCTGGCTCTTCGTCCGAAACGGCGTTCAGCGCGGCGGTCGCGGGATAGTGCTTTGAGTCTTCCTCGCTTGGCGGTGGCTCGGCAGGGATGGTGGTGCGGCGCGTGTCGGGGATAGGTGTCTCCTGGCGCAGCCAGTCGGGCGTGTCGTTTTCGCCCAACAACTCGAAATTGTCGCGCTCGTCCGGTGAGAGCGCCGGTGCGTCGGGCGCGTCGTCGTCTGCATAGGTCGGCTCGGCGAAGTCATCCTCTTCAATCTCTTCTCCGGCCATCGCCGCCAGCACGCCCTGGAAAGACGGGTCGAACAGGCCGCCAATCACGTCGCCAATCGTCGTGTCGTCAAGCTCCGTCTCGTCATCGTCCGGGGCGGGCTCTTGCGGCGTCTGGCCCCGGCGGATTGAGTCGAGCACGTAGTCAAGCGGATTCGCCGGTAGCTCTTCGTCTTCGGGCGCGCTGAGCAGGTCTTCCAGGGTGCTTCGTCGAGCGGGCGCGTCCGGCGCGCGTAATGAATCGACCAGCTCGTGAAACGCCTGATCGGCGGCTGAGGGAGGCGACTCCTGGAGCGGCGTCTGAGCTAGCGCGTCGAGCACCTCGCCGAAGGTGGATGGATCATGCGGTGTGCCGGTTGCCAGAAACTGGCGCACGCCGTCGAGGTCTTGCGGGGGTACGGTCGGCGTGTCAACGTCTTCGGCGGGCGCTTCGTCCAAAAAGGGCGATACCGCGTCTTCGTCGATCCACTCATCCAGTGGCGACGACTCTTGCGCCAGCGCGTCTGTCTTGCGCAGGCTAGCGGTCCGGTCGATGTCTTGCCAGTCGACCAGCGCGTCTGTCGCGCTAGGGTCCGGTTCGTCGGTGAAGTGCCGCGTCTGCGCCAGGCGATTCAGGTCGGTCTCGCTCGCTTGCGGTTGCTCGTCGTGCCGGGGTGGGGCAGATGGCCGCCGCGCCGCTGCCTCGCCCAGCCGGACAATCAGATCGCGTGCCATGTACGGCTTTGCGATCGCCGCTTCGATGCCAAGCAGGTTGGCGCGCTGCGCCTGCTCGTCGGTGGAATGGCTCAGCACGAGGCGCAGATCGGGGCGAATGGAGCGAATGCGCTCGATCAACTCCGCAATGTCCATGTCGGGAACGTCGAAATCGATCACGGCGATGTCGAATTCGCTCTCGCGCAAGATCTCTTGCGCCGCCATCCCGTTCGCCGACACGCTGACCTCAAACGCGCCGGTTCCTTCCAGGGCTTGTTTGACGTTCACCATGAACGGGATATTGGGATCGATAATCAGGACACGTGTTGACATGGCTTTGGCCCGCCCGCGCTGAGGAAACACTGCTCTGTGCATTGTACTGCGAGCTGCCCTGCGAGGCAACGCAGGCTCGCCAGGGCTACTCCGCGACCGGCAGATCGCCGCACGGCCCTTCCAGCTTCAACCACTGCGTATTGTTGACGGCCCACACCTGCTGCCCGTTCGCGCGCTGGACGCGATACCAGCTTGTATCCGCATTGCGGCCAATCGCTGTCACCGTCTCGCCGACCTCGAACTGGCCGAGCTTGATCGCACGCGTGCCGGGGCCATCGCGATAGTTCAACTCGGTGACCATCACGCGCCCGGTGCAGGCTGTCGCACCCGGCGCCGACACCGTCCCGGATGCCTGGAGCGCGAGCGCGGCGGGCGCGCTGGTGCTGCTGCGGTTGGTGGCGATCACTTCGAGGTGATAGCTCCCCTCGCGTGTGGGTGTCCATGACAGGATCGCTTTGGTCGGGCCGGTCTGGCCGTCCGGCATGCTGATGATGCTGCGCACCTGCCCGCCTTCGACCAACTGAAAGCCCGTCGCCGTGCGATCCGTCTCGACCTCGATATCGACCGGCTGCCTGATTGGAACCACTGCGCCATCTGCCGGGGCGATGATCCGCACGGTGGGCGCTGCCGTGTCCTCGGCGGGCGCGTTGGCGCGCGGCGTGATCGGCTGATCGGGCGCGCCGTCTTCGCCGGAAAGCTCCAGCGAGCAGGCGATCAACGCGCCTGCCAGCGCCGCCACGACGATCAGCAGGCGAGTGGGCGAAGCGGACGAACGGTTCATAATGGCTTCCTGTGCTGCGGCAAACGGTTCCCCCCACTCTAACAGATTCACCCCGCGCTTGCGAGCGACCCAACGCCAGAACGCAGCAGGGGCAGTCGTCGCCAACTGCCCCTGTTCGATGGTCCGTTCCGCGCGCAACCGATCAGCGCACGCCCCACAGGCGGATCATGGTGTCGCTACCGCCCGAAGCGAGAAGCGTCCCGTCTGGGCTGAACATGACCGCCGTCACACTGTTGTGCCCGGGGAGCAGCGTCATCGGCGCCGGGCTGCCGGTCGACCAGACGCGCACCGCGCCATCCTCACCCCCGGCGGCGACCAACTGGCCGCTCGCGCCGAAGGACACAGCGGTTGCCGCGTTGCCAGCGCCCGTATCAAGTGTGATCTGAAGCTGGCCGCTACCACTGTTCCACACCCAGACCGCGCCATTGCCCTCGCACAACTGCATCTGCCCGGTTCCTGCGATCAGCGCGCCATCCGCACTGACCGTCAGTCCGTTGATCCAGCCGCTATCGCCTTCGAGCGCTACAGCGGCCTCGCCGCTGGCGACGGTGTATAGCTCGACACCGTCGCCACCCTGATCGCAGCTCTTGCCTGCCGAGCCGACCGCGACCCGATCGGTGCCGATCATGTCGATCGCGTTGACCAGACCGTAGGTCGCGATCTCGCCGAGCAGCTCGCCGCTGGCGACATCCCACACGCGGACGCGGCCATCCAAGCCGCCACCTTCGGGGTTCACGCCGCCCGCGGCGACGCGCGACCCGTCAAAGCTGACTGCGACTGATTCGATCTGCGCGCCATGCTCGAACGCGCTGAGCTGCTGCCCGCTGGCGATATCCCACACGCGGACGCTGCCATCCCAGCCCCCGGAGATCAGCCGCGCGCCGTCCGGAGTGAAGACCACGCTCGTCACACGGTCGTTGTGCCCGGTCAGCGTTGTGATCGGTTGGCCGGTAGCCGTGTCCCACAGGCGGATCGTGCCGTCGTGGCTGGCCGAGGCTAGCTGATTTCCGGCAGGGCTGAACGCCAGCCCGGAGACGTTGCCGGTGTGTCCGGCCAGCACCGTCACCTCGGCCAGTAACGCCGCGTTCCCGGTGTCGATCGGCGCCAGCGGCCCGCCGCCCTGATCTTCGACTAGGGGTTGTTCCTCACCAGACGGCTGCTCTTGCACCTCTGGCTGCTCTTGCATCTCCGGCTGCTGCTCGTCCGGCGGCGCTTGCTCCTGCGCTGGCGGCAGTTGTTCCTCGACCGGCGGCTGCTGTTGCTCACCCAGTGGCAACGCTTCCTGCGGCTGTTCCTCAAGCGGCTGCGTGGGCGGGATCACGACTTCTGGTTCTGTCGGGACTGCGGTTGGCACCTGTGTCGGGACAAGTGTCGGCACAAGCGTCGGAACGGCAGTCGGCGGTTGGGTCGGCGGCGCTTCCTCGACCGGCGGCAGCGCGCGCAGCGCCTGGGCGCCCGGGTTGACGTTGATATCGAGATACGCTTGGTTATTGCCCTCGTCGCTTTCTGCGACCGTGTTCCCGGTATCCACCGTGACCAGCAGGCGCGTCAAGCCGGGCGTGTCGAACGTCATCGTTACGCCGCCCGCCGGAATCTCCACTTCCTGGCCCGGCCCCAGCCCTGAGACGATTCCCAGATCGCGCGATTGCTGGCCGAGGACTGCTGCCGCAACGTTAAACTGACCGGCTGGTAGCCCGCCGAAGTTCCGCACGCGGACGATGTAGGTCGCCTGCGCGGTCCCACCCGCGTCCAGCGTGACCTCGCGCGGCCCTTCCAGCACACTCAACCGCAGATCGGGCGGGGTCGGTGTGGCGGTTGCGCCGGCTTGCGTGGGTTCCGGGGTGTTGGTCGGCGCCTGCGTGGGCGGCGGAGGAACCTGCGCCGGCCCTATCCCCGCGCAGTTGCCAAGCTGCGTAGTGTACGCAGCGCTCACCCAGCCGGTGCGCCCGCCAGCGCTCAACAGCCACCATTGGCCGTCTGGCTGGTTCGCGTAGCCGATAATCGGCGGTTCTTCGCCCGCCTGGAACGTCAGAATGATGTCGTACATCGTGCCCGGCCCGGCCCGGAAGCGCAGCGGCGTGTTGATCCGCGCGCGGCACTGCATGTTCGCTACAGTCGGCGTGATGTTGGCGGCAGGCGTGCCCGCGCCGCTATCGCCCGGATCGAGCGGGCCGCGCACTTGCACTTGCAACGGCTCGGACTGCCCCGTGACGCCGCCGCTGTACGCGCGGACCACCAGCGTCAGCGTGCCGCTTTGCTGCGGCGTGTAGTCTAGCACGACCGTCAGTTCTTCGGGGCGCTGGTTTTCGGCGGGCGGCTGCGTCGTGACCGGGATATTGTTCACCAGTAGCTCGACTTGTGTGATGCCCGAAGGCGACGCCGCCCGCGCCGTAACAGAGAAGCGCTCGCCCTGGACGAGGGTTGCGCTGCTATCCGGCTCAAGAATCTCAACGACGGGCCGCTCGACCTGCGCTGAGGTGGCGGGAGTCGGTTCCAACTCGCCGCGCTGCAAATTGCACGCCAGCGCAGCCAGCATCAGCGCCGCGATCACGATCAGCGGGCGCCAAAGCACGTGACGGCTTGTCATAGGATAAACTCCTGAATCGCGCGAGCGCGATTGAGCTTGCATCTTCACAACGGTGGTTCTCTCAACGGGTTTTCTGCCGGGCGCTACGCACAAATACACGCTGAGCGCCGGTGCGGACGATTATTTGCATTGTAGTTCAATTGCGGGGGACTGCAAACCTTTGTCAGCCGAACACCCCCCAGGCGTCAGCCAAGCGTTGGGTCGCAGCAGGGCAGCGCGACATTACGCGCTTCAGCGCGCGAGTAGCAGCAAAAAGCCCCTGCGCAGAGCAGAGGCCGTTGTGTGTGAGTAGGGTGGGGCGGCTCAGTCAAGCGGCTGTTTATAGATGATGTAACGCCCCATATCGTCGCCTTTGGCGATGCAGGTCGAGATCTCCACTTTGAACTCATGCCCGCCCGATACCCAGCGCAATCCTTCTTGTAGCAGCCCCTGGCCGACGTAGCACACGGGCCGGTCTGCCTTTCGATTCCAGCACATCGGGCAGCGCTCCAGCGTGTAGACGTATTTGTCGCCTTCGTCATGCACGTTGGAGATCTGATCGGAGAACTGCGTGAAGATATTCGCCATCGCCGGCAGGCCGATCTTCAGCTTAGCGGTCAGCGGCAAGACCTTGAATGCCAGGTCGCCCACACCGGCCAGCGCGCCAAACCCACGCAGCGCGTCGGCGAACGTGGCGCGTCCCGCGCGTAGCGCCAGACCGCGACCACCGCGCGGCCCGTACATCTCTTCGAGCGCGACGCACAGCGCGGTGAAATAGGCGAAGTCAAACTCTTTTTCCAGGTTGTCCGGTGGATAGTTGTTGATCAGTTCAGACAGGCCCGCCAGGTGCAGGATCGCGTTAAGGCCGTTCTTGCCCATTACCTCTTCGAGCGCCTCGATCGTGATCCGGGCGAACTTATTGGGATAATAAAACCCGCTCTTTTCCGGTGGCATCGTGCCTGATCCTCCAATCGACGTGTGGGGCGGACCGCCGCGGGGCCCTCGCCGCCACGCATCAGTATACGCGAAATCGGTCCGTCTGCCATTGACCGGCAAGCGACGCAGATAGTACGCGTATTATAGGGACAATTGTGATTTTGGCGAATGGTCTTTACGAATCATTGATGAACCTCACCCCTAAAACCCCTCTCCGCGTGTGGAGAGGGGCCGGGGGTGAGGTTCTATCACTGCAATCGGGCAGGTGAATCACCCCGCTGCGACGATCGGCAGCGCGTCATCGGTAGCGGGCTGCGCCGACGCGAGGCGGCCCTGCATGCTCCACGGGCCGGTCCAGGTGACGGTCACCTGCGCGAGCCTGCCGCGCCAGTCCTGCGTGTCGTCCTCGAAGAAGACTAGCTTGTTCTGCGGCGTGCGGCCCCGCCACTTGCCCCGGTGCTGATCCTCGACCAGCACCTCGACCGTCTGCCCCAGGAAGCGACTGTTGATTTCGGCCACCACCTGCGCCTGGAGTTCTTCGAGCGCGGCGTGGCGGCGTTTTTTCTCGGCATCCGGCACGTCGTCTGCCATCGTGCGCATGCTGACCGTGTGCGGGCGCGGGCTGTAGCGCGCCAGATGTACCTTGTCCAGCTTCAGTTCCGCCAGCAGATCGTACGTGCCCTGGAACTGCTCGGCGGTCTCGCCGGAGAAGCCGACGATGATATCGCAGTGGATCGCCACGCCGGGGATCCGCTCGCGGATGCGCGCCACCAGCGCGCGATACTGTGCGACCGTGTAGCCGCGCCGCATCCGCTCCAACACCTCGTCGTCGCCCGCCTGCACCGGAACCTCGATCTGCGGCATGACGCGCGGCAGCTCCGCTACTGTGTCGAGCAACTCGTCCGTCATCCAGTTCGGGTGGCTGGTCAGGAATCGGATACGCTCGACGCCTTCCTGCTCGGCAACCTCATGCACGATGCGCAGCAGTTGCGCCAGGTTCGGGCCGTCCGGTACATCCTTCCCATAGCGGTCGACGATCTGGCCGAGCAGCGTGACTTCCTTGACGCCCTGCCGCGCCAGGCTGCGCACATGCGCCACGATCTCCCCGACGGGGCGGGATTTCTCCACGCCGCGCCGGTAGGGGATGATGCAGTACGAGCACGCGTGCGAGCACCCATACACAACCGGCACGTGCGCGCTCACGAGGCGATGGCGCTCTTGCACGGGCAGAATCAGCGTGCCCTCGTCCATCAGGTCCTGAAACTCGTCACGAGCGGCCCGCGCCCGATCTTCGGCGTTGCGCAGCGAGGTTTCCACGTCACGGTCGCGCAGGAAGTCGACCATCGGCGCGGGGTCGGATGGCGGCAGGAAGACGTCCACCTGCGGCAATTTTTCGCGCAAACGCAGCGGATCGCGCACGCCGACCAGGCAGCCCATCAGCCCGATGACCTTGTTGGGATGCGCCTGCTTGACCTGCGCCAGCTCGCGCAAGCGGCCATACGCCTTGTCCTCGGCGGACTGGCGCACCACGCAGGTATTGATGACCAGGATATCGGCATTGTCGGGGTTGTCCGCCGCGTGATGGCCTAACTCTTCCAATTCAGACGCCAGCCGCTGCGAGTCCGCGACGTTCATTTGGCAGCCTAATGTCCAGATGTGATACTGCATGCTTCTACTACCTCAACCGTGATCGGTCTGCGATGTGGGCGATGATGCGTGTTACCGGGCGTGAACAGGTTACAGCTTGCGCTCCAAATATGCCTTGAGCGCCGCTGCCTGATTGTGGACTTCGTCGCGCGCGCCGTAGACGAGCGTGATGGTCCCTTCGCGCGCCGCTGCGAGCAGCGGCTCCCACGCGGCGGGGTTGGCGTCCAGCTCAGCGGCGTACGCCTGCTGAAAGTCATCCCAGCGCGCCGCGTCGTGGTGGAATTCCTTGCGCAATGCGTGGCTTGGCGCGGCTTCTTTCGCCCAACGTTCCAGCGCGAGCGCATCCTTCTTCACGCCGCGCGGCCACAGCCGATCCACCAGGAAACGGCGCCCATCTTCGGATGCGGGCGGCTCGTACGCGCGCTTAATCTTGATCATGCGGCTCTCCCATTCAGGATGCCGACGACGCCCTAAAAGTCTAGCGGATTTCAGAAAAATTACCAGGGTGGCGGACCGGCTTACGCCCCTGGTTTTGCGCGGCGCAATTGCACGATCAGCGTGCCGATCGCCGCCAGCGCCAGCCCAACGATCGCCCGCGCGCCCAGCCTCTCGCCCAGGAAGATCCACGCCAGGATCGCGATCTGGATCAGCATCGTGTTGTTGATGATGCTAGTCTCGATGGCGGAAAGCGTGCGCTGCGTCAGGTTCCACAGTGTGAAGGCGAACGCTGTATTGACCACCGCCAGCCACGCGATGATCGCCCAGCTTTGCGCGCTCAGCGCTGGCAACCCTTGCGTGGTGATACCCGCGACCAGCATCACGACCGAGCCGATGCCCATACTGGCGACCGTCACCGCCAGTGGCGAAAGCGTGCGCCGCCGGTTGATGCTGCGCCCCATCACCGCCGAAGCCGCGTTGGACAGCACGCCCACCAGCACGATCGCCACGCCCACCATCTCGCGCGCGGGGATTTGGACCGGGTAGAAATACAGCAACACACCCGCCAGATAGAGCGCGATCCCGCTCCACTGCGCCCGCGTGATGCGCTCGCCCAGGAACGCGATCCCCAGCAGCGCGACCATCACCGGCGAAAAGCTGAGCAGCAGGCTCGTCGTCACAGCGGGCAGCCGCTCCAGCCCGAGGAACTGCGCGCCTTGCGTGATGGTGTACAATGCCAGACCGAATGCGATCAGCTCGGCCCAGTCGCGGCGGGGCAGGCGGCGCAGATCGCGAAATGTGCCGCGCCGCGCGGCCAGCGGCAGCAGGCAGATCGTCGCCAGCACATAGCGCAACCCGGCGAACGTCAGCGCCGGGATGTCTTCCAGTCCCTGCTTGATGAGCACCCATGAGCTGGACCACAACAGCGTGACGAACAGCGCCTGAAGCACGGCGCGAGTGTGAGAAGAAGCGGGGAACATCAACCAGCACCTTTCCGTTTGAGCCAGGATCGAGACACGCTTACGCGCGCCAACCTATCCCCTCTGGCATTTTGTGCCTCAAGGTGCCTGCCGTTCTGCGGCTTTACGTCGCGCTCGGTCCAGTCCTGGCGACGGCCAGCGGAACCCTAGCGACCCTTCAGTTGACGAAGTTCATGCAAGCATAGCAAACGCATGATGCTTAGGCAACCGCCGCGTCATGTCAGCGGCTCCAGATAGTAGATGCCTTCCGCGCCTTCGGCCATCCAGCCCTCGAGGTCGCCTGAGCGGACCAGCCACCACCAGCGGCTCTCGTCGTCGCACAGCGGGCCGCTGAGCACGTTGAAGACGCGCCCCGGCGGGATCGAATCGAGGTACTGCCCGCCGGTGTGTGGTTCGGCGCGCACGCGGCTGGGCAGCGGCGGATCGAGCGTCACGCGGCCCTGCTCGCCAGGGATCAGGCGCGGCGCTGGCGCGCCAGGGCAGGTCGCCCGACCAAGCGCCAGCGGCTCGATCCAATAGGTATCGTCGCGTCCCTCACCAATCCAGCCGCTCCATGCTCCATCGCGATCCACGCCTTCAATCCGCCACCACGCGATCGCATCCGCGCACGCCGGGCCGTCGATCACCTGAAACACCTGGCCCGGCGGGATGCGGCGCACCTCTGCGCCGCCCAACCCCGG
>Ga0079224_100017460_pt1 | contig 10112 bp, 12 predicted proteins | sample Stecom2015_FD_80414 | JGI IMG/M metagenome (GOLD analysis project Ga0079224, IMG submission 80414) | Agricultural soil microbial communities from Utah to study Nitrogen management - Steer compost 2015 | ecosystem: Environmental > Terrestrial > Soil > Agricultural land | place: USA: Utah... | reverse complement strand
TTCGTAGAAGAGCTTTTTACTCTCTTCCGCCTGCGAGTCGCGGAACGCCGGGTAGAACACCTCTTCCTCTATCTGCGTATGGATAAGCACTTCCTTCTTGATCTTCTGCAACAGATCGCTGCGCTTCTTCGCCGCGCGATTCGTCGTGTTCGACAGCTCCGACAACAACTCGCGTACCTTGTCGTGATCCTCGCGCAGCATGTCGATCGCGTTCACAGATGGCATCTCGCTCAACTCCTCGATATCGACGCTTCAGCGTCGCACGCACCAAAGCAAAAGGCATGCCATGGAGGGAGGGGGTGTTTAACGCTCGATCCGGCTGCGCAGCGTCGCGAAGCTGACCGGCTTGGTCAGATGCAGATTGAAGCCGGCGTCGCGCGCCGCGGCCCGATCCTTGTCGCGACCGTAGCCGGTCAACGCAATGAGCCTCACACCGCTAAGCTCCGGCAGTCGCCGCGCGCGTCTCGCGATTTCGTATCCGTTCATGCCCGGCAAGTCGATGTCGACAATCGCCGTATCCGGTTTGCCCGCGACGAGCTTTTCCAGCCCGTCGGGCCCCGTTGCCGCCGTATCGACCCGGTGCCCCGACGCCTCGAGAAGCATTCGTAAACCTTCGCGTGAGTCGTCGTCGTCCTCTACGACCAATATCCTCATTGGGGTCCGTGCGTCGAAGCGGTAAAGGCGGTGTGATGACGCGCGACGACGTGGCGAGCGCGCCGTGATGAGCACTTAGCACGGCCGGATTCTCACGCATGCGCTCGCACCGATGCAAGGCGGCTGCGACGCCGGTGAGGGAAACACTTAACGCACGCGAACCGCCGTTGCGCGTGCGGCGCCGTCTTTGACGTACGTCGCCGAATGCAAGTCCTCGACGCGCCAGCGGATCGACGAGAGCCGGCCGGTTCGCGGCGCGCCCCAAGCGCTCTCGAACCGATCGCCGTCGATGACGATCGAAAGGTGCAGATTGCTTCGATGAACGGCAGAATTCGCGCGTATCGCGTCGAGCGCGCCTTCGTCCGCGAACGCGAGCAGATCCCAACCGCCGCCCCGATCAGGCTCTTCGTTCACTCGTGGACCGAGCAGCCAGACCTCTTCGATCGACGGATAGTCCTTCCGCAACGCGTCGACATACATGCCGAGCTCCTCGGGAAGCTGGGCGGGCTTCGTCACGAGGTTCGGCATCGCCTTTCTAGCCCGCGTCGACAGATACCCGAGCCGCGTCCCGATCGATCTTCGCCGCGAGGACGAAGTCGCTCTCGGTCAGCCCGTCGATCTTGTGTGTCCAGACTTCGACCGTGCAGCGCCCCCACGCGACGTGCAGGTCCGGGTGGTGTTGCTGCGCTTCTGCGATCTCGCCGACCCGATTCGCGAAATCGAGCGCCTGCTTGAAGTTCCTGAACGCGAAGGTACGCTCGAGATGGCCCGCGTCGTTCAGACGCCAATCGCCGTCGAGCTGCTCGAGAAGCGCCTCGGCGCGGCTTCGCTCGAGCGGCGGCACGCCTCCACGGCACGGCACGCAATCCTGATCGGCAAGGCTCATGGTTCGCCTCCAGTCGCTTCCGTGACGGTCGCCGGCTGTCTCCCGCATTGAACCTATCCTAACCGACTCGAGGCACGTCGTGCTCGGACGGTCCTCGCGCGAAAGCCGCAAGTTCTGGGCCGGGGGTTGCAGATTCTGCGCCCGGCGCCGCCCGCCCGTCCGTAACCCGCGGAACGTTCGCGCACGTTACGCGTGGCATGCATCTTGCTCCGCTCCTCGACTTCCCGACGACAATCCCAAGGGTACGACATGAAACCGACCGGCTGGGCCGTAGGGACGGGGCTCCTCGCCGTCGCCGTCACGGCTTTTTACACCGTTGCGGGCGCATGGCCGTTCGTCGACGAGAACGATAATCCGACCTTTGCGCCGGTGCTCGAGCGCGTGACACCGGCAGTGGTCAACGTCGCCGTGGCGACGGCGGCGCCGCAGGTGCCGCAGAACCCGCTTCTCGAGGACCCCTTCTTCCGCCGATTCTTCGAGCTGCCGGAGGAGTTCCGGCAGCCGCCCGTGCCGCAGCAGGGAGTCGGCTCGGGGGTCATCATCGACGCCGAGCAAGGGCTGATCGTATCGAACAGCCACGTCGTCCAGAACGCCGAGTCGATCGTCGTGACGCTCACCGACCGCCGTCAGTTCGATGCAGAGATCATCGGCAGCGATCCGCCGACGGACGTTGCGCTGCTGCGAATAGAAGCAGAGAACCTCAGCGAGCTCGAGCTCGGCAACTCCGACGATCTCGATGTCGGCGACTTCGTCGTCGCGATCGGCAATCCATTCGGCCTGGGGCAGACCGCCACCGCGGGTATCGTCAGCGCGCTCGGCCGCAGCGGCATCAACGTCGAGGGGTACGAGGATTTCATTCAAACCGACGCCTCGATCAACCCGGGCAACTCGGGCGGCGCGCTCGTCGGCCTCGACGGCACGCTGAAAGGCATCAACACCGCGATTCTCTCGCCTGCGGGCGGCAATATCGGCATCGGCTTCGCGATCCCGAGCAACATGGTGAGGGAGGTCGTCGATCAGTTGCTCGAGTACGGCGAGGTGCAGAGAGGCCGCGTCGGCATCGGCATTCAGGACGTTCTGCCCGGCCTCTCCGATGCGCTCGGGCTCGGCGTCGACCGCGGCGCGCTGGTCAGCGAGGTCGAGCCCGGCTCGCCGGCGGAAGAGGCAGGCATTCAGGTCGGCGACGTGATCACCGCCGTCAACGGCGAGGAGGTGGCGACCGCTTCGCAGCTGCGCAACGCGATCGGGCTGGTCCGACTGGGGGAGACGGTCACGCTCGCCATCGTACGAGATGGGCAGCAGATGGAGGTCGACGTCCAGGTGGGACCGGCCGAAGAGTCGGCGGCCCTGCCGCAGCCGGACAGCGACGAGCAGCCGGAAGGGCTCCGTGGGCTCGACGGCGCGGAGCTCGTGACGCTCGATCCGAGTGATCCGCGCTTCGACGGCCAAAGCGGCGTGCTCGTCGCAAACGTCCGTCCCGGGAGCGCGGCCGCGCGCAACGGCTTGCGCCCGAACGACATCATCTCGGCGGTAAACCGGACCGACGTCGCGACCGTCGCCGAGCTCAATGCGGCGCTCGAGCAGGCAACGGGGCCGGTGGCCCTGCGCGTCGAGCGCATGGGCAGACAGCTTTTCATCTTGATTCAGTGAGGACAGCACGCCCTCTGGAGCGTAAGGAGTGAGTGGAATGCATTGGTCCCCCGACGTGCTGACGGCCATGCGTCGCAGCCGCCTGTACGATCCCGCCGAGCAGAGCAGGCAGCCGCATCGCACGATGCCGAACACCGTACGCTGGGCCGTTCCGGGCGAGCGCAGCCGACCGGACTACGGCTGCGTCGACTGGTTCGTCTACGAGGAGCCGCCGACCGAGCACAAGAGCACGTAAGCCGCGATTGCGGGAAAATGGGGAAAATGGGGGCTGACACCATTTTCCCCGCGCAAAAAACCAAGGAGAACGAACGTGCGTCGACATCTTCGCATCGCCGGGCAGGCTGTTTCCTCGCGGATGCGAAGCGGAGGCGTAGAGGCCTAGCCGACCGATCCCCGTGCCGCCCTTCGGTATCGTTCGCGGAATGCGGCTGCAGGCTGTGCTTCGTTGGCTCGGCGCGCGCGAACGCGGAATGCTCATCGCATTGCTGGTCGTGCTCGGCGGCGTATGGGCATTCGCGGAGCTATCGGACGAAGTCCTCGAAGGCGAGACGTACGCGTTCGACGAGCGCGTGCTCCTGCTCTTTCGCACCGCGGACGAGCCCGCCGATCCGCTGGGGCCGAGCTGGGCGGAGGAAGCCGCTCGCGATGTCACCGGCCTCGGAGGCATCGGCATCCTGGCGTTCGTTACGCTCGCGGCGGCCGGCTTTCTCGCACTGCAGGGCAAGGCGCATCTCGCGTGGTACGTCGTCGTCGCCGTCGGCAGCGGCATGCTGCTCAGCATGCTGCTCAAGGCCGGCTTCGATCGCCCCCGGCCGGAGCTCGTGCCGCACGGACAGGTCGTCTACACGAGCAGCTTCCCGAGCGGCCACTCGATGATGTCCGCAATCGCGTACCTGACGCTGGGCGCCTTGCTCGCGGAAGCGCAGGCGAGCCCGCTGCTGAAGGCGTATCTGCTCGGTCTGGCCGTGCTGTTGACCGTCGCGGTCGGGGTCTCGAGGGTCTACTTGGGCGTCCATTGGCCGACCGACGTGCTCGGCGGATGGACCGCAGGGTGTGCTTGGGCCCTCGCCTGCTGGAGCGTTGCCCGGTACCTTCGCCGCAGGGGCAAGCTGGAATGAGGGCCGGGCGACGATGCGCGAACGGAATGACGCCGATCCGGCCGGCGGCCGAAGCCGCCGGCCCGCGACGTCAGCGGGTGGGCTTGCTGTAGTCGCGCTCGGCCTGCGGGTCCACCTCCTTCGCGTGGCTCCGCCCTTCCTCCTCGGCGCGCTCGAGCTCTCTGCGCTCCTCGTCCGAAAGCGCCTCGGGCTTCTCTCGGACGCCGCGCTCCGCCGTCTTGCGCGCGCCCTCGTTGTAACGGCGCGCGGCCGTGCGGTTTCCTTCACCTTCGTTGCGTTGCGGCATATCGGTTCCCTCCTCGCGGGCTCATCGATCGTCGGATATGCCTGCTCAGCAAGTTCCATACCACGGTGTCCGCTGTGCAGCCGCTCAGCGCCGTACTGACCGTCGTCGCGACCACGCTCGGGCTGCTTGCCGCGCTGCATGCGCTGCTCAACAAGCGCCGGCCGCAGGCGGCGCTCGGCTGGATCGCCGTGAGCCTCACGCTGCCGTTCATCGGCGCCCTCCTCTATTACCTGTTCGGCATCAATCGAGTCGAAAGCCGCGCGCGGCTGCTGCGCGGAACGGCCGTGTCGAAGGCGCCCCTCGCGCCCGAGGCGGAATTCCCGCTCGTCGCCGGCAACCGGGTGGATGCGCTTTACAACGGCGAGCAGGCCTACCCGGCGATGCTTGCAGCGATTCGCGGCGCGGAGGAGTCGGTTTGGCTGTCCACGTATATCTTCGGCACGCGCGGCGCGGGCGGGGAGTTCATCGAGACGCTCGCGGACGCGCGCAGGCGCGGAGTCGACGTGCGGGTGCTGCTCGACGGCATCGGCGAGCTCTACACGTGGCCGCGCGCGGGCCCCCTGCTCCAGCGCAGCGGCATCTGGGTCGCGCGCTTCCTGCCGCCGCGCCTGCTGCCGCCGGCGCTGCGCATCAATCTGCGCAACCACCGCAAGATCCTGGTCGTCGACCGGACGGTCGCCTTCACCGGCGGCATGAACATCGACGAGCGGCATGTCGTCGTGTCCGGCGCGGGCAAGCGGCCGGTGATCGACGTGCATTTCAAGCTCACGGGGCCGGTCGTCGCGCTCCTCGAGGCGACGTTGGCGGCAGACTGGCGCTTCGCGACGGGCGAACCGCTGCCCCTCGGCGCACCCGCCAAGCCCACCGGCGAGGCCCTGTGCCGGGTCGTCGCGGACGGTCCGGACGAGAATCGGGACCCGCTCGTCGCGCTGCTTTTCGAAGCCGTCAGCAGCGCTCGGCGGCGCGTCGCGATCATGACGCCGTACTTCCTGCCGCCTCCGGAGCTGATCGGGGTCATGCAGGCGACGGCGCTGCGCGGAATCGAGATCGCCGTGATCCTGCCGGCCGCGAGCAACCTCCCGTACGTGCACTGGGCCACCCGACACATGCTTTGGGAGCTGCTCCTCTTCGGCGTTCGCATCTACTATCAGCCGGGCCCGTTCGTGCACACGAAGCTGCTCGTCGTCGACGATGTGCGGGCCGTCGTCGGCTCGTGGAACCTCGACCCCCGAAGCCTCAGGCTGAACTTCGAGCTCGCCGTCGAGATACGCGACGCTCGTCTCGTCGCGGAGCTTGGCGCCCACTTCGACGAGTGCCGCGCGCGCTCGGCGCCGGTCACGCTGCAAGACGTCGACGGCAGACCGGTCCTCGAGCGCGTTCGCGACGGGGCAGCGTGGCTCTTCACGCCTTACCTGTGATGTCCCCGGCGCGCCGGACCCGGCCCGCGCTCGCGTGTGGTAGCCTGTCTCCGTTTCTCAAGCAGCGGCGAGCGGAGCATGAAAGGTAACGACGACGTAGTGGCGATGTTGAACAAGGTGCTCTACAACGAGCTCACCGCGATCAACCAGTACTTCCTGCACTCGCGCATGCTGCGCAACTGGGGCGTGACGAAGCTCGCGAAGTACGAGTACGAGGAGTCCCTCGACGAGATGCGCCACGCCGATCAGCTCATCGAGCGCATCCTGTTCCTCGAAGGGCTGCCGAATCTTCAGGATCTCGGCAAGCTGTTCATCGGCGAGGACGTTGAGGAGATTCTGAAATGCGATCTGCGTCAGGAGCAGCTTGCGATCCCGCTGCTTCGGGAAGGCATCGCGCTATGCGAGCGTGCGAACGACTACGTCTCCCGCCGCTTGCTCGAGGAGATCCTCGCTAACGAAGAGGAGCACGTGGACAAGCTGGAGGCTCAGTTCGAGCTGATAAAGCGCGTGGGTCTTCAGAACTACGTTCAGCTGCAGAGCGAGCCGGCGGAGTAGCTGCGGGGGGCGAGGGCTTTCGCGCGGATAAGAGCCCCGCGTGCTCGAGCACTGCGAGCACGGTGCCGGGGCGAAGTCCGCGCCAGCTATGCAACGTCGGAGACCTCCGCGGCGCCGTCGTTCATTGTCGCGCGCACTTCCTCGATGACCTGAGTCGCCACTTCGAGGCAGCGCCCGCACCGGACCGGCTTGCCGAGCCGGCGATAGATCTCCGGGGCGGAACGCCCCCCCTGTCGGGCCGCGTCGCGGATCTCGCTCTCGCGATGGCCGTTGCAAATGCAGATGTACATGGGGCCAAGGATGAGCGCGTTGCGAACGATTGTCAATTGCGTTTGATGCAGATTTTCATCCGCAGCACGGCGGCGGCCGCTGCCCGGCGGGCCCGCACAGTCAGATCAGCCCGAGCGCCTGCATCGTCCACACGGCGGCCAGGGACACGAGGCCGCCGATCAGCGTCGCGCCGCCGAAGCCGAAGATCGCGTGATTGACCGGCAGCCGGGTCAGCGACGTGCAGACCCAGAAGTAGCTGCTGTTCACGTATTTGATGATGACCGAGCCGCTTGCGCCGGCGAGCATCGCGGCCTCGGGAGAGAGCCCGAGCGTGCCGAGCATCGGCGCGACGAGCGACGCGGCCGTGATCACGCCGACCGTCGTCGAGCCGGTGATCATGTTGCCGATCACGCCGATCGCGAACGGCAACAGGATCGGCGGCAGGCCGTGCTCGGCGAACACCGACGAGATCGCCTCGACCGCGGGCGTCCCTTTCAGGATCTCGCTCAACGAGCCTCCGAGGCCCGTCACGACGAGAATCATCGCGGACGTGCGCAGCGCCTCCTCGACCCACTTGCCCGTCGACGCGGCGCGCTGGTCCGCATGGCGAATGTTGCGAAACGCGAGCCACACGCCGGCGCCGAGCGCGGCCACCGGCCAGCCGACGTACGCGAGCGCCGCCCGCGCGACATGATCCTCGGCGAGAAAGAGCCTCGACACGCTCTGCGCCGAGATCAGCACGATCGGCACGACGATCGGCGCGTACGAGGCCACCGCGCCCGGCAAGCCGCGCGCCTTGTCGTCGTCTAGCCACTCGACGCCCGCGAACTCGTCGTTCGGCGGCGTCGGAATGCGCGGCCCCGCGACGTATTGTCCCCAGAGCCAGCAAGCGACGGAGCCGAAGAAGCACGCGATGCTGCCGAAGATGATGGTCTTGCCGATGTCCGCGCCGACGAGCGCGGCGGCCGCGAGCGGGCCCGGGGTCGGCGGGACGATCGCGTGAGTGAGCTGTAGCGCGCCGACGAGGCCGATCGACGTGACGCCGACCGTGACGCCCATCGTCATCGCCGCGGAGTGCACGAGCGGATTCAAGATCACGAACGCGACGTCCGAGAAAATCGCGATCCCGAGCACGAAGCCGGTCAAGGTCAACGCGAGCGGCATCCGCGCCGAGCCGACCGCTCGAACCATCGTGCGCGTGATCGTCTCGATAGCGCCGGTATGGCGCAGGGCCTCCGCGATGATCGAGCCGAGCACGATCACGACGCCGATCGAGCCGAGCGTCGAGCCGAAACCGGTCTCGAACGCGTCGATGAAGCTGTTCGTTCTGACGCCCGGGATCAGCCCGAACAGCAGCAGCGGGACGAGCAGCGCGAGAAAGACGTGCCAGCGCCAGCGCGCGATCAGGAACAACAGCAGCGCGATCACGCCGACGAACGCGGCGACGGCCAGAAGCGGGCTCGTCGTGACCGCGGTCTCGGGATTCACCCGCGCCCTGCCGCCTCGGTCAGGTGCTCGAGCGCGCGCTGCACGCCGCCGGCTCTATGCGGGACGCCGGCGAGGGCGAGCCCCATCTCGACCCCCGCCAGCGTTCCCGCGAGCATCAGATCGTTGAAGCTGCCGAGATGCCCGATCCTAAAGACCTTGCCGGCGATCCTGCCGAGGCCCGCGCCGAGCGACAGGTCGAACGTATCGAGGATCTTCTGCCTCAGCGCGTCCGCGTCGTGGCCGGCGGGCATCAGCACCGCGGTCAGTGCATTGCTGTACGCCTCGGGCTCGGCGCACCAGAGCTCGAGCCCCCATGCGTCGACGGCGCACCGCGTCGCCTCCGCGTGGCGGGCATGGCGGCCGAAGACCGCGTCGAGCCCCTCCTCGAGCAGCATCGCGATCGCCTCGCGCAGGCCGAACAGCAGATTCGTCGACGGCGTGTACGGAAAGAAGCCCTTCTCGTTCGCCGCGAGCATGTCCTGCCAGTCCCAGTAGGTGCTGCGGCCGCGCGCCGCTCGCGACGCCGCGAGCGCCTTCTCCGATACCGCGTTGAACGCGAGCCCGGGCGGAAGCATGAGCCCCTTCTGGGAGCCTGCCACCGTCACGTCGACGCCCCATTCGTCCATGCGATAGTCGATCGAGCCGAGCGACGAGATCGTGTCGACCATCAGAAGCGCAGGATGATTCGCGCCATCGAGCGCGGAGCGCACCCGGTCGATGCGGCTCACGGCGCCGGTCGACGTCTCGTTGTGCACGATGCACACGGCCTTGATCCGCCGCTCGCGGTCCTCCGCGAGGCGCGCGGCGATCGCGTCCGCATCGGCGCCTCGGCGCCAATCCGTCGGGATCGACTCGACGTCGAGGCCAAGCCGCGCTGCGAGCTTCGCCCACGTCGCGGCGAAGTGGCCGGTCTCGCACATCAGCACGGCGTCCCCCGGCGAGAGCACGTTGACGAGGGCCGCCTCCCACGCACCGGTTCCGGACGCCGAGTAAATCACGACCGCTTGACGGGTCTTGAAGATCGCACGGATCTCGCTGAGGACCTCGCGCGCGAGCGCCGCAAACTCCGGACCGCGATGGTCGATCGTCGGCCGATCGATCGCGCGGAGAATCCGGTCCGGCACGTTGGTCGGACCGGGGATTTGCAGGAAATGCCTGCCGCTGCGCGCGCTCACTGCTCGGGAAGCGCGAACACGTTGATCGAGTTGCCGCGGTTCTCGGGCACCTCGAAGCCGGCGGGACCGGCGACCCACCCCGCGCCGGTGAGCTGCTCGCCGTTGACGACCGCTATGTACTGCCGGCCGTCCACAGCGTAGGTGATCGTGCTGTTCTGCACGGTCGCGCCGAGGGGCTCCGACTCCCACAGAATCTCGCCGGTCTGCGCGTCGAACGCGCGCAGCACCTGCCCGATGTCGCCCCAGAACACGAGGCCGCCGGCCGTCGTGAGGACGGCGCCGGCGCCGGCCGCGCGGCCCTCGTAGATCCGATGAATCTCGCCCGTCGTCATGTCGATGCGCGCGAGCCCGGCGAACTTCTCCGGGTCGGCGCCCGGCCGCAGCCCGCCGGTGCGCCGCTCGCCTCGGCCTCCCGGCACCGCACGGGTCATGTCGAGGCAGAGATTGGTGTACGGCACGTACAGCGAGTTCAAGCCCGGATGGTAGGCGGTCGGCCAGTAGCTGCGCGTGTTCCAGTAGCAGATCAGGCTGTTCGCGCCGGGCTCCTTCAGCACGAGGTCCCAGTTGATGTAGGTCGTGCCCGTCTCTTCGTCGATATCCGAAAGAATGAAG
>Ga0079224_100017459_pt1 | contig 10113 bp, 7 predicted proteins | sample Stecom2015_FD_80414 | JGI IMG/M metagenome (GOLD analysis project Ga0079224, IMG submission 80414) | Agricultural soil microbial communities from Utah to study Nitrogen management - Steer compost 2015 | ecosystem: Environmental > Terrestrial > Soil > Agricultural land | place: USA: Utah... | reverse complement strand
CGACGAATCACCGGAAGCAGATGAGGAGCCCGAGCTCGAACCGGCGGACTCCGACGCACCGCCGGAAGAAGACTTCCGGGCAGAACGCTCCCGCTGGTCCTTCTTGCCGTCCTTGCCGTAGTCGGTGATGTAGAAGCCCGAGCCCTTGAATACGAGCCCTGCCCCGCCCGAGATCATGCGCTCCGCCGTGGCGTTGCACTCCGGACAGGGCACCTCACGCGGCGAATCCGAGATGCGCGGGAAGAACCTCTCGAACTGGTGACCAGCAGGACAGCGAAAGTCGTAAGTTGGCATGGCGGGCTAACTTGGCGGTAGGTACCACAAACCATGAAAGTTAGCCGCGCCCGGAACTCCGTTCAAGCGACAGCCGGTTCCTCAGCCGCGAGCACACGCTCCGCGAGCGCAACGTCATCCCGGCTGCCGATGAAGAGCGGCGTGCGCTGGTGCAACTCCGTGGGCTGGACGTCCAGAATCCTCTGTCGCCCGTCCGAGGCCGCACCACCCGCCTGCTCGGCAATGAAAGCCAGCGGGCTGGCTTCATACAGGAGACGAAGCTTTCCGTTTGGCGACTTTCGATTCCGCGGATAGCAGAAGATGCCGCCACCGAGCGTGTTCCGGTGGAAGTCTGCCACCAGGGAGCCTACGTAGCGCGCGTTCATCGGTTCGCGGGATCCCTCCAGGCCCCGATACTGCCGCACGAGCGATCGCACGTCTTCACTCCAGATGGTCTCGTACGAATCGTTCACCGAGAGGTACCTGCCCGATGCCGGCGTGGTGATGTTCGGGTGCGACAGAAGGAACTCGCCTATCGAGGGATCCAGCGTGAAGCCATGCGCTCCCTGCCCGGTAGTATACACCAGCATGGTACTGGAACCATAGATCACGTAGCCGGCTGCAACCTGCTGGTTTCCCTGCTGGAGGAAGTCCTCCAGGGTTCCGTGGTCACCGTCCGACACCTTCTTGAGAACAGAGAAGATGGTACCAACGGGCACATTCACGTCGATGTTCGAGGAGCCGTCCAGCGGGTCGAACAGCAGGAGGTACTTCCCGCAGTCGAACTTGTCCGGGATCGGGATGATGTCCTCCTCTTCCTCACTCGCCATGCCACAGAGACGACCGCCATGATCCATGGCCTTGATCACGATCTCGTTGGCTATGACATCGAGCTTCTGCTGTACTTCTCCCTGCACATTCTCATTCTCGGCTGAACCGAGAATGTCGATAAGGCCAGCACTGCGCACCTTGTTGGCAATCATCTTTGCCGCCACCCCTATGTCGTAGAGGATGGAAGAAAGGTCGCCGGTAGCGTGGGGATGCAGCCGCTCCTGCTCGATAATGAATCGGTCGATGGTTACGACCGACGTGGAAGTGTGCCTGACCACGAAAGACCATCCTGATCGGGTGAAGTGCCAGGCGACGCATCAGCGTACGTCGCGCCATCATTCAGTTTATCGCCCGCGTACGCAACTGCATCCAGTTCGTACGGATTCCGGGTGTATCCTCTCGTGAGGCTGGCCCATACATAGCGAATCGGGAACAGCCTGTCTGCCTCAAACTGCTGTGCATGACGAAGCTCGTGCAAGAGTAATCCCGGATCGCTGTGTATGCCTGGCGCAAGCCACACCGTTCTTCCAAGCGTTATACCGGCAACCGTCGAGCGGCCGAGACACCAGCCGCCAACCCTCACCGGCAGTCCGCCTCGACGCAGACGAATTGCGTGCAACTCCGGCCACTTCTCCAGTATCGGCCCGGGCACCGTATCGCTGCTGCCAAACAGTCCGTGCCTGATCCGGGTCAGTAGTCCCATCGGTCGTCGTCTGCGAGGATCGTGATGCCGCTGCCATCCGTTCTCAGGACTATCGGCCCGAGACGGTCCGTTCGCCATAGGGGAATCCCTCTCATCGTAAGACGGGACACGACTTCCGGCGCCGGATGGCCGAATCGGTTGCCTGCGCCAACCGACACGACGGCCAGGCGCGGATTCACTGCGTTGAGAAATCGCGCTCCCGTGCTCGTCTTGCTTCCATGATGGCCAACCTTCAACACGTCTGCCCGCAGCGCCGCTGAATCCCGCCGCACCAGCCACGACTCCTGCGCTGCTTCGGCATCGCCAACAAGCAGGAAACGAACCGCGCCGAACTGGACCAGCAGTACGACGCTGGCGTCGTTGGACCCGGGGTTCTCGGCGAGCCATGCCGGGTCCGGTGACAGGACCTTGAATAAGACACCGTCGAGCAGAAGCGAGTCACCGGCCGATACCCTGCGCCAGGAGATTCCCCTCTCCTGCGCGACCCGCAGCGCTTCACGATACGGAGTGCCTGGAGCAACGTAGGCGCCGTCCCAGAACTCGTCGGGACGCAGGCGGTCGAGAACGGCCGCAGCGCCGCCAACGTGGTCTGCGTCGGGATGTGTCAGCACGAAGGCCTCGATCCTTCCGCCCTTTCGCGACAGGTAGGGCACCACGGTGCGTCGCCCTTCGTCGCCGCCGGGCCAGCTGGCACCGGCATCAACGAGCACCCATCGGCCCGCCGGCGTCCTCACAGCAATGGCGTCTCCCTGCCCCACATCCAGCACGTGCAACTCGGCAAACGCGGTTCCAAAGCCGAGCCGGGGCAACTGAGGCAGCCACACCAGGGCCGCCATGGACGCGACGGCAACCACCAGTGCCCGGCCGGGAAACGTGGCCTGAACTGCGGCGATGAGCGCAGCAATCAGTACACAAGTGATGACCGCCGCGGCAAGGCTCGGCTGCATGTCGAAGGCAGCGCCCGGTGCGGCGGCGGCGTAGGTGGCGATTGCGTCCATGCCGCGCAGCAGCGGACGCGCAGCATCCGCCACGAAGGCCGACAGCATGGGCACCGGGTCCAGCAGCAATGCAAGAAACAGAGTGGGCTGCAGAATGCCGATGATCGGAGCGGCAAACAGGTTCGAGAGCAGTCCCGCCAGAGATATGCGCCCGAAGTGCCAAGCCACCAGGGGCGCTGTTGTGAGCGTGGCGGCGGTAGAAGCCAGAATCGACTCTGCAATCGTGAGGCTGATGCCATCGAGGCGCCCTGAGAGCCACCTGCGTCTGACGGTTGCCGCGAGTACGAGCCCCACCATGCCTGAAACGCTGAGCTGCCAGCCGGGGTGCGATATGAGCCGCGGCTCGATGAGAAGTGGAACGGCGCCACCCACTCCCAGGCCTGTCCATGGCGACGTAGGACGCTGAAAAAGCCGGCCGGCCACCGACATGGACAGCATTCCTGCAGACCTTACGGCAGCCGGAGGTGCGCCGATGAGCACCACGTAAACTGCTGCCGCGATGGCACCGGTTGCGAGTGCGGGTCGCGGCCGCATTCCGGCTACGGCGGCGAGCAGCTGGATTGCGGCACCGATCACCGCAACGTGCAACCCCGACACCGACAGGATGTGCACCAGCCCCGCGTCTGCATAACGATTCCGTGTCTCCCTGTCCACGGCCTGTCCTTCCGCTGCAACCAGGGCGAGCACGAGCGGTGCATCGGGGCCGAACCGCCTCACGATCATATCATGGGCGGAGGCGCGAAGCCGGGGCAGGAGTTCTGCTCGTCCGGCAGGTTCGATCACTGCTCCATCCATTCGGAACGCGGTACGCCCCCAGCGCCTCACGACTGACGGATCGCCGCTTACCCGCACCACATCCCCTGCCCCAGCCGCTCCCTCCTGGACCGACAGTCGCGCGGGGATTCGACAGCCCGAGCCTGGAATGATGGCGGTTCCCTGCACACGTCCACGACCCGAAACGCTTTCGTGCAGCACCACGTGCAGTGTGTCAACACCGTACGCGCTGGACGCGCATACCTTGTCTTGCGTACCCGCCTGCAACATCACCGTAGAAGCGGCTGCGGAGATCGCGAGCAGGGCCGTGTGCGGAAGCCGCGGCTGAGTTACAGCAGAGGACTGAGCGGACAGCCGCGAGTGTACGGCAAGCGCAACCGCCGCCAGCGCGGCTGCACCCGCAAACAGCTTCGCCAGTTCGGGTGAGAATGCGGCGATTGCGAGTCCGCCAGCGTAGGCGATGGCTGCGATGCAGACGAGTGGCACACCGCATTATTCAGCATGCGCGGCCGCACGGCGGTACGGATTGTTTCGTCGTTGAGCGGAATGGCGGCAAGCTGCCGCGCGGCTCACTGCCGGTGTGCGGCCAGGCGGGCGAGAGCAGCGCACGATGCGCGCTTTACACCTCGCCGGGGGCTACACCTATGCCAGCGGCAGCCCCTCGCGGCGTCCAGCCACCTGTCCCACGAACGTCGAACCGGTAGTGCCTGTCAGCGTTACAGTCAGGTAGGTCCCGATAAGCGACTCGGCCCCGGGCACCAGTACCGTGCGGAAGTCGCGCGTTCTCGTCTGCAGCAGTTCGCCGCGCCGGGCCACCTTCTCCACCAGCACCTCCTCGCGTCGTCCGAGCATCGAGAGATTGCGCTCCCTCGAGCCGGCTCGCACCACGGAAATGAGCTGCTGCAGTCGATTAGACGCCACGTCGTCCGGCACCGTGAGGCTCGCAGGCAGCCTGGTGGCCGGGGTACCATCGCGCATGGAAAACTTGAAGGTGTACGCGTCGTCGAACTTCACCTCGCGCACCACGCTCAGCGTTTCTTCGAAATCCTCGTCCGTCTCACCAGGAAATCCGACGATGATGTCAGTCGTGAGGCCGAGCCCGGGAATTGCTTCCCGCAACCGCCGTACGCAATCCATGTAGCCCTCACGGGTATACCGTCGGAGCATGCGCTTCAGAACCTTCGAGGAGCCGGACTGCATGGGCAGGTGCACGTGCTCGCAGACTTCGGGCACGGATGCCATTGCCTCGATCACCCTATCGGAAAAGTCGTTGGGATGCGGGCTGGTAAATCTCACCCGACGCACACCATCCACGGCTCCCGTAGCGCGAAGAAGATCCGCGAAGTCGTGCTCGCCATCGTTGTACGAGTTTACCGTCTGGCCGAGAAGCACTACTTCGCTCATGCCGTCCGCGACGATTGCCTCGACTTCGCGCACCACGTCTGCCAGTTGGCGACTGCGCTCGCTTCCTCGTGTATACGGAACGATGCAGTACGTGCAGCGATAGTCGCAACCGCGCTGCACTGGTACCCATGCCTTCACGCCATCGAAGCGGCGCGGGGTGAAGTCTTCGTAGTGTTCCTCGAGGTCGAAGCTCGTGAACACGCCACGCTCACCGTTCCTTGCCTTCTCGATGAGTTCGGGAAGTGCACGGTAGCCATCGGGGCCGATGACCAGGCTTACATGCCTGGCGTTCTCCAGCAGCTGAGGGCCCAGGCGCTGCGCCATGCAGCCAGTAACACCAATCACGCTTCCGGGCTTCATGTGCCGACGCAGTTCACCCAGCCGGCCAATCACGCGCTGTTCGGCGTGATCTCGTATTGCACACGTATTCACCAGAATCACGTCTGCGCCGGTTGGAGCATCCACCGGCGTATAGCCTGTGGCCGCGAGCTTGCCGATCATCAGCTCGGAATCGCTGACGTTCATCTGGCAGCCGTACGTCTCCACGTATACCGTGGGTGCGTCACCTTCCCCGGAGGCGGGCCTGCTGGCTGACTTGGGCTGAACGGCTGGTGCGGGCATTCTGGTGCAGAGTTACAGCGTGTGGGAGATCATCCGAGGGCTCGCGGGAGACGCCGGAGTGGCTGGTCTGGAAAGGTAATCCCGGTGGGCAGTACCGGTGGGTGGCTGCGACGCACAGCTCCCTGACCTACCCGTCTGCAGCACCGGCGGCCGGGTGATTCAACACCCGTCCCTCCCTCAGGCCCGAATGCTGTTCTGCCTCAGATTCAAGGGTACCTGAACATAGAACGTGCTTCCCTCGCCCTGCTTGCTCACAGCCCATATTCGGCCACCGTGAGCCTCCACGGCCAGCTTGCAGAATGCGAGGCCCAGCCCCGAATTTCTAAGCCGCGGCGAGAGCGAAGACGGCGTGGACTTGAGGGTCTCGAACTTCCGGAAAATCAGCTCCAGGTACTCATGCGCGATGCCCGGGCCGTCGTCCTGGACCGCGAAAAGCACCGTGTCACCCTCCGCTCGTGCCGCCAGCCGCACCTTCACCGGACTCGGCGCGTGTACTATCGAATTCTGCAGCAGGTTGGAGAACACGCGCTTGAGCAGCGTTGGATCTGCCCTGAACTCAGGTACGCCCGGCACGATCTCCACATTCAGTGTAGTGCCGGACTGACGCAGCCTCAGGTCCCACTCCGCGAGCAGATCCTGCACTATCTGCTTCACGCTCGTGTCTTTCAGCTCCAGCTGCACTTCGGCATCCTCGAGCCGCGCGAGTTCCAGCAGGTCGCTGATCAGATCGAGCAGATCGTGCGCCCTGGATTCTGCATCCATCACCGCGCGTGCCTGCGGGTCTGCCAGCGCACCGAAATCTCCGTCGCGCAGCATCTCCAGCGTTGCGAGTACGGCAGACAGCGGAGACTTGAGGTCATGGACGATCATCTTCATCAGGTCGTCCTTCAGCTTCTCCAGCTCCCGAAGCTTGCGAACGCTCCCTTCCAGCGCGTCCATCGCAAGCTTGAGCCGAAGCAGCGACCGAACGCGGGCACCGAGGATGAGCCGGTTGTGAGGCTTGGTAAGGAAGTCGTCGCCACCCGCCTCTATGGCGCGCACACGGTCACCGGTCTCGTTAAGCGCGGTGACGAAGATTACGGGTATTCGCTCCGTGCGTGGATCACGCTTGATCCGGCGACACACTTCAAATCCTGTGGACCGATCCTCAACGCCAAGGTCACCGGCAGGCATCGAGACGTCGAGGATGCACACGTCAGGCATGTGCTCCAGGCAGGCCTGCAGGGAAGAAGGACCGTCGTTAGCCGTTACGGTTCGAAAGCCCAGCGTGTGCAACTGAACCTGCAGAAGCTCCACATTGGCGGGTACGTCGTCTGCCACCAGAATGAGCGGTGCATTCGCGTCCGTGACGATGGAGTTCGGCATGAACTGGCGCGCTCAGGGACGCAGCAACAGCCCGATGCTCGTGATCCAGCCGGTCTCGCTCGCACCCGAAACTCCCGAACGACTGGCCCTCACGACTGCCAGGTCCATAAGGGCGCGGCCACCTGCGAGCGGAATGCCGATTCCACCGGTAACCTGGCTCTCCTTCAGTGCGTTGCCGCTGATGCGGAATGGAAGGTCGCGCCGGTTGATTCCGGCACGGACCACCATTGGCGTGCCGAACGCAGACGGCCCATCCATCTCCACACCCAGTGCGTACTCCCACCCATCCTGCGGATCCAGCGTAGACGGCACGGCGCTCACGCGCTCACTGAAGCCATTGAAATCGCTCCATTGCGTGTACCCTATCCTGGCAGCGAATGCGGCGCCGGGAATGCCGTACTGGACAGACGCACCCCAACGGGTTGGAATGCTGGCGTTTGCAACCACCGTGTCGCGCACCCGGGCATCCAGATTACCGCCCACCTTTGCGGACGCACCGATCGTGAGGCGACGAACGGGCGTGTACAGCACTCCGGCAGAGAAGCCGGTGCCGAAGTAGTCCACCAGGCTGCTCTGGCTGTACGTTCCGAACTGCGGAGCGTCCACGAAGGTTCGCGACAGCGCGAGCCGGTTCTCACCCGTCACCACGTGCGCAGCCAGGCCCAACGAGAGACCCTCGGTCATTCGATAGGCGGTGGCGATTCGAACATCAGTCATGCCACCTTCAGACGTGGCGCGATCTCGCGCGACAACGGGCGTTCCATCGAGTTCCAGCGGAATCTCGGACGTGGTACCCCACGTGCGATCCAGGAAACTGGCCAGCGAAATGCCTACCGACCACCGCCTTCCAACCGGAAGCGACATGCCCGCCAGTGGGAAGCTTGGCAGCACGCTCGTGGTGGCCGGATCATTCACTTCGGTACGGCGGCGCTCCACCGCTCCCTGAGCAAACACCTCGAACGTTCCGCTCTGCGAAAGGGCAGCCGGGTTCAGGACGGACGTAGGATCAATTTCCGCCGTAGCACCTGCAGCACCTGCCGCACGAGCGCTGACCCCGCCTGGCGGATAGCCGAGCCCGGAGGCGGCGAGCGTGCCCTGTGCATTTACGAGGGCCGGAGCTGCCACCCCAAGCATCACTGCAATAACAACCGATAGGCGCATCAGGGAATACCGAGATCAACGCGTGGGATATACGTCACGCGAAGCCGAGGACGGAGTCCTTCGGGCGCCTCACGCGAATAGAAGTGCACCTGTACAGGGTTCAGTCCTTCACGATCGATCGCCAGCACGATGGCGCGTTGCGGAGCGTACTGCGTGGTGCTTCGCCAGGCAGTGAGAAGCCCCTGCAACTCGAACTCGCGAGGACCGTCGCCGTTCGCGGCCAGTCTCAGCGTGTCGATCACGCGCGACGCCAGACCGCCGCCACCCGGTTGACCCGAGAGAAGAATGGACTGAACGACATCGGTAACCGCTGACGACGCCTGCACGGGCACCGGAACCAGGAGCACGCTGTCTCCCGCCGACGCTCCCGCCACCGGCCGCTGCGTCAGCACCAGGGTAGCGCGAACGATGCTCGACGAATCGATGATGGACGACGGAATGTCGAACCGAAGGAGCGCGCGCGCACCAGGCATTCCGCCAGCCGCCACCGTTGCGTCAGGCAGCGGCGCACTTCCGGTATGCACCTGCATATAGGAAGTGAGCGAGCGACGCAAAGTCGGGTCGGCAGACGGCGTGAAGGACGACGGAGAACTACGCACTACGCTCACGTCCGAATCTGACAGCGGATTCAGATTGATACTCGCTTCCAGCGGTGCAATCGGGATCGAGACGCGGCCACTCGGAGCTATCACGCGAATTCCCACCCGGAGCCGCTTGTTCGCGAGGAGCGACGCGAGCACGTGCGCCGGGTCGAGCTGAACCTTCAGCGTGTCGGTAACTATCGGCTGCGGAATACTGGCAGATCCGAACAACCTGTCAGGCGTGAACAGCGAAAGAAGCGCCTCGACGTCCTCGTCGGGCGCGTTGCTGTCCATGTCATACACCTCCACCACGGCGCCGGCAGGAACCTCGGCCAGCGAGGTGTCCATTCGCACGCGGAACTCGGCCTGGTGCAGCACGGTTATGTCTGCAGAGTCCTGGCCGAGCGGCAGGTACTTCGTGGGCGTGGCATCGAATCGGTAGAAAGCCCGCGTATCGAGCACTGAGCCTTCGTACGACAGCAGGATAGCCGGCTCTTCACCGCGCAGCGGGAAGATGGCAATGGTGGTATCCAGGCCCAGTGCATCGAGCACAACCTGCTCCACATCGAGCTGCTGATCCGGACACAGGATGGAGCAAGTGCCAGTGGAATCGAGATCCTTCGTGCATGCGCCCAACAGCGGAATGGCCGCCAGCAGGGCAACGAGGATTGTCCGGGACCACCGGGTGCGCACTCGCGCGCGCTTCCGGGAATTGACCATGCCTGAAAGGTTGTGGCAGGGAGCGCGGTTAGCGTCCACTTGGGAATCGAAAGAGTTTGAAAGGGCGCCGGCTGCAGGCTGCAACGACGACGATCGCGGTATCCGCCTCACGTCCCGGTATCCAGCCAGGCGGGCGTGAAGGGTGATGGCAGGAGATCGGTCAGCGTCCACTCACTTCGCTCGCCGTCACCAGTGACGGAGATGATGCGAAGGTCGGGTGCAAACTCCGCCAGCACCTGTCGGCAAATTCCACACGGCGGCGCCGGCTGACCATGTTCCGTTGCCACCACGAGCGAACTGAACTCGCGCTGACCCGCCGCCACCGCACTCGCTACCGCAGTACGCTCGGCGCAGATGCCAGCCGGATAGCTGGCGTTCTCAACGTTGCAACCGGTCACGATGCTACCGTCTGCACAACGTAACGCAGCCCCAACACGGAAGCGCGAATACGGCGCATATGCCCTTGTCGCCGCCGCGCGGGCCGCATCGCACAGATCCTGATCGCTCAACTCGGCAGTACCGCTCATTCCGTTTTGCCGTTCATGATGTCCTGGAGGAATGAGCGCCCGCTCCCGCGAAACGGAATACCGAAGAAGTGCGCGACGGTGGCCCCCAGATCCGCGAAGGTGTTCCGAACGCCGAATGGAACCGGCAGCACCCGTTCAGCGGACAGCAGCGCAGG
>Ga0079224_100017457_pt1 | contig 10113 bp, 9 predicted proteins | sample Stecom2015_FD_80414 | JGI IMG/M metagenome (GOLD analysis project Ga0079224, IMG submission 80414) | Agricultural soil microbial communities from Utah to study Nitrogen management - Steer compost 2015 | ecosystem: Environmental > Terrestrial > Soil > Agricultural land | place: USA: Utah... | reverse complement strand
TTTAAGTCACGCAAAGCTTGATTGTTGATGTTATCTGCTTTTGCATTATGGGTAGTGAGTATAATATAACCAGAGTTTTTTTTAATATCAAAATCAGGCTTCACATAGTGATTTAAAGTTATCACATCTTGTTCGGATACTTCATTATTGCGAAGATTGTTCAAGATGTTAATAAAGTTCTGGTCAGATTGGCGGTAGATTTTATCGAGTTCGATATACAAAAGAGGATTTTGTAGAATAACGTGAGAGTGAAAAAAAAACATTCCCGAGTAGTAGTTTTTTAACGTATTCCATTCCTCTGCTCGAACAACGGGTGGCAACTGTAGTAAATCTCCAATAAAGAGCACTTGAACTCCTCCGAAGGCTTCTTCATTTCTGCGAACAGATTGTAGCATAAAATTCATTGCATCCAGAACATCAGCTCTTAGCATACTCACTTCGTCAACAATCAGCAGTTCCATATTTCGAATAACTTCTTGCTTAGTTTTATTCATTTTAAAATGCCTTCGCAAGGTATTTCGGTTTTCAAAACGGATGTTTTCTCCTATTTGAGGTGGTTCTTGGTGAGTGGGTAAAAAACCTGCAAAAGGAAGTTGAAAAAGTGAATGAATTGTAACTCCACCTGCATTGAGCGCTGCAATTCCGGTTGGTGCGACTACCACTGTATTTTTGTGGGTGGTTTCGATAATTTCCTTAAGCAAGGTAGTTTTTCCTGTTCCGGCTTTTCCGGTCAAGAAGATGTTTTGGTTGGTTTGATTAATGAAATTAACTGTGTATTGCGCTAACTCTGAAACTTGCATTTTGAGTAAAATCTGTTTTTCCAAAGATAGTTATAAGGTATGAATTTCCCGAATTTTCATTTCTTGTTCTACCGATTTTAAAAATTAAACCAGATATATATAATCTAAATTGTATCGTTTGGTTATTTTTTCTCCGTTTACTCTTCGCATATCAGCCTTAGGATTATCTATGAATTTAGGGATAGGAGAGAGGTTTAGCCTCAGGGCTTCTTTCGTATAGAAATCTCTACGGTTTAAACCAATCGGAGCTACAATATTAAAGATTTCGTTCGGAATGGGCTGCTCGACTATTTTTTCTAAAAAGCGAATAATATCATTTCTGTGAATCATATTCACCGGATTGTTAGCATCCTCAACCACTTCTTTTTTTACAATGAATTTTACCGGATGACGATCTTCTCCGATAAGTCCGCCTAATCTTAAAATGGTAGCGTTGAATTTTGGATTGTTGAGTAATAAATTCTCGATTTCAAATATTTGTTTGTCCATTTCAGAAATCGGAACAATAGAAGTTTCTTCGTTTACTTCGCCTTGTAACGAAAGATAAACTGTGGTAGAACTCGTATAAATAACCTCTTTTATATGATGCTTTTCGATAAACGGAATAACAGCTTTGATCTTCTCTACATAATTGCTTTCTAGGTTTTGTGTTCGTCCGGGCGGAATGGTTATGATTAAAACATCAGTATCCGAAAAAAGGCGGTCAATATTTTCTGTATCAGAATCTGTACTTACATTAATCAAGAGACTCTCCATATTATGATCTTGAAAAAAAGAAATTTTTTCGGGAGTAGTAGTAGAAACTTTTAAGGAATGTCCGTTCTGTTGTAGTTGTAAAGCTAGTGGTGAACCCAGCCATCCTGCTCCGAGTATGCTGATTTTTTTCATAGTAATGGTGTTTAAAACCCTTTCTAAAGTTTTGAAGTTTTAGAAAAAAGATGATTCTTTAAATTAAAAAAAAGGAAGTTAAGATAAATGTTCTCAACTTCCTTGTATCAATGAGTTAAATAAATTTAATTCTTAAGATTCAAAGCAATTTGAAGCTCGTCTAACTGAAGGTTATCAATCGGAGCAGGTGCGTCAATCATCACATCACGACCCGAATTGTTTTTAGGGAACGCAATAAAATCGCGAATAGTTTCTTGACCTCCTAAGATGGCTACTAGTCTGTCTAACCCGAAAGCCAATCCTCCGTGTGGTGGTGCTCCATACTGGAAAGCATCCATCAAGAATCCGAATTGTTCTTTTGCTTGCTCGTCTGTAAATCCTAGTAGTTTGAACATTTGGGCTTGCGTTGTTTTGTCGTGAATTCTGATTGAACCTCCACCAATTTCGTTTCCGTTGAGTACCATATCATAAGCATTAGCTCTTACTTTGCCCGGGTTGCTCTCTAATAAATGTATATCTTCTGGTTTTGGAGAGGTAAACGGATGGTGCATTGCGTGATAACGACCTGATTCTTCGTCCCATTCCAAGAGCGGAAAATCTACGACCCAAAGCGGAGCAAATTCGTCTGGTTTGCGAAGTCCTAAACGATTTCCGAGTTCCATTCTCAGTGCCGAAAGTTGCGTTCTAGTTTTGTGAGCCGGTCCTGACAATACAAAAATGATGTCTCCTTTTTGAGCTCCGGTAACTTCTGCCCATTTGGCTAAATCGTCTTGATCATAGAATTTATCTACTGATGACTTAAAGCTTCCGTCTTGTTCTACTTTGCAGTAAACCATTCCCGAAGCGCCAATTTGCGGACGCTTTACCCAATCAATCCATGCATCGATTTCTTTTCGGGTATAACTTGCTCCTCCCGGAACTGCAATCCCCACAACGAGTTCGGCCGAATTAAAAACTCCGAAATCTTTGTGTTGCGCAACAGCATTTAGCTCTGCGAATTCCATTCCGAAACGAATATCCGGTTTGTCGTTACCGTATTTTCGCATGGCCTCATCAAAAGTCATTCTCGGGAATTTATCTACTTCTAATCCGTGGATTTCTTTTAGCAGATGTCTGGTTAATCCTTCAAAGGTATTGAGTATGTCTTCTTGTTCTACAAAAGCCATTTCGCAGTCAATTTGCGTAAATTCTGGTTGACGATCGGCTCTTAAGTCTTCGTCTCTAAAACACTTTACGATTTGAAAATACTTGTCCATTCCGCCAACCATAAGCAATTGTTTAAAGGTTTGAGGCGATTGCGGAAGTGCATAAAACTCTCCTGGATTCATACGGCTTGGCACTACAAAATCTCGGGCTCCTTCTGGAGTTGATTTGATTAAATACGGAGTTTCTACCTCACAAAATCCTTGTTCAGAGAGATAATTGCGGACTTCTTGAGTTACTTTATGTCTAAACAGTAAGCTGTTTTTTACTGGGTTTCTTCGGATGTCTAAATAGCGGTATTTCATTCGAATATCCTCACCACCATCAGTGTTATCTTCGATGGTAAAAGGAGGAACCTCAGATTGGTTGAGTATGGTGAGCTCTGAAACTAGAATTTCGATATCTCCGGTAGGCATATTCGGGTTTTTTGAAGCTCTTTCGATAACTTGTCCTTTGGCTTGAATTACAAATTCTCGACCTAAAGTTTTTGCTTTTTCGATAACTTCTGCACTAGTTCTTTCCGAATCGAAAATAAGCTGGGTTATTCCGTAACGATCACGTAAATCAACCCAAATCATAAAACCTTTATCACGGGTTTTTTGTACCCAACCCGAAAGTGTTACTTCCTGACCAATATTGGAGCTGTTGAGCTCTCCGCAAGTATGACTTCTATACATTTTTAGATTATTTTTTTTGAAAGTGCAAATGTAATTTTTTAAACACAGATTTGCACGTGTTATTTAAGTATTATTAAATAGGTTTTAGCTTCTAAACGGAATGGTTTTTTAACCATTGAACCAATTGTTCAACAGCTTTTGCTCTATGACTGACTTTGTTTTTTTCTTCTGAAGTTAATTCTGCAAAAGTCTTATCAGAATCATTGGCAATAAAGACAGGGTCATAACCAAAGCCGTTCGTTCCTCTTTTTTCGTTGATGATTTTCCCTTTGATAACTCCTGTAAAAAGGAGTTGTTTATCATTTAAGTTTAAAGCGATAACTGTTTTGAACTGTGCATTTCGGTTTTTTTCATCTTTAAGTTCTCCTAACAGTTTTTGGATATTGTCATCATCATCTTTTTGTTCTCCTGCATATCTAGCAGAATAAACTCCGGGTGCACCATTCAAAGCTTCAACTTCCAGCCCAGAATCATCGGCAAAACAAGGTAAATTATAATTTTGAGTGACATAATCAGCTTTTAAGGCAGCATTGCCCTCTATGGTATCAGCAGTTTCAGCAATATCTTCGGTACAACCAATTTCGGCTAAACTTAGCACTTCTATATTTGGAGGGAGGAGTTGTCTGATTTCTTGTATTTTATTTTTGTTGTTTGAAGCAAAAACGAGTTTCATTTATTAGATTTTAGGTATTTAGAGGTTTTTTTGCATGAATTCTTCTGCTTTTTTTACCATTGATTCTACTCCGCAAAAAAACGGTACTCTTTGATGGAGTTCGGTGGGTTGAATTTCCATAATGCGTTTAAATCCGTCAGATGCTTTTCCTCCTGCTTGTTCGGCTATAAAGGCTAAAGGATTGCATTCGTATAATAAACGTAGTTTTCCTTTTGGCGATTTAGAGGTTTGAGGATAAATATAAATTCCTCCTTTTAGCATATTTCGATGGAAATCAGCTACTAGGCTTCCGATATATCTTGAGGTGTAAGGTCGATTTTCTTCTTCTGCCTGACAATATTTTAAATAGTCTTTTACACCTTTCGGAAACTGCAAATAATTTCCTTCGTTAATTGAATACATTTTTTCTTCATCCGGAAATTTCATATTCGGATGTGATAAATAGAAAGTTCCTATTGGCGGATTTAATGTAAACCCGTTTACTCCGTGTCCTGTAGTATAAACGAGCATGGTTGAAGTTCCGTAAATCACATATCCTGCTGCTACTTGAGCTGTTCCGGGCTGTAAAAAATCTTCGATAGTAACAGGAGTGCCTGCTGGAGTTACGCGTCTGTAAACCGAAAAAATGGTTCCTACAGAAACATTTACATCAATATTAGACGAGCCGTCTAAAGGATCCATCAAGAGTACATATTTATTGTCATTGCTTTCGTTTTTTCCGTGGATAGAAATAAAGTCATCGTTTTCTTCTGAGGCAATTCCACAAACAATCTCACGGTTAATAATGGTTTGAATAAAAACTTCGTTGGCATATACATCAAGTTTTTGCTGTGCTTCTCCTTGTATGTTTTCTGTACCAACAGATCCGATAATATCAACTAATCCGGCTTTATTTACTTCGTGGTTTACGACTTTTGCGGCTAATCGTATTGCATTAATAATTCGAGATAACTCTCCTGATGAATATTTGAACTCTTCTTGTTTTTCGATAATGAACTCTCCAAGAGTTCTATTTCTGTCTTGCATTGCTTTGTAGGGTTTTGTAGTTGTTGTGCAAATATCCGAAAAATTATGATTTATAACGATACAAGTTTTACATTTGCACTTTTAAAGTGTATTTTAAATGAAAATCCTGAAATTTGGAGGAGCTTCTGTAAAAGATGCAGAAGGAATTCAAAACGTATGTAATGTATTGAAAGCTGTTGAAGCTAATAAAGTACTTATTGTGGTTTCGGCAATGGGTAAAACCACCAATGCTCTTGAGGTTGTTGTCAAACATTATTTTGATAAAACTGATCAATTACAATCGTCAATACAAGTGGTAAAGGATTATCATTTTGACATAATTTCTAAGTTGTTTGAACCTACTCATCAAGTTTTTAGTCAGGTCGAAAACTATTTTTTTGACTTAAACCATTTCTTAGACCATAATAAATCTCCTAATTATAACTTTGTTTATGACCAAGTGGTGAGTTTCGGAGAGCTGATTTCGTCGAAAATTTTATATCATTATTTGAATGATAACTGTTTGAATTTAGAATGGCTTGATGCTCGAAATTTTATAAAAACAGATAATAATTATAGAGATGGAATTATAGATTGGGAAGAAACCGAAAAACGGATTTCGCAAAACATCAACAAAAATCAGAATTACATCACACAAGGTTTTTTGGGATCGGATGAAAATAATTTTACGACCACGCTAGGAAGAGAGGGTTCTGATTATACGGCTGCTGTTTTTGCTTATTGTTTGGATGCTGAGAACGTTACGATTTGGAAAGATGTAGCTGGTGTTCTGAATGCTGACCCAAGGTATTTTCAAAACACTACTCTATTAGAACAAATTTCGTATCACGAAGCTATTGAATTGGCTTTTTATGGTGCATCTATTATTCATCCTAAAACACTTCAACCTTTACAGCAAAAAGAAATTCCTTTTTATGTTAAGTCATTTTTAAATCCTTTAGAAAAAGGAACATCTATCAGTAAAGGAGTTGATTTGTATCCACAACTGCCTTGTTTTATTGTAAAGCAAGGGCAACATTTGATATCGCTTTCTTCCAAAGATTTTTCTTTTATTATGGAAGAAAATATCAGTTATATTTTTTCGATTTTGCATAAATACAAAGTTAAAGTTCATCTTATACAAAATTCTGCTATTAGCTTTTCGGTATGTATCGAAGATAAATTCTTAAATTTGGAAAAAATAATCGACGAACTATCAGGTAGATTTAAAGTAAATTACAACAAAAACGTTTCGCTTTATACCATTAGACACTTTGACCAAGAAGCTATTGAGTCGGTGGCAAACGGCAAAAATCTTCTGATTAAACAAACTACTAGAGAAACCCTTCAGATGGTTGTAGTCTAAGAAAAGAGTCGATACTTAAATAATTAAGCACTAAAAATGAGTTTTTTAATCTATATTATTGCCTATCCTTTTTTATGGGTAATTTCTAAGTTACCATTTAGATTACTTTATATGTTTTCTGACTTGGTCTTTTTTATCCTTTTTTATCTGATTAGGTATAGGAGAAAAACAGTTCGAAAGAATCTTAAAATAGCCTTGCCTAATTTGTCTGATTCTGAACACAGTCGAATTGAGAAGGAATTTTATCGCCACATGTGTGATATGTTTTTAGAAATGATTAAAACGCTCGGAATTACCGAAAGCGAAATGAGAAAGCACTTTACTTTTACTAATATTGAGGTAATTCATGAATTTGAGAAAAAAGGGAAAAGCATTATATTGATGTGTGCACATTATGCGAGTTGGGAATGGATGATTATAATCGGAAAACTCATCAACATCAAAGGATTTGGAATATATAAAAAAATTAAAAATCCTTACTTTGATAAATTAGTTCGAGATATCCGATCTAAATTTGACGCTACTTTAATTGATACAAAATCTACAGTAAAACAAGTAACTGAAAATCAAAAAAATGGGGTTCAAGGTATTTATGCCTTTATCAGCGATCAAACTCCGAGACCTCAAAAAACACATTATTGGGAGAGCTTTATGGGCAAAGTTGTACCTATTCATACCGGAGGAGAAATGCTGGCCAAAAAATTAGATATGAATGTTATCTACCTTAAAGTAGAAAAATTGAAAAGAGGGCATTATCAAGGCACATTTATCCCACTTGCCGAGAATGTGAGAGAAATTCCGGATTACGAAATTACTCACGACTTTTTGAAAGAAGTCGAAAAACAGATTCACCAAAAACCAGAATACTATTTTTGGACACATAAAAGGTGGAAACATAAGATTTAATAAGTTTAAAAAACTAAAAAAATAATCATGTACAAAAACATTTTAACTCAACGAGACAACGGAATTGAAATTATTACAATTAATCGTCCTGACAAGCTAAATGCTCTGAACAAAGAAACGATTCAAGAATTGCATAATGCTTTTAAAGAAGCAGAACAATTAGCAGAAGTACGTGTTATAATTTTGACAGGAAGCGGAGAAAAGGCTTTTGTGGCAGGAGCAGATATTTCTGAATTTGCTCATTTTTCTGAGTCGCAAGGAGCAGAACTCGCGCGAAAAGGTCAAGAATTATTGTTTGATTTTGTGCAAAATCTAAAAACTCCTGTGATTGCTTGTGTAAATGGATTTGCACTTGGAGGAGGTTTGGAGTTAGCCATGGCCTCGCACATCAGAATTGCGAGCGAAAATGCCAAAATGGGATTGCCAGAAGTTTCTTTAGGTGTAATTCCAGGATACGGAGGTACACAGCGACTGGCTCAATTAATAGGAAAAGGAAGAGCTTTAGAATTAGTAATGACAGCTTCGATGATTGACGCTCAAACAGCCTTGTCATACGGGTTAGTAAATCATGTTACTGCTCAAGCCGAACTTTTAGATTTAGCCAAGTCAATAGCTGCGAAGATTATAAAAAATTCTCCGGTTGCCATTGCTAAAGCTATTCAGGCTGTAAATGCAAATTTTGAGAATGGAGTAAACGGATTTGAGACCGAAATTAAACTGTTCGGAGAATGTTTTGCTACAGAAGACTTTAAAGAAGGAACGAGTGCTTTTCTAGAAAAGCGCAAAGCAGATTTCAAAGGAAAATAGACTATATATTAATGTATAAGCATTAAACTCATTTTGTGCTACAAAATGAGTTTAGTGACATAAATAATATTCCACTAGTTTAAATTATTGTATTTTTGAATTGTTAAAAATATTAGTTGATGCAACAGTTACAAGATCTGCTAAAAGAGAATGATTATATAAAATCAAACTTTAAATTATCAAAAACACAGCATTTATTAATTACTGCTAAAATAAATGGAGTAGAAGGAAGATTTATTCTTGATACCGGAGCATCTAATAGTTGTGTAGATTTTGAATTTGAACAATATTTTAAACTTATAACAAAAGAAACCAACACCAAAGTAGCAGGCGCTGGTGGAGGAAATATGCCTTCAAAGATTTCAGAATACAATGTTCTAAAAATTGGTCGTTGGGAAGCATATCAGATTCCTATCGTATTGTTTGATTTAGCTAATGTTAATACAGCTTTATCATATTCTAAGGTTAAACCTATACACGGAATAATAGGAGCAGACATACTTTTAGAAGGTAAAGCAATTATAGATTACGAAAATTTTAATCTATTTTTGAAAAAGCAAGATATTTCGAAAAGAAATTTACTTTTATTTTAGTTTTTTACGCAACTATTACTGAAGTTTTGCATCATAAATTATATAAACTTTAAAAAAAGATAATTATGAAGCGAATTATATACTATATTATACTGCTTGTAGTCGCTCCTTTTTTAATGACAAACTGCAGTGATGACGACAACTCGACATCTATTCCGTCTGAAGAGATAACCCCACCGACTTCTCAGGAATTTAATGAACTACGAAATGCAGCTTTACAAAGCCTGACTCAAAATTATACTGTTGCGATAGAGTCGGGTGTTGCTAGTTTTACTTCCGAAAACGGAGTAGAAGTGTACATTAGTACAGCATTTGGGTGTTTTACCATAGAAGGTGAACAGGTAGAAGGAGAGGTTCAGATTGAATTTATAGAACTTTTTAACAAAGCCAACTTACTAACCACTAATATCGCTACAATGGGAAGACATACCAATGGAGATCTAGAAATGTTGGTAACCGGAGGCGCATTCTATATTAATGTAACTCAAGATGGACAGCCAATTGATGAAGGACATTGTGGAGTAAGTATGCAAGTGCCTACATCGCTTACCGGAGGAGTAGATTATGATATGATTTTGTGGCATGGGAATTTTGACGAAAACGGAAATTTGGTGTGGGATGAAGTTAACGCTCAAGCAGGACAAGGAGGCGAGATGGGAATAAACGATGATAATTATTCTTTTTGGACTTCTCAGTTTGGTTGGACCAATGTAGATCGCTTTTATAACGACCCAAGACCTAAAACTACAATCCTTGTGGATGTTCCAGAAGGATATGACAATACCAATTCATCCGTGTATATATCTTATGACGGAGAATTAGGTTTAGCCCGGTTGGATACTTACGATTCAGAAACTGGATATTTTAGCGAACATTATGGACTTATTCCGATCGGATTAGAATGCCATATCATATTTGTATCTGAATATGAAGGAGAGTGGGTTTATGCAATCAAGCCAATTACTATTGTAGAAGATGATGTGATTGAGATTCTTTTATCCGACTTAGAAACCGCAACACAAACTGAGCTTGCAAATCTAATTGATACATTGTCTTAATTTTATTGTTTATTTTTGGTTTGAAAATCCCGAGACTTGTTTCTTGGGATTTTTGTTTTTTATGTTTTAGTAGGTTGTTTTGTTCTGTTTGTGTGTTTTGGTGTTTATTGGAAGTGTTTTTATAGATGTAAATTCTC
>Ga0079224_100017456_pt1 | contig 10114 bp, 11 predicted proteins | sample Stecom2015_FD_80414 | JGI IMG/M metagenome (GOLD analysis project Ga0079224, IMG submission 80414) | Agricultural soil microbial communities from Utah to study Nitrogen management - Steer compost 2015 | ecosystem: Environmental > Terrestrial > Soil > Agricultural land | place: USA: Utah... | reverse complement strand
TACCTGATCAAGGTCCCGAACGGCTACTGCCCGGTGCACGCCACCGGCGTCACCTGCAATCCCTGAGGCCGGGGACGGGCTCCGGGCCGGGTCCCGAGCGGCCCGGACCGGTGCACCACACTGTGGGCATGCACCTGGACGAGTACCAGCGCGGCGCCCTGCGCACCGCCGCCCACCGGGACAAGAAGAACGAGCTGCTGCATCTGGTGCTCGGTCTGGTCGGCGAGTCCGGCGAGGTCGCCGAGAAGTTCAAGAAGTGGATCCGGGACCTGGACAGCGACGAGGCCCGGCTGGACCGCGACGACCTGGCCAAGGAACTCGGCGACGTGCTCTGGTACCTGGCCGTGCTGGCCGACCACCTCGGCCTTTCCCTGGACGACGTGGCGAGGACCAACCTGGCCAAGCTCGCCAGCCGCCAGGGCCGCGGCGTGCTCGGCGGCAGCGGCGACGACCGCTGAGCGATTCTCGGGGACGACCCTGCGACAGGCTCAGGGCACGGAGGGTGCGGCCGAGGTGACGGTCCTGGCGGCCTCGGCCAACGCCTCCAGTACGGCGGCGACGGCCGGCGGGTCGGGCGGGTCCCCGTAGGTCGCGGCGTAGAGCCGGCGGGTGAACCCGGCGATCTCGGTGGCCTGGACCTCGGGATGCCGGTGGGCCCGCAGCGAGAGCCCCGGGATGGTGGCGACCCCGACCCCGGCCGCGACCAACGACTGCACCACCACCATGTCGTCGCTGTGCGAGGCGATCTGCGGTGTGAACCCGGCGCTCCGGCAGACCGTGACCAGCTCTTCGGTGCACGCCTCGCATCCGCCGATCCAGCCGGAGTCGCGATGGCTGGCGACGTCGTCCTCGGCCTGCCGGCTGATCAGGTAGAGCGGGTCCCGGCCGATCGGGGTGAGCCGCACCCCTTCCTGCTCGGTCACCTCGTCGCCGTGCCGGAAGATCAGCGCGATGTCGATGTCACCGGCGCGCAGCATCCGCAGCGAGTCGACCGGGTGCCGGTCGTGGACCCGGAGCTCGAGGCCCGGATGGGACTCGGCCGACAGCGCGGCGGCCCGGGGCACGATCGTGGACAGTGTGGAGGCGTTCGCCGCGACCCGGACCTGGCCGGTCTGCAGCCCGACTCGGGCGGCGAGTTCGCTGCTGGCCGCCTCGACCCGGCCGACGATCTCGGCGGCCCGCAGCGCCAGCAGCCGACCCTCGGGGGTCAGCCGGATGCCCCGGCCGACCCGCTGCACCAGCTTCGTCCCGGTCGCCGCCTCCAACCGGGACAGGTGGTGACTGACCGAGGGCTGGGAGTAGTGCAGCTCCTTCGCGGCCGCGCTGACCGACTCGTGCCGGGCGACGCTGGCGAGCACCTTGAGCTGGACCAGGTTCAGCATGGATCGAGGGTATCCATGCGAATCGGCGGATCGATCGATCCCGACCCGATTCGGCCCACGGCCCTCCCCGCCGGATCCCCACCCGAGGGCACGGCGGGAGCGGCAGCTGTCGTGGTGATCGGCAACTCCGGGCGCTGGCTCTGCAGCACCGCGGGGGCCTTGCGGCGAGCCCGGGGTGCGCTGTACGCCGAAGAGGGCAGGGTTTCGACTCCTTGCCCTTCGTCGTACCCCGGGTTCGCGGCCTCGCCACGAGATCGGAACGATGATCAACTCGCGTCGACGAGCAGGTCGAGATGGCCGGCGTGACAGGCCGTCTCCTCGATCAGATGGACCAGCGTCCACCGCAGCGACACCGGGCCACGACCGAAGGACGGCCTCGGCGCCAGCGCGTCCAGATCGGGCAGCTCCCGGACCACCTGCCGGCTGCGCTCGCAGGCCGCCCGGTACAGCGCGATGATCTCCGCCCCGTCGTCCGCAGCGGCGGACCGGAAATCCCAGTCCGGCTGGTCGGCCGGTGCGGAGGCCCACGGCTCGGGCAGGTCCCGCCCACCGACCCGCGCGGTGAACCAGTGGTCCTCCATGTGCGCGAGGTGCTTCACGATTCCGCCCGGCGTCAGGTCGGTGGCCGGCAGCGGCCGGGCCCGAGCCTGCTCGTCGCCGAGCCGCTGCAATGACCGGACCACCCTCCAGCGGTAGAGCTCGAGGAACTGCACCAGGGTGGTGCGTTCGTCCGCGGACAGATCGGGGTAGGGGGCGAGATCGGGATCGGGGGCGTCGTCCGGCATCGGTTCCTCCACGGTCGCTGGTGTCAGGACTCTCGCAGCAGGCCGGCCAGGTCGTCCACCTGGACCGGAGCATCGACCCGGACGGCGACCGGGGTGGGCCGACGTCGCGATCATGATCACCTCGGCGCCCGGACTTGATCTTGATCACTCCCTTCTGCACCGGATGACCTGCAGCTGTCCCGGCGAACGCACCCGGTGAGGGGCTCATCCGGGTGGGGCGGTCGTCCCGGTGGACCGGCCGGCCGAGTCCACCGGGCGTCGAGGCGGTGACGCTTCCGGCGACCGAGGCCCTCTCCGCTCGCCAGCGTGACGACACACACCGCACCGCGGCAAGGCTGCGGTGCACCTGATCCGCGCGCTCGCCCCGGGCAGAGGACCCTCGACGGCGAGCCTCGCCGGACCCACCACACCAGTCCGGAGTGGAACCTCGACCCGGACGATCGGCTGAGCGACGTCGTCCGGCCGATCCGCCGAGACCGCCGGGCCCCGGCACCGGGTCGACCGGTGCTGGTCGACCCGGTGCCGGTCGACGAGGGCTGGTCGACCGAGCGGCTCAGGCAGCGAACCGGGCAGGCCGGGGTCGGCCGTCCAGGACGCGATCGACCTGCTCGGAGCGGTCGGCCGGATCGCCCACGTCGATGAACTGTTGATCAACTTCACCCGCCGGCCGCGGTGGCCGGCCGACCGGTGCCGCGGGCAGCTCCGCGCCGCCGAGGCGTCGGGATCGGGATCAGCCGACTCAGGGGACCAGCACCGTCTTGCCGCGGAGCCGCCCGGTGACCCCCTCCTCGTGCACGGCGCCCAGGTCGGCGAGGGACCGCCGTTCGGCGACGTCGATCGTCAGGGAGCCCTCGTCGACCCGGCGGGCCAGCTCGGCGAGCTGCTCGGCATCGCTGCGGACGTAGACCTGCTCGACCGTGACGCGGCGGCCCGGATCGGTCGGCCCGGGAGTCGTCGTGCTGACGAACAGCCCGCCGTCGGTGACCGACCGGACCAGCTCGGCGGTCTCCTCCGGGCTGTTCCGCACCAGGTGCAGGACCGACATCGAACTGTTCCCCGGAGAGGGCTTCGAGCGCCGGATCGGTGCCGTAGTCGATCACCCGGGTGGCGCCGTGACGGCGGACCCGGTCGGCGCTGCGCGCCCCGGCGACGGCGGTCACCTCCGCCCCGAACCGGGTGGCCAGCTGCACCGCGTGACCGCCGACGCCACCGCCGGCGCCGTTGATCAGGATCCGCTGTCCCGGCCGCAGCTCGGCGTACTCGAAGATCGCCTGCCAGGCGGTCAGTCCGACCAGCGGCAGCGCGGCGGCGTCGGCGAGATCGACCGATGCCGGAGCTGCGGCGAGCAGGTCGGCCGGGGCCGCGACGAACTCGGCGGCGGCGCCGGGACGGTCCGCCGGAAGGAACCCGATCACCCGATCCCCCGGCTGCCACCGGGTCACCCCGGGCCCGGTCGCGGTGACCACCCCGGCGACGTCGACGTTCGGGATGTGCGGGAACGTCAGCGGGACCACCTCGCGCATGATGCCGAGCCGGATCGCCGCGTCGAGCAGGTTGAACGACGTCCCGGCGACCTCGATCACCACCTCCCCCGGCCCGGCCTCCGGCTGCTCGGCCTCCTCGTACACCGGTGGTTCGCCGTACCCGTGATAGCGCATCGCCTTCATGAAACCTCCGATCAGATGCTTCGAATTTGAAGTAGTTTCGATCGAGAATACTTGCTTCGAATTCAAAGCACATGGATTCGGGCGTGATCTGCGCCACACTACTTCGAATTCGAAGTACGATGCCGGGGTGACCACCGGCCGGATCGACCTCGGGGACGTCGAGGCCCCCGACCCCGTCCAGCTCGCCGCCTACTTCGCGCTCAGCGAGGCGGGCAGCCTGCTGCAGCACCGGATCGAGCAGCACCTGCGTGGCGAAGGGTTGAGCACGGTGCAGTTCCAGTTGCTGACCCAGCTGGCCGCGGCCGACACCCCGCTGACGATGACCCAACTGGCGGACGGCGTGGTCTACAGCCGCAGCGGGTTGACCTACCAGGCCGGACTGCTGGAGAAGGCGGGACTGATCGAACGCCGACCCAGCCCCGACGACGAGCGGTCGGCGCTGGTCGCGATCACCGATCAGGGGGCGGCTCTGGTCAACCGGGTGCTGCCCGGCCACATCGAGGTGGTCCGGCGCCTGCTCTTCGAACCACTCTCCGAGCAGGACATCGCACGGCTCGGCGAGATCATGACCCGGGTTCGTGATCACATGCGCGCGCAGCCGCCACGATCCGCCGCGCCACGCAAGGGCGCGCGGCGGCGACCGGCCGCCGAGGACGGCTGAGCGGCCGGCGGGTCAGACCAGCCAACGCTGCCGCCCGACGAGACGCTCCCAGGTCCGCCCGAGACCCCAGAACCGGCCCGCCGCCACCACCGCCAGGGTGATCAGCAGCAGGGCGTAGATCAGGTGGTAGTCGATCACCGGGTTCGTGCTGCGGGTCGGCTCGCCGGCGGCGTCGACCAGAGCGGGCGGCCATTCGGCTGCCCACATCAGCACCATCATCACGGTGCCTGTCACCGCCGCGATCCGCAGCGCGATGCCGAGGACCAACGCGACCCCGATGCCGAGCAACCCGATCATGAACAGCCAGTCGACGACCGGGTTGCCCGACAGGGCACGGAATCCGGCCTGGAACGGACCGATGTCGGCACCGGCGAGGAAGCCGGAGGTCGGCGAGCCGCCGCGGAGCCAGGCCCGGTCGGCGGGCGTGGCGTAGCCGAGCCCGAACGTCTTGTCGGCGAAGGCCCAGAGGAAGATCAGTCCGAGCGCGACCCGGGTGATCGCCAGGACCGGCCCGCGGGCCGGTCCCCCGGCCGTCGACTCGGCCGGCGGTCGCGGTTCGACTCCGGTAGGCCTGGCCGACTGCTGACCTCCGGGGCGCTGTGTCGTCGTGGTCATGACCTCCCCTCCCCTGCCCTGAGTGTGCTGGTGGCGCGCACCAGCTGGTCGACCACCAGGTCGGCCCACCGGGTGATCGCCGGCCAGTCCCGGTAGTCCCCGGCCAGCGGCCCCCGGCTGAACCACTGCTCCACCGGAGTACGGGCCCGGTTCGGGTCGAGCCGGCCACCGAAGGTGACCGGGCGCGCGGCGCCGATGCAGTACGCCAGCCGGGCGACGGCCCGCGGCACCGGCTGCGGTTCGGCCGCGTCCGCACCGCAGGGCCCGGACTGGAACAGCCAGGTCGGCCGTTCCGCCAGGTCGGGGGCGTTGTCCCGGAGCCAGTGCACGGCCTCGGGCAGCCAACGGTGCAGCCGGACCGCACTGCCGACGACGACCGCGTCGTACCGGGCCAGGCCGCGGACGCGCTGCACCGGAAGCACCTCGGCGTCCGGACCGCGTCGGGTGATCCGGTCGCCGATCGCGCGGGCGATCTCGGCGGTCGAGCCCATCCGGGTCGCGTACGTGATCAACACCCGACTCATCGGTGGCCTCCGCCCCGGCGCCGGTGTCGATCACCGAGCGCGACAGTTCGATGGTTCATGATCAGATCCTCCGGCTCCACTCCAGCGCGCGGCCGAGGCCCGGCCCAGGGCAGAACGCACTCGGCCGGATGGACCAAGGTCGGCCGTCCTCGGGACCTCCGGCCGTCGCCGGCCGCTCCGCGAAGACCCAGAATGAAGGTCCGAGCCCCGGCGTCCGCCGGCAGATCCCACGCCGGAAGGAGACAGCGCCATGCCCGTGCCGTTCGTGGTGGTCGGCATCGACACCTCGGCCTCCGCCCGCACCGCCCTGGCCTGGGCGGCCGATTGGGCGCGCCGCACGGACGCCCGGCTGCGGGCCGTGCACGTCCTGACCCCGGAGCCGGTCGTCTCGTCCGCCTGGTACCCGGGATCGATGGGCTGGGTCCCGGTGCCCGAGTCCGGCGGCGATCCGGACGGCGAGCGGCGCCGGGTGACCGAGCTCTTCGACCAGCTCACCGCCGGACTGCCGGACGCCACCCTGGAGTTCGCCGAAGGCGCGGTCGGGCCGGCCCTGGTGCACGCCGCGCACGGCGCCGCGCTGCTCGTCGTGGGCACCCGGCAACTGCGCGGCATCGTCCGGGCCTTGGACGGGTCGGTCAGTCATTTCTGCCTCAGTCGCGCCGCCTGCCCGGTACTGGCGGTCCCGGCGGTCCCCCGGGTGCCGGCCGCCGACGACGGCGCCCCGCACGTCGAGCCGGTGACGTGACGGATACCACTCCCGCGTTCGGGACCGAAAGGGACCTTCGACCCGATCCGACCCCAACTGCCGTGTGCTTAGCTGGACCGGTGGAGAGCACTGATCGGGACGAGATCACGGTCGTCCTCGTCGACGATCACGAAGTCGTCCGTCGCGGTGTGCGTGCGCTGCTGGACGAGGACCCGCAGATCTCCGTGATCGGTGAGGCCGGAACCGCCGAGCAGGCGCTGGCCCGGATCCTGGCCCTGCGACCGAAGGTCGCGGTCCTCGACGTCCGGCTCCCGGACGGCGACGGCGTGGCCGTCTGTCGCGAGGTGCGGTCCCGCGCACCGCAGATCGCTTGCCTGATGCTGACCTCGTTCGCCGACGACGACGCCCTGTTCGACGCCGTGATGGCCGGCGCAGCCGGGTACGTGCTGAAACAGGTCCGCGGCACCGACCTGGTCGGCGCGGTCAAGGCCCTGGCCGAGGGCAAGTCGCTGCTGGATCCGGACAGCACGATGCGGATGCTGGACCGGCTCCGCCGCCGGACCGAGGACGACAACGACCCGACCCAGTCGCTGACCGGCCAGGAGCGCAAGATCCTCGAGCTGATCGGCGAGGGGATGACCAACCGGCAGATCGGCGAACAGCTCTACCTGGCCGAGAAGACGGTGAAGAACTACGTCTCGAACCTGCTGGCGAAGCTGGACATGCGGCGCCGCACCCAGGCCGCGGCGCTGGCGGCGACGCTGAAGGCGCGCGGTCGGAACCCCGCAGCCCAGCACGGCGAGCAGTAGGACCTTCGACGACCCGCGGACGGGCCTTCGGCTCTGTCCGTGGCACCGGCCCGGCGCTGTCCTGATCACATCGGACGAGCGACGGAGGCGCCATGGCGGAGTTCCTGGCCAACCGGCCGGCCGTCGTGGGGATCGACGGCACCGAGTTCTCCCTCCGCGCCCTGGACTGGGCCGCGGACCACGCGGCCGCGTTCCACTGTCCGCTCCGGCTGGTCCATGTGACCACCGGCCGCGGTCCGGCCCCGGCGTCGGTGCAGGCCCAGGTGTACCGGCGGCTCGCGTTCCGCCCCGGCGCCGCGCCACCGGCGACGGTCTGGCGGGTCCGGCACGGCTCCCGGATCGAGGTCCTGCTGGACGAGGCGGCCGGAGCCAGGATCCTGGTGATCGGGCATCGCGAGCCGCAACCCCTGTTCGGCTCGACCCTGCGCGGCATCCTGGTCCGCGGCGCCGGGACGACGGTCGTCGTCCCGGGCGGCTGGCGCTCCGGCCGGCCGGTCGGTCGGATCGTGGCGGGTGTCGACCTGCGCGATCCCGACCGGGTTCTGGACACCGCCTTCCGGACCGCCGAGCAGTGGCACTGTCCGCTCCGGGTGATCCATGCGATCGACCTGCCGATGGTCCGTCGCGGCACCTCCCTGCTCGACCGGACCCGTCGGCTGGAGGACACCGCGCTGGCTGAGCTGGAACGTGTCCTGGCCGAGCCCCGGCGCAAGTACCGCGAGGTCGCCGTCGAACCCGCGGTGATCGAGGGCGATCCGGCGGACGTGCTGGTGCATGCGGCCCGGCTGGCCGACCTGCTGATCATCGGCGGCCGGCCGCGCCGCGGCCTGCCGACCATGATCGGCACCACCACCGAGGCGATCATGAAGGAGACCGACCGACCCGTCGTCCTGGCCCGGCCCTACCCGTCCGAGCGGCGGACCGACGACGCGGCATGATCGACACGGCATGATCGAGAGCGGGACGTGATCGGAGACCGAACGGTCAGGCGCCGTTGATCGGCACCTGCCAGACCGCGACGGTGCCGCCGGCCTCCCCCGGCAGGATCACGAAGGCGCCGCCCCGCCGGGTGGCGCGCCGCTCCAGATTGGCCAACCCGCTGCGCCGGTCGACCTCGCCGGGCCCGACCCCGTCGTCGGCCACCCGGGCTTCCAGCAGCCCGTCGTCGGACAGTTCGACCGCCACGTCGACCTGGGCCGCCCTGGCGTGCCGCGCGGCGTTGGACAGACACTCGCTGAGCACCGCCATCAGGTCGTCGGCCACGTCGTCGGGAACGTTCGTGTCCAGCAGCCCGGACATCCGCAGCGCGGGCGTGAAGCCCAGCTGTTCGCTGGCCCGGTCGACGGCCAACGTGATCCGTGACCGCAACCTGGCCCCGCTCGGACCCTCCTGCGCCTGCAGCGCGAAGATCGTGGACCGGATCTGCCGGATGGTGTCGTCCAGGCTGTCCACCGCCGCCTGGATCCGCTCCTCGACCTGGGGCTTGGCGGTCATCCGGGACGCGCCCACCAGTTGCATGGCGACGCCGTAGAGCCGCTGGATCACGACGTCGTGCAGGTCCCGGCCGATCCGTTCCCGGTCGTCGATCAGGCCGTAGCGTTCGGCCTCCCGGCGCGCGTCGGCGAGCTCCATCACCACGCCGAGCTGCTGGCAGAACGAGGTCAGCATCCGGGTCGACTCGGCGGAGAACGGGACACCACCGGCCCGCCGGGTCACCGCCAGCACGCCGCCGGACTCCGGCCCCAGCGGCAGCATCAGGGTCGGACCGGGCAGGTCGACCGGCAGGTTCGACGAGGAGGGGACGCTGTTCGGGTCGGGGATCAGCACCGGCTCCTGCTCGCGCAGGACCTGTTCGGCGTACGTGCCGTCCAGGGCGAACTCGGTCCCGGCGAGCTGCGGGATGCCGTCGGCCACCTCGATCCGGATGGCGCCGTTCTCGGCCAGCATGATCCAGGCACCGGCCGCACCGGTCATCTCGCGGGTGCGCGAGGCCACGATCGCCAGCGCCTCCCGCCGGTCCGCGCCGGAGAGCAGCGTCCGGGTCACCTCGGCGATGGCGTCCAGCCAGACCTCGCGCGCTTTCGTCTCCTGATACAACCGGGCGTTCTTGATCGCGATGCCGGCCACCGACGCGAGGGCGCGGACGATCGTCTCGTCCTGGACGTCGAACTCCTGGCCGCCGGACTTCTCGGTCAGGTAGAGATTCCCGAAGACCTCGTCCCGGACCAGGATCGGCACTCCGAGGAAGCGCCGCATCGGCGGATGGTTGGGCGGGAAACCGTAGGAATCGGGATGGGACGAGATCTCGGACAGCCGGAGCACCTGGGGCTCCTTGATCAGCACGCCGAGCAGGCCACGACCGTGCGGCCACTCCGCCATCGCCTTGACCTCGTCGTCGGTCATCCCGATCGGGATGAACTCGGCCAGCTCGCCCTGCTCGCCGATCACGCCGAGGGCGGCGTACTTGCAGTCGGCGAGCGTCCGGGCGGCCGCGACGATCCGTTGCAGAACGGTCTCCAGCTCCAGCTCCGCGCCGATCGAGACGACCGCGTCGAGCAGCGCATGGACGCTGTCCCGGGTCGCGACGATCGTGCTCAGTCGACTCTGCAGTTCCTCCAGCAGCTGGTCCAGCGGCAGACCGGGCAGCAAGTGGCGGCGATCCACGTCGAATCCCTCCCCTGCGCCCGACGGTCCCGGCTCATGTGGGCCAGAACGCCATCATCAGTCACGGAAGGGGTTTCAGCAACCAACTTGAAGGTTTAACCATTTGCCAGGCCGAGAGTCAGGCTCTGCGGCTGCCGGGACACCAGGTGCTCGATCTCGGACTCGTCCGGCCGGTGCCGGCCCGGCAGCTCGGGAATGCCCTGGTAGAAGGAGATCGCCGAACGCTGCTCGTTACGGGAGACCTCGACCTCCAGCACCTCGCCGCCGCTCTGCCGCACCGGCCTGACGAACACGCAGACGT
>Ga0079224_100017454_pt1 | contig 10115 bp, 9 predicted proteins | sample Stecom2015_FD_80414 | JGI IMG/M metagenome (GOLD analysis project Ga0079224, IMG submission 80414) | Agricultural soil microbial communities from Utah to study Nitrogen management - Steer compost 2015 | ecosystem: Environmental > Terrestrial > Soil > Agricultural land | place: USA: Utah... | reverse complement strand
CGTGACTCGTGACTCGTGACTCGTGACTCGCAGGTCGTAGAGGCGTACGCGCCATGCGGCAACATTCGCGGTATGCTTTCCGGCGCGACTGCTCTGGCTAACCGCTAACCCCTGACCCCTAACCGCTTGCGACCATGCCGTCCTTCGACATCGTTTCGGAATTGAACGCGCACGAGGTCGCGAATGCCGTCGACCAGGCGAATCGCGAAGTCGGCACGCGCTTCGATTTCAAAGGCACGAACGCGAAGTTCGAGCTCAATGGATTCGTCATCACGCTGACCGCACAAGCGGATTTTCAGCTCAAGCAGATGATGGACATCCTGCGGCTCCGGTTGAGCAAACGCAGAATCGACGTCGCGTGCATGAAAATCGACGAGCCGGTGATGTCCGGCCAGACGGCCAAACAAGTCGTGACGCTGCGGCAAGGCGTCGATGCGGAGCTGGGAAAGAAGATCCAGCGGCTGATCAAGGATTAGAAGCTGAAGGTGCAAGCCGCGCTTCAAGACAAGCAAGTGCGCGTCACCGGCAAGAGCAAGGACGATCTACAAGCGGCTATCGCCCTCGTGCGCGGTGCGAAGCTGGATTTGCCGTTGCAGTTCACGAACTTTAGGGATTGAACGCGCCTGCGTTCAATCCCTCCTTCACCCGTCCGCGCGCGGCGCGTACGCGCGCCACTCCTTACCTACGATCAACCGCGCCCCGCGGCCGAACGTCCAGTACGACCACGCCCAGTGGATGAGGACCGAGAGGCGGTTGCGAAAGCCGCTCAGTCGATAGATGTGGACGAGCAGCCAGAACCACCAGGCGAATAGGCCGGTGAGCCGCAGCTTGCCGAACTCGCTGATGGCGCGGCTGCGCCCGATTGTGGCCATTTGTCCGAGGTCGCGATAGCGGAAGGGCTTGCGCGGCTTGCCTTTGAGCTCGGCCTTGATCGTTTCGGCGAAGTAGATGCCTTGCTGCATGGCGACGAGCGCGACGCCCGGCAGCGGCGCGCCGTTCTCATCCAAGCAGCGCGACATATCGCCGGCCACGAACACTTCGGGTCGACCGGGAATGTTCAAGTATTCATCGACTTCGACTCTGCCCGCGCGATCCAGCGCGACCTGCGCCAACGATCGGCCTACGTCGGAGGCACGTACACCCGCCGCCCACAATACGGTTGCCGCGGCGATCTTCTCCTCGCCGATCGCAACGCCTTCACTCGTGATCGCCGTGACGGGCGCGCCGGTCCATGTCTGCACGCCGAGAGACTCGAGGTCACGCATCGCGCGCGCGGCTAACTTTTCATCGAAGCTCGGCAAGATGCGCTTTCCGGCCTCGACGAGGATCACGCGCGTTTGCCGTGGATCGATCTGACGGAAATCGCGCGCAAGCGTATAGCGGCTCATCTCCCCGATGGCACCGGCAAGCTCGACGCCGGTCGGCCCGCCGCCCACGACGACGAAGGTCAGATAGCGGCGACGCTCCTCCGGATCGCTCACCTTCTCCGCTCCTTCGAACGCCTCCAAGACGCGCCGACGGATCTCGGTCGCTTGGGGCAGCGTCTTGAGTCCAGGTGCATATTGCTCCCATTCTTCATGACCGAAGTACGCATGCTGCGCGCCGCAGGCGAGCAGCAAATAGTCGTAGCCGAACTCGCCCGAATCGGTGATGACCTTGCGCGCTTCGACGTCGATACGGCGCGCCTCGGCCTTGATGACGTGCACGTTCGGCGTACCGGCGAAGACGCTGCGGATCGGTACCGCGATGTCCGCGGGACTCAAGGCCGCCATCGCGACTTGATAGAGAAGCGGCTGAAAGAGGTGATGATTCTCGCGATCGATGATCGTGACGGCGACGTTGGGCACGTGACGCAATCGCTTCGCCGCGTTCAATCCCGCAAATCCCGCACCGACGATGACGACTTGCTTCATGTGAGACGTGCCGCAGCCCATTTCACGATCGGCTCGACTCTCGCGGAGACGAGCTCGAGCGCCTCCGCTTCGTCGACCCAACGGAACTCGTTGTGCTCGGGCCGTCCCAGCTCCTCGATCACGGGGAGCGAGACCTCGGCCGTGGACGTCTTCGCGAGATAGTAGCGAGCGATCTTGCCCCGGCTGTACGGACCGGTCTCGATGTAGTCGTGACCCCAAGCGAAATCGAGGTCTTCGATGAGCGTCTCCTCTTTGACCTCGCGCACCGCCGCGCTCAGCGGGTCCTCGCCCGGTTCGACCATTCCTTTGGGAAAATCCCAATGCGTGAACGCGCGCAGCAACAAATAGCGCCAGCCTTCGGGCGTATCGCGCACCACAACGACACCGGCGGACAATTTCGTCGGACGGGACATGATCGCAGTATATAAGAGAGGGCGTGCGACGCGTGTACGTACGGACGCGTGGGCTGCGGACGTGTGGACGTAAAGGCATGGCACGTCGGGTCGCCAATCGTCCTCTCAATTGATCTAAAATAAGCCATAGATATCGGCTATGGTTGCATGCCAATAGCCCAGCGGGCTTCTGACGTCCACACCTTTACACGTCTACACGCTTCTACACGTCTAACGCTCTTACACCCATGAACCTTCGCGATCTGCGCTACTTCGTGACGCTTGCCGATACCGGGCACTTCGGAAAGGCCGCGGAACGTTGCTTCGTGAGCCAGCCGACCTTGTCGGCACAAATCAAGAAGCTCGAGAACTACCTGGGCGTGCAATTGATCGAGCGGCAGCCGCGGCGAGTCGCGTTGACGGAAATGGGCACGAGAATCTTGCCGCTTGCGCGGCGCATGCTGCAGGAAAGCGATGAGATCGTCGCGTTGGCGCGCAATGAACACGATCCACTTTCGGGGAAGCTGAAGGTCGCGCTGATCCCGACGATCGGCCCCTATCTCTTGCCGCTCTTGATGCGCAAGCTGCGCCGCAAGCTGCCGCGCTTGAAGCTGATGCTGTACGAGTATCAGACCCAACCGCTGCTCGACAAACTGCGCGCCGGCGACATCGAGCTCGGAATTCTCGCGCTGCCCGTCCCGCTCGACGGGCTCGAGGCGCGCGCGCTCTATCGGGAGCCGTTCACGGTGGCCGTGCCGAACAATAGCGATCTCGCGAAGAAGGCGAACGTCAAAGTCGAGGACTTGAGCGGGGAGACGCTGCTGCTGCTCGAAGACGGCCACTGCCTGCGCGATCAGGCGCTCGACGTCTGCGGGCGCATCGAGGCGAGAGAGAGCGAAGACTATCGCGCAACGAGCTTGGAGACGTTGCGGCAGATGGTCGCCGCCGGTCTGGGCGTCACGCTGCTGCCCGAGCTGGCGACTCGCGGACCTTTCGGCAGCGGACAGGGATTGACCGTGAAACAGTTCGCTCGCCCTGTACCTGCACGAACGGTCGGCGCCGTCTGGCGCAAGAGCAGTGCGCGTACGGAGGCGATCAATGCCATTAGTGCAGTCATCGAGACGACGATGAAGGAGATCAAGAAGTGAGGAGACTTGCGGCGCTAACGTTTATATGTGCGATGCTCACAGGCTGCGCACGGCCGAGCGCGTCGATCGAGGTCGAGGGTGCCTGGGCTCCGGCGATGCCGCCAACCGCCTCGGTCGCGGCGGTGTACATGAAGATCACCGCCAACGAGCCCGATCGGCTGCTCGGCGCGAGCTCACCTATCGCCGCAAGCGTCGAAGTGCATCAAACCTCGACTGAGGATGGAATCGCGAGAATGCGCCCGCTGGAATCCATTTCTCTCGGGCAGCGCGAGTCGGTCACGCTCGAGCCGGGCGGCGCGCACTTGATGCTGCTCGGAATCAATACGCCTCTCGAGGCCGGCAAGACGATCGAGCTCGATCTGCAGTTCGAAAATGCGGGCGTCGTCAAGGTTCAAGTTCCTGTGATGGCGTCGGATGACGATCACGCGCATCATTGATCGATGCCCACCCGCGCACCTATCGCCACAACCCCGGCGCACTTGCACGATGATCAAGTCATCGCCCTACTGCAGTCGGGCGCGCATGCGCATCTTCTGATCGCGTACTTCGGCGAAGCCGAATACCGCGAGCTGTCGCATCTCGCGAAGCTCGCTGCGACGAGGCGCAAGCTGCGCGGGCCGACGGTCTACATCTTGCCCGGCATCATGGGCTCGCGCTTGGCGATGAAGCGCGGTCGCACGCTCGATCTTTATTGGCTGCATCCGCATGCCATCGCAGAAGGGCAGCTCACTCAGCTCGCGTTGCCCGGATCGCCGGCGTTGAAGCCCATCGGCGTGATGCTGCCGGGATACCTCAAGATGAAGCTCCTGCTGGAGGTGACGGGATTCAAGCCGATCCTGCACGCCTTCGACTGGCGAGCCGGCATCGAGCGCAACGCGCGCGGACTCATCCGAGCGCTCGAAGGCGGCGGTCGCGCAATCATCGTCGCGCATAGCATGGGTGCGATGATCGCGCGCGCCGCATTGCGCCTGGACAAGAAGCGGCGCATCAAGACGCTCGTACAACTCGGCGCGCCGAACGAGGGATCGTTCGCACCGGTGCAGGCACTACGCGCCGTTTATCCAACCGTGCGCAAAGTCGCCGCGCTCGACCGCACCCATACCGCGGAACAACTTGCTCGCGACGTGTTTCTCACGCTGCCGGGGTTGTATCAGCTTCTTCCGACGCCGCGCGCCGGCGAGCTCGACCTGTTCGACGCCTCCAATTGGCCGTCCGATCTCGTGCCAAAGGCACGCCTTCTCGATGAGGCTCGGAAAGTGCGGGCGCGACTACCGAAGCCGGATTCTAGATGTTACGTCATCGCGGGATACGGCCAGGACACTGTAGTCTCGATCGAGAAGAGCAACGACATGTTTACGTACGAGATTCGACCCGAAGGGGACGGCACCGTACCGCTGATGCGGGCCGGCTGGAACGGCGCTCGTACCTGGTATGCACGCGAAATCCATGGGGCGCTCTCGACCAACACGACCGTGCTATCGGGACTGATCGACATCCTGCGCGACGGCGAGACATCCGCGCTCACCTCGACCCTTCCGGAACAGAATCGCGGCGATCCCCGCTACGTAACGGATGCTGATCTACGTAGACACGCGGTCGCCAAGGTCGATTGGGACCATCTCACGGTAGAGAGTCGCCGACGGATACTGGAACCGATCTTTACGCCCGAGTTCACCGCGCCCGCGGCTTGAGCTGCCCCGGTCTTACACCCTAGGAAAATCGCTGAGCTTTCGCGCAAGACGAACACTGCCGTCGTCTTTCGCGATTATCCGGTCGCCAACCGAAGACGCTCGTAATCACGTACGGTTTGACGCGTGTGGCTTATTGTCGGCGGTAAGTATAGGCTTTCGCGGCGTTGAGCCATTCGATGCGTCGTCAACGCAACGACGTTCGTTTTTGATCAGGGGCGATGTGCGCGGTGGAACCGACTGATACGAAGGATCCGAACTATTATCATCGTGTCGTCGATTGTCAGTGGGCTTGTCCCGCGCACACCGACGTTCCCGAATATATTCGGTTGATTGCCCTCGGTAAGTTTGGCGAGGCGTACCTCGTCAACCGCGAATCGAACGTCTTTCCCGGCATTCTGGGCCGCGTTTGCGACCGTCCCTGCGAACCTGCGTGTAGGCGCGGACGCGTCGAGGCCGAACCCGTCGCGATTTGCCGCTTGAAGCGCGTCGCCGCCGATCATCGCGAAGACATCACTGCGCGCCTGCCGCGCGCGCCTGAGCAGAAGAACGGTAAGCGCATCGCCTGCATCGGTGCGGGCCCAGCTTCGCTCACGGTCGCGAACGATCTCATGCCCCTCGGCTATGAGATCACGATGTTCGAAAAATGGGGCTCGCCCGGTGGGCTCATGCGCACGAACATCCCGTCGTTCCGTCTTCCTGCCCGGGTCCTCGATGAGGAGATCGGCTACATCTTGAATTTGGGGGTGGACCTGCGTCTCGGCGCCGAGGTGAAGAGCATGAAGGAACTGCTCGCATCCGGGGAGTTCGACGCGATTTTCGTCGGTAGCGGCGCGCCGAAAGGCAAAGACTTGGACTTGCCCGGCCGCCGCGCGTCTTCGCAGGCGATGGAGCACATTCACATCGGTATCGACTGGCTCGAGTCGGTCGCGTTCGCGCATACGAAGTCGATCGGCAAGCGCGTGCTCATCATCGGCGTCGGCAACACGGCAATGGATTGTTGCCGTACGTCGCTGCGGCTCGGCGCGACTGACGTGAAGGTCATGGCGCGCAAGCCACGGCAATTTTTCAAGGCATCGGCATGGGAGCTCGACGATGCAGAGGAAGAGAACGTCGAGATCGTCGTGAATCACTCGCCGAAGGCGTTCGTGATCGAAAACGAGCGGCTCACCGGCATGATGTTCGATCGGATGGAGTACGACATCGACGAGCGCGGACGGATCGTTTCCGAGCGCATCGTCGGCGAAGCGTTCCTGCCCTGCGACGACGTCATCCTCGCGATCGGCCAAGAGAACGCGTTCCCGTGGATCGAAGACGATCTTGGGATCGAATTCGACAAGTGGCACGTGCCGAAGGTCGATAAGGTGACCTTCCAATCGACGCTGCCGAACGTCTTCTTCGGGGGCGATGCGGCTTTCGGGCCGAAGAACATCATCTGGGCCGTCGAGCACGGACATCAAGCGGCCATCTCGATTCACAAGTACTGCCAAGGGTTGCCCGTCACGGAGCGCTTGCCGCCGCTGCTCAATCTGACGAGCCGCAAGATGGGCCTGCACGAGTGGGCCTACAAGAACGACTACAACCCCGTCGAGCGCAGGCTCATGCCGCATGTCGACTTGAAGGAACGCTTCAAGAAGGTCGACATCGAGGTCGAGCTCGGCTTCACGGCGGAGCAAACGGCGGCGGAAGTGCAGCGCTGCTTGAACTGCGACATACAAACCGTGTTCGAGGCCAAACTCTGCATCGAATGCGACGCGTGCATCGACATCTGCCCCGTCGATTGCCTGACGATCACCGCCAACGGGCCTGAGGACGAATTACGGGCGCGCCTCAAGGCACCTGCGCTGAACACGGCGCAACCGCTGTTCGTGTCCGTGCCTCTCAAACAGACCGGCCGCGTCATGGTGAAGGACGAGGATGTCTGCGTGCACTGCGGGCTGTGCGCCGAGCGCTGTCCGACCGCAGCCTGGGACATGCAGAAATCCAAGATCAAGTTTCCATACGCGAGCGACGAGACCTCTCCATCATGCTTCAGTCAGCAGAGTCGCAAGACCGCCTGAACGATTTCGTCATCAAGCTCGCGAACGTCAACGGGACCGGGTCCGCGAGCGCCAATTCCCTGTTGATGAAGTCCATCTTCCGGATGGGCATTCCCGTCATGGGGAAGAACTACTTTCCCTCGAACATCCAGGGACTGCCGACGTGGTACGAGATTCGTGTCACGCGCGACGGCTACGTCGCCCGCTCTGGGCGCGTCGACATCATGGTCGCGATGAATGCGGAGACGTACGCGAAGGACTTGAAGGAAGTCAGCCCCGGCGGCTACCTCATCTACGATTCGACTTGGCCGCGCCCCGCGCTGCTCAAGCGCGAGGACATCACGATCTTGGGGATACCGCTCGCGCGGATGTGCAACGAGACGTTCCAGGGCGGGCGTGCGCGCATTCTTCTCAAGAACATCATGTACGCGGGTGCGCTCGCCGCGCTGCTCGACATCGAGCTCGATGTCATGCGCGCCCTGCTCGGCGAAAGCTACGGCAAGAAGCAAGCGCTGCTCGACTCGAACATCAAAGCGCTAGAGATCGGATACGCCTACGCGAAAGAGCATTTCTCTTGTCCGCTGCCGCTCAGAGTCGCGCGCATGGACAAGACGTCGAATCACATCATGATCGACGGCAACACGGCCGCCGCGCTCGGCTGCTTGTACGCCGGCGCGACCGTCGGCGTGTGGTATCCGATCACGCCCTCCCCTTCGTTGATGGATGCCTTCAAGAGCTTCTGCCAGAAGTGGCGTGTCGATCCCGAAACCGGCAAGCGCAACTACGTGATCGTGCAGGCGGAAGACGAGCTCGCCGCGATCGGTGCCGTGTTGGGCGCGTCCTGGAACGGCGCACGCGCGTTCACCCCCACGAGCGGACCGGGCATCTCGCTCATGAACGAATTTATCGGGCTCGCGTACTACGCGGAGATCCCAGCCGTCATATTCGATGTGCAACGCGTGGGGCCCTCGACCGGCATGCCGACGCGCACGCAGCAATGCGACATCTTGCTCGCGGCGTACGCCTCGCACGGCGATACGCGCCATGTGCTCTTGTTCCCGAGCAACCCCGAAGAATGCTTCTACCTTTCGGTACAGGCATTCGATCTGGCGGAACGGCTGCAAACGCCCGTCTTCGTGATGACCGATCTCGATATCGGCATGAACGACTGGATGTGCCCGACCTTGAAATGGGATGACAACTACCGACCGGATCGAGGCAAGGTGCTCGACAAAGAGCAGATCGAGCAGCTCGAGCGCTTCTATCGCTTCTTCGACAAGGACGGCGACGGGATCCCCTACCGCACGTTGCCGGGCGTGCACCCCAAGGGCGCGTATTTCACACGCGGGTCAGGACACAATCAGTACGGCGGGTATACGGAAGATTCGACCGAGTATCAGATCGTCGTCGACAGATTGAAGCGCAAGTTCGAGACGGCGAAGCAGCTCGTGCCGAGCGCCGTCTTCGAAAGCCGCAACTCGCACGACATCGGCATCGTGTCGATCGGAAGCTGCGATGGCGCGGTCCGCGAGGCGCTGGACTTGCTCGAACGTCGCGGCGTTCACGCGGACTACATGCGCGTCCGCGCGTTCCCGTTCGGTCAGGAAGTCGAAGAGTTCCTGGCTCAGCACTCGCTCATCTTCGTCGTCGAGCAGAACCGCGATGCGCAGTTCAGGAGTCTTTTGACACTCGAAACGGCCGTCGACAAGGCGAAGCTGCGCTCGATCCTGCACTACTCCGGCTTGCCGATGGCGTCCACGGTGATCGTCGACGGCATACTTGCCGAAGTCGGTGCGCCCGGAAAGTTGAAGGCAGTTAGCAGATAGCTCTTTCCAGCCCAAGCCCCAAGCCCCTTACCCTCAAATGAGCTTCATCGCCAAACCCAAAGTCACGCATCCCAGCTTGCCGAAGAACGAGCTCGGCCTGACTCGCCGGGAGTATGAGGGCGCAATGTCGACGCTCTGCGCCGGTTGCGGCCACGACTCCGTCACTGCGGCCATCACCGAGGCCGTGTGGGCCTTGTCGATCCGGCCGGAAAAGGTGGTCAAGCTCTCCGGTATCGGTTGCTCGTCGAAGACGACGGCCTATTTCGTGAGCGGCGGACACGGCTTCAATTCCGTTCATGGACGCATGCCGTCGATTGCGACCGGCGCGATCGCCGCGAACAAGGACCTGTACTACATCGGTGTCTCGGGCGACGGCGACACGCTCTCCATCGGCTTCGGTCAGTTTGCCCACGCGATTCGCCGCAACATCAACATGCTGTACATCATCGAGAACAACGGCGTGTATGGTTTGACCAAGGGACAGTTCTCCGCGTCCGCCGATATCGGCACGAAGGCGAAGCGCGGCGAGGAAAACGTGCAGCCGCCGATCGATCCGGTCGTCGCCGCCATCACGCTCGGCGCCACGTTCGTCGCGCGCAGCTTTTCCGGGGACAAGGAGCAGCTCGTGCCGCTCATCCAAGCGGGTCTCAAGCACAAAGGCTTCGCATTGATCGACGTGCTCTCTCCGTGCGTGACCTTCAACGATCACGAAGGCTCGACGAAGAGTTATGCCTATGTACGCGATCGTTACGACGAGGTCGTGGATGCGGATTTCGTACCGCCGGCGAAAGAGATCACGGCGCAGTACGCCGCCGGGGAAGTCCTGCCCGTGACGATGCACGACGGCAGCCGCATCCTGCTGCGCAAGCTCGACCCGAGCTACGATCCGACGCGCCGAGGCAAGGCGTACAACTACATTCGCGACCGGCTCGCGCAAGGCGAGTACGTCACGGGGCTGCTCTATATCGATCAGAAGAGTCCCGAGTTCCACCGCGTGAACGAGACGACCGACGTGCCGATCAATCAGCTTCCCTATGAAGCGCTGAGTCCCGGGTCTGGCGGGTTGGCTAAGATTATGGGCCGTTATCGCTGATAACGGCGGTTGACGG
>Ga0079224_100017453_pt1 | contig 10115 bp, 8 predicted proteins | sample Stecom2015_FD_80414 | JGI IMG/M metagenome (GOLD analysis project Ga0079224, IMG submission 80414) | Agricultural soil microbial communities from Utah to study Nitrogen management - Steer compost 2015 | ecosystem: Environmental > Terrestrial > Soil > Agricultural land | place: USA: Utah... | reverse complement strand
CAGCAATTTGTTACTTAACCGTACCTTTTATTAATTGGAATTTTGTTTTAAATGTTGATGGTATTGCCAACAGCGAACTAATGAGCATAATGCTTATAGTGCTTACCAGTTTTATCCTCAACCTACTTTTCAAAACCATCACTTCCATTTTTCTTGCAAAGCAGCTTTCTGTTTTGGTAAGTTTGGTTAATACCATAGGCAAAATATCCATTACCATTGCTTTAATTGCATCAATTTATTTTGCAGAAGCTAATAACTTAGTGTTATTCGCTACCATTTATTCTTTTTTGCCCTTGTTGGTGTTAGTGGTGTTTACCCTAATTTTATTTAGTAATAAATACAAAAGTTTCAGACCCTCTATTCGGTATTACGAATTTTCAAAAGTAAAAGAGATAATGAATTTAGGAATTTCATTTTTTATCATCCAAATTGGGGCAACTATTTTATTTATGACTGACAACCTAATTATTTCGCATTTATTTCATCCTGCTGAAGTTACTCCTTACCAAATTACCAACAAATATTTTGGGGTGTTGCTCATGCTATTTACCATTGTGCTTTCTCCATTTTGGAGTGCCATTACCGAAGCTTACGAAAAAAGCGAAATAGATTGGATAAGAAAAACCATTTCCAAATTACATAAATTATGGGCAGCATTAGTGGTTGGGGCAGCAATATTATTGTTATTGCATGGTTTTTTAATAAAACTATGGGTGGGCAGCGAAATTAACATTCCTTTCTTACTGGCTTTTCAGTTTTTTTTATTTGTTTGTTTTCAAACTTTAAACAGTATTTACACCTATTTTTTAAATGGAGTAAGTATATTAAGAATACAACTTTATACTGGTTTGTTTACCATTTTTTTAAACATTCCGTTATCCATCTTTTTTGCCAAAACAATGGCATTAGGAACAGCAGGAGTTATTATGGCTACCAATGTATCCATGCTTATTTATATTGTTTTACGCAAAACACAATACCATAAAATTGTCAATGGAACAGCAACAGGCATCTGGAGTAAATAAGAGCAATCGTAAACCAAATTTTTTAATTGTTGGAGCTGCCAAAGCTGGTACTACTTCTTTGGCTAATTACTTAAACCAACACCCCGATATTTTTATCCCCGAAGCTAAAGAGTTGCGTTTTTTTGTAAAAGATACCATTTTAAAAACTAACCCAAAAGACCCTTTATTAGAAGGAATATTAAAATCTTCTGTTTTAGATGAAGATGATTATTTTGCTTTATTTCAACGTAAAGAAAAATTATTAGGAGAAGCAAGTGTACACTATCTCTACCATTATGAGGAAGCTATTCCAAAAATTAAAAAGTACTTAGGAGATATCCCTATAATAATTGTACTAAGAAACCCTGTGGACAGAGCTATTTCAAATTATGAATATTTAAAAGGAATTCATACAAGGAGTTTTTCAAAAGAATTAAAGTTAGAAGAAAGTAGAATTAATGAGCAATTTAACGCATTTTGGTATTATAAACAATTGGGCTTGTATTACAAACAAGTTAATGCATATTTGAAAGCATTTAAACAGGTTAAAGTAATTATTTTTGAAGATTTTGTAAAAAATCAACAGACAGAAATGGACGAGCTGTTTAAGTTTTTAGGAGTTTCTCCTATTTCTTTAAATTTTAAAATTCATAACCAATCTGTTAACCATTCTATAATTAGAAGATTTGTAAATAAAACTAGAATTAGTAGTTTATTTAATTTTTTGTTACCATCAAATAAAAAAGAACACATCATAAAGAAACTAACCCCAATATTAGTGTCAAATAAAAAGAACCATTTGACTGATGATGAACTTATTGAATTAAAAACATTTTTTAAAGAAGACACCTTAAATCTTGAGTCATTATTAAATATAAAACTTGATAATTGGTAAATTAACTATACTAATATAACTTAATTATTTTCTTATCCCCCATGCAAAAAATCTTCGTTCTGTTTTTCAAAGGCATAAAAACCATTAAACGTAAGCTGCTTACTCCTATAGATTACATGGTTAGTTGGTTTATTTTTTATGGTAATGGCGTACAATTTTCTAGCTTTAAAAATAACGGTTATCCTAAAATAAATGTAGGCATAGGCGGAACTTGTATTATTGGTAAAAATTTTAAATCGAACAACAGAGAAATGGCTAATCCTATTGGTAGGTTCAACAGGTGTTCTATTATTGTAGGGAAAAAAGGCAAACTTATTATTGGCGACAATGTAGGCATGAGTTCAACTGCAATAGTTTGTCAGAACAGCATACAAATAGGCAACCATGTTAATCTTGGTGGTAATGTAGTCATTTACGATACCGATTTTCATAGTTTAAACCCCAACGACCGTACAGACAGAACAAAAGACATTGCCAACACCACTACTCGCCCTGTAATTATTGGCAATAATGCCTTTATTGGTGCACACTCCACTATTTTAAAAGGCGTTACCATTGGCAACAATGCCATAGTGGGTGCTTGCTCGGTAGTTACTAAATCCATCCCAGACAATGAAATTTGGGCAGGAAACCCCGCTAAGTTTATTAAGAAAGTAGTATAATAATAACAAATGAAATTATTTTTTAGAAAAGAGTATCTACTTATTTTCTTACTGTTGTTTTTTAGCGGTAACCCTTTATCCTCTTTTTTATTTGGTAAGTTTTCTGCTATTGTAGGAATTTTATTTACAATTCTTATTTTAAATAAGAAACTAACCATCCCAAAAAAATTTCTCAAAACTTATTATTACATTTTAATTGGAATTAGTTCAATTACCATTGCACAACTTATAACCCTACCTTATGTTTCTATTGTTGCTAATATAAATTTATTGTTTAAATTTTTAATAGGAGGTTATATTGTTTATCGATTAAAAGAACATTTTCCTTATTATTTCTTTAAAGTCCTTGGCTTTTTAAGCATCGCTTCACTTGTCTTCTTTATAATTATTAATTTATTTGCTACTCCATTACCTTATTTAGATTTAGGTGAAGTTCACAATTCTTATTTAATTTATAATACATCTTATGAATTACACATGCACAGAAATGGAGGAATGTTTTGGGAGCCGGGTGCATTTGCAGGGGTAATAACAATTTGCCTTGCTTTAAATCTTAATAATTTAAAAACATATTGGAGAAAACATAAGGTTTTACTACTTTCTATTTTGTTGGCATTAATAAGCACACAAAGTACAGCTGGTTATTTAGTGGGCTTTCTTATTTTAGTTTTTGTTTTTTTAAGACCAAAACATTTTGGGGTGTCATTAATCACTATTCCCACTCTAATTATTGTTGGTAGTTTTATCTATGAAACTACAGATTTTTTAAAAAATAAAATTGAAGATCATTTTTACAAAGCCACAACACTTCAAGTGGGTGATTTTTCAAACACTAGGTTTGGCGTAATTTTATTTGATTGGCATTACATAAAAAAACATCCTTTAGTTGGAAACGGATTTGATGAAAAAATTAGATATGCCGACCATCAGCATCTTTTTGTTGGGGAAACAGGTGATGTTGTAGGTAGTGGTAATAGTGTTTCTCATTATTGGGCGTGTATGGGTATTTTTTTTATTATAGGTTACTTTTTATTGCTTTGGCGGGCAACTATAAAAAATGGTAAATTATATGCTTTTTTAATATTACTTGTAGTTTTTTTAAATTTACAAGGCGAACAATGGTTCAATTTTCCGCTTTACCTTGGTTTACCATTCTTAATGTTTCAAAATTTTATCCAACACAAACAAACTAATCATTTTCCGACTCAACCACATGATACACATTGTTATACCAGTATTTAACCGTTGGCATTTTACCAAAGCTTGCTTACAAAGTTTGCAACAGCAAAGCTATACCAACTTTAAAATAGTGGTAGTAGATCATGGTTCTACCGATGGTACTTCCGAAAATATAAAAAAAGATTTTCCTGAAGTAATAGTACTAAAAGGAGATGAAAGCATGTGGTGGACTGCGGCAACCAATTTAGGGGTTCAGTTTGCTTTAGATAATAAAGCTGATTTTGTTTTAACCTTGAATAATGATTTGATTGTTCCTGTCAACTATCTTGATACAATAATTACTGTTTCCAACAAATATCCAAACTCACTAATAGGCAGTGTTTCCGTTGATAAATCAAATCCTGAAAGGGTGATGTTTACTGGTATTATATGGAACAAATGGACAGCTAAATACCGTCCAAACATTAATAAAACCAACTTTAATACAATTCAAAAAAATCAATTGGTATTAACCACCGATTTGTTGCCCGGTAGAGGAACATTAATTCCTACCAATGCTTTTAAAATAGTAGGTTTATTTGATGAAAAAAACTTTCCTCATTATGCTGCGGATGAAGAATTTTCTAACCGTTGTAAAAAAAATGGTTTTCAACTTTTAGTATCAACTAAATCTGTTGTACATAGTGAAGTAGATGCCACTGGTTTGAAAAACATACACACTCGCAGAAATTTATCTTATTGGAAAGACTTATTTACCTCTTATCGTTCTCCTGTTAATTTAAAAAGACGTTGGGCTTGGGCTAAACTAAACACGCCTTTGCCTCCACTATATTTTACTTTTGATATTGCTCGTATTCTATTTTCTGAATTAAAAAATAATTAACCTTATGAAGTATTCAAAACAACTTTATTCTATTCTAGAATTACGTAAAAACTTTAAAGCTTTTTATTTTAAAAATTCAATTAAAAATGAAATAGGCTATGATGGTATTTATCATTATCATATCAGAAAAACAGGTGGGACATCAATTAATACAGCTTTTTTAAAACTTTATACAGTAAAAGATTCAATCTATCACGATTTAAATATTCAACTAGATAATAGACTAATTATCAATAATCATATATATATCACAAACAATAAGTTACTCGCTGAATATACTCCTTATTTTTATGCTTTTGCTCACCGTCCTTCTCATAAGCTAAATATTTCAAAAAATAAGTTTTTATTTACTTGTTTAAGAAGTCCTATAGATAGGATGTTTTCTCATTATAACATGATTAAAACTTCCTACGAAAAAAATGAAAACCGATATGATTATAAAGATTTGTATCAATGTTTAGGAAATAACATTTGTGATTTTGTAAACAACTTACCAAAAGAATTAGTACTTGAACAAATCTATATGTTTTCTAAAAACTATAATACTAACGAAGCTTTTGATAATATTATGAATCTTAATGCAGTTCTTCTAACAGAACATTTAACTGAAGGCTTTTTAGAATTAAAAGAAAAACTGAACTTACCTCTGAATTATATTCATACTAGAAAAGCAAATGTTATTACTTATTTAAATAATGATGAAAAAGATTTTCTAATATCCAAATTAACTCCAGAAATTGAGCTTTATAATAAAATTTTAGAAATTAAGCTTAAAGAGTACAATATCGCTTAAGTTTATATTTTTATGACCCTCGCCCCCATCATATTATTTACTTACAAACGTTTGGATACGCTTCAATTAACGGTGGATGCCCTTAAAAAAAACTACCTGGCAAAGGATTCCGACCTCATTATTTTTTCGGATGCTGCCAAAACATCAAAAGACCAAGTTGCTGTTAATAATGTAAGAACGTATTTAAAAAGCATCAACGGTTTTAAATCGATAACAATTAACGAAGCCAAAAACAACAAAGGGTTGGCTAATTCTATTATTGATGGGGTAAGTTTGGTTCTACAGCAACACGAAAGTGTTATTGTGTTAGAAGATGATTTGGTTAGCAGCCCCAACTTCTTAAATTACATGAATGAAGCATTGAGTTTTTATAAAAACAACACAAAAATATTTTCCATTGCAGGTTTTAGTATTCCTATAATAACTCATCAAGAGTTTGATGTGTATTTTACTAATCGTGCTAATTCTACTGGTTGGGCAACTTGGCGTAATCGTTGGGAGCAAATAGATTGGGAAGTAAGCGATTATGATACTTTTAAAAACAGCTCCCAACAAAAAAAAGCTTTTAATAAAATGGGGTCAGACATGGCAAGTATGCTGCACAAACAAATGACTGGCAAATTAGATTCGTGGGCTATACGTTGGTGTTACCACCAATTTAAAAACAATTTATTTTCAGTTCACCCCATTGTCTCAAAAATAGATAACGTAGGATTTACACCCGATGCCAGTAATACTACAGAAAAGTTTAATCGATTTAAAACCAATTTAGACCAAGGCAATCAAACCACTTTTAAGTTTACAAATGAAGTGCAACTAGATTCCCGCCTTATCAAACAATTTGTAAAACCATTTACCATTACTTCTCGCATAAAATATAAAATTTTAAATCTTCTTCCCTAATAATTGAAAATCCTCCTTATCCATACCAATTATACCCAACGCGGAGGTGAAGATGTGGTGGTTCAACAAGAAATGGAATTGTTACAACAACACCACCAAGTAAACTTGTTGCGTTTTCAAAATAAAAGTGGTGCTAAAGGAGCTTTTCAGTTTCTTGCTGCTATTTGGAACCTCGCTGCGGCTCGCAAAGTAAGAGCAGCCATCAAGGAATTTCGCCCGGATGTAGTGCATTTGCACAATTGGCATTTTGCTAGCGGGCCTATTATTATTCGTACAGTAAAAAAAATGAAACTTCCGTTGGTACATACCGTGCATAATTACCGTTTGCTTTGTCCTTCGGCAATACTACTGCACAACAACCAATTGTTTACCAAAAGTTTACAACAGCATTTTCCTTGGAGTGCTATAAGCAAAGGCGTTTATAGAAATTCTAGTCTGCAAACATGGTGGTTGGCTTTTATTGTTTGGTTTCACAAAAAAATAGGCACTTGGAAAAGCATCGATAAATATGTTTGCCTTACACCTTTTGCTGTAGAGCTTTTCAACACTTCTACCTTTTCTGTTTCTCCTGAAAAGTTTACCGTAAAACCCAACTTTACCATGCCCTCATCTGCATCTTCCACTACTCCTAAAAACAATCATTTTATTTACATTGGTCGTTTGTCCGAAGAAAAAGGCATTCAACTCCTATTAAAAGCCGTTGAAGATACCCATATACCACTAAAAATTGCCGGAGAAGGGCCACTAAAACACCTAGTGGAAAAAGCTGCCAAACAACACAGCAACATAGAATATTTAGGTTCGCTAAACCAAAAAGAAGTGGATCTGCAACTACAACAAGCACAAGCATTGGTTTTTCCTTCTATTTGTTATGAAGGCATGCCCATGACTATTTTAGAAGCATTTTCAAACGGCACGCCTGTTATAGCATCAAAAATTGGAGCGATGTCTGCCATAGTCAACCATCAACACAATGGCTTACATTTTAGTGCAGGCAATGTAGCCGCCTTGCAAGAGCGTTTACAACACTACCAAGAGCTTCCTCCTCAAGAAAAAGAAAAGTTGCAAAAAAATGCTTTTAGCACTTACCTTTTGCACTACTCAATGGATAAACAGCTAACTTATTTTAATAACATTTACCAACCCTTGCTAAGCAACGCATAAAAGGCAGTATTGCTAAAACATATCAACCGTGTATAACAAAATCATATCACTTTTCATTTCAACAGGTGCTTACGCTTCTTTTCTGCAACGGATACTCGAATTGGCTCGTAAAAAGCAATCTTCCTATATCTGTGTAGCCAACGTACACATGACTATTGAAGCACATTGGGATAAAGAATTTGCAAAAGTAGTGAATAATGCCAACCTTGTTACTCCGGATGGAATGCCCCTTGTAAAAGCAATGCACTTACTTTATGGTGTTAAACAAGATAGAGTGGCAGGCATGGATTTTTTACCAGATTTGTTGCAAGAAGCCGAAAAAATAGGACTTTCTGTATTTTTTTATGGAGGTACTCAACAAATGTTAGATAAAACACAAGAATATGTAAAAAACCATTATCCAACCCTCGAACATCAACATTATTATAGTCCGCCTTTTAGAGCCTTAACCAAGGTAGAAGAACAAGCCATTGTTAATCGTATCAATGAGAGTGGAGCACACCTTGTTTTTGTTGCCTTAGGTTGTCCGAAACAAGAAAAATGGATGGCGAGTATGAAAGGAAAAATTAACGCCTGTATGTTGGGTATTGGAGGAGCACTTCCGGTAATGATTGGAATGCAAAAACGAGCACCCAAATGGATGCAAAAAATGATGCTGGAATGGTTGTATCGTTTAGCTCAGGAACCCCAACGTTTGTTTAAACGATATTTTATAACCAACACAGTATTTATATATTTATTAACAAAACAATTTATTAGTATAAAAGTTTTAGGAGGTAGGAATTAGGCGTTAGGCATTAGGCGTTAGTATAGGAGGTTAAAAGTTTGAAGTTTGAAGTTTGAGGTTAAAAAGCTCCGAAGGAGCGAAATTTACTAGCGTATGGGTGCAGCCCATCGTAGAAAAAGTTTAGAGGTTTAAAAGTTTATAAGTTTAAAAATTATAGATTATCCTCAATTATGAAAAGGTTATTTCTACCACTAAGACACTAAGACACGAAGTTTCACAAAGATTTCCTTCGTGCTTCTTTCTGCCGTTGTGGCTTTGTGGCAAATATTTATAACTTCAAACATCCACAATTAACCATTAACCATTAACAAATAACCACTAACAAATAACAAAATCGGCAAAGTGCGATGGAAAAGTCCTCCTTCGGGGGATTTAGGGAGCATTTATCTTCGTGCTTCTTTCTGCCGTTGTGGCTTTGTGGCAAATATTTGTAATTCTGTAGTGTCAACACTTTGGATTAACCATTAACAATTAACCATTAACAAATAACCATTAACAAAATCGGCTTCGTGCGTTAGCAACTCCTCCCCTTTGGGGAGGCTGGGAGGGGCTTTTAAGAATGAAAACACAAAGAAAACACTTACTCTACCGTTATTCCCGTTACATTAAATCCATCTTTTTTTTATGGGATTTAGTGCTGTTAAATACGGCTTATGTATTGGCATTTCTATTGCGAAACGGAGATTTAGAACGTATTTCCACGCAAGAAGCTCAAAACGTTTGGTTTATCATCAATTTTGCTTGGTTTGCTCTTTACCTAATTGTTGGAGCGTACAAATTCTTGCGGGTAGAACACATAGAAAAAATCGTTTCCAAATCCTTACAATTTGTGCTGCTACATTTGTTGTTGGTATTTACCCTTATTTCTATTTTAGATTACGATGATGTATCTCGATTAAAAATGGGCTATTTTTATGGGTTGTTGTTTGTGTTCATCTTTATTTTCCGCATTGTTTTTATTAAACTGCTAAAACACCTTAGAAGAAAAGGCTTTAACTTTAGGAAAGTTGTTATTATTGGAGCCACCCAAGCCGGTAAAGAAATTGCCCACGAATTGGTAAAAGATTTGGCTTATGGCTACCAAGTAGCAGGTTTTTTTGATGATAAAGCTACATCCACAGAAACAATAAAGGTGTTGGGAACTATAGATGAAGTGCCGGATTATGTGCTGAACAACAACATTCACGAAATTTACATGGCGGTATCTAAATACAACGAACACAAAATAAAAGAGCTTATTAAGTTTTGCGAACGCCACCTTATCCGTATAAAATTTGTTCCCAATTTCCAAAAAATTACCGAAAGCCGTAGGGTGTTTATCGATTTTTACGGACGTATCCCCATCGTTTCCATCCGCAAAGAACCATTAGAAAATCCGCTTAACCGTATTGTTAAACGTCTGTTCGATATAGTGTTCTCCTTACTGCTAATTGTATTGGTATTCACTTGGTTGTTTCCCATCCTTATCATTATGGTGGTATGTAGCTCTCGCGGCCCCATATTCTTTAAACAGCTGCGTTCGGGCGAAAACAACCGCCAATTTTATTGCTACAAATTCCGTAGTATGAAGGTGAATGATCAATCAGACGAGCTTCAAGCCACTGCCAACGATAGCAGAGTAACCCGTGTGGGGCGTTTTATGCGAAAAACCAACTTAGACGAGCTGCCTCAGTTTTTTAATGTATTGTTTGGAAAAATGTCGGTAGTAGGACCACGTCCGCACATGCTTAAGCACACCGAAGAATTTTCTGAAGTAATAGACAACTATTTAGTACGACATTACACACGTCCGGGCATTACCGGAGTAGCACAAATAAAAGGTTACCGTGGAGAAACCAAAAAACT
>Ga0079224_100017451_pt1 | contig 10116 bp, 9 predicted proteins | sample Stecom2015_FD_80414 | JGI IMG/M metagenome (GOLD analysis project Ga0079224, IMG submission 80414) | Agricultural soil microbial communities from Utah to study Nitrogen management - Steer compost 2015 | ecosystem: Environmental > Terrestrial > Soil > Agricultural land | place: USA: Utah... | reverse complement strand
GTCGAAGCCGAGCTCGTTCACGACGTAATCGCATTTCTGCCTGCCGCCGGCGATGCCCACGACCCGGCAGCCGCGCGCCTTGGCGAGCTGGCCTACCACGCTGCCGACGGCCCCGGAGGCCGCTGACACCACGAGCGTCTCGCCGGCCTTCGGCTGGCCGATCTCCTGCAGGCCGAAGTAGGCGGTGAGCCCTGGCATGCCGAGAATGCCCAGGTAATACGAGAGCGGCGCGGAGCCTTCCTTCAGCTTCGTCAGCGCCTCGCCCTTCGCGATGCCCGCAAGCTGCCACCCGAGCGAGGTGAGCACCTTGTCACCCGGCTTGAAGCCCGCGTGCTTCGACTCGACGACCTCGCCCACCGTCTGCCCGACCATGACTTCGCCGATGTCGACGCCCTTCACGTAGCTCTTGGCGTCGCTGATGCGCCCGCGCATGTAGGGGTCGAGGGAAAGCCACAGGTTGCGCACCAGCACCTCGCCCTCCGCGGGCTTCGGCAGGCTCGCAGTCTCGAGGCGGAAATTGTCCTCCGTCACCCATCCTTGCGGGCGGCTTGCGAGGACGATCTTCCTGTTTTCCATCAGCTTCGCTCCTTCAGAGCGCCGCGAAGCGCTCGAGGTGGTAGTCGGCGTCGCCGAACTGGTCGATGACGGTCGTGAGGCGCCGGAAGGTGTGGCTCACCTTCATCTCCTCGGTCATGCCCATGCCGCCGTGCAGCTGGATCGCCTCCTGGCTGATGTGGCGCGCGTTGTCGGCGATCTTGATCTTCGCGGCCGAGACGGCTCGCTTGCGCTCGCCCGGGCCCTCCGAGGAATCCGCCTTGGAGCAGGCGAGGCAAGCGATCGACTTCGCCTGCTCGTAGGCGATGAACATGTCGACCATGCGGTGCTGCAGCGCCTGGAACGTGCCGATGGGCACGCCGAACTGCCTGCGCGTCTTCAGGTACTCGAGGGTCGCATCGCACGCGTATTTCATCGCGCCGACCGCCTCGGCGCACACGAGCGCCGTGCCAAAATCGATCGCCTCCTCGAGCGCCTCGAGGCCGAGGTTGAGCGGCTCGGCCTTGGCGCCGCGCAGGCGCACGTCGGCCGCCTGCGTCTCGTCGAGCACCCGGTAGGCCTTCAGCTTCGCGTCCTTCGCATCGACGAGGAAAAGCCCCACTCCTTCGGGGCCGCGGGCCGAGACGACGAGGTGCTGGGCTGCCGGCGCGCCCGCGACAACGCGCTTCTCGCCTTGCAGCGTCCAGCCGGCTTCGGAGCGCGCCGCCTTGACCCGAACGTGGTCCACGCGATGCCGCGCACCCTTCTCGGTGTGCGCGAGCGCAAGGCGGGTCTTGCCTTCCACCACGGAAGACAGGATCTCGCGCTTCGCGGGAAAGTCGGCCCTGGCAAGGAGCCGGGCCGCCAGCACCGTCGGCAGGTAGGGCTCGACGACGAGCGCCTCGCCGAAGGCTTCCATGACGCCCATGAGGTCCACCGCCCCGCCGCCGAAGCCGCCGAACTCCGCCGGCACCGGCAGGCCGGTGAGCCCCATCTCGGCAAGCTGCGCCCAGGCGTCCTCGCTCCAGCCCGCCTTCGAGGCGACGATCGCCTTGCGCTTCTCGAAGTCGTAGTCCTTCTGCAGGTAGCGACGGACGGAATCGGCGAGAAGCTGCTGCTCCTCGTTGTAGTCGAAGTTCATGAGCGTGGCCTCACAGTCCCGGAATCACAGTCCCGGGTCACAGCCCCAAGGTCATCTTGGCGATGATGTTTCGCTGGATCTCGTTGGAGCCCGCGTAGATGGTGGTCTTGCGCATGTTGCAGTAGCGCGGCCCGAGGCGTGTGGAAAGCTCGACGCCCTCTGCCGGGTCCTCGGCCTGCAGCATGAGCTCGGTGAGCCCCTGCTGGATCTCGGTGCCCTTGATCTTGAGCATCGACACGTCGGCGCCCGGTGGCTGCCCGGTTCGGCGCATCTGGTCGAGAAAGCGCAGGTTGGTGATCTCGAGGGCCATCAGCTCGACTTCCAGGCGCGCGAGCCGGTCGCGGAAGCGCGCGTCGTTGCGCTTCTTCCGGGCGGCGAACGCCTTCAGCTTCGCGAGCTCGCGCTTGGAGGCGCCGATGCGGCCGGTGTTCATCCGCTCGTAGCCGAGGAGGTACTTCGCCACGGTCCAGCCCTTGCCCTCCTCGTGGACGAGGTTCTCGACCGGGACCTTCACGTCGTCGAAGAAGACCTCGTTCACCTCGTGCTCGCCGTCCATGAGAATGAGCGGGCGCACCGTGATGCCGGGCGTCTTCATGTCGATGAGGAGGAACGAGATGCCCTCCTGGCGCTTCTCCACCGTCGGGTCGGTGCGCACGAGGCAGAAGATCCAGTCGGCGTAATGCCCGAGCGTGGTCCAGATCTTCTGCCCGTTCACCCGGTAGAAGTCGCCTTCCCGGATGGCCCGGGTTTTCAGCGATGCGAGGTCGCTTCCCGAGCCGGGCTCCGAGTAGCCCTGGCACCAGAAGTCCTCGCCGCTGTAGATGCGGGGCAGGAAGCGCTGCTTCTGCGCCTCGGTGCCGAAGCGCAGGAGCACCGGCGCGCACATCGCGAGCCCGAAGGGAATGAGCGGCGGGCTGCCGACGTAGCCGAGCTCCTCCTCGAAAATGTAGCGCTGCACCAGGGTCCAGCCCGTGCCGCCCCACTCGCGAGGCCAGGCCGGCGCGACCCAGCCCTGCTTCGCCAGGATCCGGTGCCAGCGCATCAGGTCGTCCTTGGAAAGAGGGTCGTAGCGGGCGACCTTGTCGCGCAGGTCCTGCGGCAGGTTCGCCTCCAGCCAGGCGCGCACCTCGTCGCGGAAAGCGAGCTCTTCGGCGGAGTAGTTGAGGTCCATGGGCACTCGCGGGACAAGGAATCCGGGGCCGAAAAGTCTACCCCACATCCACGTTTGAAACGGCGCTTCGCGCCGATCGCCGCTGCAGGCTACAGGATGGTGACGCCGCCGTCGGCGACGATGCACTGTCCGGTCACGAACGCCGCCGCATCGGAGGCGAGGAAGACCGCGATTCCGCCGATGTCCCGCGGCTCGCCCAGGCGCCGCAGGGGCGTCGCCGCCTCGCGCTCGGTGCGGCGCTTCTCGTCTTCCCAGAGCGCGCGGGCGAACTCGGTGCGCACGAGACCCGGCGCGATCGCGTTCACGCGCACGTTCTTCGGGCCCCATTCGGCGGCGAGGTTGCGCACGAGATGGTGGCCGGCCGCCTTCGACATGCCGTAGGCGCCGATCACCGTGTTCGCCACGATGCCGCCGATCGAGCCGACGACAATGAAGCTTCCCCCGCCCTGGGCCGCGAGGCTCGGCAGCGTCATGGCGGCAAGCCACAGCACGCTCTTCACGTTGTTGCCGAAGATCTTGTCGAACGCCTCGTCGGGCAGGCCGGTGAGCGGGCCGTAGTAGGGGTTGGCGGCGGCGTTGGCGACCACGATGTCGAGGCGGCCCCACTTGCGGAGCGTCGCATCGACGAGCGCCTGCAGATCTTCCTTGCGCGAGACGTTGCAGGGGCGCGCGAGGTGCTCGAAGCCGCGCGCCTCGAACTCCTTCGAGACGGCCGCGCAGGCGTCGGCCTTGCGGCTCGACACCGCCACGCGGGCGCCCGCCTGCGCCAGCTCTTCCGCGATGGACTTGCCGATGCCACGCGTGGAGCCCGTCACCAGGGCAACCTTCCCCGACAGGTCGAATAGCCCGTTCAAGTTTCGCTATGTAAAATGTGGTATGACTAAGTTGACAGTACAGGTTAGCCGACAGAATATCGAAACGCGAAACACTCCGCTGTAATTTCGCAACATTCACAAAAACCAAGGAGAGGTCATGGGTGCACCAGAACCCGCGGCGCCGCTTTCTCCGCCGCCCGGAAGCTTCAGCTATGAGCACGAGGGGGACCGGCAGTTCGCGACCACGCTCGCGCGCGGCCTTGAGGTCCTTCGCTGCTTCACGCCGCTCGAGCCGCTGCTCGGCAACAAGGAAATCTCGGTGCGAACGGGCCTGCCCAAGCCCACGGTCTCCCGCCTCACCTACACGCTGACCAAGCTCGGCTACCTGCGCCACAACATGCGCCTGGGCAAGTACCAGCTCGGCTCGGCGGTACTCTCCATCGGCTACCCGCTGCTCGCCTCCATGAGCGTGCGGCAGGCGGCCCGGCCGCTCATGAAGGAGCTCGCCGACTACTGCAACGGCTCGGTCTCGATGGGCGTGCGCGACCGCCTGAACATGGTCTACATCGAGTCCTGCCGCAGCGGCAACAGCATCACGACCCTGCCGGACATCGGCACCGCGGTCCCCATCTGGCAGTCGGTGATCGGGCGCGCGTTCCTCGCCGCCTGCACCCCGCCGGAGCGCGAGTCGGTGCTGAACCAGATCAAGGTGAAGGAGCCCGAGTCCCACCGCCGGTTCCGTCCGGCGATCGACAAGGCGCTCGAGGACATCCGCCTGCGCGGGTTCTGCATCTCCGTGGGCGAGCTGCGCCGCGAGATGTCGGCCGTCGGCGCGCCCATGCGCCGCACCGTGGACGGCGAGATCGTCTCCTTCAACTGCACCATCCCGGCGTTCGGCGCCCGGAAGGGCCAGCTCGAGGAGGACCTGGGGCCGCGCCTGGTCGCCATGGTGCGCAACATCGAGGCGTCCCTCGGCATCCACTAGGGCTTCGCGAAGGCGGCGCAACCGGTAGTAGCATCGGCGTTCCGCTCTACAGGGGAACGCCGATGCACGACTTTCTCTCGTACTTCCGCGGGATCGACCCGGACCTCCGGCATCTCATTCTCCAGGCGCTGCGCATCGTGGCCATCGTCGTCGCGGCCTGGGTGCTGCATGCCCTCGCCCGGCACTTCATCCGCGCCTTCCGGTCGTACATGGAGCGGCGCGTCGAAGGCGTTGACGACCTCGCGCGCATCAACACCCTATCGCGCGTCTTCCGCAATGTCGCGACGGTCGTGATCGTCGTGGTGGCCGGCATGCTCGTCCTGAACGAGCTCGGCATCTCCATCGCGCCGATCCTCGCCACCGCCGGGGTCGCCGGCATCGCCATCGGCTTCGGGGCGCAAAGCCTGATCAAGGACTACTTCAACGGCATGTTTCTCCTGCTCGACGACCAGATCCGCGTGGGCGACGTCGTCGAGATCGCCGGCAAGGGCGGCCTCGTCGAGGAGGTGACGCTGCGCTTCGTGAAGCTGCGCGACCTCGACAGCCATGTCCACTTCGTTCCCTGCGGCGAGATCAACGTCGTCACCAACCGCACGCGCACCTTCGCCACGCCGCTCATCGAGCTGCGCCTTGCCATGCGCGAGGACCCCGACGAGGCCTTCGCGCTGATGAAGGAGGTGGCCGCCGGCATGCGCGCGGAATCGAAGTGGGGCGCGCTCATCACCGACGAGCTCGAGATCATCGGCTTCGACCGCTGGTCGGAGTCCGCCGCCGTGCTGCGCGTTCGCCTGCGGGTCGTGCCGCCGATCGAGCAGTGGAGCGTCAAGCGCGAGTTCCAGAAGCGCCTGCAGAAGGCGTTCGCCGAGCGCGGCATCGAGATCGCGCTGCCCCACCTCACCATCTTCCCGGGACAGCGCAAGGACGGCAGCGCGCCGCCGCTGCAGGTGGTCGCGCGAAGCAGCGGCTAGCCGATGGACAACCTCCTGTCTCTCTTCGATCTCGGGGAGGCGGAGGCCGCTGTCACGCAGGCGGCGCGGGTGCTCGTCATCCTCGTCCTCGCCTGGCTGCTGCAGCGCGTCGCGTCGCGGATCATCAGGCTCTTTCACGACTACATGGCCGAGGACCGCGACCCCGAGCAACGCACGCGCATCGGGACCGTGGAGCAGGTGCTGCGCCGGTTCATGACCGTCGTCATCGTCCTCGTGGCCGGCACGCTCGTGCTCGGGGAGCTCGGCATTTCGGTGCTGCCGCTCCTCGCGACGGCGGGCGTCGCCGGCATCGTCATCGGCTTCGGCGCGCAAAGCCTCATCAAGGATTACTTCAACGGCTTTTTCCTGCTGGTGGAGGACCAGCTGCGCCAGGGCGACGTCGTGGAGATCGCCGGCCGGGCGGGCAGGGTGGAGGAGCTCACGCTGCGCCACGTGCGGCTGCGCGACTTCGACGGCAACGTGTATTTCGTTCCCAACAGCGAGGTCAAGGTCGTGGTGAACCGCACGCGCGAGTACTCGCACGCCGTCGCCGACGCGGTCGTGAAGAGCGCGCAGCCGATCGAGGAAGCTTACGCGGTCATGAGGGAAGTGGGCAGGGTGCTGCGCGAAGATCCGGCATTCGGGCGCGTGATCCTCGACGACGTGGAGATCGCGGGCGTCGAGCGCTGGGAGCCGTGGGGGCTCGTGCTGCGCGCGCGCATCAAGGTGCTGCCGCGCAGCCAATGGGAGGTGCGGCGCGAGTACCTGAGCCGCCTCAAGGCCGCGTTCGAGGCGCGCGGGATACAGAGTCCCTGAGGATCTCGTGCACGCGGCGCACGCCGTCGGTGAGCGCGGCGGGGCCCGGCTGCAGAATGTCGGCCGACTTCACCTCGAAAAGCCGGCCCTCGCGCACCGCCGGAATGGCATCCCAGCCCTCGCGCGCGCGCACGCGCTCGGGCCTGAACTTCTTGCCGCACCACGAGGCGAGGATGACATCGGGGCGCGCCGCGACGACCCGGGCGCCGTCATGGATGCGCCCCGACGCGGCCGCCGAGCGCGAGAGGTCCTCCAGGACATCCTCGCCCCCGGCGATGGCGATGAGCTCGCTCACCCAGCGGATGCCGCTGATCATGGGCTCGTCCCACTCTTCGAAATACACGCGCGGCCGGAACGGAAAATCGTCGGCGCTTCGCCGGATCCCGGAGAGCCCCTCCTCGAGCTCGGCCACGAGCCGCGCGCCACGCTCGGCCGCGCCCACCATGGCGGCGAGCATCAGAATCATGTCGAGGATCTGCTGCACCGATCGCTGGTTGAAGAGCACGACGCTGAGCCCCGCCTTGGCGAGCTCGCGCGCGATGTCGGCCTGCAGGTCCGAGAAACCCAGCACGAGGTCGGGCTGCAGGGCGAGGATGCGATCGGTTTTCGCAGAGAGAAACGCCGAGACGCGCGGCTTCTCGCGGCGCGCCCGGGCCGGGCGCACCGTATAGCCGGAAATGCCCACGATGCGCCGCTCCTCGCCGAGGAGATACAGCGTCTCGGTGGTTTCCTCCGTGAGGCACACTATGCGCTCGGGATACCGGGCAGCCATGACCGCACTATAAGGAAAGCGCGTGGAACGGGAACAAGTCCTGGGCGAAAAGAAGGCGGGCGGGCCTCTCAGCGGAATTCGCGTCCTCGAATTCGAGGCGATCGGGCCGGCGCCGTTCTGCGGGATGCTGCTCGCCGATCTCGGCGCCGATGTCCTGGTCGTCGACCGCCCGGCCTCGGCCGACCTCGGCCTGAAGCGCGCACGGCGCCACGACGTCATGATGCGCGGCAAGCGCTCGGTGATGCTCGACCTCAAGGCGCCCGGCGCGGCGGAGGCGGCGCTCGAGCTCATCGAGCGCGCCGACGCGCTCATCGAAGGCTTCCGTCCGGGCGTGATGGAGCGCCTGGGCCTCGGTCCCGAGCCGGCGCTCGCGCGCAACCCGCGCCTTGTCTACGGCCGCATGACCGGCTGGGGGCAGGACGGGCCGCTCGCGGCGCGCGCCGGGCACGACATCAACTACATCGCCCTGGCCGGCGTGCTCCACGCGATCGGCCCCGCCGCACGGCCGCTGCCGCCGCTCAATCTGGTGGGCGACTTCGGCGGCGGCGGCATGATGCTCGCGTTCGGCGTGGCCGCGGCCCTCGTCGAGGCGGCGCGCTCGGGCCGCGGCCAGGTCATCGATGCGGCGATGTGGGAGGGCGCTTCCCTCCTCGCGGCGATGTTCTCGGGGCTCCTCAAGGACGGCCAGTGGAGCGAGCGCCGCGGCGAGAACATCCTCGACGGCGGCGCGCCATGGTACGGCGTGTACGAGACCAGGGACGGCGGCTTCGTCTCCATCGGCGCGATCGAGGCGCGCTTCTACGCGGAGCTCCTCGAGCGCCTCGGCCTGCAGGACGCGACTCTGCCGCCGCAGCATGACCGTGCGCGCTGGCCGGAAATGCGCGCGCTCTTCGAGGCGAAGTTCCTGGAGAAAACGCGGGAGGAATGGTGCCGCGTCTTCGAGGGCTCGGACGCGTGCTTTGCGCCCGTGCTCAGCTTTAGCGAGGCGCGCAGCGCGCCACACGGCGTGGCGCGCGAAGCGTTCGTCACGGTCGCCGGCGTCGAGCAGCCGGCACCGGCGCCGCGATTCTCGCGCACGCCCGCCGGCGTGCGCCGCGCTCCCCCTGAGCGCGGCGAGGGCGGCGCGGCGGCCCTCGCCGACTGGGGTTTCGGTGAAGCGGAGCAGGAGCGTTTAAAATCGCGCGGCCTCCTAACCAGGAAGTAAGACCATGCTCGCACGCCTGATGCCCCGCGAAGGGCGCTTCTTCGACCTCTTCAACGCGCACGCCGAGCACATCGTCGAGGGCAGCCGCGAGCTTGCCGCCATGATCACGGAATTCAGCGATCTTGACGCGCACGCCCAGCGGATCGACGCGGCCGAGCGGGCGGCCGACAAGGTGACGCACGAGACGATCTCGCTGCTGCATACCACGTTCATCACCCCCTTCGACCGCGACCAGATCCACCAGCTCATCACCAAGATGGACGACATCCTGGACCTCATCCAGGACGTCGCCGAGTCGGTGGCGCTGTACGACCTGAGGAGCGTGACGCCGGAGGCACGGCAGCTCGCCGAGATCTGCCAGCTCTCCTGCGACCGGGTCAAGATCACGGTGGGCCTGCTCACCGATACCAAGCGGGCCGACGCCATCCTGCGCCACTGCCAGGAGATCGACCGGCTGGAATCCGACGCCGACCGGGTCATGCGCTCGGCCCTCTCCAAGCTCTTCCGCGAGGAGAACGACCTCAAGCAGGTCCTGAAGCTCCGCGCGATCTACGACCTCCTCGAGATGATCACCGACCGCTGCGAGGACGTGGCGAACATCGTCGAAGGCATCGTGCTGGAGAACTCGTGAGCCGGCGCCGGGGGCGCCGCCGCGCAGGCCGGGGAGCCTTTCCGATCGGGCCGGGGAGCCGCCGTTGATGGACGGCGGGATGCCCGCCATCAGCCTCACGGTCCTCGTGGGGCTCATCATCGTCGCCCTCGCCTTCGACTTCATGAACGGCTTCCACGACGCGGCGAACTCGATCGCCACCGTCGTGTCGACCCGCGTGCTGAAGCCGCACCAGGCGGTGCTGCTCGCGGCCACCTTCAACTGCGTCGCCCTCTTCATCTTCCAGCTCAAGGTCGCCACCACCGTCGGCAAGGGCATCGTCGACACCAGCATCGTCGATCACCACGTGGTTTTCGGCGCCCTCATGGGCGCGATCGCCTGGAACTTCATCACCTGGTGGTACGGGATCCCCTCTTCTTCCTCGCACGCCCTGATCGGCGGGCTCTGCGGAGCGGCGATCGCCAAGGCGGGCGCCTCTTACCTCGTGCCCGCGGGCATCCTGAAGACCGTCGCGTTCATCTTCATCTCCCCGCTCTTCGGCATGCTCCTGGGGGGCCTCCTCATGCTCGCCGTCTCCTGGATCTTCGTGCGCACGACGCCGTCCAAGGTCGACCGCTGGTTCCGCCGGCTGCAGCTCGTCTCCGCGTCGCTCTACAGCCTCGGGCACGGCGGCAACGACGCGCAGAAGACGATCGGCATCATCTGGATGCTGCTCATCGCCGCCGGGACGCTCGAGACGGACGACCCGGTGCCCTACTGGGTGGTCGCCGCCTGCTACATCACCATCGCGCTCGGCACGGCCTTCGGCGGCTGGCGCATCGTGAAGACGATGGGCCAGCGCATCACGAAGCTGAAGCCCGTGGGCGGCTTCTGCGCGGAAACGGGCGGCGCCTTGATGCTTTTCGTCGCCACCGCGTTCGGAATCCCCGTGTCGACCACGCACACCATCACCGGCTCGATCGTCGGCGTGGGCGCGGTGCAATCGGCTTCCGCCGTGCGCTGGGGCGTGGCGGGCAACATCGTCTGGGCGTGGATCCTCACCATCCCGTGCTCGGCGTTCATGGCCGCCGTGGCCTGGTGGGTCGGCCGGCAGTTTCTCT
>Ga0079224_100017450_pt1 | contig 10116 bp, 7 predicted proteins | sample Stecom2015_FD_80414 | JGI IMG/M metagenome (GOLD analysis project Ga0079224, IMG submission 80414) | Agricultural soil microbial communities from Utah to study Nitrogen management - Steer compost 2015 | ecosystem: Environmental > Terrestrial > Soil > Agricultural land | place: USA: Utah... | reverse complement strand
TAATCTTCAACCTCCAGGTTACGCGCGATTGTAATGTGCGGCACAAAGCTCGGGTCTTCCTTAACAAGTTTTCCGAATATCTCCTGAATCGGAGATTTGTAAATGATGTCCATGTAAATGGTACGCTTTGTTCCATTTTGGAAGACGCCGAAGTCTTTCAGGAGAATATTGAACGGCTTGAAGTCCGCTGCCTTGGCTTCGACAAAACGTACCATTTCACGGAAGTATTTGTCGTTATATCTGAATAACGGGATATGGCCTTTCGAACGCTGATCTTCAAAGCCATGACCAATAAGGTAGTGAACATCATCCTTCAGAACGGCAACGTCACTAAGAATGTGACGCGGCGGTGCGATGATGAAGTAGAGCTCTGTTTTCTTTGTTTCTGAAAACAGGAACGGCGGGGTTTCGAGATTCTTGGTGAACAGGGTCATATGTTTATCATTTTTATTTTCCTTTCAATGCTTAAACCTACGTAATCGCAACTGACATCCTCTGTCATACCGCGCCGCCTCACTCAAAATCAGATTTGTCTGCGCGGACCAAACGTTCCTTTGAATACATTCATCTCCATCCGAATGCGATTGTTTACTCCAAGCGTCGTCGCACGTACGAGCTTCTCTACTCCATGGCGGTTTTTTATCCAGTCAATTGCTGCATACAGATTTACGTCGTGTTCAGTTTCGTCGAACAGGCTGATCTGATGATTCCCGTGTACAAGTCCGCTGAGACGAACGCCAACCAGGCGAATCAGCATCCTGCGATTGTATAGTTTATCAAAGAGTTCGGCTACCGTGCGTAGCAGCACCTGATCCGAAGAAGTGTAGGGAATTTGCACCTGCTTCGTTTCCGTGTCAAAGTTTGCGTAACGGATTTTCACCGTTACACAGGAAGTCAGTTTCCCTTGCTCGCGGAGTGAAAACGCGACCTTTTCAACCATTGTCGTAAGAATCGACTTGAGTTTCTTCACATCAATGGTGTCCTCTTCAAAAGTGCACTCCGTGGAAATCGACTTCTGCTCATTGTATGGAGTGACGGGACTATCGTCAATGCCATGTGCTTTGTTCCAAATGGAACGTCCGTTTTTCCCAAAGGCGCTCACAAGGAAATTCAACGGCATTTCGCGGAGTGTTTGCACGGTCCGTACGCCCATATCATAAAGAAATGATGCGGTAGACTTGCCGATCATTGGAAGCTTGTCAACCGACAACGGGGCGAGGAAATCTTTTTCGGAACCGGCAGCTATGTGTTTTTCTGCATTAGGCTTGAATTCGGCGGTAGCCACCTTTGAAACAAGTTTGTTAACAGACATCGCGAGAGAAATCGGCAGATGACTTTCACGGATAATTTTCTTCCTAAGTTCCACTGCCCATTTGAACGCACCGAAGTAGCGGTCCATTCCTGTTGCATCGATATAGAATTCATCGATAGATGACTTTTCGAATGCGGGCGCTGCTTCAGAAATTATTTCCGTAATCTCCTGTGAATTCTGGCGGTAAGCTTCGGTGTCGCCGGAAATAACAATGGCATCGGGACAAAGTTGAAGTGCGAGGTACATCGGCATAGCGGAATGCACTCCGAACTTGCGGGTTTCATAACTGCATGCGGCCACCACCCCTCTTCGACTGCTGCCGCCTATGATAAGTGGCCTTCCCTGCAGCCGCGGATTGCGCTTGCATTCCACAGCCACGAAAAACGCGTCGAGATCAAAATGGATTATGTTCCGCTCCATAAAACAAAGCTAACTAATATTTTTAGTTCTTGTTTGTATCTTCGACTAATTTTTTTAGCTTTGTAAGAACAATGCAGAAGTGCCGCAATTCGCTGTTTTTGCCATACAGTTCGGCGCACTGGATTGAGTCTGGTTGGCTGATTACTTTTGTGGTGTGTGCCCGCAGAATGCTGCGGCGCATCACCTAAGTGATCGGTTTTTGCGCCTGTAACTTTAGCGTTGGAGGACAGATCGAATATTCACTTTACTAAACAAAAAATGGCAATCGTCAACAAGAACCTGAAGTTTCTTCGCGCTCAGCACGGACTCACCCAGAAACAACTTGCTGAAAAGCTAGGTCTTAAACAGGCCGCCGTCGGAGCCTATGAAGAAGAACGCTCCACGCCACCCCTGGCATCACTGCTCGATATCAGCAAGATTTTTAAAGTCAATATTGACCTGCTGGTCAATCACGACTTAACTAAGATTCCCGAAAAGGAATGGCGGGGCAAAAGTACGACCAGAGGAAAAGAAGTGCTGGCCATAACAGTCGATTCGTCCAACCGCGAGAACGTCGAGCTGATAACACAGAAAGCTTCTGCAGGCTACCTGGCAGGCTACGCCGATCCTCAATTCGTAAAGGAGTTGCCCAAAATCAGTTTGCCTGTTCTCCCACGTAACAAAACATATCGCGCGTTTGAAATTCAGGGTGACTCCATGCTCCCTGTTCAGCCCGGTAGTATCATATTCGGTGAATACGTTGAAGATCCGGCGTCGGTAAAGAACGGAAAACTGTACATCGTTGTCACCGCTGACGAAGGGATTGTTTTCAAACGCGTCTTTAATTTTGCGGATGATGAAGGAAAGTTGCTGTTGGTGTCCGACAACCGGAACTATCAACCATACTCGATTAATACCAGCGATGTCATTGAAATCTGGATGGCAAAAGCTTTCTTCTCGAATCAGTTCCCTGAGGTGAATCAGAGCGCAGTTCCCGCCGATCAGTTGGCCTACACTGTGCTCGCCTTGCAGGAGGAAATCAAGAAGCTTAAGAAAAAGTAATCTTTCACCGGAGCTTCCCGCAGAAAAGTCGGCGTACTGCAGACCGCGTACGTGCAGCGCCCAAGGCGCGCCGCACAAGAATGTTTCCTTTTGCCGGCCCCATGAATTCCCTGTGATCACGAGGGAAAGATCTTAAATGTTTCGATCATACTCTCTGTGATATCCTCCAGACGAACAACTCGGCCCTTACCTACCTGGGAATTCAATATTTTTTTATTTTTCCTGGCATCCGTTGAACTAACGTCGATATGAAGTCGACTTGAAGTCGAGTCGAAGCCGATTTCTGCACTGTGATAAAAATGGGTATATCCAGGGTTGATCCACCCATGAGGGGTCCTTCCTGAAACATCCCTGGATCATCCCTGAATATACCCTGAGACAACCATAACTAACACCCGGCTTTACATCGGTTACACAACGCCTATGCATCGAAGAATCGCCAGGAAATTGCTGTCGTAATTAACCCCTGAAGAGCTTGATTACGACAAAGTTCAATGTCCAGTTGATGTAAGCCTATGCAACCAGTAACCAAAGGCTCTTACCTGATTTTTCAGAGGTATCAGCGAAGGTTTAAGGGAAGAAGAGTGGACAGAGAGTGGACAAAGAGTGGAGGGAGAGTGGAGAAGGACTGGACAATACAACTCGGATGACCAACGGAACGTCATCGTGACAGCCAAAGTTTCTGAGATTTGGACCTTCGTTGGAATGCGGGCACGGGTCTAACCTGGAAGGCCAGAGGCGCACCTTGAATCGGGTCTCCGAACTCGCCAGGTGCCAGTTGCCAGAGGCGATCCCTGGTGGAAACGAGCTTGCAGCTGGAGGCTAAAGGCTGGAAGGCTATTTTGTCGCACACCGTCAGGCGATTCCGCGACCGCCTGACGATATGGACTTATGATTATGCGAAGTAGCGCGTAACACCAGGGGTTGCGACCGGATAGAAACCGTTAGCGTCAGGCTTCACCGGTGGTTCGGCATCCCACGCAAATTTTTGCGGCATAATGCTTAAGCCGGAATTCAATACCTTATCCCACTCCATCACCTGGCCGGAATAGGTCGCCATTCTTCCCATAATAGAGGTCAGCGTTGCCTTTGCTCCGTTTTCCGTATCATCAAAACGATATTCGCCTTTCGCGATCGCGGCGAACAATTCATCGTGTTCCGTTTGATACGGGTTGTTCTCTCCCTTTTTGTCGAAAGCGTATAACGTCTTGCCCTTGCTTTGAATTTCGGCAGCGCCACATTTCACAACGCCCTTGGTACCTACGAGCAATTCATCTACGATGGCGAAAGTTCCCTTAATGTGACGGCACTGGCTATTCAACATCGAACCGTCGGCATAATGAAACTCAACATAGTGATGATCGAATATCTCACCGTACTCTTTTCCGGTTCTCACCTGTCTTCCGCCCATACCCTGTGCCTTGACGGGATATGCTCCCTTGAACCAGTTGTACACGTCGATGTTGTGAATGTGTTGTTCCGTAATGTGATCACCACATAGCCAGTTGAAGTAGTACCAGTTTCTCATCTGGTATTCCATCTCTGTTTGGCCCGCCTCGCGATGTTTCACCCATACGCCGTCGTTGTTCCACCACACCTGACCGGAGGTAATCTCACCGATCATTCCATCCTGGACACGCTTGTACAATTCACGGTATGAGTTCTGGTAGTGGCGCTGCAATCCGACGACAACGTTGAGCTTCTTCTTTTTCGCATCAGCAGCTGCGTCCAGAACGCGCTTCACACCGGCGGGATCAGTCGCCACGGGCTTTTCCATAAAGATATGCTTACCCTGTTTGACTGCTTCCTCAAAATGAATAGGTCGGAACCCCGGAGGCGTCGTGAGAATAACAACGTCGGCGAGCGGAATTGCTTTCTTGTACGCATCGAATCCGACAAACTTCGTGTCCTCCGTAACTGTAATACGATGTTTCACATTCCCTGAGGCACCCGACCAGTCGGAAAGATCCTCGGACGTCAATGCTGCATAACACTCATCAAGACGATCGCGAAATGCATCGGCCATGGCAACCAGTTTCACATTTTGTTTTGTAAGCAGGGCCTGCATTGCAGCACCCGTACCTCGTCCGCCGCACCCGATAACTGCAACCTTTATCGTATCATCAACTGAGTTGAAATATCCCGCGTTCGACATAAACGGCATTGCCGCCAGCCCTCCCGTTGCGATAGCTGAATTTTTTATGAACGTCCTGCGCGACGTTGTGTTCTTTTCCGGTTTCATAGGCGTTGGATTTTCCATTTTTAATATTGTTACTTGAGTAGAGCAGCAAAGAATTTATTGATTTCCTCCTCAGAGGGTTGTTCGACCGGACGCACCAGGCGGAATCCCATGAACATGCCATCAGTCAGCCACCATCTGCTTTTCGGAATTTGCGGATCGCGTTGATTCCAGTCTGCCTTTGACGGAATCCTGTTTGTGCAGCTGATCTCCGAGGCATCATCGAGATACGATCCACCGCGGGCAACACGCGGATACTTTGCAACCGGCATAATGAGCGGATCCTTGGCATCGGGCTTAATCCCTGCATACGCGTTCGGTAAATATTGATCAAGTGTCCACTCACTTAGATTGCCGAGCATATCATAAAGACCCCATGCATTGGGTTTCAATTGTTTCACCTTTTGGTATTTGCCCGCGCTGTTGTCCTTGTAGTAAGCGTGCATCGCAAGACTGGCTGCGGTTACACCTGAGGGAAAGCGATCTTTTGAGCCGGCGCGGCAAGCATATTCCCATTCCGCTTCTGTCGGAAGGCGAAAGAAAACACCGGTCTTTTCGTACATCCATTTACAGTACATAATCGCAGCCGTCTGACTCATACTGTTAGTCGGATTGAGCGGGTCTCTTCCCATTCCCCAGGTCAGATCGATATACTGGGCCGTTGGTCTGGAAACAGCGTCAACCTTGATCGCCTTTGTTTGAGGTACGTCAACGCTCTTGAAAAAGACATCCCACTCGGCAAACGTGACCTCGTGCTCACTCATGTAAAACGGAGAAATCGTCACGCGTTTCTGCGGCGCTTCGTCTGCCTCGCCTCCCGATGCTCCAATTGTAAATGAGCCACCCGGGACCGGAACCATCCGAAATTTCACTGACGATCCTGGAATAGCATACTCTACCGGCTTAAGTTGTTGACCGTGTGAAACCAGGAAAGAAAGAACGCAGAGGACAGAGACTAACGTTTTCAAGAATAAACACATTAAAGATTTTCACCAATGTAGCGATATTCCCGTCCGACGGCAACCTGTTTTGTCCTGCTTCCGGGGATTAATTCCGTCTTCGGATAAGTGCCATGTAAAATCCATCGAACCCGTCTGATGGCCAAAGGTGTTTTTCTTCGACCAGAGAAAACTCACCTTCGCACGAATCCAGAAAGTTGCGCACCTGCTGCTCATTTTCAGTCGGCAGAATACTACATGTAGAATATACCATAAGGCCGCCGGGTTTAACGATAGCGCTATAGTCCGAGAGGATACGTTGTTGGGTGCCTTTCACTTCATCGATAAAGGCGGATGACAACTTCCATTTCGCGTCCGGGTTTCGTTTAAGTACACCAGTACCCGAACAAGGTACATCCAGCAGAAGGCGGTCGGCCGATTTCTCGAGTCGCTTTACCACCTTCGAAGAATCGATAACACGGGTTTCAAGATTGTTAACGCCGGCCCTACGCGCGCGCTGCCCGAGTTCATCAAGCTTCCATGACTCGACATCCAATGCAATAATGCGACCCTTGTTTTTCATCAGCGACGCGATGTGAAGCGTCTTACCACCCGCACCTGCACACGCGTCAACGACACGCATACCTGCCTCGGGACGAAGGAACGGCGCTACTGCCTGCGAGGCCGCATCCTGAACTTCAAAGTAACCGTTTTTGAAAGCATCCAGCGTGAAGATATTCTGCCTCTTTTCCAGGACCAACGCCTCGGGATATGCGTCGAGCGTGTAAACCTGAACGTCTTCTTCCTGCAACGCACCGATGAGATCACGCTTCGATATCTTGAGCGAATTCGTTCGCAACACAACGCTTGCCGCCTCATTGAGTGCTGTCAGCTCTTTGTCCCAATGCTCTCCCAGTTCGCGCGCACCCAGCTCATCAAGCCAGTCGGGAATAGATTCGCGGTAGCGTCGCGTCTGCTTTACCTCCTCATAGCGCGACTTGATATCACCTGCCTTCACACCACGAAACTCGTCCCATGGCGGAAGCACGTCACCGTTGAGGACAAACCACGCGCCGAGGATTTTCCAGTACTCGTCCTCCTTCGCACGCGCGACGATCCGAAGGAGCAGATACCAACGCACAACATCGTATGTCGTTTCCGCGATAAACCTGCGATCGCGTGCACCCCATTTGGAGTTTTGTTTCAGGGTTTTCTCAATGACCTTATCCGCATACCTGCCTTCACCGAAAATCTGATCAAGTGCATGGATAACTGCGTTGGTTGTTGTGCGATGTAGTCTGACAGGCTTCATTTCGCGCGAAAGATACGCATTTCAGGTCAGGACACCGCCGGATGGGAAACGTTCCGGCGCAAGGCAATTTGTTCAGCAATTGTTATCTTAAGCTGCATTAAAAAAAGCTTATGGGAACCATTGTTATCGTGGTTTACAAGCCTCACGCTGGAAAAGCAAAAGATCTTGAAGAACTCGTTGCCAGACACGTCCCCGTTCTTCGCATGGAGAAACTGGCTACGGAACGCCAGCCGGTGATGATGCGTGCCGCCGATGGATCGATAGTTGAGGTCTTTGAATGGGTTTCGACGAAGGCAATCGAGGCCGCCCACAACAATCCCCGCGTTCAGGAACTGTGGGCGCAATTCGAAAAAATTTGTACATACGAACGCGCAGATTCGCTTCCTGAATTCCGCGAGCTGTTTTCTTCATTTGAATCGATAAACTAACTAAACATGGATCGTCGTAACTTTCTTCGGAACACCATTGCCGTTGCAGGTGTTTCCACTGCTCTTCCGGCCGTAGCGCGCGGTGCTTACCAGCAGAACGCAAAACCTTTTCGTCTTGATTATGCACCGCATGACGGCATGTTCGCCGCAAGCGCAGGCAAGGAATTCACGGACCAGATTCGATTTATGCACGACCAGGGATTCCGCAGTATTGAAGACAACGGTATGCTTAAGCGTTCGAAAGAACAGCAGGAAGCGATTGGTGCCCTGCTCGCAAAGCTCGGCATGCGTATGGGGGTATTTGTCGTTGATGGCGGCGACAACTGGAAGACTTCACTCACGACAGGCAAGCCCGAATTCCGCGACAATTTCGTAAAAACGTGTAAGGCATGCGTTGAGGTAGCGAAACGCGTCAACGCAAAGTGGATGACTGTCGTTCCCGGATTTTTCGAAAGAAATCTTCCTATTGGTATTCAGACTGCCAACGTGGTGGATGCACTGCGTCGCGGAGCGGAAATATTTGAACCGCACGGACTTGTGATGGTGCTCGAGCCACTGAGCGACACACCCGATTTGTTCATGCGCTTTTCCGACCAGACTTACGAATTGTGCAAGGCTGTAAACAGTCCCGCGTGCAAGATTCTGTATGACATATACCATATGCAACGCAACGAGGGAAACCTCATCGCGAATATGGACCGGTGCTGGGACGAAATCGCCTACATTCAGATTGGGGACAACCCCGGGAGGAAGGAACCCACAACCGGCGAAATCAATTTCAGGAATGTTTTCAAATTCATTGCCGAAAAGGGTTACAAGGACATTCTCGGGATGGAACATGGAAATGCAAAACCTGGCAAAGAAGGCGAACAGGCGCTGATAAGGGCCTACCGGGAAGTAGATAACTTTATCTAATCCAACATTTCTCAATTTTTTTTGCCCTCGTCGGAAACCCAGCCGCCCGGAATTAGTTTAACTTTATGTTTCCAAACAGACTGAACGGATGCGGCTCCTGACTTTTGCTTTTTGCCTTTGTGTGACATTTTGTGCACACGCTCAGATCAATCTCAAGACTCTGAAAAAAGCGGCTGTCGATGTAGGGAAAGACCTGAACACGAAGGAAAACCGCGAGCGCGTTGCGCTGATCGCGCAGAACCATCTCGACAAAGCCCGCGCGGACTTTGATTCCACCGATTTTGATTATGCCATCCTGGTAAGTGATAATTCCGGGCTTGTCGACATCAAGGAAAAAGGTGAAAATTCCGCACGCGCAAGTTTTGCACTTTCAAATCTGAGGGCGACTCTTGGTGAAAAAGAACTTCAACCCAGAGAAAAAGCGGGCGTCCAACTTGGCTGGGGCGAAATCTTTTACGGCTCACGAAATTTCAAACTTGCAGAATCGTGCTTCACCAATGCAAAGAAGATCTATGAGGAAAACGGGCTCACCGAAGACCTTGGATACATCAAGACGATCGCGAATACGGGGCTTCTATACGGTACAATGGGGCGCTTTACACAAGCCGAAGGATTTACCTCCGAGGCACTTGATCTACGTCGCGGAAAATTCGGTGATCAAAATCCGGGCGTTGCCGCATCGCTTAACAACTACGGCGTATTGAAGTACAACCAGGCTCGCTATAACGAGGCTGAAGAAGATTTTGAAGGTGCAGTCGCCATCATGAAACTAAATAACCTCACGGGGGCGATGCCGTATGCTATCCTGCTTAATAACCAGGCGATGCTATATCAGAGCATCGGCCGTTATGAAGAGGCTGCCACCCTTTTGAATAACGCGATTGCAATTAGTGAAAAACTGAAAAACAGTAAATCCGGCAATCACCTGAAGTTTCTCTCAAACCTTGCGCTTCTCTACCAGCAAATGGGCAAGTATACTGAAGCAGAAAAACTTTATCTGGGAATGGAGAAACGCCTCGGAAAAAACAATCCCGACTATGCGAGTATGCTGAACAATCAGGCAGCGCTCTATCTTACAATGGGTAAGGAGGACAAGGTTGAGGAACTGCTGAAGAAGTCAGCAGCGATTTACAAATCCAACTTCGGCGAAGAAAATCCTGCGTACGCAAAAGCACTCAGCGACCTCGGTAATTTCTACCGGTACAAAGGGCGATACCAGGAAGCCAATTCACAACTCGAACGCGCTCTCGCTGTTCGCGAACTCACCCTTGGACGGAACCATCCACTTTACGTTCAGTCACAGGAAGACATTGCCATTCTGCGATGGAAGGAAAAGTTGTATAGCAAGGCATTCATGATGTACCGCGATGTAATGCATAAGTCTCTGGACTTCATCGACAAGTACTTCCCGCCGATGAGTGAAGCTGAAAAGACAAAGTACTGGGACGTGCTCTCGCCAAGGTTCCAGCGTTTCTACAACTTCGCTCTGGAAGCTTCCCTGGAAAACCCGG
>Ga0079224_100017449_pt1 | contig 10116 bp, 6 predicted proteins | sample Stecom2015_FD_80414 | JGI IMG/M metagenome (GOLD analysis project Ga0079224, IMG submission 80414) | Agricultural soil microbial communities from Utah to study Nitrogen management - Steer compost 2015 | ecosystem: Environmental > Terrestrial > Soil > Agricultural land | place: USA: Utah... | reverse complement strand
TATTTTTTTGTTATATTCTTAGCAATAATTGCTTTTTCCATCGTTATCACAACCATTATAAGTAATCTATAAAATGACGTCTAAACTTAACATGTAACATCGAGCCAAATAAAAACAACACGATTACTAAGCCCCAGAAATATAAAGTATACTGCCAATGTTCTATAAAATACCATTCAGTACCGAACAATGCTGCTCGATAACCTTCTATTAAATAGTACAATGGATTAGCTTTTAATAGGGTAGGTAGAGGCTCTGCCAAAATCGTAATTTGCCATAAAATTGGTGACAAGTATAGAACCATACGTAACGTTGCATTTAAAAACATATGAACATCACGAATGATGGTAGATAGTGTCGATGTAATAAGTGAGATTGCAAACACTAAACAGAATGTGGCAAAAATAAAATATATAAATTGAATGTAGTATATGTTAACGAAATACCCCATTAGTTGAAAAATAATGATTGCTATCAATAACATAATTACATGAATGTAAAACTGTGAAAATATAACAATATTTGGTATAACACTCATTGGGAAATTCATTTTTGATAGCATTGCGAGCCTAGTATAGATTGATTTTGAACCTTGAATTGTAGCTTGGTAAAAAAACATCCAAAGGATAAAACCAGCTAATAACCATAATATAAAAGGAACTTCTACTCCTGGCTGTATCTCCATAGGTTCCCGCTCACGAATCGCACCAAAAACAAACCAGTAAATTAAGATTTGAATCACTGGGTTAATAATCTCCCAAGCCATTCCTAAATAATTACTTTTATTGTTACTTTTCAATTCATATAATGAAAGGCGTCTTGTAAGATAAAAATTATCTATTTGTTCTTTTATAACTTTAAATGCAGAATTCATATAGATATCCTTTCAGGTCTTATTCTCAATTATCTTCTAGTTGCGTTATTAAATTATACAAGCAGCCTACTTAAAAAACAATGTAAATAAGATTACATCTTTGTTAGGCTATATTATTTCTTATTAGAAACATAAGTAATCATTTTCTTGTAAAATAAGAAGAAAATGATATATGAGGTGAACTACATACATGAACACCAAGAAAGACATAAAACTGAGTAATATTAAGGGATTATTGATATTTCTAGTAGTATTTGGACATCTTATGGAACTTTACAAAAGAGAGTATAATGAAATATTTGTATTTATTTATTCATTTCATATGCCACTCTTTATCCTTATTAGCGGTTATTTCGCTAAGAATGTAAAACTATGGAAAATAATTAATTTAATATTGTTATATGGTATTTTCCAGACCTTTTTCAATTGGTTTCAATTTATCATCGGTGATACTACATCATTTTCAAAACATTATGGTACACCAATATATCATTTGTGGTACATCGTAAGCCTTGGATTTTGGTATACACTTGCTTATGCCATCAATAAATTACATTTTAATAAGTATGGTAAGTTTATTATTTTGTTAACTATTTTTGTGATTGCGTTCTTATCCAGATGGTATACAAACGACATTGTGTCTTTTATGCAAGGATACATACCTAACTTTTCATCATATACATTGAGTTTCCAACGAACTCTTACTTTCGCGCCATTTTTCTTTGCTGGTTTTTTCTTAACAAAGGATGCTCTATATAAAACATATAACCTTATAACCCAGAAAACAACAATGCTCTTGATGACAATCACTATGTTTTTCTGCTTCCTAATTTTTGATAGAAAACCTGTTGTTGAATTAATTTATAGGGGCGGTTTTGGAACAGATCGATTTTTATTACCAACTGATAATTTTTGGAACTACACTACTGATGTATTTTCACATTATTTAATAGCTGGTTGGTTGTGTTTCCTAATATTAAATATTGTAGAATCAAGTGAAGGATTCCTAACTAAGATAGGAGACCGTTCACTAACTATATTTTTGTTCCACCCTATATTTATTTTTGCACTATGGCAGTTTGATTTTTTCAAGGTTTGGGGTTGGCCGACACAAATTCTTTTCTTTTTTATTTTAGCTTACTTCATTTCTCTCACTTTGAGCTCTAATACTTTTGTATCTTTTTCAAGATATTTATGTCATCCTTATCGTTCTATTGCGATACTACTTCAACGTAACAAATCCTGATTTTCTTTTTGGAAAGTCAGGATTTATTTTATTTACTATATCGTAAGTATTCAATTTAATATTTCATCTACGACTCTCATACTGGCTTTTCCATCCTCGAGATAACAGAACTTCCTATAAAATTCTTCAATCTTCTCAACCGGTTGGAATCCGTGTTCCTCCATTTTTTTTATTTCCTTTATTAGATCCTTCGTATTTTTCACTAAAGGACCCGGAGCTTTTTCTTCAAAATCAAAATAAAAACCTCTTAAATTATCTCTGTAATCCTCTATATCATAAACGAAAAATATCATTGGCCTTTTCAAGTTTGCATAATCAAAAAAGACGGAAGAATAATCAGTAATGAGGATATCTGAGATTAAATACAATTCACGGATGTCCTCATGCATGGAAAAATCTAAACAAAAATCCTCATAACCGGTCAAATCTAAATTTTCAGCAACAAGATAATGTGTTCTCAACAGAACAACGTAATCACTACCTAATTCTTCTTTCATTAACTTTAAATCTAATTCTAAATTAAATTGGTACTTACCAACTGAGTAAAATTGATTATCTCGCCAAGTGGGAGCATACAAGATAAATTTTTTATCCTTTGGTAGCTTAAGAAGTGTTTTTATCTGTTCGATCGAATCCTTACTTGAATTTATAAGAAAATCATTTCTTGGATACCCAGATTCAATAACTTTTTTTTCGAAACCAAAGGCTCTCCTAAAAATTTCTGTCGAATACGTATTAGGAGAAACTAGATAGTCCCATTTGCTAGCTTCTTTTAGAAATTCATCTTTATACTTCTGTGTATCTGTTCCCGGTATGCGAACTGTATCAATATCTACTCCCAGCTTTTTCAATGGAGTCCCATGCCATGTTTGAATATAGCAAGTATGTTTGGCCTTTGGAATCCATAAGGGCAACCTACTATTCGTTACCCAATATTTTGCTCTATTCATACATACAATCCATTTAAAGGATAACCTCGTAACATACTCAACACCATGATCTTTAAAAGTATCTACATACCTTCTATCGGCACTCCAGATTAATTCATAACCAGGGTAATTGCTCTTCATATACTCATAAATTGCACGTGGATTATCACTAAATTTCTTTCCCATAAAGCTTTCAAAAATGATCATTTTTTTATTAGGCTTCATGAATATTCCACATACTCTAAAGATTTGTTTATATAGAGTTGAAATCATGTTTTTAAAAAATGATTTCATATAATTTACCTCTTAACATTTCAAGCACATCCTGTTTCTCATTATCCTCTAATTATTTCGTTAATCTTTTCCTCTAGAAGATGATTGGAGTTACTTTCCTTATCAAGGTCAGCATATATAGATTTTAGTGAATCATACGCTTCCCTCGGATAATCAGTGTTAATATCCATTATTTTTTTACTCAATTCCATTTCACTTTCCACATAGAAAGGTCTTAGTGCTTTATCCATGTCTTCATATATTCCTCTTGCATGGGAGTACTTTTCAAAATCTGTAATATAGAGATAGAATGGTATGTCAATTGCTATTGCATCAAAGATAATAGATGAAAAATCACTTAAAACTACATCAGAAATTAAAATAAGATTTTGTAGTTCAATATTTTCGTCCGGTACAATAACATTTTTATTATAACTTTGATATTTCCCCATGCTATGTTCTTTGTATAGAATTACATACTCATCTGAGAGGTGTTTTTCTAATGCTCGAACATCTAATAAATACGACAGATCTGGATTATTATTTTTATAGTTATAATCTCTCCATGTAGGAGTATAGAGTATTACCTTCTTATCTTTTGGTACTCCAAGTAGGCTCTTTATTTCATTCTTTTTATCATGATTGTGTAAATTATCTCTTAACCATTGAACCCTTGGATAGCCATAATTTAGAATATCCGATTTATCATAGGCGAATGCTGAAGCTAATTTATCAACCGCTCCAGTAGAATCTGCTAAAAGATAGTTCCAACGGGTAATGTCTTTTTGTTTATTCCTTTTATGGTTTCTATTAAAAGATGAAATAAATATTTCATGACTATCAAAAAACAGCTTTTTAATTGGAGTCCCATGCCACAATTGTATCCATGTTGCATCTTCCCTTTTTATGAAGTCTAGAGGAATCCAGCTTTCAAAGATAACAATGTTAGAGCGTCCAAAAATCTCATAGAACTTCAAACTACGTGGAGCAACCCTATACTTTCTTGGCACATTAGCATCTTTCGTCGCAAAATATAGCTTTAAATCTGTATTTTTTTCTTTTAAATAATCAAAGAAATACTTAGAATTCCCAGCATATCTATAATCAAACCCTAAGAATAATACTGTTTTTTTGTCAATTGGTCTTTTAAAGAAGGATCTAACTTTCTTTAACCGCAATCTTCTTCTTACTTTTACACCTAGTTTTGAGTCTAAAATGCCCCATTTTAATTTCAGTACCAAGGAAAATGCAGGAGTTAATATCCGGGCTCTGTATAATCTCCATATAAGTAATATTTTGTTGCTCTTCCCGTTTTGGACGTATTTTCTTCTAAAAAAGAAATGGTATAGCGGCACCAGTTTACCTGGTACTGGATAATTTCTATTTTTGTTATTTAGCAACTCTAAAACTTTTTTAAGAGTTTTCCTTTTATAACCTCTAGGTGCCCTGTCATCTAAATAAGATAATGATTTTCTAATAAGATACTTATAAACATGGTAATATGCATAATCTGATCTCGGATCAAATTTAGCTAAAGTATTTTTTATCGCTAATAAAAGAGATTCTACATGGATCGTACTATTAGAATTTGTTTTAGTAGTAGAGTATTGATTTACTCTTACCCTATAATATGGATTAGAAACTACTGCAACTGTATTTGCTTTTTGTGCAACTTCAACATAGAACTCAAAATCCTCGTATATATATCCTTCACCATATTTAATGTTATTTTTTCTAAGAAAATCAGCACTATAGAGTTTATTCACACTAAAATATGTATTTGCTTCATATAAAGCCTCTACTTCTTCACCTCTTAATACCTCTTGGAAAAGAAATAGATCATTATTAACATATACTGTACCTTTATCCTCGTAATGGTACGCCCAATCACATAGAACAAAATCACAAGAATATTGCTCTGCTTTATTAAACATGGACTGTAATGCGTCTAAATCAAGAAAGTCGTCTCCGTCAAGGAAAAATATATATTTCCCTTTCGCTTCTTGTACACCTCTATTTCTTGCAGTTCCTTGCCTCATATTCTTTTCTTGTAATAAAATCTTTAGCGGGAATCCTGGATTTGCATCCTTTATTTCATTTACAACATTAAGCGTATTATCTGTAGAACAATCATCTATTACAATCAATTCAACCTTACCATTGAACTTTTGATTAATAACAGAAGAGAGTGACTCAGTAATAAAATTTTCAACGTTATATGTTGGCACTATAACTGAGATATCATATTCCATTAAATTCACCTTTTTATTTTATATTCTTTGACAAAATCCGACCTTAATTATAACAAACTACCTCTATTAAATGAAGAAAATACATTTACATTAAAAGCATCATTCGAATTTAAGGGTATCATTAAATTATTCCTTTGATAATTTTGAAATATTCATGCACAATTATAATATTGTATTTTTCTTTTCCTGGTTCACCATTATTACTACAAGGAGAAATTACGAATGAAAATTTGCGTTATTATTCCCGTTTATAATGCGGAAAAATACCTGGATACATGCATTAAGAGCATAATAAATCAATCCGTTGATTTCAAAAAACATATAAAATTAATTCTTATTAATGATGGCAGCACTGATAACAGTGAAAGAATATGTTTAAGATACAAAGATCAATATCCAAGTAATGTTATTTATCATTATAGTGAAAATTCCGGTCCTTCCAGAGCACGCAATAAAGGTTTACAATTGATTCCCGATGATTGTAAATACACGAGTTTTTTAGATGCAGATGATAAGTTGGAGAAAAATGCTATTGAAAAAGTGATAGACTTTTTCAAATCACACCCAACTGTTCATATAGCTACAATTCCGGTATATTATTTTGAAAATGCACAAGGACCAATAAAACTGAATTCACGTTTTATAGATGGATCTAGAGTTATTAATATACGTGAAGAATACTTTTCACCACAATTCTATATTGGTGGAGTTTTTATTAATAATGACTTTATTAAAAATGAGTCACTAAGCTTTGATGAGAAAATGAGTTTTTGGGAAGATGCACTATTTGTGAACAAAATTATCCTAAAAGATGGTCAATACGGTGTTGTAAGTGGGACTAAATATTGGTATAGGAAGCGCGCTTCTCAAAACTCCTTAGTCGATACATCGTGGCTTAAAAAATCCCGTTATACGGATTTACTGAATAATGGCTACAAAAAACTGATGGACCTCTCCTATATGCAATATGAATCCATCATACCATACGTACAATATTTAATAATTTACCATTTGAAGTTATTTATATTTCAAAAACATAGCGACTTTTTAATAAAAGTATTAAATGATGAAGAAAGAACTGAATTTATTAATACTGTCAAAAAAATACTTCACCAATTTGATAGGAAGTTCATAATTGAGCAGGATACACTCAAAATACATAAGGAATTTATGTTGTCATTAAAAGGAGAAAATAGTCTACTCACTGAAAGTGATTTTGATAATATTAACTCAAACAATTCGATTCGAATTATGCGAAAGAGTTTTACTGGATTAAAACTAAAACTTGAGGGTGTTTTTTTGGAGAATTTTTACACACTAGACCATGAAGATAGGATTTTCATTCATACACCTTTCGGAAAAAAGTATGCACAAAGAAAAGACAAAGTACGGAAAATAAATATATGGGGTATTTATGACAGAGAGATAACAGATCGTTTCTTCCTAATTTCTATCCCTATTTGGACAATTTGGTTTCAGTTTGGAGTGGAAACCAAAAACAATAAAATTAAATATCTAACTAAATATAATTTAATACATTACTTTATTAAAATGTTTTTGAAGAAGTAATAAATAAAACCCCCTATCATTTCTTATGAAAGGGGGTTTTGCAATATCTTACTTATATACAGGAATTTCAAACGTAATAGAATAAATATCCATTAATCCATAAAGTTCGTTCATTTTAGAAGTTTGTTTTGTTGCCCATCCAATATCTGTTGCATATTGCTGACCATACACTTTTTTATCTGCGGCAAAACTAGGATCCCAACGCATTTTATATAGTGTATCTTGACCTTTATCTATATAGCCCTCACCAATGAATTTTGCTCCACCTAATATTGCAGCGTCTGGAGTGTACCACTGAGCACTATATGCATATTCAGCCCCACATTTTAATGCACACTTATCATATGCTCTAATTCCGAACATATTATACGTCTTCTTGATTTCCGTTAAATTCTTTTCATTCTCAGGTGTAACCATTTCTGGTTTTTCATCTTTATTTTTCCCAACTCTAACCCCAGTGGCAAGGGGCGATGTTCCATTACCTGTTTCCAATAAAGCATGGGAAATTAAATAGATTTCATTAACACCTGACTTTTCTCCAGCTTGTAAAAAGATATCAGCTTTGCCTTCTAAAATACCTTTTCCTTTAAGGATTTTTTCATTAACTTCTTTCAGATTGATATCTGCACTTTGTGAGAGCTTAGCAAATTGCAATTTATCTTTGAAAGTAGTAAAGTTCGTTGGATTTATATAATACTTTAAATCTTCAGAATCAGGTATTACCCAACCAGAAGTATTCATTACATGATACCAAGTATAACTGTCTGTTCCTTTAGTGCTATTGTAAATTGTAAGCACTTGGCCATTATTTACTTGGCCACCCCTGTCATAGTTAGTACCTGGACCACGTCGAAGGTTCCAATTATTCCCTTCCACTATACCTTTACCGTCTTTAATACTATCTTTTTTAAATGCATCTTCTCTAATCCAAAGTGGATATCTCTTATCAGTTTGAGGCGTAGCTTTCATCTGAATATTTACCATCTCATCTAAGGTAAGATTATAACTTACATAAGTAGTCGTAATACTCTTTACAGGTTTAAAGTCAACTTTTAAATTTGCAATACCTGTTCCTTCATAATTCTTAACAACCAATTTATGTCTACCTTGTGTCATAGGTATTGTAATACTCCACTTACCTTGACTGATGTTATTCCATTGATCTAAGACTATTTTTCCATCTAGAAAAACTTGTACACCATCATTAGCATCAACAGTTAGCTGGTAATTTCCCTTATCGGTATTGATATAGCGTTGGAAGTATGTTGAAAAATGATCTACAGGTATATTTGGAGCCGGTGATCCAGTTCCCCAATCAAAGTCCAATTCAGGTACTTGAGGTTGGTATCCTAACAGCTCTGGTGTTCCGGTAAAGTTAGTACTCGGAAACGCTAGTCCATACCAACGATCTTCTCTCATTAAGTCATCAATTGAAAAGCGTAGTTCCGCTACACCAACGACTTCCCTATATTTAATCTTTATAGTATGTGTTCCTTTGTCAAGGTAGATTGGTTTACCGAAGAATTTTAACCCTTGATTATTGTCCCATTCATCGATTTCCAATCTTCCGTCTACATATACTTGAACACCGTCGTTCGCCCATACTCTTAAGTTATAGGCCCCTTCCTCAACATTAATCTTTCTTTGGAAGAAGGTTGAAAAATGATCACTCGGTATTCCTTTAGCTGGCGAGCCCCAACCCCAATTCATATTTAATTCTGGGATTTGCGGTTGATATCCTAGCAATTCCGGTGTTCCAGTTAAATCATTGTTTGGAAATGCTAAACCGTACCAGCGATTATCTCGCATTAAATCATCAATATCAAAGCGCAACTCGGATACTCCTACTAATTCTTTATGTTTAATCATAATTGTATGAGTTCCAGCAGTTAAGTAAATCGGTTTTCCGAAAAATTGAAGACCTTGATTATTATTCCATTCATCAATTTCTAACTTACCGTCAACATAAACTTGTACACCATCGTTTGCCCATACTCTTAAATTATAGGCTCCTTCTTCAACAGTTATTTTTCGTTGGAATAAAGTTGAAAAATTGTCACTAGGTATACCTTTTGCTGGTGAGCCCCAACCCCAATTCATATTCAAAACTGGGATTTGTGGTTGATATCCTAATAATTCTGGTGTACCTGTAAGGTTATCCTTTGGAAACGCAAGTCCATACCAGCGATTATCTCGCAGTAAATCATCTATAGAAAAATTCAGCTCTGCAACTCCTGTAATTTCTCTATATTTAATCAAAATTTTATGCGTACCAGATTTTAAATAAATTGGCTTTCCAAAGAAGTTTCTACTTTTAGCATGCCATTGGTCAATCTCTAACTTTCCATCTACATAAACTTGTACACCATCATTTGCCCATACTCTTAAATTATAGGCACCTTCTGCTACGTTAATTTCACTTTCAAAAGTAGCGGAAAAATGATCACTCGGAATTCCACTTATTGGAGCTTTATCTCTCCAATTAAAATTAATAGAATCATAAGTAGCTTTTACCGGTGTTCCCTTAAAGTTCTCTGTAGGATAAAAAGTAGCAGACCATTTCGTTCCACTAGCTTCAGCTGTCGAATCAGTAAGATAGAAAAAGCCAAAAATGGATACCAATAATACAAAAAGGTACAAATACTTTCTAGTCAATCTTGACATCACCTCATAATTATTGTAATCTCTCAATATTTAAATATAATAACATATAAATATCTCATTAAGACCATATTTTACAATTTTTTATCATTTATTATGTAAATTTCGACAATAATAGTCCTTTATTCCTATTACTCTAGTAAAGTTGGCTATTAAAATGGAGGGTAAAAAAAATAACATGAAAAAAGTAATCACATATGGAACTTTTGATTTACTTCATACTGGTCATATTAATATTTTACGTCGTGCGAAAGAATATGGAGATTATCTAATTGTTGCTATTTCTTCTGATGAGTTTAATGCTATTAAGGG
>Ga0079224_100017448_pt1 | contig 10117 bp, 7 predicted proteins | sample Stecom2015_FD_80414 | JGI IMG/M metagenome (GOLD analysis project Ga0079224, IMG submission 80414) | Agricultural soil microbial communities from Utah to study Nitrogen management - Steer compost 2015 | ecosystem: Environmental > Terrestrial > Soil > Agricultural land | place: USA: Utah... | reverse complement strand
TTCCGCGTCGCGGAAATAGGGGCGGATGAAAGGCCGGATATGCCGGCACACCCCGCTCGCCATCTGGGCGAGGATGAGCTGCTGGGGAGGGAGTGCCAGGCCTAATTCTATGGTATCGTCGCGCACGAGCACGATGCGCTCCAGCAGAGCGGCGCCCGGGGCGAACAGAGCCTCCTCTTCCAGGGCCGAAATCAAATCTTTTTTGCTTTCGACGGCGGGAACGTATTTGTCGATCATGTGCGAGACGATATGGTAAAGCAGTTCGTCGGGCCCCACCGAGGCCAGCCTGCCGGCCCGGAGATCCTCGAGCGTTTCGGCGATGCTTTCGACTTCCCGGCGGTGGTAGGTGATGAGATAGGACTTGGAAAGCACCAGGTCGATTTCAATGGTGCGGAAATCGTCCTTCGCCATGGTAAGGTTGAGCGCGTGCAGGGTGGCCTGGCTGTAGCGATCGAAGTTCAGGAGTTTCGGGCGGGAAATGGAAAGGTGGAAGTTCTCCAGGACGATGGGATGCCAGCCCAGAACCCGGGCCATGTCGTTTCCGGTTTCGTGCCCGAGATCTCCCTCGATATCCAGCCACAGGAGCTTGCTGTCGGCGGCGTTGGCGGCTTCCAGGGAGGCGACCGAATCCACCCGGACGCAGGATTTATCCGATTTTTTCAGGTATCCGCGGATGGTTTCCATTCCCGCGAAATAGTAGAAAATGGGCGGCGCCTTCCCTGGCGCGGCTCGCATTGCCCGCCCGCTTTCTATATTGTGCCCTTATTGCATCCAGCCTGAATCATCGACGCGGGTACCCCATTTGAAACCAATCGAACGCTCCGGCCTCTGGTTCAACGTCATCCGGGCTTATGTGGGATTTTCCTACCGTAAGCCCTGGCTGCCTCTTCTACTCATAGGTCTCGTCAGCTGGGCGGCCCTCTTCCTGGCGGGCAAGCTCCGCATCGATACGGATTTGCGCGTGCTGCTTCCCAAGGACACTCCGTCCGTGGTGGCGCTCCAAGAGGCGGAAAGGCGCATGGGCAGCACCGATCTGTTCACCATCGCCATAGAATCGCCCTCGCTCGAAGAGGTGGGCAGGTTCCAGAGCGCCGTGGCGGAATCCCTGGCGCATTGGCCCGAGGTGGTGTGGACCCAATACGATCAGGACCGTTCCTTTTTCGAGAGGCACGCCATGATCTACCTGCCTGTGGATCAATTGGAGGATTTGCGCGGGCGCATCTCCGCCATGATCGGCGGGGATTTCGCCAAGGCGAATCCGCTCATCGAAGACCTTTTCGAGGACGAGGAAGAGAAGCCTTCCCTGGAGGGCTGGCCGGATCCGGAAGCCCTGCGCCGGCAGGGCCTGCCGCAGGACCTGATCAACGCGCTTTTATCCAAGATAAACCGGGAGTCGGGCCAGGACCCCGCGGAATCGGGCCAAAACGGGGCGAAGGCCTTCAAAGCGCCCGAACGCCCGGATTCCCTTTCCAGCCGCTTGATGGGGTGGCATGAGGAAAAGCATGTATGGGTGGGCGTGGTCCTGGCCCAATTGAACTACCCCTCCACGGACGCCGTTTTCGCCAAGGGAATTTACGAGCGGGGCACGGCCCTGATCGAATCCATGGATCCCGAGTCCTATGGCGACGGCCTGATTTCCAAGGTGGCCGGCGCCTATCGGAACTTCAGCGAAATCAACCAGGTGAACGCCGACGTCGTGAAGGCGGGAACGATTTCCTTCATCCTGATGGTTCTGCTCCTCTGGTTCTTCGTGCGCAAGGTGATCAATCTCGTCATCATAAACGTGCCCCTGTTCGTGGCCATGGCCTGGACCACGGGACTCACTTACATGATATACGAGCGGCTCACCATTCTCACCGCCTTCATCCTCGCGCTGATCCTGGGGCTGGGGATCGAATACACGGTGCATCTCTATTCGCGGTGGGCCGAAGAGAATCGTAAGGGCCTCAACCCGCTCGACGCCATGATCGAAGGCGCCTATTCCACGGGCAGGGCCCTGCTGGCCGGGGCGGCGACCAATATCTTCGCCATGCTGAGCCTGCAATTGGGCAATTTCAAAGGCTTCAAGGAGTTCGGTGTCGTGGTAAGCCTGGGAATAACCTTCGCCCTGCTCACCACCTGGCTGGTGATCCCGCCTCTGTTCTTCCTGTTCTCGCGCATCGCGGAGTGGATCCAGAAGCGTACGCGCGCCCGCGCGCTTCAGGCGCTTGTGAACGCCCTGCTTCCGGGTCCGGGGGCGGTCAAGGGCGGGCTTTTGCTGCCGAAAATCACCGCCGGCCCCAAAGCAGTCAAGGGGATCGCCCTGGCTGCCATCGCCTTCACGGCCGCCATTTCCTTCGGGCCATGGACCGGGTTCGAAAACGATTTCAAGAACCTGCGGGGCAAGAGCACCAGCGCCGGCATCAGCTACGGCAGAGCGGTAGGGGCGGGCCGCAACACTTCGCCCTCCGTAATCCTGGGAGATAGCGAAGCGCAAATGCGCTCCGTGCACGATTCGCTGGCGGCCCGGTACGGGAATCCCGCCGACAGCATGATGCGGAGCTTCGCCACCATCCAATCCTTCGTTCCCTCCGATGAGCAGCAAGCGCTGCGCCTCAATGTCATGGACGAAATCAAGACCATGCTGGACGCGCGCGCCCTGGATCGGGTCGACAGTTCCACCCGGGCCAGCCTGGAGTTGCTGCGCAAGTACCTTGAACCGGGCGGCTTCGGATTCGATTCCCTGCCGGACTGGGCCAAGCGTTTTCTCACCGAGGCGGACGGCCGGCAAGGCTCGTTCGGCTACCTTTACGGCCAGCTTGTCGAAAGCGACGCATTGGAAAGCGGCAAGTTCCAGGAGCGCTTCGGGACCGTTCCCTCCAGGGACGGCCCCGTACCGGTGGCCTCCAGCGGCTTCATCTACGCGGACGTGGTGCGGATGGTCAAAAGCGACGGAGGCCGGCTGGCCGTGATCACGTTCCTGTTCTTGATCTTGATCACCTGGCTGGACATGCGCAATTGGCGGGGCGTGCTCATCGCCTGCGGATTCGTGGCGCTGTCCGCCTTCTGGACCTATAAGTTGATGGGCATCCTGGGCCTCAAGCTGGGAATGTTCAACCTGGTGGTTCTGCCCACCATCCTTTCGGTATCCGTTGACTCGGTCATCCATCTCTACCATCGCCGCATGGAGTTGGGAGCGGGGAAAATCGGCGAGATCTACCACACCACCGGATCAGCGGTGCTGACGGGTACGCTCAACAATGCTTTCGGGTTCCTGGGCCTTTGCTTCGTGAGCCACAAGGGCATGCAGACCATCGGCTTCATGGCCACCCTGGGAATAGCCTCGGGGCTGGTAGTCATGTTCACGATACTGCCCTGGATGCTGGAAACGCTTTGCCCCAAGGAACCGCAGCGCGGTTGAGCCCGGCCGCGGTCTCCGCGGGCCTTCACTTTCCCGACATGATCGGATTCCCCTCCAGGTAGAACCGCAAGGGCGGGTCCGCCGCCCTTGCGGTTGCGGGTGGCGGACCACCGGAAGCGCCCGGGAATATCGAAAACGGGCCTTCCGGAGTCTTTCGAGCGCGTCCGGCGGGCGGCGGAACGGACCGTAAACGATCGTAACGCTTTCCCCAATCCGAAAAGGGTTTATTTTGGTAGGGCAGGGAACGGCATTTCCATAATCCTGAAAGGGGTTCGAAGAAGCTCATGCATATAGTGATGATGACGAATACCTACCTCCCCCATGTGGGCGGGGTGGCCCGGTCCGTAGAGGCCTTCAGCGCCGCGCTCAGGGACTACGGGCATAAAGTAATGGTCGTGGCGCCCGAATTCCCGGACATGCCGGAAACGGAAACCGACGTGGTGCGGGTTCCCGCCATCCAGCGTTTCAACGGCAGCGATTTTTCCGTGCGCCTGCCCGTGCCGGGGCTTCTCACTGACCCTCTGGAGCGGTTCCAGCCCGATATCATCCATGCGCACCACCCCTTTTTGCTCGGCGATACCGCCATGCGCGTCGCCTCGACGCGCGGCATTCCCGTGGTATTCACCCACCATACCCTGTACGAAGAATACACGCATTACGTGTCTCCGGAGTCCGAGGGGCTCAGGCGCTTCGTCGTGGATCTTTCCACGGGATACGCGAACCTTTGCGATCATGTCATCGCCCCCAGTCAATCCGTGGCGGCCCTGCTGCAGCAGCGCGGGGTCACGGCCCCGATCACGGTCGTGCCCACCGGCGTCAATCTCGAGCCCTTCGCCCGCCGCGCCGGCAAACGCTTCCGCCAGGCCCACGGCATTCCGGTGGACGCCTTCGTGGCGGGACATATCGGCCGGCTCGCGCCTGAAAAGAACCTGATGTTCCTGGCCCGTACTATCGCGTCCTTTCTGCGCAAGCGCGCGCAGGCGTGGTTCCTGGTGGCAGGCGCCGGCCCGTTGCTGGAGGAAATGAAGGAGCATTTCGGAGCCGAAGGCGTTCTCGATCGGGTCCGCTTCGCCGGCATCCTCAAGGGAAAGGATTTGGTGAACGCCTATGCGGCCATGGACGCGTTCGTCTTCGCCTCCCAGAGCGAGACCCAGGGCATGGTCCTGGTCGAGGCCATGGCCGCCGGTACGCCCGTGGTGGCGGTGGACGCCAGCGGCGTGCGGGAGGTGGTGCAGGACGGGGTGAACGGGCGCAAGCTCTCCGTGGAAGACGCCGATTCCTTCTGCACCGCCCTCGCCTGGATAGCCGATCTGCCGGCCGAGGCCCGCAAGACCCTGTCCAGGAACGCGCGGAAGACGGCCCGCGGAATGGCTATGCCCGTATGCGCGGATAAGCTGAGCTCGGTTTACAAGTCCGTTATCAGGAAAAAAGCGGCTTGGGAAGTGTCTGAAGAGGATCTGTGGCAGGCGGCCATGCGGCGCATAGGGGCGGAATGGAAGCTGCTGGGCAATATCGCCCATGCCGCGGGCACCGCCCTGGTGGGAGCCGAAGTTTCGGAGGACGGAGTCGCTTGATACATGTAATGGAGGCGCGGCTGCGCCAGATGCGGAGATGGATTTCCCGCAGCGAATGGTCGTTGCGCCTGCTTGGCCTTCCCAAGAGCCGTCCCGGCGACAACCAGCGCGGCCTGGTGATGATCCAGATCGACGGACTGGCCCGGGCGCAGTTGGAAAAGGCGTTCAAGCGCGGGCGCATGCCTTTCCTCGGCAAGCTCATGAAAAGGGAAGGCTACCATCTGCATTCCGTCTATTCCGGCATTCCCTCAACCACGGCCGCCGCCCAGGCGGAGCTTTTCTACGGGGTCAAGGGCGCCGTCCCGGGTTACGCCTATAAGGATCGGGAAAGCGGACGCCACATGAAAATGCTCATGCCCGAATGCGCTTCCCGGGTGGAGGAGCATCTCGGCGGCCTGGGCAAGGGCCTGTTCGAGGGGGGATCGGCGTATTCCAACATGTATTCCGGCGGAGCCGCGGAGTCGCATTTCTGCGCTTCCGGCATGGGAGCCGCGGCCATCCTCAAGAATGCCAATCCCCTGGGCGCATTGGTCGTGATACTGTGGAATTTCTACAGCCTGGTCCGCATCGCGGCGCTGCTGATCGTGGAGTTCGGCGTCGCCGCCTACGATTCCATCCGCGGCGCGATCGCCCGCGGTGAAGTGCGCCAGGAACTGCTCTTCGTCTTTTCCCGGGTCTTCGTCTGCGTGGGCCTGCGCGAGCTTATCACCGTGGAGGCGTCCATGGACGTGGCCCGCGGGCTTCCCATCGTGCACGTCAACTTCGTGGGCTATGACGAGCAGTCTCACCGGCGGGGCCCGTCTTCCAAGTTCGCGCACTTCGCCCTGCTGGGGATAGACAATTGCATCGAGCGCATCTGGCGGGCGGCCCACCGCTCGTACCGGCGCGATTACGATGTATGGATCTATTCCGATCACGGCCAGGAGTCCACCGTGCCCTATGCCAAGGAGCACGGGCGGATTCTGGAGGACGCCGTTTCCGAGGTGCTGGGAGCGTCGGTCGGCTCCCCGGCCGCCGAACGCCGGGCGCCGCGCATGACGATTCACGAGCACCATAACGTGAAAGGCATGGACGGCTACCTGATGCGCAGGGCGGGAACCTCCCGGTCCGCCGACGCGGCGGCTCCTCCGGGAACGCCCGTAGTCATCGCCGTGGGTCCCTTCGGGCATATTTATCTTCCCTCTCCGCTCGAATCCGGGCAAAGGGACGGTATCGCCCGGAGGCTGGTGGGCCATGCCGACATTCCCATGGTGATGTTTCCCGACGGAGAAGGCCGCGCCCGGGTGGTCACTCCGGAAGGCGGATTCGAACTGCCCCGCGACGCCGCGCGCGTTCTCGGTCCGCACCATCCCTTCCCGGAGGAATGCGGCCGCGACCTGATGCTGGCCTGCCATCATCCCAACGCGGGGGATTTCGTGATTACGGGATGGCGGCCTTTGGGAAGGCCCCTCAGCTTTGTCTGGGAGAACGGGGCCCACGGCGGGCCGGGATACGATGAGACCCATGCCTTCGGGCTGTTCCCCGGCAACGCGCCCCTGTCTCACGGCAAGCCTTACCTGCGCTATGCGGACATCCGGGAAGCGGCCATGCACCTGCGCGGCACCCCTTCCAAGGCGCCCACCTATCCTCACCGGAAACGCGTGGCGGAAAAGACTTTGCGCATCATGACCTATAACATCCACGGATGCGGAGGCATGGACGGCAAGGTGTCCACCGCGCGCATCGCCCGGGTCATCGCCCAATACGAGCCGGACATCATAGCGTTGCAGGAATGTTATGGGACCAGGCGCGGCGAGCAGGCGCGGGCCATTGCCGCCGAGCTGAAAGAAACCTTCAATTTCCCTTCGGGGCCGCCCGTCCTCCAGGACGACTATGGAAACGCGATCCTGAGCGTCCACCCCATGAAACTGATCAAGGCCGCCACCCTGCCCACCTTGCCGGGGCGCGTCATCGAGAGAAGAGGCGCCATCTGGGCTTCCGTGGATCTGCATGGCGCGGAATTGCATTTCATCAATACTCATTTGGGGCTTTTCTCCCTGGAACGTCAAATCCAGGCCGAAGCCCTGATGGGCCCGGAATGGCTGGCCAGCGAGGCCTGTTCCACTCCCGTGATTCTGTGCGGGGACTTCAACGCCTTCCCCTCATCCACGGTTTACCGCGCGCTGACGGGAAGATTGCGCGAGGCGCAGGAAAACACGGCGGGACATCGGTCCCGGAACACTTTTCCAGGGCGTTATCCGGTGAGCCGCATCGATCACATTTTCTGCAGCGCGGAGTTCAAGACCTTGGGGGTGGAAGTGCCGCGCACCCACCTCACTCGCCTTGCGTCCGACCATCTTCCCATTGTTGCCGAGATGGCCCTGCCCGTCCCGGAGCCATCGCCGGAACAAGCGGAGGAGCGGACTATCCTGCGAGCCGGGGGGTGAGCCGAAATTCCGTTTACCCGGGCGCCTCCGAAGCCCTTGGGTCCGCCCCGATTACTAATTTTTCCTGATTGGATCGCGCACAAGCAAGCCGCGGGAGTTTCCGTGAAGAAAAAGGATTCCAGCAAAAAGAAAAGCCCTAAGGCGCCCAAGCCCGCCAAGGCCTCTTCTTCCAAACTTGAAAAGGATATCGAATTGATCCTTCCTTCCAAGGTCATCAAGGGCGCCGCGGGCGGATCCCATCCCCCGGAAGAGGAGGCCGGTCTGGACAAGGTTATGGCCAGCCTTTCCCAGATTTTCGGAGGCAAGGAATTCCTCTCCGACGCCGAATTGGACGCCTTCCTCGACAGCAAGATGGCCAGTGGCGAGATTCCCCCTTCTCTGGCCCTCGATCCCCTGGACGAGGCCCAGAGCCTGGTTTACGAGGCCTGGAACACCGAGGGCCCCCATAAGAATGACCTGGCCCGCCGCGCCCTCGACCTTTCGCCCGATTGCGCCGACGCCTACGTAATCCTGGCCAAGCACGAGGCCCGGACCAGGGACGCTGCGCTGGATCTGTATCGCAAGGGACTGGAGGCGGGAACGCGCGCGCTGGATCCCGCATTGTTCACCCAGGCCGAGGGGAAGTTCTGGGGTATCATGGAAACCCGTCCGTATATGCGGGCGCGCCTGGGACTGGCCGAATGCCTGTGGGATGCGGGGAAGAAAGACGAAGCCCTGGATCACTTGAGGAATCTGCTCATCCTCAATCCCGCCGACGATCAGGGCGTCCGCTATATTCTGCTGCAGTGCCTGCTGGAATCCGGCGCCGACGGGGAGATCGAAGCCCTGTTGGAACGGTACGGAAACGAATCCTCCCCGGAAATCAAATTCACCCGGGCCTTGTGGCTTTTCCGCCGGGAAGGCGCGAGCGCCTCCGCCGAAGCCGCCCTGTTGGACGCCCTTCGCGTCAACCTCCACGTTCCCGCCTACCTGCTCAAGCGCAAACCCCTTCCCAAGCGCGTTCCCGAAGCCGCCCACGAGGGAAGCGAGGAAGAGGCCGAGGCCTATGTCCACGGCGCCATGGACCCCTGGCTGACCACTCTGGGAGCCTTGGAATGGCTGGCCAGGGTGGCCACTCGATCCTGAGTCGCCCGATCCCCAGCCGGATCAGGGCCTCCAAGGCGGCAAAGAAAGCTATTTTTACGAGTCTGACGACGGAAAACCGGCGAGCCTCCAGGCGAGGCCCATAAACCTACGGAGAAACGATGGATTGTCCCAAGTGCTATTCGAATATGGAAGCGGTCACCTTCAACACGGTTACCGTGGACAGGTGCACGCAATGCCGGGGCATCTGGTTCGACGGAGTGGAGCATAAGGAACTCAAGAAAATGACCGGCTCCCAATCCATCGATACGGGCTCGTCCGAACTGGGCAAGGAATACGATACTTTGAAGGACGTCCCCTGCCCCAAATGCAAGGAAATCCTGCTCCGGGTTCCGGACAAATTCCAGCCGCATATCCATTTCGATGCCTGCCCCCAAGGACACGGGGCTTTCTTCGATGCGGGGGAGTTCAAGGATTTCAAGGAAGAGACCTTCAGCGATTTCATCAAGAGCCTCAGGCTCTTCAAGAAAAAGTCCTAGCCGCCGTGGGCAGCGCCGGATCGGGCAACTCCATGGTCCCGGAAAACCTAGCCACCGAATCCGACGCGGCCCGGGCGATTGCCGAATCGGAATCGGTTCCCGTTTTCATCTACAAGCACAGTTACGTATGCCACCTCAGCTCCACGGCCATCGATGAAATCCGCGCATTCATGGAGGGCGGAGCCGGCGGATTCCGGCTTTTCCAGGTGGACGTGATCGGCGCGCGCCCCGCCTCCCTGGAAATCGAAAATCTGACCCGTATCCGGCATGAGTCCCCCCAGATTCTTTTGATTTGGAAGTCGGAATGCGTCTGGCATGCCAGCCATGGGCGCATCCGGGCCGCGGAATTGAAGGCCCAGGCCGATCTCATGCGCGCCCGCATGCGGGGTTGACGGGCTCCGGGCCGCTTCCGGCGCGCGGCGGGCGCTTGGGTTAACCGATTCTTTTATTTAAGATTGGGTCGCCCACCAGGATCGGAAATCCGATCCCTCAAAGCCTCCGGAGAGACCCATGACCTCGAAGCATAATTGGACCTTTTTCCGCGCAGGCGGATTCGACCAGGTAAAGCTGGAATCGGGTTCCGATCTGATGAACCTGGAACATCTGGATCAGACGCTGTGGGTGGCCCTGGCCTGCCCCACCAGCGGACTCGAGATAGACTCGCGCACGCTCGAGATGATCGACACCGACGGAAACGGCCGGGTGCGCGTCAACGAGCTGATCGCGGCGGTGAAATTCGCCGGCAACAGCATCAAGAATCCGGACGACCTGCTCTTGGGGAAGGCGGAGCTGCCCCTGGCCTCCATCAACGACGCCTCTCCGGAGGGCAAGGTCCTGCTGGCCTCGGCCCGGCAAATCCTCGTCAACATAGGCAAGAGGGACGCGGCTTCCATATCCGTCGCCGACGTATCCGACAAGGTGCGAATCTTCTCCGATACGGCGTTCAACGGGGACGGGGTGATCACGGTGCTGTCCGCCGATGACGCGGCCCTCATGGCGGTCATCCTTGATGTCGTCCCATTTTTCGGGGGCGAGCCCGACCGTACCGTCTAGCCTGGAGACACGCCGGAGAAGGTCGACTCCTATCTCTACGAG
>Ga0079224_100017445_pt1 | contig 10118 bp, 10 predicted proteins | sample Stecom2015_FD_80414 | JGI IMG/M metagenome (GOLD analysis project Ga0079224, IMG submission 80414) | Agricultural soil microbial communities from Utah to study Nitrogen management - Steer compost 2015 | ecosystem: Environmental > Terrestrial > Soil > Agricultural land | place: USA: Utah... | reverse complement strand
CGTCGCGGCGGACCGATCGTCGCCGGGTCCCTGCTGCTCCTGATCAGCGCCTCGCAGCTCCTCCTCGGGTACGTCGCCGCGGGAGGCGAGGCCTTCGGATTCTCCGGGGGCGTCCACTGGTACCGGGCGGAGACCACCGCCTGGGGCTGGGCCAACATCGCCGTGGGGCTGGTCGGGGTCGTCGCCGCGCTCGCGCTGCTCGGCGTGAGCCGCCGCCTCGGCAGGCGACGCGGGAAGCGGACGCTGGCGGTGCTGGTCGCGGTCGTCTCAGCGGTGAACCAGTGCTTCCTCGCCCCCAGGTATCCGCTGTTGGCCGCCTCGGTGATCGTCCTCGACCTCTTCCTCGTCTGGGCCGTGACGACGCAGACCGACTGGACCGGCGAGGACGCCGAGGACGGAATCGCCCGTTTAGACGCGCCCGCCCCCGCGCACCTGGCACCGTGGTACGCATGGGCCGTCGATCCTTCAAAGCCGCGGCGAAGCGGTTCTTCTCCGAGAACCGACTGGACGACGCCGCGGCGCTGACCTACTACTCGGTGCTCTCGATCTTCCCGGGCATCCTGGTGGGCACCTCGCTCATCGGCATGCTCGACGAGAGCGCCACCCGGGAACTCCTGAACGGCCTCGAGGACGTGGCCCCGGCCGACGCCATGTCCATCATCGAGGGCGCGGTCACCGGCCTCCAGACCAATCCCGCGACCGCCGGCGTCATGGCCCTGGTCGGCCTCGCCGCCGCGCTGTGGGCGGCCTCGAACTACATCGCGGCGTTCTCGCGTGCGCTCAACGAGGTCAACGGCACCGGCGAGACCCGCAAGTGGTGGGTCGTCCTGATCCTGCGGATCGTGCTGACGATCGTCGTCGGCACCCTGACGGCGGCGTGCGCGCTCGTGGCCGCCGCGGGCGGCGGCGTGGCCACCGCGATCGGGAAGGCGATCGGCGCGAGCGGCACCGCCGTCACCGTCTGGCAATGGGTGAAGTGGCCGATCATCCTCGTACTGGTCATGGTGATCGTCGCGCTCCTGTACTGGCTGGCTCCGGCCCGGCACGCGACGTTCCGCCTCCGCGCGCCCGGCGCGGTCCTGGCGGTGATCCTGTGGATCGTGGCCTCGGTGGGCTTCGGCCTGTACGTGGCGAACTTCGGCAACTACGACAAGACCTACGGCACCCTCGGCGGCCTCATCGTCTTCCTGGTGTGGCTGTGGATCACCAACGCGGTGCTCCTGTTCGGCTCCGAGTACAACGTCTCGGCGCTCGGCGTGGCCGAACCGGGCGGGGAGCGGCCCGAGGCCGCCGCCGAGTGACCCCGGCGCCTCACCCGCTCTGCTTCGGCTGCACCAGGCCCGACTCGTAGGCGAACACCACCAGGCCGGCGCGGTCCCTGACGCCGAGCTTCACCATCGCCCGGTGGACGTGCGTCTTGGCCGTGGCCGGGCTGATGAACAGGCGCTCGGCGATCTCGGCGTTGGTCAGGCCCCGCGCCACGAGCGCGACGATCTCGGTCTCGCGGCCGGTCAGGCCCTCGATCTTCCCGGCGAGGCGCGCCGGCGGGTGGGCCACGTACTCGGCCACGAGCTTCGCGGCGATCGCCGGGGACAGCAGCGTCTCGCCCTCGGCGGCGGCGCGGACGCAGCGCAGCAGCTCCTCGGGCTCGGTGTCCTTGACCAGGTATCCGGCCGCGCCCGCGCGCAGCGCGTCGAAGACGTAGGCGTCGAAGGAGTAGTTCGTGAGCATGACGACGCGCAGCTCGGACAGCTCCTCCCGTCCGGCGATCCGGCGGACGGCCTCGATGCCGTCGCCGCCGGGCATCTCGACGTCCAGGAGCGCGACGTCGGGCCTGCGGGCCAGGGCGAGTTCGACGGCGGCGGGCCCGTCGGCGGCCTCGGCGACGACGGTCATGTCGTCCTCGGCGTCGATGAGCGCGCGGAAGCCGCCGCGCATGAGCGGCTGGTCGTCGGCGAGGAGGACGCGGATCACCGCAGCGCCTCCAGTTCCTTCTCGGCCGCGGCCCTCGCGGGGAGCCGGACCCGGACCGCGAAGCCGTGCGCGTCGGGGCCGACGGTGAGCGAGCCGTCGAGCGAGTCGACGCGCTCGCGCATCCCGGTGAGGCCCCGGCCCGGTTCGAAGTCGTCGGCTCGGCCGTTGTCGACGACGGCGATGGCGAGCTCGTCGCCGAGGCGTTCGATGCGGACCTCGACGCGGTCGCCGTCGCAGTGGCGGACGGCGTTGGTGAGCGCCTCCTGCACGATCCGGTAGGCGGCGTGGTCCACCTCGGGGTCGATGTCGAGGTTTTCGGCGTCCTCGCAGCGCAGCTCGACCTCGAGCCCGAGGCCCTGGTAGCGCTCGGCGAGGTCCTTGACGCGGCCGAGGCGCAGGCCGTCGTCGTCGCGCAGCATGGTGAGCGTCTCCCGCAGTTCCCTCGTGGCGTCCTTCGCGGCCTCCTCGACGGCCGCGAGCGCCTCGGGGGGCTGTTCGCCGCGCTTGCGCGCCAGGTGGACGGCGACGCCAGCCTGGACGCGGATGACCGAGATCGAGTGCGTGAGCGAGTCGTGCAGCTCTCTGGCGATGCGGACGCGCTCGTCGGCGGCCTTGCGTTTGACGGCCTCCTCCTTGGTCCGCTCGGCCTCTTCGATGTAGGCGTCCCGCTGGCGGCGCGATTCGCCGGAGATCATCGCGACGTGCAGCCAGCCGACGATGAGCAGGGTGTTGCGGATGACCTCGCCGGTGAGGGTCCGCTCGGCGGACCACCAGAAGCCGAAGGCGACCGTCGCCGAGAGCACGAGCACCGCGGTGACGGTCCAGGACCGGTAGCCGATGTACATGGCGGTGGCGATGGCCACCAGGGCGGGCAGGACGGGGAGCAGGCCGAGGTCGAGGTGGGCGAGGACGACCATGGAGGCGATCGCCACGGTGGCGACGGTGCGCGGGTAGGCGCGGCGGAACACCAGCGTGACCGGCCCGAGGCCGAGCAGCGCCCACGCGTAGACCGGGAGGTCGTCGAAGGGGCCCAGGAGGGCGAACAGCTCGGTGACCAGCATCAGCGCGATCCCGAGGACGATGTCGTTCCGGCCGACGGGGAAACGCTTGGACATCGCCCCATCGTAATCCGAGGGCTGCTCGGCGGCGTCGGCCGATGGTCCCAGGGGGGCCGTACAACCGGGGGCGTAGACGGCCGCTCGCGTTGCGCCGTGCGGCGGGGGCGCGAAGGTCCACGCGGAGGCGACGACATTCGCGTCTTCGGAGGCGATGCTCGAAGCAGGCGCGGCGAGCTCTCCCGCGCGGCACCGCTCGAGGAGCCCTATGCGGCGGGCGCCCTCAGGCGGTGCGCGGGCGCGCCGCCGATCCATCGCAAACCGATCCGACCGAGACGAGGTCTCTCGATGCTTAAGTTCTTTCGCTTCTGGACTGGCGTGCTGCACGTCCTGATCGGCGTCCAGTTCTTCCTGGCGGGCTACGGCGCGCTGGGGACGGGCGACACGGCCGAGTCGTTCTCGCTGCACATCATGGGCGGCAGGCTCATCGCCGCGGTGGCGCTGCTGGGCATCGTGTTCGCGGCGCTGGCCCGCGCCGGCGGGAGGCTGGTGGGCCTCTCGGCGGGCGTGTTCGGCCTGGTGCTCCTGCAGTCGGTGATCGCCGTGGTCAGTGTCGGCGGGACGACGGTGGGGCAGGTCATCTTCGGCCTGCACGCGATCAACGCGCTGATGATCATGGGGGTCGCCGAGGCGGCCGGCAAGGAGGCGAAGCGGGTTCTTCGGTCACGCAAGGAAACAGAGGAGAAGGCCGCTCCGGCGGCCGCCGCGGCCTGAGGCCGGGGCGGCGGCTCGCGGGGCGGCGTGCCGCTCCGCGAGCCGCCCGGGCTAGCGCGCCCACGGCACGGGCCGGCGCTCGCCTTCGATGAGGACGCCGCCGTCGGCGGCCATGGCCACGAACGCCTTCGCGGGCTCGTCGGTGGTCTTGACGGCGCGGACGGCGCCGGCGGGGAGGACGAGCGTCTGGCCTCGATCCACGCGCTCGGTCCGGCCGTCGGCCGTGACTTCGATGGATCCGGCCGTGACCATCCAGATCTGCTCGCGGTCGATGACGTGCTCGGGGCCGGCGGTGGCGGCCGGGATGGCGACCTTCCAGGTGCTCAGCTCGACGCTGCCGCGGCTGGGCGAGGCGAGCCCGGTCATCTCGGCGGCGGCGGTGGCGGTGACGTCCTCGGGGGTCGGCGTGATGACGCGCATGGTCACTCCTTCATAAGTCAAGTTGCTTTACTCAATGAGTAAAGCAGGTTGACTCTCATGTGGCAGACTCGGGGCATGGACGACAACCTCGGCGAGACCGAACTCGTGTTCAAGCTCGGCCTGGCGTTCCAGCTCCTGCTCACCGAGTTCAACGCGCGGCTCGCGGACGCCGGGTACGCCGACCTGCGCCCGATCCACGGCCTGGCCTTCCAGGCCCTCGGCCCGGAAGGGGCCACCGGCAGCGAGCTGGCGCAGCGCCTGGGCGTGACGAAGCAGGCCGCGGGCCAGATCGTCGACCACCTCGAGGAACGCGGGTACGTGGAGCGGCGGCCACACCCGGCCGGGGGCCGCCGCAAGCTCGTGGTCCTCGCTCCGGCCGGAGTGGCGCACCTGCGGACCGCCGGGCGCGTCCTGCGCCGGCTGGAAGCGGAGATCGGCGAGCGGATCGGCGCCCCCGAACTCACCGAACTCCACACGGGACTGAACGAGTTCGTCAAAGCCCTGCACGAGGGCCCCCTCCCCCCGCTCCGGCCGGTCTGGTGACCGCCCGGCCGGAGGGCGCCGCGCCCAGCGGGGAGGCCGACGACTCCCCGGTGACCCCCCGAGGAGCCCCCGCCATGCCGGACGCCCCCGAACCGCTCGCGTTCCGCCAGCGCGCCGCCGCGTACGTGCTGCGGCGCTCGCCGCGGCACGAGGCGATCGAGGTCCTGGTCATGCTGCATCTCGACGCCCCCGAAGCCGGGGTGCAGGTGCCCGGCGGCGGGGCGCTCCCCGGCGAGACGGTGGGCGAGGCCGCCCTGCGGGAGGCGCTCGAAGAGACCGGCGCGGCCGGACTCGCGCTGGAGGAGGTCCTGGGCAACGACCTGGCGCAGCGTCGTCGCCGCGGCGGGGAGCTCGAGGTGTCGACCTATTGCCGGCTGTCCACCGCGGAGACCCGGGACGCGTGGATCCACGAGGTGGTGAGCCACGACGAGGACCGAGGCCTGCGCCTGCGCTGCGAGTTCCGCCCGATCCGCTCGGCCGGGATCGACTGGGGCATGGACCGGTTCCTGGCTCTCGCGGGGGAGCGTTTCGCGGCGCGGCTCGCCGGGTCCGGGGAGCACCTCCGCCCCGACTCGGCACCGGCGCGTTCAGAGGCCGCCGAGTGCCGGGCCCCGGATCCTCGAACCCTGCTGGAAACTTCCGAAAGTTTCAGTGGAAAAAACTCCCCAGAGAATCTTGAAGAGCGTTTAAAATCTAAGGATTTCGATGTTTATTGTCTAAAACCCTTTATCTTCCAGGGGTTATACGAACATCAACCCTTTCGTTCACTCAATGAATTATCGAAAAACTTCCGGAAATTATTGACATTCATCCGAAGGGCGATCCATACTGTTCCCATCGACAGACATCGAGCCCTGTCGATCCTGGTCGCCCCGTGCGACCCGGCCTCCGACCTCACGGCGGCCGACCGAAAACCCGATGCGTCGTACGGCGGCGGGGCCTCGCCCGGTCCCACGGCCAGTGCCACGCGGCCGGCGCCCCCCGCCGGCCTTCAAAAGGAGGATGACGTCCATGGACAACGCACGTGGCGGCGGCCTGTTCAGCCGCCGGAACATGCTGCTAGGCGGCGGCGCTCTGGCGCTCGGCAGCGCCGGACTGATGGTGCCCAGCGCCGCCCAGGCGCAGCAGACCATCACCACCAACCAGGAGGGCACCCACAACGGGTACTACTACTCCTTCTGGACCGACACCCAGGGCGCGGCCTCGATGACCCTCGGCCCGGGAGGCAACTACAGCTCCCAGTGGAACGGCGTCAACAACTGGGTCGGCGGCAAGGGCTGGCAGTACGGCGGGCGCCGGAACGTGCAGTACAGCGGCTGGGTCAACCACGGCAGCAACGGCTACCTGGCGCTCTACGGCTGGACCTCCAACCCGCTGGTGGAGTACTACATCGTCGAATCCCACGGCCCGTACAACCCCAGTAGCGGAGCCGACCACCGCGGCACCGCCAACATCAACGGAGGCACGTACACCCTCCTGCACTCCATGCGCTACGACAAGCCCTCCGTCGAGGGCACCCGGACCTTCGCGCAGTACTGGAGCGTCCGCCAGAGCCACCGCAGCTCCGGCACGATCGACACCGGCGCGCACTTCGACGCCTGGGCCCGCGCGGGCATGAACCTCGGCAGCTTCGACTACTACATGATCATGGCCACCGAGGGCTACCAGAGCAGCGGCAGCTCCGACATCACGGTCGGCGACGCCGGCAACGGCGGAGGCGACGACGGCGGCGGCGACAACGGCGGCGGAGACGACGGCGGCGGCGACAACGGCGGCGGCGGCAACTGCACCGCCACGCTCTCCGCGGGCCAGCAGTGGGGCGACCGGTACAACCTCAACGTCTCGGTCTCCGGCTCCAGCGACTGGAGGGTCGTCATGGACGTCCCGGACCCCGCCAGGATCAGCGCCACCTGGAACTGCAGCGCCACGTGGCCCACCGCCACGAGGATGATCGCCACGCCCAACGGCAGCGGCAACAACTTCGGCGTCACCATCCAGCACAACGGCAACTGGAACTGGCCCTCGGTCTCCTGCGGCTGACCGCCTGCACTTCCGGAACAGCGCACCCGCGGCGCGGCGGCCCTCGGCCGCCGCGCCGCTCCGGTGTCCACTGCGAACCCGCGAGTCTTGATCGTCCTTTGCGCATGTGCCAGGATCGACCACGGCAACCCCTCCCCCCCTGCGAAAGGACCTGCGCCGATGCGACGGGTGTCCCGAATGGTCAGTCCCATCAACTCGCTCCTCGACCCGGTCTCGAGACGCCAGTGCCGCAACGTCGACGCCGTGTTCGACAAGACGATCCGGCAGGCCGAGGCCGACTCCGGCGGGACCGCCGCCGGAGACGAGGCCTTCATCGAGGACTACCGGCGGCTCTACCACGAGATCGCCTCCGTGCCGACGATCTCCGCCCTCGGCTGGTTCTCGGCCGTCGGCGAACTGCGCAGCCGCCTGGCGAACCGCTTCCGCGTCCGCCGGCTGATCGCCGAACATCCCGAGATCGCCGACGAGCCCGTCGAACGGCCCGTGATCGTCACCGGGCTCCCCCGCACCGCCACCACCCTCGCCCACAAGATCCTCGCCCAGCCCGAAGGCCACCGGGCGCCGCTGATGTGGGAGCTGCAGGCCACCGACCGCGCCGACGCCGACCCGGCCGTCCGCAAACGCCGCCGCAAAGTGGCGGCCCGCTCGGCGGCCTTCGGACACGTCTTCTCCCCAGTGCTGCCGCAGATCCACCCCTTGGACGCCGAATCCCCCGAAGAATGCGTGTTCGCCCTGCCGCACGGCCGATACTGGCTGGTCCGGTTCCGCATGCCCGGCTACCGCCGATGGCTCGAGACGCACGACTTCCTGCCCGACTACCAGTACCTCCGTCAGGTGCTCCAGGTCCTCCAGGCCGGCGGCCCGCGGCGGCGCTGGGTCCTGAAATCCCCCTACCACCTCGAGTGCCTCGACACGCTGCTCCAGGTCTTCCCCGACGCCCAGATCATGTGGACGCACCGCGACCCCATCACCGTCATGGGGTCCTGGTGCTCGCTCATGGAGACCGGCGTGGCCCTGTGCAACCGCGAATACGACCCCCACCAGATCGGCCGGGACTGGCTGGCGATGCTCTCGCAGATGATCCGCACCGGCCGCGACACGCGCACGAGCCTCTCCCGCGAACGCGTCCTCGACGTCTCCTACCACCAGCTGACCGCCGACCCGTACGGAGAGCTCCCCGGCATCTTCGAGAAGCTCGGGATGGAGTGGACCGTCGAGGCCGAGAAGAACCTCGAGAAGGTCCTGGCCCGGCCGGGCATGCGGCGCGGCCACGAGTACAGCCTCGCCCACTACGGACTCGACCCGACCATGGTGGACGACGCCTTCGGCGACTACGTCCGCATGGTCAACGGCATGCGCTGACCGGTTCTGTGGAACACTTGGACTACGCTCGCGCGATGAGCGAACTCCAGTTCACCACCGCAGAGCGCCGGGAACCCGAAGCGCCCGAGCCCGAACCGGTGCGCGGACGCTGGTACCGGAACCGGGTGCTCCGGGCGTTCTCATGGGCGGCGACCCTCGCGGTCTGCTGCTACGCGGCGATCCGCCTGCTCGGACTGGAGAGCGGGTGGGCGCTGGTCGCCACGCTCGCGTTCGCCCCGTACGCCGCGCTCGCGGCACTCCTCGGCGCCGGAGCGCAAGCGGCGCTGCGACACTGGCGGGCCGCGATCGTCACCGGCGCGGCGGCCCTGGCCATGGTGGCCGTGATCGTCCCGCGCGCGATCCCCGATGAGCAGCCCGCCGCGGCCGGAGCCGAGCTTCGCGTCCTCTCGGTGAACCTGTATGTGGGCGTGGCGAACCTGGAATACGTCATCGAACTGGTCGACCGCTACGAGCCGGATCTGCTCAGCCTCCAGGAGCTGAGTCCGAGCGCCTACGAACAGTTGGCGGCGTTGGGGCTGGAGGAGCGGATGCCGCACGTCATCGCCGAGCCGGCGGAGCAGGCGGTGGGCACCGGCGTCTACTCGCTGCACCCGCTCGAACGTCTCGAGGAGGCGGAGCCGGGAGGGATCTTCCACCAGATCGCCGCCGAAGCCACTCTCCCCGGCGGCGAGAAGGCCCGCTTCCTGGCCGTGCACAACGCCGCTCCGGCCACGTCCGAGCGGATCCCCTCATGGGAGGCCGACCTCGATTCGATGCCGGCGCCCGGAGGCGAGGTGCCGTGGATCCTGGTCGGCGACTTCAACGCCACGCTCGATCACCGGCTGATGCGCGAGATCATCGACGAGGGCTACACTGACGCCGCCGACGCCACCGGCGAGGGGCTGTCCACCACGTGGCGTCCCGTCGAGGGCGGCTACCTGCGCGGGCTCGTGCGGCCGCCCGCGGTGACGCTCGACCACGTGCTGGTCGACGAACGGATCGCCGTGCGCGATTTCGCTGTGCTCGACAAGAAGGGCAGCGACCACTCCCCCGTGGTCGCCACGATCCAGCTGCCCGCCTAAAGGCCCGGCGGAGGTCGCCTCGGGCCTAGACCAGCTCGTCCACCTGCCGGTCCTTGGGGAGCGTGTAGCGCACGATCGGGTAGTGACGGCCGCCGATCTCGTGCTCGGCCCGCTCCCCGTCCGCGACGAACCCGTAGCGCTCGTAGAACCGCTTGCCGATCACGTTGCCGTCGAGCACCCACACGCGGATCGGCGAGAGCCCGAACGCGGTGAGCGCCCGGTGCCCCTCGCGCATCAACGCGTGGCCCGCGCCGGTGCCCCACCGGTCGGGGTGCACGTACAGCATCCACACCTCGCCCGGCCGCCCGGACTCGACCTCGTCGCGGTCGCATTCACGGGTGTCCCAGCCGACCACGATGGAGCCGATGACGTCGGGGCCGCGCTCGGCCACCAGGGTCGTCCAGAACGGCGGCGGCGAGCTGAGGTTCATCACGAAGGACTCGGAGGGCTCCTCGCGCAGGTCGGCGAGCACCTTGGGATCGATGATGTCGCCATAGGCGGCGCGCCACGACGCTACCCGAACTTGCACTATCTCATCTGCGTCCGCGGGCCCGGCCGTTCGAATCTTCATGTCTACCAACCGTGCCCGAATGCCAATGGGAATGCAACCACTAAATCGGATAGAAATCCGCCTGTGCGGCGCATGTGCGCGAAGCGTCTAGACGACCGGCGATTCGAGTAGTTTGACCAGGTGTGAGTCGGCGTCGACAGCGGTGCGGAGACCGATCGGCATCGGCAGATTCGGTCCAGTGTGGCCGAAGTCAACTCCTGCGAGGATCGGAAAGTCGTAGTCGGCGAGAGCGTCGAGAACGACCGATTCGACCGTCGCGGGCCCGTACCGCTCCGACGGTCCCTCGATCCGGGAGGG
>Ga0079224_100017444_pt1 | contig 10119 bp, 9 predicted proteins | sample Stecom2015_FD_80414 | JGI IMG/M metagenome (GOLD analysis project Ga0079224, IMG submission 80414) | Agricultural soil microbial communities from Utah to study Nitrogen management - Steer compost 2015 | ecosystem: Environmental > Terrestrial > Soil > Agricultural land | place: USA: Utah... | reverse complement strand
GAGACATGGTACGTTTACGACCCGCAAACACACCAGCACCGTGTGCTGGGCAGCTTCCCTGATGGCCAGTGGTCGCGCGACGGTCGCTATCGTGTCGGGGCATTTCGGCTGCCGTTCGAGGAAAATGAAGCTCGCCGCCTTGCCGGCCAGCCCATCCCCACCCTGCGCGTCTGGGATAGTGAAACCGGATTGATGCGCCATTACTGTGTGCCAACGCCAGACCCCTACGCCGCGCTCGGCATTGAGCAGCCCACCCCGCCGCCCGGTCAGGATGCAGCGCCCGGCCTGCCCACTGGCACGCCGCTGCCGCCCGCGCCTGAAACGGTCACTTTCGCCGCGCCATCATGGATCATGTTATGGTCGCCAGACAGCCGTTATATCGCCTACGCCGGTCGCAGCCAACCCGGCCTGTTTATCGTCGAGGTAGCAACCGGGGCTGTGCAGCAGCTTTCTCATCTGCGCAGTGTCTACCCCGTCTGGCAGCCATAGCACCAGGCCGGGCCAATTTCCAGAGTGTGCTCATGCGGGTGCAGACACACCAATCCCAAAAAACTGCCCAGCTTCGCGCTCTGCGCTCGTGGTAATCGACAAAAGATCGGCAGCAGGCTGTATGGATACCATCGAATCCCATATCAACCCGGCGGATGAGCAATTTCAGGCCAACGCGGCGCACAACCGTCAGCTTGCGGCTGAACTGCGCGAACGGCTGGCACAGGTGAGGCAGGGCGGCGGCGAACGTTCGCAACAACGCCACCGCGAACAGGGCAAACTGTTCGTGCGTGACCGCATTGATCGCCTGCTCGACCCCGGCTCGCCGTTTCTGGAAACCGCACCGCTGGCCGGGTGGGATTTGTACGACGATGAAACCCCATGTGCCGGCATTGTGACTGGAATTGGACGAGTCAGGGGTATGGAATGCATGATCGTCGCCAACGACGCGACGGTCAAAGGCGGCACGTATTATCCGATAACCGTCAAGAAACACCTGCGCGCCCAGCAGATCGCGCTGGAAAACCGCCTGCCGTGCATTTATCTGGTAGACAGCGGCGGCGCGTTTCTGCCCATGCAGGATGAAGTTTTCCCCGATGCCGACGATTTCGGACGCATCTTTTACAATCAGGCGCGTATGAGCGCAGCCGGCATTCCCCAGATCAGCGCCGTTATGGGGAACTGCACGGCCGGCGGTGCGTATGTCCCGGCCATGTCCGACGAGGCCGTGATCGTCCGAAACACCGGGACGATCTTTCTGGGTGGGCCGCCGCTGGTGAAGGCTGCGACAGGGGAAGAAGTCACCGCAGAAGAACTGGGCGGCGCAGACGTGCATACGCGCATCTCCGGCGTGGCCGATCATTACGCTGAGGATGACGATCACGCGCTGCATATCCTGCGCGATATTGTCGGCACGCTGAACCGGCGCAAGCGCATCGATCTGGATGTGCAGCCGCCCGACGAACCGCTGTACGACGCCGATGAACTGTACGGTATTATCCCGATGACATTCCGCGAGACTTATGACCCGCGCGAGGTGATTGCGCGGCTGGTGGATGGCAGCCGCTTCCGCGAGTTCAAGGCCAATTACGGCACAACGCTGGTGACCGGCTTCGCCCGGATCGAAGGCTACCCGGTGGGTATCCTCGCCAACAATGGCGTCCTTTTCAGCGAATCAGCCCTGAAGGGGACTCACTTCATCGAGCTATGTACTGCGCGGGGCATCCCGCTGCTGTTTCTGCAAAACATTACCGGCTTCATGGTGGGCAAACAGTACGAAGCGGGCGGCATCGCCAAAGATGGCGCAAAAATGGTTCATGCCGTTGCTAACGCCAGTGTCCCCAAACTGACGGTCATCATCGGCGGCAGTTTCGGCGCGGGCAATTACGGGATGTGCGGGCGCGCCTACGGGCCGCGTTTCCTGTGGATGTGGCCCAACAGCCGCATCAGCGTCATGGGTGGGGAGCAGGCTGCCAATGTGCTGCTGACCATCAAGCGCGATCAGCTCAGCCGGCGCGGCGAACCTGATATGACCGAAGCAGAACAGACGGCGTTCAAGCAGCCGATTCTCGAAAAATACGAACGAGAGGGCAACCCGTATTATTCCACGGCGCGTCTGTGGGATGATGGCATCCTCGACCCGGCAGAAACCCGCCGGGTGCTCGGTCTGGCGTTGAGTGTGTGCCTCAATGCGCCGGTGGAGGCGACACATTACGGGGTATTCAGGATGTAGCGAGAGTTTTGCCGGACTCAGACACGTTCTCTGGTGAGGCTATCAATTTTCAGGTACACTGATGCGCGTATCGAAACAGACCTGTCAGCGGAGATAAAGACCAATGGCAACAGACTCACGGACGTGGTTCTACACTACACCTGAGCCGCGTCCTTATTACATCGAAGAACGTGTCAACCATACGCTGTGGAAGAATCGGCTGCAAACTTTGTCCATGACCTGCACGCAGGCTGTCCCCCCGATCAAAATGGAGGGCAACTGGCAGGGTAACGTCGTGACGTTCGAGTGGCAGCCGGGCAAGTATTTTATCCTGCGCATGACACAGGAAAGCCGGGAACTCATCGGTGTCCTGCGGCAAATACTGATGATGCGGCCAGCATTTCTGTACGAAGACCCATCGGGAATGCACGTCGTCGAATGGCATACCGATGGCGGGGAGGAACGCTGGCGCGAAATTCAGGGCAGCCCGGAATATCAGGGCCTCCGCCGTTTGAACAATCGATGAGGGATTTTGGCAGCGCGGCGCTGAGTTGACGATGACAAACCGGGTTGTCGCCGCACTCAGCACGCGCCCCTCAACACCTGAAACGTAATTTCCCTATTCGTCACACCGTCCAAGTTATAACGTGGTCGTTCACACAGAGGATTCCCATGGCAAAAGCAACCGTGCGGCTGGGCCGCGAAGGCTACCGCACTGATATTGAGGTTCGTAATCACACCATCCACGCAGATGAACCAACTGAAAAGGGCGGGACGGATACCAGCCCTACACCAACCGAAATTCTGCTTGGCGCGCTAGGATCGTGCATGGCGATCACCGCGCGTATGTATGCCGAGCGCAAGGGCTGGCCGCTTGAAGGCGTTGAGATCGCTCTGGAAATTGAGCGATTCGCCGGTAAGGAATACGTCGGATATGACGGTGACGCCGCTTTCGTCCACGAAGTCCGCCAGCAGATCGTGCTGCACGGGCCGCTGGACGATGACCAGCGCGAGCGTCTGCTGGAAATCGCCCAACGCTGCCCGGTGCATCGTGTGATCGAAAACCCGGCCTTCTTTGTTGAAACGGACAATCTGCTGGAAAGCAAGGAAAAAGCAAAAGCAGCCAGATAGAACGCCGCTTGCGTTTTGCGCGGGCACGGTGCGCCGTGCCCTTATCCCCCGCCAGCATCCCCCTCAAACAAATCGCCCATCGTTTCCCGCGCTTCGGCCATCTGCGCTGCCAGGTTGATCGCCTCGATCAGGCTGGCTTCGCTGGCGATACCTTTGCCCACAATGTCGAACGCTGTACCATGATCGACTGAGGTGCGGATAATGGGCAGCCCAACACTGACATTCACCCCTTCATCGAAGCCGAGCAGCTTCATGGGGATATGTCCCTGATCGTGATACATCGCCACAACGACATCGAAGCGCCCGTTCACCGTTTGCAGAAACACAGTATCCGGGGGCCAGGGGCCGCTGGCGTCGATACCCTCTGCCTGCGCCGCCGCGACCGCCGGGGCAATCTCCTGCGCTTCTTCATGGCCGAACAGCCCCCCCTCGCCGGCGTGCGGGTTCAACCCGGCCACTGCCACACGCGGCTGTTCGATGCCAAGCAGTTTCATGCTCCGGTGCGCCAGCCGGATCACCGTCAGCACCCGTTCCTTTTGGACTCGCTCGCAGGCTTCGCGCAGCGAGACATGGGTGCTCACATGCAGCACGCGCAGCCGGCTGCTGACCAGCATCATCGACACATGCTTCGCCTGAGTCAGGTCCTTGAGCAGTTCGGTATGCCCGGCATAATGATAGCCACCGAGGTTGATCGATTCCTTGTTGATCGGCGCGGTGACGACAGCCGCCAGTTCGCCAGCCAGCGCCAGCCGCGTGCCGTGCTGGATATATTCGACTGATGCTTTCCCCGCCAGCGCGCTCACCTGGCCGGGTTCAAACGCTGCCGGGTCGGCATTGTGCAGGTCGATCAGGTCAATTGTCCCGCTGCTGCCGCCTGCCTGCGACGGTTGGTGGATGCAGTTAAACTTTACCTGCAAACCCAGGCTGGCTGCCGTCGCCGTCAGCACACGCGCATCGCCCAGCACCACCGGTACGCAGCGATCGCGAAACGGATAGCGTGCCGCCAGCGCCTTGACGATAATCTCCGGCCCGATGCCTGCCGGGTCGCCCATCGTGATTCCGATGCGGTAGCGCCCGGTCATGGGATCAGCAGCACCTTCCCCCTCGTCTGACGCCCCTCGATGTAGCGGTGCGCATCCGCCGCGCGGGCAAGCGGAAATGTCGTATCGATTCGCACCCGCAGATCGCCCGCTTCCATCCACTGGAACAGATCACCGGACCGCTGCAGCAGCTCGGTGTGATCTGCGATGTAATGTCCCAGACTGGGCCGCGTGAGATACAACGACCCTTTTGTATTGAGGATTTGCGGGTCAACCGGCGGGACCGGACCGCTGGACTGGCCGTAAAGCACCAGCATCCCGCGCGGGCGCAGACAGTTCAGGCTCTTATCGAACGTGTCTTTACCCACCGAATCATAGACCACATCCACACCGCGATTGCCGGTCAGGCGCTTTGTTTCGGCTTCAAAATCTGCCTGTGTGTAGAGGATAATCTCATCCGCCCCGGCCTCGCGGGCAAGCTGCGCCTTTTCTTCCGTAGAAACCGTCCCGATAACCTGCGCGCCGAGTCCTTTTGCGATCTGCACCAGCAGCAAACCCACGCCCCCGGCAGCCGCGTGAATCAGCGCCGCTTCTCCGGCACGCAGCGGGTAGGTGCTGTAGCACAGATAATGTGCCGTCAGCCCTTGCAGCAGCACCGCCGCCGCTTCCTGTGTGCTGATCGAATCCGGCAGCGGCACCAGAGTCCAGGCGGGGACAACGGCGTATTCGGCATACGCGCCGATGCGCATGGCATACGCCACCCGCTGGCCGACCTGCACCTCGGTCACGTCCGGGCCAACCGCATCAACCACGCCGGCTGCCTCGTTGCCCGGTGTCAATGGCAGCGGATTTTTATACAGCCCTTTGCGCTGGTACACATCGACAAAGTTCAGCCCAATCGCCTCGATTTTGACCCGCGCCTCGCCCGGTCCGGGCTGAGGTACTTCTACCTCTTCGTAACTCAGGGCTTCCGGCCCGCCATGCTGATGCACCCGTATGGCTTTCATGGATTTACCTTTCTATAACAGGGCCATATAGCCACCATCGACCACAACGGCGCTGCCCGCCATGAACGAAGCGTCATCGCTGCAAAGAAAGACAGCCACCTTCGCAATTTCCTCTGGCTGGGCCAGCCGGCCTATCGGGTACTCTTCACCCGCCTTGCGAATTGTTTCTCTGATCTGATCTTCCGGGACCGACAGACCAACTGACCAATGCATCATCGGTGTATCGACTCCACCGGGGCAAATGCAGTTGGTACGGATACCCTGCCCCACGTAATCCACCGCCATCGAGCGAGTCAGAGCGATCAATCCGCCTTTCGAGGCGGCATAGGCTGCCACCCGGCGCTGATTGGCAAGGCCCTGAATCGAGGCGATGTTGACGATGGCCCCGCCGCCGCGTTTGAGCATCTCCGGGATGCAGAATTTGGCGACCAGAAACATACCCTTCAGATTGACGTTCAGGGTGCGATCCCAAGTTTCTTCGTCAGTTTCCGTGACCGTGCCGTAGGTCTGGATGCCGGCATTGTTCAGCAGAAAGTCGATGCCACCGAAGGCTCGCACCGTCTCCTGCGCGATACGCTCGGCGTCCGCAATTTTCGACACATCGGCGATCACGGCAGCCGCCTGACCGCCAGCCGTTTTAATCTCATCGACAACGGACTGCGCCGCTTCGCTATTGACATCGACTACCGCTACCGCAGCCCCCTCCGCCGCGAAGGCCAGCGCCCCGGCCCGGCCAATGCCCATTCCGCCGCCGGTCACAACTGCCACCTTGTTTTGAAAGCGCATAATTCCCATCCTCCAAGTAGATCAAAGGATTAGTTCAGCGTTACCAGTCATCAGTTAACAGAAGCAGCAACGGACTGTTCCTGATAACCGTAAACTGGCAACCGATAGCTTTCTACCGCCTCAGGGCAAAAAACGCCCGCCATCCACGTTGATAATGACCCCGGTGGTCATCGGCATATATGCCGCCACCGCCAGCACTGCATTCGCCACATCCTCGCCTGTCGCCAGCCGTTGGAGCGGGGTACTCTGAATCTGTGCCGCTTTCCATGCCGCGTCGAAACTGGAAGCGTACTTACCCTCAACCAGCCCCGGCGCAATGGACACGACGCGAATCTGCGGAGCCAGCGCCTTTGCCAGCGAACGGGTCATCGAATCCAGCGCGGCTTTTGAGGCCGCATAGGCCACATTACTGCCCATCCCCGTCGTCCCGGCAATCGACGACATATTGATCACCAGCCCGCCATCACCCTTCATCAGCAGGTTTCTGAATGCGCGCACACAGGCGAACGCCCCGCGCCAGTTAACGCGAAAAATTTCGTCGATCAGGTCGTCATCCAGCGCATCGAGATCGACGTGCGGCACAAAGCGCGTCGTGCCTGCGTTGTTGACCAGAATATCCAGCGTGCCGTAGCGTTCGGCCACCAGTCCGGCCAGCTTCTGGAGCGCGGCGCTGTCATCGACCAGAACCTTCGTCACCATATGATTATCACCGGGCAGCGATGCTGCGACGAGATGAGCTTGGTGCGCGCTGCTGCGGTACGTCAGCACCACCTGAGCGCCGGCCTCGGCCAGCCGCTTCGCCACTGCCGAACCAATGCCGCCGCCCGCGCCCGTCACCAGCGCCACCCGTCCTTCAAGTACCTTATCAGCCATCGTGCTGTCGTCCTGTTCTAATATACATCCGACTTTTTGACCGGCGGCGCAACGGCTGCCCCCTTCAATTCGGTCACAGCCTGTTTGGCGGCTGCACTCAGCAGCGCCGCATCCGACGCGATGGTGACGAACTGCGCGCCGCGCTCAATCATCTTCTGCGCATAAGCCACAGAACCAGTATGGATGCCGATAGCGATGCCGTGCTGTTTGGCAGCGTTCATAATCACATCGAGAGCCGCCAGAAAATCCGGTTGTTCATTATCGCCAACTGCCTTGCCGAACAGACTCATGCCCAGATCGCTGGGGCCAATATAGATGGCGTCCAGACCGGGTACGCTGAGGATGTCATCGAGATTGTCCATCGCCTGCCGCGTTTCGATCATCGCCATGGTAATGACGGTCTGGTTGGCCTGCTCGACATAATCCGCACCGCCGTAGACGCGCGCCCGCACCGGGCCGACACTGCGATAGCCATCAGGCGCATAACGGCACGCCCCCACAAAGGCCTCACACTCGGCACGGGTGTTAACCATTGGGCAGATGACCCCGTAAGCGCCCAGATCAAGCGAGCGCATGATGACGCCCGGTTCGTTCCAGGGCACACGGACAAATGGCACGACATCGGTTGTCGAAATGGCCTGCATCATCTGAAATGCAGCATTCAGATCAGCGATGCCATGCTGCATATCCACTGTCAGGCTGTCCCAACCCTGATGCGCCATCACCTCCGCCGACCACGTACTGGGGATATGCAGCCAGCCGTTGACCACCGCCCCGCCGTCCGCCCAGATCGATTTAACCCTGTTTTCGCGCATGATGTTCGCCTCACTGTGTGGTAAAGCAATGCACCAGAGTGTAACGCGGGCCGGGCTGCTGCGCACCTGACCAATTGGTTTTGCCCCCTGTCAGGAAGGACGTTAAAGTAGTGCGTGTTTCTAATCGCACAGGGACCACCCTATGAACATCACGCACATCAAATTGTATCCGGTCACGATTTCCCGGCGCACCGGTATCGCCAACCAGCATGTCATCGTCCGCATTGATGCCGGCGACAGCTATTCGGGCTGGGGCGAGATGAGCGACCTTTCGCACCTCCCGCTGTTTCAGTTCGACCTTGCCAATCTGGAACAGGCGCTCAACGATCTGCTGCGCGGCAGAGACGCCCGCAATCTGGCGCTGATCGAGCAGGAAATGGATCGTTTCTACCCTAACGAAGGTCACAAATACAGTCGTTCCGGGCTGGTGCGCGAGGGTATCGATATTGCCCTGCACGATCTGCTGGCGCGGGCTGACGGCGTCCCGGTTTCGACCTTGCTCGGCGGCGCACTGCGGGACCGCTTCAAAGTCTGCTATCCCATCTTCCGAATGCGCTCCGCAGCGGAAATCGAGCCGAATCTGAAGCGCATTCAGGAAATGCTCGAACGCGGTTTTGATTTGATCCGGGTGTATGTCGGCGCAAATGTCGAAGCGGACGTGCAGTTTTTCCAGCGGTTCAGCCAGCAGTTTGAGGGCAGGGTTCACATCAAATCGCTGGATTTCTCAAATCTGCTGGACTGGAGGCGGGCGCTGGCCGCTACCCAGCGTTACGCCGAACTCGTGGATTTCATGCTGCTGGAAAGTGTAGCCCATGAAAACGATTATGACGGCATGAGCGAATTTCGCCGTCGCAGCCGGTGGCCGGTTTCCGAGCATGTGAATCACCTCAGTCATGCTTACCAGTTTGTACGCTATGGCTGCGTCGATATTCTCAACGTATCGCCCTATGTAATGGGTGGCATTCGCCCCTGTCTGCGAGCCATTGCGCTGGCAGAAGCCGCCCATATGAGTGTCCTGATCGGCACGACACAGGAACTCAACATCGGCACAGCCGCAGTGGCGCATCTGGGCGCTGTGGCTCGTGTTCTCGATTACCCTTCAGATAACACCGGGCCAGAACTGTACACTGGTGATGTCGTCAAACAGCCGCTGCGTTACGAAAACGGCTTTTTGCTCGTGCCGGATGAACCCGGACTCGGGGTCGACGTTGATGAAGAACTGCTGCGAGAACGCACCACCAGTCTGACCGGTACATTCGGCACGGATCTGGTGGGGCTGCTGGATCGAACCGCCAGAGATGAAGTCGGTGAACAATAGTGGTGTTCCCCAATTCCACCAAAGGATCGACTGAATGGACAACCCTCGCATTACCACTATCGAATGGGGCGTACTGGAAGGCCAGCGCCCGCGCAGCGCCGGTCGCAATGCGCGGCTGGCGGAACATGGCCCGACCATGCGCGACCCAATTGTTCGCGTGACCCTCGAAGACGGCTCTACGGGATTTGGCTGGAGCCGGGTCACGCAGGAGCAGGCAGAGGCGCTGCTCGGAGCACACCTGAACGACCTGATCTCGGTTGAAACCGGAGTCACCACGCAGGGCCAGCCCATCGAGTTCGCGCTCTGGGATTTACTCGGCCACCGGGAAAACAGGCCGGTCTACGTTCTGGCTGCCCGGCATTATGGCGTGACTATCCCCCAACCTCAGCGCGCACCGTGCTACGATACCACACTCTATTTCGATGACCTGCACCTGGATTCGCATGACGAAGCCGCGGCCCTGATCGCAGAGGAAGCGCAGCAGGGCTGGGCGCGCGGTCATCGCGCTTTCAAATTCAAGGTCGGGCGCGGCGCGCTGCACATGCCCCTGGAAGCCGGAACCGAACGCGACATCGCTGTAATTCGCGCCGTTCGCCAGGCCATTGGCCCGGATGCGCCGCTGATGATCGACGCCAACAACGGCTGGAACGTCAATCTGGTCAAGCGTGTGCTGGCTGAAACCGCCGACTGCCATCTGTACTGGGTGGAAGAGCCGTTCCACGAGGATCAGGTGCTGTACGATCATCTGCAAAACTGGATGCGCAGCCAGCGCCTCGATGTGCTCATTGCCGATGGCGAAGGGCTGGCGTCACCGCGTCTGATGCAGTGGGCGCAGGCCGGTACCATCGAGGTGGTTCAATATGACCTGCGCGACATTGGCCTGACAAACTGGCTCAAAATCGGCAAGCAGCTTGATAGCTGGAACGTTAAATCCGCGCCGCATAATTAT
>Ga0079224_100017443_pt1 | contig 10119 bp, 10 predicted proteins | sample Stecom2015_FD_80414 | JGI IMG/M metagenome (GOLD analysis project Ga0079224, IMG submission 80414) | Agricultural soil microbial communities from Utah to study Nitrogen management - Steer compost 2015 | ecosystem: Environmental > Terrestrial > Soil > Agricultural land | place: USA: Utah... | reverse complement strand
TCCCGCGTTGCCTACCGGAATGGCCAGATAATCCGGAGCCTCCCCTGCGAAGGCGTCGCATATTTCGAAAGCCGCGGTTTTCTGGCCCTCGATCCGGTACGGGTTGACCGAGTTGACCAGCGTGATGGGGTGCTTTTCACTCAGTTCACGTACGAGTCGCAAAGCGTCGTCGAAGTTGCCCCGAATGGCCAAGACCCGTGCGCCGTGCATCAGTGCCTGGCTCAGCTTGCCGAGGGCGATGTTGCCCTCGGGGATGAGCACCACGGCGCGCAGCCCGGCCCGCCGGGCATAGGCCGCGGCAGACGCTGAGGTATTGCCCGTAGAGGCGCAGATTACGGTGGCGGCACCTTCCTCCACGGCCTTGCTCACGGCCATCGTCATGCCACGGTCTTTGAACGAGCCCGTTGGGTTGAGCCCTTCGAACTTCACGTACACGGCCGCGGGCACCTCTCCGGCCACCGCTCCGTGCAGGCGAATGAGGGGGGTGTTGCCCTCTCCCAAAGTGACGACGGGCGTCTTATCGGATACCGGCAAGTAATCCCTGTACCGCTCAATAATCCCGGCCATGGGTCTCCCCCTCTACTCGAACGACGTTGGACACTTCGCGCACTTCAGCGAGCTGGGCGATGCGAGCCAAGGCTCGGGTTAGATTCGCCTCCTGCACTTCGTGGGTGACGAAAACGAGGCTCACGGGGTCTTGGCCCCTTCCCTTCTGAATGACCGATTCAAGGCTTACGCCATTGTCTCCGAAGGCCGTCGTGATTGCGGCAAGTACCCCGGGACGGTCGACCACTTTCGTGTTGATGTAGTAGCGCGAGATGCTCTGCGAGATCGGTAGAATGGGTGTTCGCCTCCCGTTGATCCGGTGGCGGCCCCGCACGCCTCGACGGAGGTTGTGGGCGGCGTCGACTATGTCCGCTACCACGGCGCTCGCGGTAGGCATCATGCCGGCACCCCGCCCGTAGAACATCAGTTCGCCGACGGCGTCACCGTGGACGAAGACAGCGTTGAACGCATCGTTGACCGCCGCCAGCGGGTGGCTTTGCGGAATAAACGTTGGATGCACGCGCACCTCGACGTGCTCCCCGTTCCGCTTGGCGATGGCAAGGAGCTTCACCACGTAGCCGAGCTCCGCGGCGTTGCGGATGTCCTCCGGCGTGATGCGCGTGATACCTTCCCGGTAGACGGCGTCCACCGCGATCTCGGTCTCAAACGCGAGGGACGCCAGGATGGCGATCTTGTACGCCGCGTCGTGCCCTTCCACGTCGGAGCTCGGATCGGCCTCCGCGTAGCCGCGGGCTTGCGCTTCCCGCAGCACGTCGCCGAAGGCCGCGCCCTCTTGCGTCATTTTGGTCAACATGTAATTGGTCGTGCCGTTGATGATGCCCATCAACATATCGATCCGGTTGCCCACCAAGGCTTCGCTGATCGCCTTGATGATCGGGATACCTCCGGCCACCGCCGCCTCAAAGTAAAGGGATCCGCCGTGCTCACCTGCAGTGCGAAGCAGCTCCGTTCCGTGCTTGGCGACGACGTCCTTGTTGGCTGTGACCACGTGTTTGCCTGAGCGTAGCGCCTCGAGAAGCCACGTTCGCGCCGGTTCGACGCTACCGCCGGGACAGCCGACGAGTTCCACGATGATCGGGATGTCGGGATCGCGGATTACCTCCAGGGCGTCGGTCCCGAGGACAGCAGGATCGATGTCGACCTCCCGCTTTTTCGTCGGGTCGTTCACGACCACGCGGGCGATTTCGAGGGGTCCTCCCGCCCGGGCGGCCACTTGGTCCGCGCCGTGCTGCAGGATGCGGGCGACACCCGTCCCCACGGTACCGAGACCGATGATCCCTAGACGGATGGCGTTCTGCAAGGCGTGTGGCTCCCTTCCAATTATGGATTTACCGGGCCATTATACCACTTTTGGCCAAGAGGGAAAAGCTCTCGGCGTAAACGGCGGAACGGACGGCGTCGGCGGCACCCGTCGCCGCCGCATTCAGGGGATCAGGGAACGGCATTGTTTATAATTATAGTCCACTTAAAGGTTTGCGGGGAGGGTCGGCAGGCATGTATACACGGAGGCACTGTGGGCGGTCCATGAGGGTGGCGGAGCGGAAACGGCGGACGCGGTGTGAGGGCGTCTGCGTGGCTAGCGAGAGTTCTCCACCGACTCCTTCAAACTCTTGCCTGCCTTGAATACCGGGACGTTGCGCGCCGCGATCGCCATGACCTCACCGGTCTGAGGGTTCCGGCCGCTGCGGGCCGCCCGGCGGCGTACTTCGAAGGTGCCGAAGCCTACGAGCTGCACGCGGTCGCCTCGAGCCAAGGCCTCCGTCACCGCCTCAAACAGTGCGTCCACGGCTGCACCCGCGTCCTTCTTCGTCAGTCCTGTTCTTGTGGCGACGTCTTCGATGAGTTCGGTCTTGTTCATACGGCCCATCCTTTCTCGTAACCCGCCAAGGTAGCGGTGTTGACGCTATGATCCCCCGTCTACACGCACTGTATGCAGCCCGCGGCTGAAACGGAGGCATAAAGACAACCCCCACGGCCGCTGTAAAGCCGCGGAGGTTCCTCCTATGAAGAAGTCCAGCCGCCTTGCATTGCACTTCTGCGGGCTACAAGATGATGCAAATCAGCCCGCCGCTGCCCTCGTTGATGATCTTCGTGAGGGTTTCCTGGAGCTTCTTCTGGGCGTTCTCGGGCATGCGGTACAGTTTGCTTTGAATCCCTTCGCGTATCAGGTCTTGCAGCGACTTACCGAGGAAGTCGGAATTCCAGACCCGGGCCGGATCCTTTTCAAACTCCTCGGTGAAGTATCTGGCGAGCTCTTCTCCCTGTTTCTCCGTACCCACGAAAGGCGTCACTTCCGTCATGATGTTGGCCCGCACCATGTGGATCGACGGAGCGCTGGCCCGCAGGCGCACACCGAACTGACCGCCCTTTCGGATAATCTCGGGCTCGTCGAAGGTGATGTCCTCAATCCTCGGCGCGACGATTCCGTATCCGGTTTCCTCTACCTGTGCGAGGGCGTCGGCAATTTTGTCGTATTCCCGCTTGGCCAGAGCCAGCTCGCGCATGAGACGGATCAGGTGGTGGTCGCCGGTGATCTCAAAGCCCGTCAGTTCGGCGATGACTTCGTAGAACAGGCTATCCCGTACGCTGACCGCAATCGTCGCCCGACCGTGTCCCAAGTCGAGGCGAGCCAGCCGGGCGCTCTCTACGTCCGGGAGCTGAGCTGCCGAGGCAGTCAGGCGTTCCACGTCGCGCACCGTCTGGACGGCCTCGACGTCCTCCTTCAGCGCATCAAGGAAGGAACGCAATAGGGGGTGATCCGTGTCGAGCTCTGCCACCCAGTCGGGCAACCGCACGCTGATCTCCCGCACCGGAAACTCAAACAGCACCTGGTGCAGCAAGTCGACGGCTTCCGCGTCGGTCATAGTGAGGCAGTTAACGGGATGGACCGTGACGCCGTAGCGGGTTTCAATATCGGCCTTGACTTCTCGGGCGCGGGTCGAGGTGGGGTCCGTGGTGTTCAGAACGACGAGGAACGGCTTGCCTAGGCTTTTCAGCTCCCCGATCACGCGTTCTTCAGCGGGCATGTAGCTTCCCCGGGGCAGATCCGTTATGCTGCCGTCGGTCACCACAACGAGGCCGATGGTGGCGTGTTCCTCGATCACCTTGCGTGTGCCGATTTCGGCCGCCTGCTGGAACGGGATTTCCTCTTCGAACCAAGGCGTGCGGACCATGCGCGGCCCGGAAGCGTCTTCGAAGCCCTGGGCGCCTTCCACCGCGTAGCCAACACAGTCGACGAGCCGCACCCGGACCGTCAGCCCTTCACCAAAGCGGACGGGGATGGGCTCATCGGGGACGAAGTGGGGTTGGGTAGTCATTACGGTCCGGCCGGCGCCGCTTTGGGGGAGCTCATCCTGAGTTCGCTCGCGCACCGCTCCATCTTTGATGTTCGGAAGGACGAGCAGGTCCATGAAGCGCTTAATAAACGTGGACTTGCCCGTGCGGACAGGCCCGACCACGCCGATGTAGATGCTGCCACCGGTTCGTTCGGTGATGTCGCGAAAAATGTCAAAACGATCCGTCAACACCGGTCCCTCCTCCGACTCGCTTGGCGCTGCGCAGTTGGCCGCCGGGGCGGGGTTTGGCCAACGCGAGACTGTACAGACCAATACCACTATATGGACCGGGCCGCGGCCTTAGACCTGAAAACGCGCAGGGAACTTCACCGTGCTAATGAGGAGGGACGTGCTTTACGGACCACGAAAAAGCAGCTACGGACGGGCTGTAGGTTTCTCGCCGAAACGGTGCTCCGTACCCGCTAGGAGCCGTTTAATGTTGGGAATGTGGCGGTAGACGACCAGTACGAACAAAGCGACGGCACCCCACCGGTAGGGCGTGGGCATCTGGAGAAGGAACATGCTTGTAACGATGACGGCTCCGGAAAGCATCGAAGCCAAGGAAATGTACCGCGTGACGGCTACGACCAGCACCCAACTGGCGAAACCGATCAGGGCAACTGTGGGCGTCAGCGCGATGAACATGCCGAGCGCGCTGGCTACGCCCCGTCCTCCTTTCCCCCGCAAGTAGACGGACCACGTGTGGCCGAAGACCGCGCACAAACCTGCTGCCAGCTGCAACGCGGCCGAATCGTAGCCTGCCCACCGCATGATGTAAACGGGCAGGGCCGCCTTCGCCGCGTCCAGCACCAGGACAGTGACGGCCCACGGCGTGCCCACGATTCGCATGACGTTCGAGGCGCCGATGTTGCCGCTGCCCGCCTTTCGGACGTCGACTCCCTTCGCCTTGCCGATGAGCAGGCCGAAGGGAATTGAGCCTAACAGGTACGCGATGACAAGTATCGGGAGCCAGAGCCAGTTGCTCAATCGTTCACTCTCCTCGGCGTTTCGCAGTAATTATGATGGGAGTGCCCACAAACCCGAAGGCTTCTCGGAGCCGGGCCTCCAAATACCTGCGATATGAGAAGTGAAATAGGCTTGGTTCGTTCATGAAGAGGACGAAGTGCGGAGGCTGCACCCCCACCTGCGTTGCGTAGAGAATGCGCAGCCTTTTGCCCTTGTCGGACGGCGGAGCATGCAGGTGCACTGCCTCTTGCAAGACTTCGTTCAGGCGCCCCGTGGAGATGCGCATCGCGGCCTGCTCGGCTACCTGTTGGGCTACCGTGAGGAGGCGGTCCACACGCTGGCCGGTCCGCGCCGAGACGAAGACGATGGGCGCATAGCTCAAGTATCCAAGTTCATTCCGCACCGACTGCTCGTATTCCTGCATCGTGTTGGTGCGTTTTTCTACTAAATCCCACTTATTTACCACGAGTACTACGCCCTTCCCCGCCTCGTGGGGAATGCCGGCCACCCGGGCGTCTTGCTCGGTTACTCCCTCGGTTGCATCGAGCACTACGAGGCACACGTCACTGCGTTCCGCTGCTCGGATGGCCCGCAAAGTACTGTAATGCTCTACCCGCGTATCGATGCGCGACCGGCGCCTCATACCGGCGGTGTCGATGAGGCGGAACGTCCGGCCGTCGCGGGTGATGACGGTATCGATGGCGTCTCGGGTCGTGCCCGGAATGTCGGTTACGATCATCCGCTCTTCCCCGATGAGGCGGTTGGCCAGCGACGATTTCCCCACGTTCGGCCGGCCGATGAGGGCGATCTTGATCTCATCCTCGGGCTCCTGTGCATCGGAAACGGAAGGCAAATGGGCTACGATGCGGTCCAGTAAGTCGCCGATATTCTTTCCGTGTTCGGCGGAGACCGGAATCGGTTCGGAAAGGCCCAGCTGGAAAAATTCGGCTGCTTGGCGGGCAATCTGCTCGTTGTCCGCTTTATTTGCCGCTACGATCACGGGCTTGCGGGTGCGTCGCAGCAGCTCGGCCACGTCCCAGTCGGCAGGCAGCAGGCCTGATTGGGCGTCGACGGTAAAAACGATCACGTCGGCCTCCTCGACCGCCTCCTCAGCCTGCCGGCGCGTGGCCGCGCTGAAGACTTCCGCCGGCCGCTCTTCGATTCCCCCTGTGTCGACCAGGATGAACTTCCTGCCGGTCCACTCTGCGTCAGCGTAGAGGCGGTCGCGGGTCACACCAGGCGTTCCCTCCACGATCGCGAGTCTGCGGCTTATGATGCGGTTGAAAAGAGCCGACTTCCCCACGTTCGGCCGGCCCACGATGGCAACGATCGGTTTCGACACGGCGATGCTCTCCTGTCCCTCGCTTCTGCTTCAATCAACTCGGCATACCCATTCTACCCCAGAAACGAGGGATTGTCTTCAGCGAGGAGAGCGGTGTGGGCGCGTCGATCCCCCGCTCGGGTTGAGACGGGCTTCAACTTCCGCGACCAGCCGCACGAGACGTGGGTAAGCCCGGCGTGTACCGTAGATGACGATCGGCCTGCCCAGGCGCACCCATCCCAAGGCACGGGAAAGGAAGCCGCCGATGCGCATCCACGCGTTCACGGCTTGCAGCGTGTCGACGAAGAGGAGCTCGCCCTGCGCACCGCCGGCCAAAGCGTAGCCGCTCTGCAGCGCCCGGAGCACGCTCGTACCTGCCCGCCCGCGGCCTAGGACGTAAACCGGGTTACCGCCCTCGTCGACACCGACCTCGTATAATACGCCGTGCCCCCTGCTGTCCGTGCGATCGAACAACGGCAAGGCCAGAAGCTCGGCCGCTGCGGGCGTTCTGTGCCGAGGAAGCCTGCCCAGATGGACCGCGGCGGCTACGGGGGAAGAATGGGCCCCGCCGTAGCAGGTGTAGACGATATGCATGGACCGAAGGCTCCCTTACCGTTCAATGCTTGACCAGGACGTAGGCGCCGTTGCCCAGGTCGTGGACGGCAGCCCGCAGGATCACGGCGAGGCTGGAGGCTATCCGCTCCCGTTCGGCGTCATCCGCGGCCAGGAAGGTGGGAACCGCGCCCACGACGCGATCGGGAGCGACCGTAACGACGGCGACGATTTCCCGTTTGATATCGACCTCCACGGAAAGCCACCTGCCTTTCTAATCGACCATCCGCGCCGCCCGTGCCGCAAGGGGACGTCGGTAGGCCCCTTCCAACACCGGCGTGTCGAGGACCGCGCGGAGTAGAGCGTCCATGTCGCGTTCAGCCGGAATAAGCACCAGATTGACTTCCCCCGTCTCGATGTTTCGGCGTACGATGGGTGTAAATTCGGGAGTGTCCACGTCCTTTTTCACGCCGAGGAGCGCGGCCGCGTTGTGCGCTAGGGCTTGCCTTTGACCCGTGTTGGCCAAAGTTGCCTTCGCATTGGGGTCCTTCGGCTCGATGACGACCGCGAGCGCCTCCGTTCGGTATTTTTCTCTGGCTGCTTCCGACCCCACGTTCATCAGACGGTTTCCGGCCACCACCAAAGTCGGTCCGTCGAATTCGATCTCGGCCGGGCGCACCGTCGCCATATCCGCCACTTTCAGTCCGCGCATGGCCCGGCTCAGACCGAAGATGCACACTGCCCCCACGCAGGCGGATGCGAGGACGGCCGCAGGCAGGGTGTTCAACGCCGCGTCCGCCAAGAGGAAGCCGCCGGTACTCAGGGTGGCGGTTACCATGGCGATGTAGTTGCGGGCTTCGAATACGCGAGCGATGCCTTCGATGTAAGCGGTTCCCCGCACCACGAGTTCCGTGCTTTCGATGCGGGTCAGCGTCTCCCGTTCGATATTGCGGACTTCCCGAAACTGCGTCGCGGCCAGGGAAAGAAAGGTGCCGGCGGCAAAATCCTTCGCCAGCAGCGCGGGAATGGCGACGGCACCGAGGAAAGCCGCGATGGCGCCCAATGTAAGGTGGATCACGTAAGCCTGCGGATAGCTTGGGTATTGCCTGTAGTCGACGCGGAGCATCGACAGGCGGGCCAGTGCACCGAGCAGCGTGCCGAGGCCGACGGCTGTGACGGTCGCATCCATCGCGGACCGCTCCTAGCCCTGCTCTCCGTCGTCGCCGCCGACGCGCCGCCCGAGGCCGATGCCTTCCCTGTTAATCCAGTACCAGACCGCACCGCCGACGGTTAAGATGCCCAAAATCCACCAAACGGTGCCCGATGCTGCGCCACCTATCTGACGGTCGGCAGCCTTCTTTGTTCCCGGCGCCATGCCGGCGGCTGCGGGAATCACCTGGGCCATGAGAGCGGTCGAGCGCTTGGCTTCCTCCAGCGTGGTCGTGTGCGTGCCGAACTCGAGGAGGATCATCCGAGGGCCCAAATCTTGATTGTAGTTCCCTTTGGCGTGGAAGATGCCGATGATGAGACCGGGAAACTTCTCGTCGGCTATGGCTTTAATTCGCTTCGCGTACTCGAGGTTCGCGTCGCGGTTCTGGTTTTGTTTCCCGACTACGATGCGCACCCCGGTCATCTGTTCCCCGCCCACGTTGACGCGGTAATTATCGGGATCAGGTACCGCGTCGCGGTGAACGTCAATAAGGGTGACGGGGTTTTCGCGGCTCAGCTCGGCCGCAGTGCGGCGGGAACGTTGGTAAGCGCCCGCGTCGTGCGGCAAATGTTGCCGTTCGGAGAGGACAACCCGGTACCCTTCGGCTTCCAAGGCTTCTTTCAAGGCCATACCTACCTCGTAGACGTCTCCCCGTTCCTCCTCGAAGGCCTGGCCGCTCGTCGGCTCATACGATTCCGCGGAGTGAGTGTGGTAGATGCCGATGATACCCTCGTTTTGCCCTTGGTCCGCCTGGAGCGTCCCGCGGCGAAACAGGTTGGCGAGAAATGCCCCAAGGCCCGCCTTGGGTGATTCTCCGCTGACGTCGGGCATTTCCGCCTTGCCACGGCTTTCGACGCGAACGCGGCCTTGTTCCACCGCGACCACTTCGTACACGGTGTTATCCCGGTCGATGTACGTGTCGCCGACCGCGAGCGGGATCGCTGCCCGCGTAATGAGCCGTTCCGCCTCGTCTAGGAGATCGACCACGTATTCGGCGGAATGGCCCGGTTCGTCCCCGATTCCCGCGGGTAGCGGAGGTACGTCGATTGCGTTCTCTTGCCCGGCGCTCTGTGTCGAGGCAACGGCAAGCAGGAGCGCGAGCACCAAGAGGCGTCCGTAAAGGGCTTTAACCAAGGTCTTCATCCTTCCTACCGCCGACCGGTTCCTCTCCGGTTCCTTCGTCTTGATGCAGCGCCAAAGGCCGATCCCGGTCTAGATCGGGACCGCCCCCGAGGCGCTCCCTCGTCTCGCCCACGATTTCGGCCAGGCCGACTGCCAGCACGCCTGCGATCACCACTTGGTCAAACACGCCGGCGCCTCCGACCACGGTCGGCGAGGGCGAGGTGAATAGCGTATACACGTCCGACAGGAGCACGCCGCCGACGCCGGCGATAAACGCGCTCCGGCGGGAGCGGCCTGCCAGATAGCCGACGAGACCGGCGACGATGCCGGAAAGCCACAGAGGATCGATCGGCAACTGGCGGCCTGCGGCTCCGTGGGGACCACCTTCAAAGAGGCTGTTCACCACGGTCACGGCGATGCCGGATGCGACGGCCGCTAGCACTGCGCGCCCGCGCTCCCGGCCCGTACCGGCCCGCACCAGCAAGTAGACGATAAGACCTAGCGGTACGAGGGCGCCGCCCACGTTCACGCTGGACTGTCCGAAGAGCGGCAGGCTCACGTAACTTCCGGCGATCATGAGGGCAATCGCGAGAAGGGCTTGGGTATCGGTGAGTCGCATGCGGTCCAAAGTCCGCTGTGCGAGGCCGAAGAAGACGAGAGCGGCCAAGGCAAGCAATACGACGAGTCCCATCGAGACACCCCATTTCCGGCTTCAACACCGCATAGGGTGTCTCTAAGGCACCGGCAATATGCGAAAAGGCCGACATGCTCGTCGGAGCACGTCGGCCTTCCATAGTTGGCGTATCACACCATCTTACTCGTTCGGGTCCTGGCGCTCGAAGAAGGCTTGCAGGTCTTCGAAGACGTCGCCCAAGGTGAGCGTGTCGTCGCGGTTCGGATCGGAGAATGTCTGCTCCCGCGGTGCGGCCGGCTCACGCTTCGGCTTCGGCGCCGCGTCCCTCAGGCTCAGCCCGATGCGACGGGCGCGCTTATCCAGGCTGATGACCTTAGCCTGCACTTCGTCGCCCGGCTTGACCACTTCGCTC
>Ga0079224_100017442_pt1 | contig 10119 bp, 8 predicted proteins | sample Stecom2015_FD_80414 | JGI IMG/M metagenome (GOLD analysis project Ga0079224, IMG submission 80414) | Agricultural soil microbial communities from Utah to study Nitrogen management - Steer compost 2015 | ecosystem: Environmental > Terrestrial > Soil > Agricultural land | place: USA: Utah... | reverse complement strand
GCCAGCGCCCGCCGGTTCCCGCCGGTCTGGATAAGATCACCGGGGAGATCATCCCCCACGAAGAGGGCCTTTACTTCGACGTGGACAGCATAGTGCAGGAAGTGGTCACCGCTCCTGCCCACACCAGACTGGAGCTTAAGGGTATCCCCGTGGTGCCGCTGTTCCGCACCGAGCACCTTATGGAGCTCACCCACATCCTAGGCGACTTTTCCACCCCCCTCATGGGCAGCCCTGACCGGGTGCACAATATCCGCCTCTCCCTCCAGGCCATCAACAACACCATTGTCATGCCCGGGGAGATCTTTTCCTTTAATGAAGTGGTGGGTGAGCGCACGCCGGAGCGGGGCTACCGCAACGCCCCCATCATCCTGGGGGAAGCGGTGGTTCCCGGGGTGGGGGGCGGCGTGTGCCAGACTTCCACCACGCTGTACAACGCAGTGCGCCTGGCCGGGCTGGAGATTGTGGAGCGCCGCATCCACTCCATCGCCCCCAGCTATATCAAACACGGCATGGATGCCGCGGTGGCCTGGCCGTACACCGATTTTAAGTTCCGCAACGACTCTGCCTCGCCTGTGATTGTCAAAGCGGAGGTGCAAAAATGGCGGGTGCGGGTCTGGATCCTGGGAAAAGAAGGGGGTAAGTGAAATGGCCTTTTCCGATGATGTGCGCCAAGAACTGGCCAGGGTCATTCCCAGTGCTCGCTGCTGCCGGGTGTCAGAGCTGAGCGCTTTTTATGATTTGAGCGGCTTTCTGCTGGGCCGGCACAATCAGTTTCTGGACTTCAACACTTCCTCTCCTTTTGTGGCCAGGAAGATCTTGATCATGCTCAAGGGGCTCTATTCCGAACTACCCACCCAGGTTCTGGTGGTCAGGTCCAAGTCCCGCCGCTCCCAGATCTGCACGGTGCGGGTTTTAGGGCGCGCCCACGCGGGACAAGTCTACCAGGATCTCAAGGAGCAGAGTGTGGTGGGTGAGGCGGGGATTCCCCGCAAGAAGTGCTGCCGCCGGGCTTACCTTCGGGGCGCCTTTCTGGTGAGCGGCTCCATCACCAATCCGGAGCGCACCTACCATCTGGAGTTTTCCAGCGAGCAGAGCCGGGTGGCGGATAAAATCCTGGCTGCCCTGTGGTCCCTGGACCTGGAGGCAGGCCTCACCCAGAGAAAGGGTTCCCTGGTTGTGTACATGAAAGATGGGGGGCAGATCGCCAGTTTGCTCGGGCTCATGGGGGCCCACAGCGCCCTGCTGCACTTTGAGAACGTACGGGTGATGAAAGAAATGCGCAACCAGGTGAACCGCCTGGTCAACTGCGAAACGGCCAATGTGGACAAAACAGTGAAGGCCGCCGTGGCTCAGCTGGAGGATATCGAGCTGATTGATTCCGTGATCGGCCTTGAGGAACTCCCACCCAAGCTGCGGGAAGTGGCCCGGCTGCGCCGGGAACACCCCTACGCTTCCTTACAGGAGTTGGGGGAGCTCATGAGGCCAAAATTGAGCAAGAGCGGTGTAAACTACCGCCTGCGGCAGATCCGGGAAAAAGCGCGACAACTTGACAAATTGGTTCCCAAACATTAACAACCCCATGGAGGGAATTATTTGCGTGAGCAGAATAATAATAACCAGAGCGGGACAAAATCAACCCCTGTGGGTCACTAAGCGTCCCGTAGGAGGGGTGTCCGACCATGGCCAGTCTCGGTGCCCTGCAGCAGCTCGTGCCTGAACTGGCTGGGCTTCTGGACAGGCGCTACAGCCTCTTGAGGATTATCCGCAACCAGGGCCCCATCGGGCGCAGGTTCATCGCCGCTCAAATGGGAGGTTCGGAGCGGGTAATCCGCAGTGAACTGGATGTCCTGCGGGAACAGGGCCTGCTGCACACCACCTCCCTGGGCATGCAGCTCACCCCGGAAGGGGAAAAGGTGTTTTTGGAGCTTGAGGACGTGGTACGGGACTTCTACGGCCTGGAACAGCTGGAAAAGAAGCTGGCTGCGGCCCTGGGCGTGGAGAGGATGATCATCGTCCCGGGGGACTGCGACAAAGATCCCGCCACGCGCAAGGATCTGGCCAGGGCTGCCGCGGATTACCTCTGCCAGGTGCTGGAGGACGGGCAGATTCTCGCCGTTTCCGGCGGCACCACCCTCGCCGGCGTAGCCGAGAGCGTAAGGCTTCACGATGTGCGCAAGCGGGTCACGGTTGTTCCCGTGCGGGGCGGCTTGGGAGAAGACATCAAAATCCAGGCTAACACCATTGCAGTGGCCCTGGCGGAAGGCTTAGGCGGTAGCTACCGCCTGCTCTATGCCCCGGAAGATGTGCGGCCCGCCAATTTGGAGCAGATCTTAAGTGAGCCGCGCATCCGCAGCGTCATCGCCCTGGGGCGCCGGGCGGACATCTTGGTCCATGGTATCGGCACAGCAGAAGAAATGGCCAGAAGGCGCGGTTTTGACGATGCTTCCATTATGGACCTGATCGCCGCGGGGGCCGTGGGCGAAGCCTTCGGCTGCTACTTCGATGCCCAGGGCAGGATCGTCCACAATACCGCTTCGGTGGGACTGCGCCTGGAAGACCTGGAAAGCATTCCCATGGTTATCGCCGTTGGAGGTGGTAGGAGCAAGGCATGGGCTGTGATGGCGGTGTTGTCCCGAGGTTATTGTGATGTGTGCATCACCGATGAGGGGGTAGCCCGGAGGCTGATGAAGTTAAAAGAAAGAAATAGAGTAAGGGGGAATCATGATGACAATGAAGGTTGGCATTAACGGTTTTGGCCGCATCGGCCGGTTGGTACTGCGCGGGGCTCTCGATGATCCCAATTTCGATGTAGTGGCCATCAACGACTTGACAGATGCGAAGACCCTGGCCCATCTCCTTAAGTACGATACGAACCACGGTACTCTGAAGGCTGATGTGTCGGTGGACGGCGATAACATCGTAGTTAACGGCAAGAAGATCAAGGTCTTTGCCGAGCGCGATCCCAAGAACATCCCCTGGGGCGAGCTGGGTGTGGAGTATGTGGTGGAATCCACCGGTGTCTTCCGCAAGCGGGATCAGGCTCAGTGGCACATCGACGCCGGGGCCAAGAAGGTGATCATCACCGCTCCTGCTAAAGAAGAGGACATCACCATCGTCATGGGAGTTAATGAAGACCTCTACGATCCGGAGAAGCACCATGTGATTTCCAACGCCTCCTGCACCACCAACTGCTTGGCACCTGTGGCCAAGGTTATCCACGATGCCTTCGGCATTAAGAAGGGCCTCATGACCACTGTCCATGCTTATACCAACGACCAGAGAATCCTGGACCTGCCCCATAAGGATCTGCGCAGGGCCCGGGCCGCTGCCATGAACATCGTTCCCACCACCACCGGTGCCGCCGCTGCCGTTGGCCTTGTCCTGCCTGAACTCAAGGGCAAACTGGACGGCTTTGCCATGCGCGTCCCCGTTTCCACGGTGAGCGTTGTGGACCTGGTAGTGGAGACGGAAAAGCCGGTAACCGCTGAGGCCGCCAATGCTGAACTGAAGAAAGCGGCCGAAGGCAAGCTCAAGGGCATTTTGGCCTTCGAAGAGGAGCCCCTGGTCTCCACAGACTTCATGGGCAACGACAATTCCTCCATCGTGGATGCAGCCCTGACCAAGACCATGGGCGACAACATGCTCAAAGTGGTAGCTTGGTACGACAATGAGTGGGGCTACTCCATGAGGGTGATTGACCTCATCCGCTACATGGAATCCCGCAAGTAAACAAGCTCAACCTGGAATCCCCCTGCTTGGGGGATTCCATACGAAAAGGAGGATGCTTATGGCCAAGAAAACAATCAGAGACGTGGATGTAAAGGGCAAACGGGTTTTGATGCGCGTCGATTTTAATGTGCCTATGCAGGACGGCGCGATCACTGACGATAAAAGAATTAGGGCTGCACTGCCCACCATCCAGCATGTGATCAAGGAAGGCGGCAAAGTGATCCTCATGTCCCACCTGGGCCGGCCCAAGGGCAAACCCGATGATGCCTTCCGCCTGGACCCTGTGGCTCAGCGCTTAAGCGAGCTTCTAGGCCAGCCGGTGCAGAAGGTGGATGACTGCATCGGGCCCGAAGTGGAAAAGGCCGTGGCTGGTCTGGAGCCCGGCGATGTGCTCCTCTTGGAGAACGTCCGCTTCTACGCCGCAGAAACAGAGAACGACCCCGAGTTTGCCAAGGCCCTGGCGGCCTTAGGCGACATCTTCGTCAACGATGCCTTCGGCACGGCCCACAGGGCCCACGCCTCCACCACAGGTGTGGCCGACTACCTCCCCGCGGTCTCCGGCTTCCTCATGGAGAAGGAACTGCAGTTCCTGGGCGGTGCGGTGGAAGATCCCAAGCGGCCCTTCGTGGCCATCTTGGGCGGCGCCAAGGTCAAAGACAAGATCGCGGTCATCGAGTCGCTGCTGAACAAGGTGGATACCCTGATCATCGGCGGCGGCATGGCCTACACCTTCCTCAAGGCCCAGGGATATGAAGTGGGCAGATCGCTTCTGGACGAGGAACGTCTGGAGTTCTGCCGCACCATTATGGCCCAGGCCAAGGAGAAGGGCGTGGAACTCCTCCTGCCTGTTGATGTTGTGGTGGCCAAGGAGTTTGCCGCAGATGCGGAGCATAAGGTAGTGGCCATTGACCAAATCCCCGCGGATTGGGAAGGCTTGGATATCGGCCCTGAAACGGCCAAGCGCTTCGCTGAAGCTGTCAAGGGCGCGGGCACCGTGGTCTGGAACGGTCCCATGGGAGTATTTGAGTTCGAAGCCTTTGCTAAGGGCACCCTCAGCGTAGCCCAGGCACTGGCCGATTCCTCTGCCGTGACCGTCATCGGCGGTGGGGACTCGGCGGCAGCTGTGGAGCAGATGGGCCTTGCTGACAAGATGACCCACGTCTCCACTGGCGGAGGCGCCTCCCTGGAGTTCCTGGAAGGCAAGGTGCTGCCGGGGGTAGCAGCCCTGGATGACAAATAACTGAGGTGAAGTCATGCGTACACCCATAATCGCTGGAAACTGGAAGATGTATAAGAATGTGGGGGAAGCGGTGGAAACGGCCCGCAAACTGGAAGAGCGGGTTCAGGACAGCCCCGTGGAAGTGGTGATCTGCGCTCCTTTCACCAACCTCCCCGCGCTGAGCGCCCTGGGCTTGACCAAGGTCAAGTTGGGTGCCCAGAACATGTACTTTGAAGATCAAGGTGCCTTTACCGGGGAGATCGCCCCCGGGATGCTTCTGGATGTGGGCTGTGAATACGTGATTCTAGGCCACTCGGAGCGTCGGCAGATCTTCAAGGAAGATGATGAGCTGATCAACAAGAAGGTGCTCAAGGCCCTCAATGTGGGCCTGAAGCCCATCCTGTGTGTGGGCGAAACACTGGAGGAGCGCCGGGCCGGCCGGACGGAAGAGGTGGTGGTGGCCCAAACCACCCGTGCCCTGGCGGGCGCCGCGGCTGAGCAGCTGACCAATCTGGTCATTGCCTATGAGCCTGTCTGGGCCATCGGCACAGGCGAGAACTGCGACGCAGAGGACGCCAACCAGGTCATCGCCAGGATCCGCCAAACGCTGGCTGAGCTCTACACGGCTGACCTTGCCCAACAGGTGAGGATCCAGTACGGAGGCAGCGTCAAGCCGGCCAATATCAAAGAATTCATGGAACAACCTGAGATCGATGGTGCCCTGGTGGGCGGAGCAAGTCTTGATGTGGACAGCTTCACCAGCATCATCCGGTACTGAAAACCAGGTGATCTTAGAGGCTGTTCCCGGAGGTGGAATCGTTAATTCATGAAGAAACCAACTGCGTTAATCATCTTAGATGGCTTCGGCCTCAGTGAACATGTGGAAGGCAATGCAGTCAAGGCAGCCCGCACCCCCACGGTGGACTGGCTGAACAGCAGCGCGCCCCGGAATGTGCTCTCTGCTTCCGGCGGCAGCGTGGGGCTGATGGACGGTCAAATGGGGGACTCCAATGTGGGTCACCTCAATATCGGGGCTGGGCGCATTGTCTACCAAGATGTAGTGCGCATTTCCAAGGCCATCGCTTCGGGGGAGTTTTTCACCAACCCCACTTTGCTGGCGGTCATGGAGCATCCGCAGAAGACAGGGGGGGCTCTGCACCTCATGGGGCTGGTTTCCCCTGGCGGCGTGCACAGCCACTCTGAGCACCTTTATGCCCTGCTCAGGATGGCCAAGGAGCACGGCCTGGAGCGGGTGTTCGTCCATGCCTTCCTGGATGGCCGTGACGTGCCGCCCTCCAGCGCCCACGAATACCTGGCGGACCTGGAGGAACAGATTGAACAGATCGGGATCGGCAGAGTTGCTTCCATCTCCGGACGCTATTACGCCATGGACCGGGATAGACGCTGGGACCGGGTGGAGAAGGCCTACCGGGCCCTTCTGGGCCAGGGGCCTGGGGCCCCCAGCAGCGCCGCGGCCATCCAAGAGGCCTACGCCCAGGGGGAGACCGATGAGTTTGTGGTGCCCAGGGTGATCGTGGAAAACGGAAAGGCCGTGGGACCCATCCAAGACGGTGACAGTGTGCTCTTTTTCAACTTCCGGGCAGACAGGGCCCGGGAGATCACTTGGGCCATGACCAACGATGATTTCCAGGGCTTTGACCGGGGGAAAAAACTGGACATCTACTACGCCACCATGACGCAGTACGATGCCGAGCTGGATCTCCCCTTTGCCTTCGCTCCCCAGGATCTCAGAAACACCTTGGGCGAGTACCTTTCCGGTTTGGGCAAGACCCAGCTGCGCATCGCCGAGACGGAGAAGTACGCGCATGTCACCTTCTTCTTTAACGGGGGCCAGGAGACGCCCTTCCCCGGCGAAGAGCGCATCTTGGTGCCTTCCCCCAAGGTGCCCACGTACGATCTGCAGCCGGAAATGAGCGCGCCGGAAGTGACCAGGCGGGTGGTTGAAGAGATCCGCCAAGGCAAGTTCGACTTCATCGTGCTCAACTATGCCAACTGCGATATGGTGGGCCACACCGGTGTGTTTGAAGCGGCGGTGAAGGCGGTGGAGGCGGTGGATGCCGGCCTGGGCCAGGTACTGGAGGCCATCAAAGAGATGGGCGGCACGGCCATTGTCACCGCGGACCACGGGAACGCCGAGCAGATGGTTGACCCAGAGACGGGGGAAGCCCACACCGCGCACACCAGCAATCTGGTGCCCGTCTGGCTGTTCAACGCACCTGAAGGCTGGGGCCTGAAGAGCGGAATCTTGGCCGATCTGGCCCCTTCGATCCTGGATCTGATGGGCATAGCTCAACCTCCGGAGATGACCGGACAAAGCTTAATTGTGAGGAGGAACGAACAATGATTATCAATGATGTGATAGCGAGGGAAGTTTTGGACTCCCGGGGCAATCCCACGGTGGAAGTGGAAGTGCATCTGGCCGATGGCAGCTTCGGCCGGGCCATCGTTCCCTCCGGTGCCTCCACCGGCGCCTTTGAAGCGGTGGAGCTCAGGGATGGGGACAAGGCACGCTACTTAGGCAAAGGCGTGCTCAAGGCGGTGGAGAATGTGGAAGAGGTCATCGCCCCTGAGATCATCGGCTGGGATGCCACGGATCAGATCGGCATCGATCAGCTCATGATCGAGCTGGACGGCACACCCAACAAGGGCAAGCTCGGCGCCAACGCAATCCTGGGTGTATCTTTGGCAGTGGCCCATGCCGCCGCCAACTCCCTGGGCATGCCCCTCTACCGCTACATCGGCGGTGCGGCTGCCTCCCAGCTTCCGGTACCCATGATGAACATCCTCAACGGCGGAGCCCATGCCGACAACAACGTGGATATTCAAGAGTTCATGATCATGCCTGTGGGGGCGGCGAGCTTCCGGGAAGCCCTGAGAATGGGCGCCGAAGTGTTCCACAACCTCAAGGCTGTGCTCAAGGAAAAGGGTTTGAACACGGCGGTGGGCGACGAAGGCGGTTTTGCTCCCAACCTGCAGTCCAATGAAGAGGCCATCCAGGCCATTATGCAGGCCATCGAGCGGGCCGGTTACCAGCCGGGCAAGGACGTGTGCATCGCCCTTGATGTGGCCGCCACAGAGCTGTTCAAAGATGGTAAATACCACCTGGAAGGCGAAGGCAAGATCCTCGATACCGATGAGATGATCGCCTACTACAAGAACCTGGTGGAAAAATACCCCATCATCTCCATCGAAGACGCCCTCTCGGAAGATGAGTGGGAAGGCTGGAAGAAGCTCACGGAAGCCATTGGGGACAAGGTTCAGCTGGTGGGCGACGACCTGTTCGTCACCAACACCGAGCGCCTGAGCCGGGGTATTGCCCAGGGCGTGGCCAACTCCATCCTGATTAAGGTCAACCAGATCGGTACCCTCACCGAGACGCTCCAGGCCATTGAGATGGCCAAGCGCGCCGGGTACACCGCTGTTGTTTCCCATCGCTCTGGCGAAACAGAAGACACCACCATTGCCGACCTGGTTGTGGCGGTAAACGCTGGCCAGATCAAGACCGGTGCCCCCAGCAGGACCGACCGGGTGGCCAAGTACAACCAGCTCCTGCGCATCGAAGAGGAACTGGATGCCGTTGGGGAGTATGCTGGTCTGAAGGCATTCTACAACATCAAAAGGTAGCGTTTGGCAAGGTGCAAGCACGGCGCGGCGGAAAGGCCCGCCGTGTTTTTTTCTGGGGAGGGAAAGGGAGTCCCCTTGGCGAAATCAAGGACCAAAGGAGGGGACAGTATGAAATTCCCGCGGGATTTTCGGTGGGGAGTCGCCACCGCTTCGTATCAGATCGAAGGTGCGGCGCAGGAAGATGGCCGGGGCGAATCCATTTGGGACCGGTTCAGCCGTACCCCAGGTAAGGTGCTCCACGGGCACACCGGTGATGTGGCCTGCGACCACTACCACCGGTATAAAGAGGATGTGGCCCTCATGGCGGAGCTGGGGGTGGACAGCTACCGCTTTTCCATCGCCTGGCCCCGGATCTATCCAGCCGGCAAAGGAGAGCTGAACCCCAAAGGGCTGGACTTTTACAAGCGTTTGGTGGATGAGCTGCTCCAGAGGGGTATTGAGCCCATGGCCACCCTTTACCACTGGGATCTGCCCCAGGTCCTGGAGGACAAGGGGGGCTGGCTGAATCGGGATACCGCCTATTACTTCCGCGACTATGCTGTCACCATGTTTGAAGAGTTGGGGGATACGGTGAAGCTCTGGATCACCCTCAACGAACCCTGGTGCTCGGCCTACCTGGGTTACGGAAACGGCGTGCATGCCCCGGGTAAGAGCGATCTGAACTGGTATCTCCAGGCGGCCCATATTCTCCTTTTGGCCCACGGGCTGGCGCTCCAGGCTTACCGGGAGCTGAACCTGCCTGGGGAGATCGGGATCACCCTCAACTTGTCGCCCCAATATCCCGCTTCCCCCAGCCGGGAGGATGGGGAAGCCTGCCGCAGGGCAGACGGGTTCCTGAACCGCTGGTTCCTGGATCCACTTTTCGCTGGGTTTTATCCCCAGGATATGCCGGAGTTTTTGACCGCGGTGGCGCCCCACATTCAGCCGGGAGATTTTGATTTGATTTCGGCGCCCCAGGACTTTTTGGGCATCAACTACTACAGCCGCGGCATCATCAAGGCTGCGGGCAAGGACGGCTATGAGGCGCTGCCCCCCGCTGGACCTGTGACCCACATGGGTTGGGAGGTCTACCCCGAGGGCCTTTACGACCTGCTGCTGCGAGTCCACCGGGATTACGGGCCCATTCCGCTGTATATCACAGAAAACGGTGCCGCCTATCCCGACCAGCTAATGGAGGGGCGGGTAGCTGACCCGGAGAGGACCGCCTACCTTAGGGAGCATTTCGCCCAGGCAGCCCGAGCCCTGGAAGCGGGAGTGCCCTTGAAGGGTTATTACGTATGGTCCTTTTTGGACAACTTCGAGTGGGCCTTCGGCTACGAGCGCCGCTTCGGAATTGTGTACGTGGATTTCCAGACCCAGGCCAGGATCATCAAGGACAGCGGCCGCTGGTACCAGTCCTTCTTGCTAGTATAAAGTTACTGTAGGACAGGAGTTGGCTCCAAAAAAATAGAAGAAGATCCCACCGTTGCTGTCCAGCGACGAGTACTAAGTACTCAGAGGTGAGATCTTCTTATGTATGCAGTATT
>Ga0079224_100017441_pt1 | contig 10119 bp, 20 predicted proteins | sample Stecom2015_FD_80414 | JGI IMG/M metagenome (GOLD analysis project Ga0079224, IMG submission 80414) | Agricultural soil microbial communities from Utah to study Nitrogen management - Steer compost 2015 | ecosystem: Environmental > Terrestrial > Soil > Agricultural land | place: USA: Utah... | reverse complement strand
TGCTGTAGGATTTAAAGATATAAAAACCGGTGATACAGTTTGTGATGAAAAACATCCTATAGTGCTTGAAAGTATGGTTTTCCCCGATCCCGTTATAGGTATCGCCGTAGAACCAAAAACCAAGGCCGATGTGGATAAATTAGGTCTTGCCTTATCAAAATTGGCAGAAGAAGACCCAACATTTACTGTTAGAACTGACGAGGCATCCGGACAAACCATTATTTCCGGGATGGGTGAGCTTCACTTGGACATTATTGTAGACAGGTTACGACGTGAGTTTAAAGTGGAGGTAAATCAAGGTGAACCTCAAGTAGAGTATAAAGAATCTCTTACTCGTTCAGCTGACCACAGAGAAGTTTATAAAAAACAAACCGGTGGACGCGGTAAATTTGCCGACATCGTATTTACTATTGGCCCTGCCGAGGAAGGTAAAACCGGACTTGAATTTGTTAATGAAATTAAAGGTGGTAACATTCCAAAAGAGTATATACCATCTGTAGAAAAAGGATTTAGAGAAGCTATGAAAAACGGACCCCTAGCCGGGTTTGAAATGGATAGTATGAAAGTTGTTCTAAAAGACGGTTCATTCCACGCGGTAGACTCTGATTCACTTTCTTTTGAGCTTGCAGCCAAACTGGGTTACAAAGAAGCTGCAAAACAAGCCGGCGCTGTGATATTAGAACCTATTATGAAGCTTGAAGTACTTACTCCCGAAGAAAATATGGGAGATATTGTAGGTGACCTAAATCGTAGAAGAGGGCAGGTTAATGATATGGGCGACCGTGCCGGTTCTAAGGTTATTAAAGCCCAAGTGCCTCTTTCTGAAATGTTTGGATATGTTACTACACTGAGAACATTATCTTCAGGTAGAGCAACATCCACTATGGAGTTCTCTCACTATGCTGAGACACCTGCTAATATATCAGAAGAAGTTATCAAAAAATCTAAAGGAGTTAACGCTTAATTTTTAAGAAATGAGCAGTCAAAAAATAAGAATAAAACTAAAATCATACGATTATAACTTGGTGGACAAATCTGCCGAAAAAATCGTAAAAACTGTGAAAAGTACAGGAGCAGTTGTTACCGGACCCATTCCGTTACCAACCAATAAAAAGATTTTTACTGTACTACGTTCGCCTCACGTAAATAAAAAGTCTAGAGAACAATTCCAATTGAGCTCCTATAAAAGACTTTTAGATATTTACAGTTCGTCTTCAAAAACCATTGATGCACTTATGAAATTAGAGTTGCCAAGTGGTGTAGAAGTTGAAATTAAAGTGTGATAAATTAAAGATTACAGAGTAGCTATTTATGATTTCAGATTTGAAAATCAGCAAATCAAAATTCATAAGTAATTAATCACCAATCTAACATGTCCCGAGCTTCGAGCGAAGGAAAAACGGAAAAAAATACAATCAGGGTTGAAAGTATTTTTTTTGACCCTGAATTTTTTAAATAAATATTTAATAATAACAGATTGAAGTTTTAGAAAAAATAAAATCAAAAAATCTAAAACTGTAAATCGCAAATCTAAAATCAATATGTCTGGGTTAATTGGAAAAAAAATCGGAATGACCAGCATCTTTGACGAAACAGGGAAAAATATTCCTTGCACCGTCATAGAAGCAGGGCCATGCGTTATTACCCAAGTCAGAACCAAAGAGGTTGACGGGTACGAAGCTCTTCAACTTGGTTTCGATGACAAAAAGAATGTCAACAAGGCCGAAGCAGGCCATGCAAAAAAGGCAGGAACCGTTGCAAAACGTAAAGTTGTCGAATTCCAAGGATTTGAAGAAGAATACAAACTAGGTGATGTTATCACTGTTGAACATTTTATTGAAGGCGAATTTGTTGATATTTCAGGTATCTCTAAAGGTAAAGGCTTTCAAGGAGTTGTTAAACTTCACGGTTTTGGTGGAGTAGGACAATCTACACACGGTCAGCACAACCGTTTAAGAGCCCCCGGATCTATCGGAGCATCTTCTTATCCATCACGTGTATTTAAAGGTATGCGTATGGCCGGAAGAATGGGTGGTAACAAAGTTAAAGTTGAAAATTTGAGAATTTTAAAAGTAGTTCCCGAGAAAAATATTTTAGTTGTAAAAGGTTGTGTTCCGGGACATAAAAATTCTTATGTAATTATTCAGAAGTAATGAAAGTAGCAGTATTAGACATCAACGGAAAAGCAACAGGCAGAGAGGTATCTTTGTCTGACGATATATTTGCTATTGAGCCAAATAATCACGCTCTATATTTGGACGTAAAGCAATTCCTTGCCAATCAAAGACAAGGGACTCACAAGTCTAAAGAGCGAGGAGAAATCACCGGTAGTACCCGTAAAATCAAAAAACAAAAAGGTACCGGGACTGCACGTGCAGGAAGTATTAAAAATCCTTTGTTTAAAGGAGGAGGTAGAGTATTCGGTCCAAAACCAAGAAATTATTCTTTCAAACTCAACAAAAATTTGAAACGTTTGGCTCGAAAATCAGCTTTGTCTTTAAAAGCAAAAGAGAACGAAATTTTTGTGTTAGAAGACCTGAATTTTGACGCTCCAAAAACCAAAAAATTTATTGGATTATTGAGTGCCTTAGGGTTAGAAAACAAAAAATCTCTGTTTGTATTGGGCGACTTAAATAAAAATGTATATTTGTCGTCTCGTAATTTGAAAGGGACTGAGGTTGTAACTAACGAAGAATTAAACACTTACAAAATTTTGAATGCTAAAAGTATAGTGTTATTTGAGGGCTCGTTAGAAGGAATTGAGCAAAATTTAAGCAAATAGAACAGCTATGAGTATCTTAATAAAACCTATAATTTCTGAAAAGGCAACTAAAGATGCCGAAGAAAAAAACCGCTACGGATTTGTAGTAGCCGGTTCAGCAAATAAGATTGAGATTAAGCAAGCTGTTGAAGCTGCTTATAATGTTTCTGTATCTAAAGTACGTACCATTAATGTACGTCCTGACAGAAAATCGAAATATACAAAAACGGGTGTCATATCTGGTAAAACAAACGGCTATAAAAAAGCTTATGTACAGGTAGCAGACGGAGATACTATTGATTTTTACAGTAATATTTAAAAAAATCGACAAAGACAATGTCAGTTAGAAAATTAAAACCCATTACCCCGGGTCAGCGTTTTAGAGTAGTTAATGGTTTTGACGTCATTACTACTGATAAGCCGGAGAAAAGTTTACTTACTCCGTTAAAAAAGAGCGGCGGTAGAAACAGTCAAGGAAAAATGACCATTCGCTACAAAGGTGGAGGTCATAAAAGAAAGTATCGTATTATAGATTTCAAAAGAAACAAAACCGGTGTACCGGCTACCATTGCTACTATTGAATACGATCCAAACAGAAGTGCTTTTATCGCATTGGTGAATTACCAAGATGGTGAAAAAAGATATATCATAGCTCAAAACGGCCTTCAAATTGGTCAAAATATTGTTTCCGGTACCGGAGCTGCCCCTGAAATAGGGAATGCGCTTCCTCTATCGGAAGTTCCACTGGGGACAGTCATTTCTTGTATAGAATTACGCCCTGGTCAAGGAGCAATTTTGGCTAGAAGTGCAGGTACTTTTGCACAATTGGTAGCCCGTGAGGGTAAATATGCCACGATTAAACTTCCTTCAGGGGAGATAAGAATGGTACTTACCACTTGTATGGCAACCATTGGTGCCGTTTCTAACAGCGATCATCAGTTAATTGTATCCGGTAAAGCCGGTAGAAGCCGATGGTTAGGTAGAAGACCAAGAACTCGTGCAGTAGCTATGAACCCTGTAGATCATCCGATGGGTGGTGGTGAAGGACGTTCTTCTGGAGGACATCCAAGATCTAGAAAAGGGCTTCCGGCTAAGGGTTATAGAACACGTTCTAAAACTAAAGCTAGTAATAAATACATTGTAGAACGTAGAAAGAAATAATAAGTTATGGCAAGATCACTAAAAAAAGGACCTTACGTTCACTATAAACTAGAGAAAAAAGTGCTGCAAAATGTTGAAAGCAGCAAGAAAACGGTAATCAAGACCTGGTCACGGGCTTCTATGATAACACCGGATTTTGTAGGCCAAACAATAGCAGTATACAACGGAAAACAATTCGTTCCCGTGTATATTACTGAAAACATGGTTGGTCATAAATTAGGAGAATTTTCGCCCACACGGTCTTTTAGAGGCCATGCCGGTGCTAAAAATAAAGGAAAAAAATAATAAGCTATGGGAGTTCGTAAACGAGAAAGAGCAGAGCAAATTAAAGAAGCTAAAAAATCTTTGGCCTTTGCTAAATTAAATGACTGCCCTACATCACCCAGAAAAATGCGGTTAGTAGCCGATTTAATACGTGGTGAAAAAGTAGAAAAGGCACTAAATATATTGAAGTTTACTCCGAAAGAGTCAGCAAAGCGTTTAGAAAAGCTGTTACTATCGGCAATTGCTAATTGGCAAGCGAAAAATGAAGACGCCAGCCTTGAAGACGCTAATCTATTTATTAAAGAGGTTAGGGTTGACGGAGGGTCTATGCTAAAACGTCTTCGTACAGCCCCCCAAGGCCGCGCTCATAGAATAAGAAAACGCTCTAACCACGTTACATTAGTGTTAGGAGCATTAGATAATACACAAAGCAACTAATAATACATGGGACAAAAAACAAATCCAATAGGAAATCGCCTTGGAATTATCAGAGGATGGGAATCTAACTGGTATGGAGGCAATGATTATGGCAACAAAATAGCTGAAGACGATAAGATTCGTAAATATGTTCATGTACGTTTGTCAAAAGCCAGTGTATCACGAGTAATTATTGAACGCACTTTAAAACTTGTAACCGTTACTATCACCACTGCCCGTCCCGGTATTATTATCGGAAAAGGGGGCCAGGAGGTAGACAAGCTTAAAGAAGAGTTGAAAAAAATTACCGGGAAAGAGGTACAGATAAACATTTTTGAAATCAAAAGACCAGAGCTTGATGCTTTCTTGGTTGCAAACAGTATTGCCCGTCAGATTGAGAGTAGAATTTCCTACAAAAGAGCAATCAAAATGGCAATCACTGCAGCAATAAGAATGAATGCTGAGGGTATCAAAGTTATGATTTCAGGACGTTTAAACGGTGCCGAGATGGCAAGGTCAGAATCTTTTAAAGAAGGACGTATCCCGTTATCTACCTTTAGAGCAGATATTGACTATGCTTTAGCAGAAGCCCATACTACCTATGGAAGAATGGGAATTAAAGTTTGGATTATGAAAGGCGAAGTGTACGGAAAAAGAGAACTTTCACCTCTTGTAGGACTTTCGGCTAAAACCGGAAAAACTGAAGGCGGTGCAAGTAACAGAGGTAAATCACGTCGCAGAAAGTAATTTTTTAAAAGTTTAAGAAAATGTTACAACCAAAAAGAACAAAATTCCGTAAACAACAAAAAGGCCGTATGAAAGGCATATCGCAACGCGGTAACCAACTTTCTAACGGTACTTTCGGAATAAAATCGCTAGACTATAGCTTTATAACCTCTCGCCAGATTGAGGCTGCCCGTATCGCTGCTACCCGTTATATGAAAAGAGAAGGGCAGTTGTGGATTAAAATTTTTCCGGATAAACCTATAACCAAAAAACCTCTCGAAGTACGTATGGGTAAAGGAAAAGGTGCTGTGGAATACTGGGTTGCTGTGGTAAAACCGGGAAGAGTGCTTTTTGAAATTTCAGGAGTACCCCAAGAGGTCGCCAAAGAAGCACTACGATTGGCAGCACAAAAGTTACCAGTAAAAACCAAGTTGTTAATTGCCAGAGATTTTCAGGCGTAATTTTTTGAAATATGAAACAGTCAGAAATTATCAAAGCTTCTGTTGAAGCATTGCAAGAAAAACTTACCGACTTGGAAAAAGCGTATACTGATATGAGAATGACTCACGCTGTCTCTCCACTGGAAAATCCGGTTCAATTACGAGAAAGAAGAAGAGTTATAGCCAGAATTAAAACGGAATTAACTAAAAGACAAGTACAGTAAGTACAATAGTTAAAGATGGAAAACAGAAATTTAAGAAAAGAACGTATCGGGGTTGTTACCAGCAACAAGATGGAAAAATCCATTGTTGTTTCTGAAGTAAAAAGAGTAAAACACCCTATGTACGGAAAGTTTGTGTTAAAAACTAAAAAATACGTTGCACACGACGAAAAAAACGATTGCAACGAAGGAGACACAGTTAGAATTATGGAAACCCGGCCTTTGAGTAAAACCAAATGCTGGAGATTAGTAGAAATCATAGAAAGAGCTAAATAATTATGGTACAGCAGGAATCAAGGCTTGTAGTAGCCGATAATACCGGAGCAAAAGAAGTACTCGCTATTCGTGTATTAGGAGGAACAAAAAGACGATACGCCTCTATAGGTGATAAAATTGTTGTTACCGTAAAGGATGCAACTCCTCACGGAAACATCAAAAAAGGAACTGTATCTACAGCAGTAGTTGTAAGAACCAAAAAAGAAGTTAGAAGAAAAGACGGTTCGTACATTCGTTTTGACGATAACGCCTGTGTATTGTTAAATGCTGCCGGTGAAATGCGTGGAACACGTGTTTTTGGTCCCGTTGCCAGAGAGTTGCGTGACAAGCAATTTATGAAAATCGTTTCATTAGCACCCGAAGTGCTATAATATAGTGTAAAGATGACAAAGTTAAAAATTAAAACCGGAGATAAGGTAGTAGTAATTGCCGGAGATCACAAAGGATCTGAGGGTAAAATACTACGTATTTTCCCGGATAAAAACAAGGCCATCGTTGAAGGTGTAAACTTGGTTTCCAAACACAACAAACCAAGTGCTAAAAATCCACAAGGAGGAATTTCTAAAAAAGAAGCTCCGATTCATATTTCAAACTTGTCTTTGATTGACCCCAAGTCAAAAAAAGCTACAAGAGTAGGATTTAGAGTAGAAGGAAACAAAAAAGTACGTTTCTCAAAAAAATCTAATCAAGTTATTTAGTTATGGGATATATACCAAGACTTAAGGAAGAATATAAGAACCGAGTTACAAAGGCTCTTATGGAAGAATTTGGTTACAAAAACATTATGCAGGTACCCAAACTTGAAAAAATTATTATTTCAAGAGGTGTAGGAGCAGCTGTAGCCGATAAAAAACTTATTGATTATTCAATAGACGAAATTACCAAAATTGCAGGCCAAAAAGCAGTTTCAACTATTTCTAAAAAAGACGTGGCTTCGTTTAAACTTCGTAAAGGAATGCCTATCGGAGTGAAAGTGACGCTTAGAGGTGAAAAAATGTATGAATTTTTGGATCGTTTGGTAACTGCCGCATTGCCACGGGTAAGAGACTTTAATGGAATTAAAGCATCCGGATTTGACGGAAGGGGTAACTATAATTTGGGAATTACCGAACAAATAATTTTTCCCGAAATAGATATCGATAAAGTAAACAAAATTCAGGGAATGGATATCACTTTTGTAACCTCTGCCGAGACCGACAAAGAATCCAAAGCCCTATTGAGTGAGTTAGGATTACCATTTAAAAAGAACTAAGAAGATGGCAAAAGAATCAATGAAAGCCCGCGAGGTGAAAAGACAAAAACTGGTTGACAAATATGCCGAAAAACGTAAGGCATTGAAAGAGGCCGGAGATTATGAAGCCTTGCAAAAATTACCAAAAAACGCTTCCCCTGTAAGATTGCATAACAGATGTAAACTTACCGGAAGACCAAGAGGTTATATGAGAACCTTCGGGATTTCTCGTGTTACCTTCCGGGAAATTGCAAACCAAGGCTTGATACCCGGTGTACGAAAAGCCAGTTGGTAAATTGTATTGCTTTATAGCATAAAAAGTAGAGTTATAACTGGGTAAAGGTTTCGCCCTGATAATTATCGGGATTGCGGAAAACCATATCCGAAAAATCAAAATAATGATAACAGATCCAATAGCAGATTTTCTAACAAGAATCAGAAATGCAGTAAAAGCTAACCACCGTGTGGTGGAAGTCCCTGCATCCAATATCAAAAAGGAGATTACTAAAATCCTTTTTGATCAAGGGTATATCCTCAGTTACAAATTTGAGGATGAAAAAGGCCCGCAAGGAACCATTAAAATAGCTCTTAAGTATGATAAAATGACAAAAGAGCCGGTTATTAAAAAAATTGAAAGAGTAAGTACACCTGGTTTGAGAAAATATGCCGGAGCCGCTGACTTACCTAGAGTTTTAAATGGTTTAGGTATTGCCATCGTTTCTACCTCTCACGGAGTGATGACCGGTAAACAAGCCAAAGCTGAAAATGTGGGCGGTGAAGTATTGTGTTACGTATATTAAAAAAACAATCAGAAAATGTCTAGAATAGGAAAAAATCCAATAACAATCCCAAGTGGCGTTACTGTTTCAATAGAAAATAACACTGTCACCGTTAAAGGGAAATTAGGAGAATTAAAACAAGAGTTCTCCGGGGTCACTATCGATCAGGAGGAAGGCCAATTAAAAGTGCAAAGACTTTCTGATTCCAAAGAACACCGCGCCAAACACGGATTGTACCGTGCTTTGATAAACAATATGATTCAAGGTGTATCAAATGGATGGACCAAAGAACTTGAATTGGTAGGAGTAGGTTACAGAGCAAGCAATCAAGGCCAAAAATTGGACATTGCTTTAGGTTTTTCTCACAATATTATTTTGGAAATAGCACCTGAGGTAAAACTCGAAACTGTTTCTGAAAAAGGAAAAAACCCAATTATAAAATTAACTTCTCACGACAAACAACTTGTTGGACAAGTTGCTGCCAAAATCAGAAGTTTCCGTAAACCCGAACCTTACAAAGGAAAAGGAGTTAAGTTTGTAGGTGAAGAATTAAGAAGAAAAGCAGGTAAATCTGCATAAGCATAAAAAGTTATGGCACTGACAAAAACTGAAAGAAGAAACAGAATCAAGCTACGGGTTAGAAAAGTAATTTCAGGAACCCCTGAAAGACCCCGTTTGGCTGTATATAGAAGCAATAAAGAAATTTATGCTCAAATTATCGACGATGTGTCAGGTAAAACAATTACCTCAGCATCCAGTAGAGATAAAGATATTAATAGTTCAAATATCACTAAAGTCGAGGTAGCTAAGTTGGTAGGTAAATCTATCGCAGAGAAGGCTGTTCAAGCAGGTGTTGAAACTGTATCATTCGATAGAGGGGGATACCTGTACCACGGGAGAGTTAAATCCTTGGCTGAAGGAGCTAGAGAAGGCGGACTAAAATTCTAAGATATTAAGATATGTACCAGAAATATAAAAACGTAGAATTAGTAAAACCGGGCGGATTAGAACTTAAAGACCGTTTGGTAGGTGTACAACGTGTTACCAAAGTTACCAAAGGTGGACGTGCCTTCGGGTTTTCAGCCATTGTGGTTGTGGGCGACGAAAAAGGAGTTGTCGGACAAGGTCTTGGTAAGTCAAAAGACGTTGCTACAGCAATTGCAAAAGCTATAGAAGACGCCAAGAAAAACCTAGTTAGAATTCCATTACACAAATCCACAGTTCCTCACGAACAAAAAGGAAAATATGCCGGAGCTAGAGTTAATTTGATCCCAGCAGCTCAAGGTACCGGATTGATTGCCGGAGGTGCTGTACGTGCCGTTTTGGAATCAGTAGGTATTCACGACATTTTGTCTAAATCGCAAGGATCCTCTAACCCACACAACGTGGTTAAAGCAACATTTGATGCACTTTTAAATATGAGAGGAGCACAAACTATTGCAAGACAAAGAGGTATTTCAATAGAAAAAGTTTTTAAAGGATAATCAAACGAGTTATGGCAACAATACAAGTAACCAAAATACGCAGTGCTATTAAAAGGCCGAAAAATCAAAAACTTATTCTTGAGTCTTTGGGATTGAGAAAAATAGGCCAAACCGTTGAGCACCAAGATACTCCTAGTATTTTGGGCATGATAAATAAAGTACAACACTTAGTTTCTGTTAAAGAAGTTAAATAATAAAATTAGTTATGAATCTACATAATTTAAAACCGGCAGCGGGTTCTGTAAAAAAAGCCAATGGCAGAAAAGGTCGTGGTGAAGGTTCAGGAAGTGCCGGTACCGCTTCAAGAGGTCATAAAGGGGCTAAGTCACGTTCCGGCTATTCCAAAAAAGTTGGATTTG
>Ga0079224_100017440_pt1 | contig 10120 bp, 8 predicted proteins | sample Stecom2015_FD_80414 | JGI IMG/M metagenome (GOLD analysis project Ga0079224, IMG submission 80414) | Agricultural soil microbial communities from Utah to study Nitrogen management - Steer compost 2015 | ecosystem: Environmental > Terrestrial > Soil > Agricultural land | place: USA: Utah... | reverse complement strand
TGTCATTTTCCTCAATATTGGGACAGTAATAGGTACCGTTCATCCCCTTGCCCACGATCCAATCCAACAATTCCATATCCGCATATAAACACAGCTCAACGTTGGTTCTCGTGTCGGCGGTGCCTCGTTCCATTAGAGAGGAAAAAAGCCCCCGGTCGCTGTCTGTATTGATGAACGATTCGGCAAACAATGCGAGAAATAAAGTCATAAATATAGAGAAGAAGATAATCAGAAATTTTTTCTTGCTGTTGATAAGATATAATAGGTATCCAAAGAGGAGGGGGTTCATTGACATCAGTAACAGGCTTCGCCTGGCGCGATAAGTAGCTAATAAAGAAGCCAAAAGCAGGACGGAGGCAGCAAGGATTTTTCTTTGCTTTGGATGATAATAATAGGTCAAAAAGACGAGTCCAGCAGGCAAGGCTAGCGATTTGGTGAATACTTCCAACATTCCTTTTCCATTGTCATTGCCCCTGTCCATGATTTCCCCAATTACTAAGACATCATGGATAATATAAAGTACGGCCAGGATAATGGCGGCGTCAAAGGCCTTTTTATAGTACAGTAAATTCCGTGGAAATAGAAGGATGAGTGGAGCAAGGTAAGAAAAGATTCCTTCGTACGGAAGGAAGAGCATTACCTTGATGTCATAAAAACTAAATTCTGTTCCTCTTGCGATTATTGTTACTGTCCAGGCAATGTACAAGACAAAAAGGAACTGAAGGTATTTGTTGTCAAACCGGAATTGGATCAGCTTTACAGTTGAGCTGACAAACAGATAGATGGCTCCCAACTGAATCAACTGAAGGATGACCGGGTTGATGATATAGGTAATGGTGATGGTGTAACCTATAGCATGTAAGATAAAGCCGATCCAGAAAAGGTTGATGGCCTTCAGCTCTTTTGATGTCACAAATAACGATCGCAAAAGCCGACGTTGGCTTGTGCCGTATTGTTGCTCCTCAAGAGAAATGAGTTCTTTAAAATCTACTGTTGTGGTGGATTGGTCCATGTTGCAGACATCAGGAGAGCCTATGTTTGTTGAAGATTAATTCCAGATGGTCTTTTAATTGAGCTTTAAATCGTTGTTTGTTGTGCTTCATTACCACAGCCTGGCGGTTTTTCCTGGCGAGGTCACTGACCTCAGTCCTGCTGAGCTGGCTGCTCCATGACACCGCTTCAGCTATGCTTTTCAAAGATAAGTCGGGAAGAAGAAATCCCAATTCCCGTATAGTAGGGCCTGAAGCCCAGCGGGATAGAATAGGGATGATGCCAAGTGTTTGAAGGTTTAATGCTGACCCTGGCCATCCTCCTTCGCTAGCGGAGGGATAAATCAAGAATGCGCATTTCATGGCAATATCCCTAAACTCTTTTGAATCCATATTCATAAACCCATATAAATATATGTTCTTTACCTGGTTTATTCTATCTTGGAAAACAGAAATGAACTTTTCCTCTACGGGCCCCACTACATGCAAGGTAAGATGGGGATTGTCGAGGAAGAATTCAAGGACCAAGTCCAAACCCTTTAAGATTGAGCCAAAGCTTCCAAACCAGATGTAGTCTGATGTAGAGGTTCTTTCCAGTTTTTCCTCCAGATCAAAATCCTCAAATTCATGACAAGTTTGATCGATGAGTAGTATTTTATCCTTCAGGTGCGCTGGATAGGTCTCAATCGTGTGGCTACTGCCGATTTGGATGATATAATCAGCGATCTGGCAGGAGTCATGTTCTTTCACTAACCGTACGTAAGGGTAGTTGATTCCATATTTCTGTTTGAACTCATCTGTCCTTCGCCTGATTTCGCCGTTTTGATGTTTATAGTATGATCCTGTAGCATAATAGATTTTCACAGCCTGAGGATTTTTTTTACATAGATTACCAAAGTTAGGCTCTAACCCAAACACCACATCAAACCTTCCGTTAACAAAATTTAAGGGCAGGGCATAATGGTGAAAAACATAGGAAAGATTTAGCTCATTAAGAATGTCTTCTATGATGACTGTTTCCTGATGGTTTTGATGCCCTTTGAAATAGTCCGGATCCTGTCGTTTTTTTAATGGCTCGACAATGTAGGAGACAAATATCCGTTTTTTACCTCCCGACTTTTTAATGTAGTTAGGTAATAAGGCGATGGATAGTCTATTCAATGCGCCCGCTAATTTTTGCTTGATGTTTTGGTAAATCATGATTTAGAAATCAGAGCGCCTTGCGATAAGTTTCAAGGGTTTCTTCAGCGGTTTTTTTCCAAGAGAACAATTTTAGCCGCTCTTTGCCTGCCTTTCTCAAAGAATTGGCATAGTCTTCATCAAAGATGACTTTTTCTATAGATTGAGCCATAGTGTCCTTATCAGTCGGGTCAAAGTACTCAGCTGCTTCTCCCGCAATTTCAGGAAAACAGCTCGCCCTGCTGAGGCAGGCTGGGCAGTTATTACTGAATGCTTCTAAAATGGGCATCCCAAAACCTTCATACAAGGAGGGGTATACAAATACCAAAGCGTGACTATACAGTTCGTTCAACATCTCTTCGCTGACATTTAAAGCAATAAGCTGCTCCTCAATGCCTAGTCGGTTGAATAAATCGACTTCTTCCGGTAGAAAGGGCTTCCCAACGCAAACCATCTTTACGTCTCTCTCTTTTTTTAGAAGACCGCTCACCGCTTCTGTTAGAGTGATAAAGTTTTTGTAGCTGCCCCTGTCTCCTACAAAAAGAATGTATTTGCCGAAATGGTTGGTTTTTTTGGTCTTCGTTGTGTCGTTAAAGCCATGGTAGATCACATCAATCGTATCCGGATCCAAGTCAAATGTGTCCAGCAAGTCCGCTTTGGTGTTGTCACTGATAGAAATAATCCGATTAGCATTTTTGATCACCTTCTCCATGTACGGCCTGTTGAGGCTATCCTTGAAGAACGAGTCCTTATACTTGAATTCAATCAGATCATGTACCGTGACCACATATGGTTTTTTCAAATTCTTGAGAAAATAATCGTCATAAAAAGTAGGATGGAACAAATCGAACCTGTTTGACGATACCCGAAAAGAAGAATAAGCTTTATTTAGCGAAGCCAGCATCTCTTTAGCAGTTGCTTTACCCTTAAAATCTTTTTCAGGAAGTAGATCTAAATTCTTGAAAAGCTCCCTGTTTTCTTTTAGATAATTGTTTTCTGAAAAAAGAACCGATAAATGACAATTGTTCTCTGGTGAAATGTTTTTTATTAATTCTACGAAATATTTTGTAATCCCCCCAAATTTTTGATAGGAGAACATTTGATGATCATAGAGTATGTACATATTACTGAGTTACTTTATCCAGATTCCTTTTTTTCCTTTGACAATGACCATGTAATATTGTAAAGGAGCTAAAATAAATGCATTGTAGTTTGCAAGGACAGCGGCTATAAATATAGCGTGTACTCCTACTCCGAAATAGGAGATGAGGACATACACGATACCAATATAGACGATTGGGCTTGCCATGCTTGACCAAAACTGAATCCGTAAGGCGCTGATCCCGTTCAGAAAACTCATATACTTGCCACCGAACATGGCGACATTGAAGAAAACGAATCCCCAAAATGACAGACGGAAATCAATATCAACCGTACCTTCTCCTAACCAGAGGTCGTAGAACCAATTAGAAAAAAGCAGCATGATGAGGCTTATACCAAAAACAAGAACGTTTAGGAGATTGTATTTCTTAATGCCGTTTTTGATCCACTGGTGATCCCCCTTTTGGTAAGCCTCCGTAGACGCGGACCAAAAAGGCGTCAGGAAAATGGTAAAGATCATGTTGATCATCTGGAAGTACTTGTAAACGATGTTGTAGGAAGTCACCTCCAGGGTTCCGAAATTCCTTGCAATAATTACATTGGCGGTTTGGTACTGGATAATTCCCGCAATCTGGATGATAAAGAATGTCATTCCCAAATTAAAAAGCCCTTTGTAGTTCGAGAAATCTATTTTAGAGACAGCGGGTTTGTACTTTTTGTAGGTGCCGTTGAAAAGGAAAATATTGGCTGCTACCAATACCAAAAGTGGCGACGCACAGAGTGCTATTCCCAAATAGACCAGAGAACCTTCCGTGGTCAACACCAATAGGGCTATGAATATCAGGGTAGCGACCTGTCCTAGCAGATCGATCAGGGATGATTTGGCGGGTTGCTGATCCGCAATGACGATGGTGGTAATAATGCGCAGAACAAACTGCAGGCAGAAATAGGTAAAGATGATGAGCGCCAATAGGGAAACCTCCGGCCCCATTGCGGTGGGAACCTTCAGAATAGCTGCCCAATCCAGAAATTGGCTCACAAAAAGGTAGATAAGCCATACTGCCAAAAAGATTATCCCCAGAATAGCATATGTGGTGCTGACATACACTTGGGCACTGTCATCATCACCTCTTGCCCTTGCTTCGGCGAACTTGTTCCTAAGTCCTTGCGTCAAGCCGATGTCGAAAAAACTGAACCATCCTACAATGGAGCTGATGGCAAGCCAAATGCCGTAATTAGAGGGATTGACATAATCTATGGTGAGGGGAACCAAAACGAAGCTAATGGCTATACTAAGGCCTTTTATCACCAAAGAACCCAGTATATTTTTTTTTGCCTTTACGCTTCGTTCTTGTCCTTTATTTAATTTCCCTCGGATATGGCTATAAATGGAAGAAACAGTACTACTCATTAATTTCTAAAATACATCCACGTAATTAATTAATGTTTAGCATCTGCGTATTCATATCCATAACCATATCCATACCCCATGACCATTTTTGCATCATTCAACACGATCATAGGGTTATTAAGCTTCTTTTTCCTTCCTATATCATCAATAAAGTCAATTTGATCTTTGGTTGTATAATTGTAACGTACCACGTACAAGGTCTGGTCGATAAAGGGTGCTAAGGCAAAGGCATCAGCAACCTGCCCTACTGGCGCTGAATCGATCAATATTACGTCAAATCTGCTTTTCAGCTCATCGATCAAGTCATTCATTCTTCTGCTTAACATCAGCTCAGCAGGGTTAGGGGGGATGTCGCCACATCCAATCAAGGTGATGCCCGGAGCAAGTGGGGTTGTTCTCAGCAGATCATCTACTGAATATTTATCCGAACTCAGATAGTCTGACAGACCGATGTCATTTTTCATTTTCAGTTTTTTGAGTAGCGCCGGCTTCCTTAAGTCAAATTCCAAAATAACCACCTTTTTGTCGGTCATGCTAAGGCTGACGCCCAGGTTCAGACTAAAAAACGTTTTCCCCTCCCCGCTTCTGCTCGATGTGACCAGGATAACCTTATTCGGCTGGTTTACCGAAGCAAACTGAAGGTTGGTCCGTAACAGCCGGAATTGTTCAGCGACAGGAGTCTTTACTTTTTCTGAGATGGCCAGAATATCTTCGTTGTTGTGATGCGAAATTTCTCCTAGGATAGGTACACCTGTGTGTTCTTCTATATCCCGTTTTTCCATCACCTTGGTGTTGAGCATGTCTTTTAGGAAGATAAACCCAAAGGGAATGCCTAAGCCCAACATAAAGGCAAAAGCGTATATCAGTTTTTTATTGGGCTTTACCGGACCGTTACTTGAGGTAGCGGGATCGATAACACGCGCATTGGAGACGGTGGTAGCTGCAAGCGAAAGTGCGGACTCTTCCCTTTTTTTAGTAAGGTAAAGATAATGTTCTTCTTTAATGGCTTGTAGTCTGTTAAGCTCAACCAGCTGTCTTTCAATTTCTGGAACCTTCTGCGCTTTAGAGGAAATATCGGTATTGCTTAATTGGAGATTTCGGTTCGTGATTTCCAATCCGTTCTTTATCTGGCGCAGGTTTTCCAGCAAACTTCTTTTTAGGTCATCCAGTTGTTCGTTAATATTTAACACCAAAGGATTATTTGGCTGTGTAGCCCTCAACATTCTTTCTCGTTCCCTTTGTAGCTCGTTAAACTTGTTTAACAAATTTAGAAACGTCGGATCATCAATGGTCAAGGAACTGGGTACCATCTGGTAGTTATCCTGCTGCTGTACAAGATATTCTTCAATAGACTTTAAAACATCAATTTTAATGGTGTTTGAAGAGATCTGTGATTGGTAACTGCTGGTATTGTTCAGGTAACTGTTGGTCGCGGCACTGACATTGGTGATCTGGTTGGCCTGCTTGTAGTTCTCCGCCCTGGCTTCAATTTCATAAAGCTCGGCCGTTATGATTTCAAGTTGTTCATCAATAAATTTTATCGTGTTTTCAGCTATCTGATTTTTGACAAAAACAGCCTCCTTACTATAGACTTCAATTAATTTATTGATGATGTCCTGCCCTTTCTGCGGTACAGGGTCCAGCAGGCTAATCTTTAAGACAGAAGCCATTTTATTAGCTACCTCCACTTCAATTGCTCCGCTGTAGGCGCCAGCAAGTGCATCCAGATGATTGAAGGCCACGAATATAGTCTTTGGCGTATCCTCTGTGAAAGGATGATTTTTCTCTATGGAAAATTCACCGAAGAAGTTTCTTATCTTTTGCCCATACTTGTAATAAATCTTCTTTTCGTTGGCATCCTCTATCTCGAATCCTTCTTCGTCAATAAGATTGACTTTAATGGTGTTCTCTTTGGAATAGCCTGTTGAATCATACTCGTGGATCACTACGTCGATAGGCACTTCTCGACCGTAAATCTCCCTTTTCCGAGAAAAACCCTCTTCTATAAAGTAAGCGTTGTACAGATCCAACTCTGCCAGAACCCGGCGCATAATGCTGGCGGATTGAAGAATTTCAATCTCGTTTTCAACTACGCTAGTAGTCTGGTAATTTTCCAGATCGGCGTAGACCGCATTTTGGGTGAAGTCGGACCCTTTGTCATCGGCCCTTATCAGTAAAGTGCTGCTGATATAATACTGAGGTGTGGCATAATACATTTTGTAAATGGCCACACCCAAGCAAAGCGCCACCCCGATTACAAAAAGATACCAGTATCTCAGGTATTTGAGAATCATCAGCTTTATGTTCAGGGGTTTGGATTTTTCCTCCTGAAATCCGTCCAACATGATGTTCGATAATTTCATAGTTAATCAAATAGAAATCTTGAATTAATGATTAAGGCGACTAAGACGGACGAGGCAATGGTAATAAATTGTGTACGGTTGGGATTGACGTTGGTCTGGATCGCCTTCATTTTATCGGGTTCCACATAAACCACGTCATTTTGTGTCAGATAATAGTACGGAGAATTCAGAATGGACTTGTCATTTAAATTCAAACGATTGGCACTCCTTACGCCGTCCTTGTCTCGTATTACCAGGACATTCTCTCTCTTCCCATAGGCCGTCATGTCCCCTGCAAGCCCCAGTGCTTCCAGAATGGTGATTTTTTCAGTAGCAACGGTAAAAGTGGAGGGCCTATTGACCTCCCCGATTACAGTCACCTTGAAGTTCATAAATCGGATATTAACAATCGGATCTTTAACGTACTCTCTTAAGCGGAACGACACTTCTTCTATTGCCTCATCTTTGGTAAGTCCGCCGATCTTGATTTTCCCCAAAACCGGAAAATTTATTTCCCCCTCCTTGTCTACCAAGTAGCCGTCGTTCAGTGGGCTTGTTGAAATGGCGTTGTTGCCGGTAGTAGTAAGAATGCCCGCATTGAACAGCATATTGGACTCCTGGCTAAGGCTGCTCACGGTAATTTTCAACAAATCGTCAGGCTGGATTTCAGGGTCAACCGACGATTCTATCTTTACGTTATAGTTGGACTGACTGTCAATGTCGCTGAAATACACCAAGTTTCTTTTAGCACAACTTGAGAACAACAATAATAAAACCAAGTAAAATAATCTGAAATTCATAAGATTCAATATAGGTACAGGTTGACCGCCAAATTTTGTTGAGGTTCCTCTCGTTTAATTAGTTTCTTCCACTCTAAAGAAGTCCGCTAGAACCTCCTCCGATTTTTTGACTTCAGTAAAGCCGTTATATTCCCAACTAAAAATACATGGACACATGAGTTGACTTACAAAGATAAATTAATTTTCACAAGTAAGTACAAAGCTTTTAATTATTTACAATTCTGGAGCTTATGCCATGATACAGCTCCGCCACCTCGGTCACAACCAAGTTCTAGATATCCTTCCCAAGAGGAAAGCCCGTTTTCCAAGTTGATATGTAGACTCGGATGTCATTTTGGCAAAGTCAATAGAAATCGTTGAAAGGTTATTGGGTTTGTTGTTGCCGATAGCTGTTAATAAGCCCGGTCATTTCGGAACCAAAGACTGTAGATGGTTTCCAAGATAATCTTGGAATCAAAGTAGATGCACCAGTTCCTTACATAAAACATGTCCAGCTTGTACCGCGAGTGGATGTCATAGAAATCCTTGGTCTCTCCCCGGTATCCTTTAGCCTGAGCTAATCCGGTAATTCCCGGTTTAACCGCATGCCGAAACATGAAGTTGTCAATCTCTTGGGCGAAAACCTCGTTCATGGGAAGCGTATGCGGTCTGGGGCCTACAATGGACATTTCGCCTTTCAGCACATTGATGATCTGAGGAAGTTCATCCAAACTTGTTCGACGGAGAAATCTGCCTACGGCCGTCACTCGTTTGTCGTCCTTGCTCGCTTGAAGAAAATCAGCCTCCTTGTTATCGATCATAGTCCGAAACTTTAGGCAGTAAAACGGTACATTGTCTTTGCCATGACGGAGCTGCCGGAAAAGGACCGGTCCCTTCGAGGTTAGCTTGATGGCTAACCCAATTAAAGGAAATAGCCATGAACACACCAACACCAACGTCAGCAGAGACAAGGTCACATCAAAAACTCTTTTCATAATGATCTTTGACGAGTCATTAAACAAAGGAGCATTAGCGGCAGTAAGCGTTTCAATCTTTGTAAAAGTTCTGTCCATACGTTGACTGTTTATTATCTTCCCGCAAAGATAGTTATAAAAACATGTAAAGCAATTTTTTGTATATTAAAAACATTTTTATCTCTGTGTAAAATCTAAAGTCGCGATACCCTCAACTGTTGGAGTTGGTGGCCCTTTCCAAAGAATGGTGCCAGCTGTCCCAGGTGAAATCACCGTCTATCTGTCACTCTCACCCTTTAGCAATGACTTTGCCAAAAATAGTTGAACTGCTTTTTTTTATATGTATAACAAAAAAAAGGAAGTGTTTACTTCCTTTATGCTTGAGAGATGATGGTGTGGTAGTCGATGCCCATGTGGCTCGCGTGATAGGTTGCTTCACCATTTTTTATGATTAAAACCTGTGGTGATTCGTGCTCCACGGCAAATCTTTCGGCAATTTCGTTGGACAGTTCCCGGTATCTGATAAGATCAAGGTAATAGGGGCTGAGTTTTTCACTGTCTTCCGCTTTCCAGTTCCTCTTTAGTCTGTCCCAAGCCATTGCGCTGATGGAACATCGGGTAGAGTGCTTGAAGATCAGGATGCTGCGGTTCTGGCTTTCTTTTTTAATTTCTTCGATCTGGCTGGGATCTTTGATAGTTTTCCAACTGTTGTCCATTTCGCTTTGTTTTGTGTCTATTCTAACAACGTGAGGCCGTTGTTAAAGTTCTTATCCGATCGGGCATCGCCGACAGAAAAATGTCCGCCTTACAAGTTTCGGTATCCCTGAATTTCCCGTGCGCTTCGAGTAACATCAACTTCTATTGCCTGTTTTTGCTCATACTGGCCACCCTACAAGTTACCTTGCGCTTTCCGCCGCTTGGGGTTCCTACTTTACGGTAGATTTACTACCTTCGTCTTTGGAATTTAATTTTAATAGTAGAGCAATATATGGAAATCAGCGGCAAAATAGTGCAGGTGTTGAATGAGCAAAGCGGGAACGGGAGGAATGGAGTATGGAGAAAACGGGATTATGTCTTGGAAACCACCGGGCAGTATCCCAAAAAGGTATGTCTGACTGTCTGGGGCGACAAGATCGATCAATTTGGAATGCAGATGGGGGATGAGGTTACTGCAGGGATTGAAATCGAGAGCAGGGAATATAATGGCCGATGGTACACTGACGTGAAGGCCTGGAAAGTGGATAAACAAGGTAAGGGAAATGCTTACGGAAATACTCCGGCTTCTAATGCGCCCGACGTGACTTCCTTCAGTGAAGATAATGATGATGTTCTTCCGTTTTAAATA
>Ga0079224_100017439_pt1 | contig 10120 bp, 8 predicted proteins | sample Stecom2015_FD_80414 | JGI IMG/M metagenome (GOLD analysis project Ga0079224, IMG submission 80414) | Agricultural soil microbial communities from Utah to study Nitrogen management - Steer compost 2015 | ecosystem: Environmental > Terrestrial > Soil > Agricultural land | place: USA: Utah... | reverse complement strand
GCTGCTTGGGACTGTTTCTGCGTCCCTGGATGACCGACGTGGCGGCCTGGGGTTTTGGCGTGCCTGTCGTGTTTGTGATCGGCTATTTGCTGATCGACTGGCGCCGGCAGGCAGACGTCGCGCGCGGCGGCGACGCCGAAGCGCTAGCGACGAAATACGATTGGACGGCGCGGCTCTTTTCGTTCGCTTGTGCGCTGGCCGGAGGCGCCGCGTTCGTGCTCGCGTTCACATCCGAACCGCCGCCGCCGCAGATTGAGGAGTGGACGCCGCCAGAAAGCGCCGTCTCAGTCGACATCTTGCCTTGATCGCGGCGACAAATGTTTGCTTGCGCGTCATGTTGAGCCGGTGCGCAGGGAGGGAATACCGTGGCGACCAACCCAATCGCAGGCCTGATCCCGCGCGGATCGTTGGGCCTGAAGCTTTTGCTTGTCTGTTTGCTGGTGCTGGTGATGGGCGTTCCGCTGCTCGTCGTCGGCGGGCTGGTCGCCGGTCGCGAAGGGCGGGCGCGGGAAGTGACTGCGGAGATCGGCAGAGCCGCGGGCGGTTCGCAGGTGCTCGGTGGTCCAATGCTGCTGGTGCCATACACGCGCACCGTTGAAGTCATCGACGATCAGGGGCGCACCCAGCGCCGGCTTGATCGCGGAACCTACGTCGTCTTCGCCGAAACCGGCTCGGCGGACGCAAATCTCACAGTTGAGAACCGCCGCCGCGGCATTTATCGCGCTGCAATCTACTCCTCGAACACGGATTTTCAGGCGACTTTCACGCCAAGTGAAGCGCTCAACGATGTCGATCAATCCTATCGCTTCGATTGGAGTCAGTCGCGGATCGTTATGTTCGTGAGCGATAGCCGCGCCATTCAGAGCTCGCCACAGCTGCGCTTCGCCGATGGTTCGACCGCGACGATGGAGCCGATCTCCGATCTGAGTTTGGTCCCGGCCGGCGCCGAGACCTATTCACGGCCTGGCATCTTCTCGGCGCCAACGGCGCCGTTGCCCACATCTCTGCAGGCCTTCGCCGCGCGCGCGCCGCTGACTGACGCACCGCGTGGTTTCACGGTTGAGACCCGTCTGCAGCTCACCGGCGCGCAGCGCTTCTCAGTCGCCGCTTTTGCGCAGGACACCACCGTCTCGATCCGTGGCGATCGCCGGGATGTTAGCGCGGAAGGCTATTTCCAGGCGCCGCGGGCGCCGGAAGTGACGGATGAAGGCTTTGAGGTTTCGTGGAGCGTGCCGCTGGTCGCGCGCGGCGCTGAAGAGGCGGCGGACCTTTCGTCCTTCAATCTCGGCCTCATCACTGGCCGCGACATGGCGGTGAGCTTCGTCTCGTCCGATGACGTCTATCGCGGCGTCGCCCGCGCGGTGGCCTACGGCATCATGTTCATCGGCATCGTCTTCCTAGCGGCGCTGATCTTCGAGGCGGTCAGCGGGCGTAAGGCGCACCCCGCGCAATACATCCTCGTCGGCCTCGCCCAGTGCGTGTTCTATCTGCTGCTCCTGGCGCTCACTGAAATCCTCGGCTTCACCACGGCGTTTGTGATCGCCGCCGCCGCCACCGTGGCGCTGCTGGCCTATTATGCCGGCGCCTCCTTCCAGTCGGGGGCGGTGGGCGCGCGGGCGCTGGTCGGCCTCGCGGTGCTCTACGGCGCCATGTACGTGCTGATGACGCTGGAGGACTTCGCGCTTCTGGCCGGCTCGGTAGTCGCCTTTGTGGTCATCGCCGCCACCATGATCGCTACCCGGCGGATCGATTGGTACGGCCGGGGCGTTTCCGTAACCACCGGACAAACCTAGGACAATTCGCATGCTTGACGCGCGCGTCGGCGCTCGTCAGGTATGCGGAACCATGGTCGAACTCACGCTGCCGAAGAACTCCAAGGTCAAATCGGGCAAGCGCCACAAGGCGCCGGCCGGGGCCAAGAAAGTCCGCGAGTTCAAGATTTACCGGTACGATCCGGAGACCGGCGAAAACCCGGCGTGGGATACTTACGAACTCGATCTCTCCACCTGTGGCCCGATGGTTCTCGATGCGCTGATCGCCATCAAGAACAATATGGATTCGACGCTGACGTTTCGCCGCTCGTGCCGGGAAGGCGTGTGCGGGTCGTGTGCGATGAACATTGGTGGTCGCAACACGCTCGCTTGCACCAAAGGCATCGACGAATTGCCAGCGGGCGCGATCACGATTTCGCCGCTGCCGCATCAGCCGGTGCTGAAGGACTTAGTGCCGGATCTCACCAACTTCGTAGCGCAGTACGCAGCGATTCAGCCGTACCTGCAAACCGTCACGCCCGAGCCCGATGGCGAATGGCGTCAAAGCCCCGAAGAGCGCGCAAAGCTCGATGGCCTCTATGAGTGCATCCTGTGTGCGTGCTGCTCGACGTCTTGTCCGTCCTATTGGTGGAACGGCGATCGCTTTATGGGGCCGGCGGCGTTGCTGCAGGCTTATCGCTGGATCAATGACAGCCGTGACGAGATGCAGGGCGAGCGCCTCAACGCGCTGGAAGACCCGTTCAAGCTTTATCGCTGCCACACCATCATGAATTGCGCGCAGGTGTGCCCGAAGGGCCTGAACCCCGCCAAGGCCATCGCCGAGATCAAGAAGGCGATGGTTGAGCGCAAGCTGTGACGTTCCCAGCCGATTTCGTTTGGGGCGCGGCGACGGCGGCGCATCAAGTCGAAGGCGGCAACTGGAATAGCGATTGCTGGGCGCTCGAAAACGCCAAGCCCTCATTCTTCGTCGAGCCGTCCGGCGTCGCCTGCGATCAGTTCGCGCGTTACAACGATGATCTCGCCATTCTCGCGGGGCTCGGCCTCAACACCTATCGCTTTTCGATCGAATGGGCGCGCGTTGAACCGGAAGAGGGCGCGTTCTCGCGACAGATTCTCGATCACTACAAGCGCGTGATCGACGCCTGCTGGACACGCAACATCCAGCCGATGGCGACCTTCCATCACTTCACCAATCCACGCTGGGTCGCGCGCGATGGCGGCTGGCAGGAGGATCGCTTCCCAGAACGCTTCGCGCGCTATTGCGAAACCGTGGCGAATGCGTTCGGCGAGCAGCTCGCTTATGCCTGTACGATCAACGAGATCAATCTGCCGGATTCGCTCGAAGAGCTGATGTCGCGAGTGAAGGCGAAGCATCCCGAGCGCATCGCCGCCGGCGAAGCCGCGATGGGCGCGCCGATCGAAGCCTTCTTCTTGTTTGCTGGGCTAGAAGGCTACTCCGCCCGCGCCATCCGCGCGCACGAGCTGGCGCGCGATGCCATCAAGGCCGCGGCGCCGCATGTGCCTGTCGGCATGACCATGTCGATCCAGGAGTGTGAGGCCGACGACACCGATACGGCGCGCGCCGCTCTCGCCGCATACAAGCAGCGCGTCTATGCACCGTATTACGAAGCGGCGAAGCGTGACGACTTTCTCGGCGTTCAAACGTATTCGCGCATGCGCTTCGGCCCGGACGGCAAGTACACACGCCGGCCGCCGCCCGGTGTCGAACTCACACAAATGGGCTACGAGTATCGGCCCGAAGCGCTTGGCGTTGCCTGCCGCGACGCGTGGGCGGCGACAGGGATACCGCTCATCGTCACCGAGTCCGGCATCGCCACGCAGGACGATAGCCGGCGCCGCGTCTTTATTCGCAGCGCGCTAGAGAGCGTCAGCGCGGCGCTGGCCGACGGCGTCGATATTCGCGGCTATGTCTATTGGACGCTGCTCGACAATTTCGAATGGATGAGCGGCTATGCGCCCACGTTCGGCCTCGTCGGCGTCGATCGCCGCAGCATGGCGCGATCGATCAAGCCGTCAGCCGTGATGATCGGCGAAATCGCGCGCGCCAACAGTCTGGCACTCGCCGCCACCGGCGCAGACGAAGTGCATTCCAGCGGCGCCGCGGTGGGCGTCGGCAAGGACTAGCTCACCGGCGCGCGGCCAAGACCCGGAGTCCAATCGTAGAGCGGACGCCTGCTGCCATCATCGAAGCGGACGCCGTTCGGCGCCGTGATCAGCCCAGGCCGTGTAGGATCGCCGCGCACCGCGAGCCCCGCAATCCCGTGCACGTTCGCCGGGATCACTTCTCCCGGATCGCTGACGCCGTTGCGGTTCTCATCGCGCCACAGCGCCAAGCCGCCCAGTTCGCCGCCGGTGAGTTCGCCGTCGCGATTGTCGTCGAGCGCGCGTAGCGCCTCGAAGCCATCGCTCCAGAACACGCTCCAGGTGCGCTGGCCGATCATATCGAAGCCTGAATTGATCTGGCCGCGCCATTCAGGGTCCCACACCAGCCACGCGGCGTCCGGCGTCAGCCAGCCTTGCGCGCGGCGATCGCCGGTGCCGGCGAAGTCGAAAGCGACAGGGGAGCTCTCGTCGATCAGCCGTGAAAACGAGACATCGCGCATCGGCACCACGATTGGCGTCACATAAACAATCGGCCGGCTCGCCTCAAGCCGCGTGCGCAAGCGCTGCACCCGTGCCCGATCGCTCCGCGACGTCGCCAGATGGCTCAAATGCTCCGCCGTCTCGGTGAGCACGACGTGATCTTCCCACTCCGATTGCTCGCCAGATAGGCGCGGCAGGCCCTTCTTGATGATCGTCCGCAGCTCGCGGCGCGCATCGCCCGTGCGGCCAAGCCGATCGAGCACATAAGCGTAGCCTAAACGCGCGCGCAGATTGTTCGGTTCGGTCCGTAAGGCACGCGCATAGTGCTCGCGTGCCGCGCTCAAACGCGCGAGCGCGCCAGCGCTGGGCGTGGCCGGCGCAGTGTCGGGTGTTTCTTGTTGAGGTCCGAGAGCAAAGTGAAACGCCGCGCAGCGATCGTTCGGGCCGAAGGTCTGTGCTTCTTCCGGCGACGGCGGGTGGCGCATGTTAGCCACCTCAGTGCAGGCAACGCTGCCGGCTGGGCTCAACTGATTGTTCTCGGTCACATAAGTGAAGGCCGCGTCGTCGCGCGCGTAGGCCAGCAAGTTCAAACGCCCGAGCAGGAGTTCCCGCTGAACCGGCTCGAGCCCCTCCATCGCTTGCACGTTGGCGAGCGCGCGATCGATCGGCGCCTCGTACACGGGTTGTGGCGGTGGAATGTAGGGAATCGCGAACGCGCCGACGGCTGTCGCCGTCCAAACCGCAATCGCCAGCACTCGGGCGCGCATGGAAGTCCTCTTCTCCCAAACCCGCCCCTCGCACCAAGCATCCTGCGCCGCGTCGCGGGCGGCGTCTATGGCCAATTTTTCACAATCAGGAGATTTAAGGTCCGGACTTGGGCGGATCGCGCCAATCGCACTCAGGTCCGCTTGGATCGAATGCTGCGTCGGGCGCATGCGGCAGCACGCGCTCGATGTAGTATTTCAGCTTGCGAATGACGTTGGCCGCGTCCCCCGACGCGTGTTCATGCGGAATGAGCGGGCCGAACGTTAGCTTGTAGGTCTTGCCCTGCTTGTTGAGCAGCTCGTGGAACAGGGTGATGTCGCGCAGTTCAGCCGAGAATTGCGCGAAGGTGTGAAACCAGAACGAGAAGGGGCCGGACATGTGCACCGGCAGGATCGGCAGCTCGTACTTGCGCGCGAGCGAAGCGGCTGTCGGCATCCATTCCGGATCGCGCAAGGTCCCATCGCGCATTCGTGCCAGGCGTCCGGCCGGGAAAATCGCGAGCGGGCGGTTTGCTTCGAAGGCTTCGTCCGTCATCTTCAGCGTAAGGCGCGTGCGTTCGCGTGTGCGCTTCGCCTGCACCCACTCGACCGGAATCAGCGTTTCATTGAAGCGCGGGCATACGCGCTCGGCGTCCGAGTTTGCGTAGAACAACACGTCCGGCCGTTCAGGCTTCACGGCGTCGTAAAGTGCAATTCCGTCGGTGATGCCTGTGGGGTGGTTTGCGAGGATGATGAACGCGCCGTCCTTCGGCATACGCTCAAGTCCGGTGGCGACCGGCTTTACCGACAGCAGATCGGAAATCGACTCCAGCGCCTCGCGCCCGCTCATCGGCGCGATCATGTCGGCCATGCGCACGGCCTTGTTGTAGTTCAGCACCGTGTAGAGCACCGGCCGGAGCACGGGCCATGCCGTGCTGGCGGAGAGCTTCGGCGCGCGCTCTTCGATCAGCACATCGACGATGTGCTTTGGCCGAGCGAGTGGGTGGCTCTGGGTGTGCGTAGCGGTGATGTCCGTCATGGGACTGTTTTTCTCGCGACTCGAAAGCCGGACGTCAGGGAAGCACGGCGCGAAACCCGCGCAAAGGGGGTTCGGGGCTTGCCTTCACCCGGTCGAGCAGGCTTTTTTGCGGCGCAGATCACCCTGGGGATGCAATGACTTCGCTTCTGGCCGCGTACCGCCAGCGCCTGGCCAATGGCGAACTCGCGCCTGACGCGGACCAGGCGGCGGCGGCCGAACGCCTGGACGTGCTGGCCGAGGCGCTGGAGCGCTGGAAGCCGGGCGGCTGGCCGTTCAAGGCCAAGCCGCCGCGCGGGCTTTATTTTTGGGGGCCGGTCGGGCGCGGCAAGTCGATGCTGCTCGACCTGTTCTTCGAAGCGGCGCCGGTCAAAAAGAAGCGCCGCGTCCACTTCCACGAGTTCATGCTCGAACAGCACGCGTTCCTGCGCAAAGCGCGCGAGCGCGGCGGCGCGCAAGATCACCTGATCGCTGAGGCCGCGAAAGCGATCGCGGGCGAGGCGCACCTGCTTTGCTTCGACGAAATTCAAGTCACCGACATTGCCGACGCGATGATCCTCGGCCGCTTGTTCGAGCGGCTGTTCGCCGAAGATGTGGTGATCGTGGCGACCTCGAACCGCCTGCCGGACGATCTCTACAAGAACGGCATCAACCGCCAACTCTTCTTGCCCTTTATCGATCTGCTGAAACGTGAGCTTGATGTCGTCGAGATCGCGGGACCGCAGGATTTTCGTTTGCGCCAGCTGATGGCGGCGCCGGTCTATTACGCGCCGCTCGGGCCAGCCGCCGACGAGTCAATGGAGCGCGCCTGGAAGCGGCTCACCGCCGGCGCCGTTCCGCATCTTGTTTCGCTGGATGTGAGCGGGCGCATGTTGCGGGTGGAGCGCCAAGCCGCCGGGGTCGCGCGTTTCAGCTTCGAAGAGCTTTGCGCCCGCGCACTTGGCGCGGCGGACTATCTTGAGATCGCCGAGCGCTTTCATACCGTGCTGCTGGAAAATATTCCGCGCCTCACGCCGGCGATGCGAGAGGCGGCGGCGCGGTTTCGCACGCTGATCGACGCGCTCTACGAAGGCAAAGTGAAGCTGGTGGCGTCCGCCGAGGCCCAGCCGCAGGACCTTTATCCCGCCGGCGATCAGAGCTTCGAGTTCGAACGCACGGCCTCGCGCCTGATGGAAATGCGCAGCGAAGCTTATCTCGCGCTGCCGCGCCGCGACGCGGAATGGAAAAGCGGGATTGTGGACTAGAGCGCGTTGAGTGCGGCGATGAGCGCCCAGCCGGTCATGAAAATCAGAATGAGCGAGCCGATCGTCCAAAGCGTCGCCCGGGCGTCATGGGTCTGCGCGGTCAGATAAGCCAGGAAGTGCAGGAAGCGGGAAACGACGTAGCCATAGAGCAGCCACTGCGCCAGCACGAGCGATGGTGAGGTCGCGATGAAGAGAAGCCCTGCGACCAGGAAGAACGGCAGGTTTTCAAGATCGTTCTGCTGGATGCGGCGAATACGCTCGACGCTTTCGTTCGGTGCGAGCTGCGATGGGTCCGGGTTGGGATTGAGTGGTGTCTTACGCAAATCTTCCGGCGCCCTGAAGCCGCCGTTGGCGCGCATCATCCGCTGCACCGTCAGCCACGACATGCCGACAGCCTTCAAGATCATCAGCGACGCCGCGACTACATACGTCGCAAACAGCGGGTTGTTCAGGCTTAGCTCCATTGCCGCCTCCAAATGTTATCTGCGTCGGCGCGACGGTGTGCCGAGAATGCCGCGCATGAGTTCGCGCACGATCGTGTTGAACACGCCGCTGGCGACGCGCCCGCCCTGCCGCTCAAGCGGGGTCGTGCGCGAGCTGCTGCGGGAGCGTGAACGCGCCGTCCCGCCGCTCGAGCGCGAGCGGGATGAGCGCGTCGCTTCCTTCTCGCGCGCCTTGCGTTCTTCTTCGCGCTCCTCGGCTTCCGCCAATTGCGCCGCGCGCTTGCCGAGGATTTCGTGGGCGCTGACGCGGTCCACCGCCTTCTCGTAGGCGCGGCCCGTTGTGTTGGCTTTCATCAGCGCCTCGCGCTGCGCCGGAAGAATCGGGCCTACCTGGCTGTTTGGCGGCCGGATCTTGGTGCGCGCCACTGGCGTCGGCGCACCCTTGGCGTCGAGCGTCGAAACCAGCGCTTCACCCACGCCCAGCTCCTGGATCTCCTTCGCGACGTCGACGTTCTCGTTGGCGCGGAAGGATTGCGCCGCAGCGCGGACGGCTTTCTGATCGGTCGGCGTGTAAGCGCGTAGCGCGTGCTGAAAGCGATTGCCGAGCTGCGCCAGCACCGATTCCGGAATGTCCGTCGGCGATTGCGTGACGAAATAGATGCCGACGCCCTTGGAGCGGATCAGCCGCACCACTTGCTCAACCTTATTGATCAGCTCTTTCGGCGCGTCCCGGAAGAGCAGGTGCGCTTCGTCGAAGAAGAACACGAGTTTGGGTTTTGGCTGATCGCCGACTTCCGGCAGCTCTTCCCAGAGTTCGCTCATCAGCCAAAGCAGAAACGCCGAGTAGAGGCGAGGGCTTTGCACAAGGCGCTCTGAGGCGAGCACGTTGATCGTGCCTTTTCCGTCAGGGCGCGTGCGTAAGAGTTCTTCCAGCTTGAACGCCGGCTCGCCGAAGAAGCGGTCAGCGCCGTCCATCTCCAGCTGCAGCACCTTGCGCTGCAGCGCCGCGATCGATTGCGGCGTGACGAGTCCGTACTTCTTGCCGACGTCCTCCGCATTGTCGGAGAGGTAGGTCAGCAGCGCCCGCAGATCGTTGAGATCGAGCAGCAGGCCTTCGTTCTTGCCTTCGTTCAGCCAGTCGTCGGCGATGCGGAATGCGATGGTCAGCGCGCCTTCTTGCGCGTCGGTGGCTTCGAGCACCCGGCCCATCAGCACCGGGCCCATCTCGGTCACCGTCGTACGCACCGGATGCCCGAGCTCGCCATAGACGTCCCAGAACACGGCCGGCGCCGCTTCTGGCGTCAGCGGCATGTTGATTTCCGTCGCGCGTGCGGTGGCCCAGCCGGGCGGAGGATCGCTGACGGCGGCACAGCCGGAGAGGTCGCCCTTAATGTCGGCGGCGAAGACGTTGACGCCTTCGCGCGCGAAGGCTTCGGCCAAGACCTGCAGCGTTACGGTTTTGCCGGTTCCCGTCGCGCCGGCGATCAGCCCGTGGCGGTTGGCGCGCTTCAGCGCCAAGCCCTGCACGCCTTCTGGCGCCAGGCCAATCTCGATCGTTTCCGCCATTCTTGCGACTCCTGCTTCGCCAACAGATTGGCGCAACGGGCCTTTCCGGCCAACCCGGGCCTTGCGCCGCAGCGGCGCGCAAAGCAAGAGGGCGCATGGCAAGTCTGGATATTTCGCAGCGTGGGGCGCTCTGGATCGTCGCCACCGGCGTTATCGCGGTAGGGCTCTATTTCTTCCGCGAGCCACTTACTCAGTTCGCTATGGCGATGATCCTTTGGCTCGCCATCGATGGTCTCTCCGAGACGCTCGACAAGCGCATCCCATTCACCCCGCGCTGGCTGGCGCTGCCGATCGCCTTGGTGCTGGTGCTGAGCCTCGTGGCGCTGATCAGTTTCGTCGTCATCGACAATTTGGCTCACATTTTGAGTGACGCCGCCCGCTACGAATTTCGGCTGAATCAGGTGATCAGCCAGGCGCACCAAGCCATCGGGGCGCCGGGCATGGCGCCGACGGTCCGCGATCTGGTGGCGCAAGCAAATCCGGATAACCGGCTCACGGCCGAAATCGGCGGCAGCCTTCAGAATTTCGCCTCCGCCGCCACGTTCACACTGATCTATTTGGCGTTCCTGTTCCCGGCGTCAGCCGTGATGAAGGACAAGCTCGACTTCATCTTCCGTGGCAAAGGCCAGCGGGAGGCGGCGCGCGACGTGCTGGCGCGCATTCGGGAGTCGATGGAGCGCTATTTGTGGGTGCAGACGGTGATGAGCCTCGT
>Ga0079224_100017438_pt1 | contig 10120 bp, 7 predicted proteins | sample Stecom2015_FD_80414 | JGI IMG/M metagenome (GOLD analysis project Ga0079224, IMG submission 80414) | Agricultural soil microbial communities from Utah to study Nitrogen management - Steer compost 2015 | ecosystem: Environmental > Terrestrial > Soil > Agricultural land | place: USA: Utah... | reverse complement strand
TGGGTCGGGGGCGTGAGGGGTGGCCCCGTACGTGGGATGGCCGTGCGCCACGGGTGGAGGCGGAAGGCCGCGAGGGCCGCGCGCGTCCAGGCCGCGAGTCCAGTGCGCCAGTCCACGCCCTGCACGCGGTCCGCGGGCAGCGGCCCCAGAGCGGCGTCCCCCATGTGGGTGAGGAGGTCCGCCTTCGACGGCACGTAGCGGTAGAGCGACATCGTCGTGAAGCCCAGGCCCTTCGCGACCCGGGCCATCGAGACGGCCTCGAGCCCCTCCTCGTCCGCGATCCGCATGGCGGTCGCGACGATCTCCTCGAGGCTGAGCGAGGGCTTGGGGCCCCTGCGCGCGCTGTCGGTCCGGCCCCACGCCAGGGCGACGGTCGGATCGATCGGGGGAGGAACGGTCATGGGCTCAGCATACGCAGATGGGACGCGCGCGGACGCGTGCCTGGCCCAGTATTGCGTATGGCGTAACCCGTGTCTACCATAAACGGTATGCGAGATACACAATTAACCGTCCCGCCCACAGAGGCCCAGCCCACAGGTGCGCCTCCCGCCGTCGTCGTCTCCGGCCTGCGGAAGTCCTACGGCGACCGCGCCGTCCTCGCCGGGATCGACCTCACCATCGACGAGGGAGAGATCTTCGCCCTCATCGGACCCAACGGCGCGGGCAAGTCCACGCTGGTGCACATCCTCTCGACCCTCATCCGCCCGGATGCGGGGACCATGCGCATCGCCGGCTTCGACCTGGTGCGCGAGGCGGACGGGGTGCGCGGCGCCATCAGCCTGACGGGGCAGTCCACGGCCGTCGACGGTGTGCTGACGGGACGGGAGAACCTCCGGATGATGAGTCGCCTGGGTGGGCTGGGCCGCGCCGCGGCGACCCGGCGAACGGAGGAGCTCCTCGAGCACTTCGACCTCACGGGTGCGGCGGACCGTCGCGTGCACACGTACTCCGGCGGCATGCGCAGGCGCCTCGACATCGCGATCTCTCTCGTCACGCGTCCGCGAGTCCTCTTCCTCGACGAGCCGACGACCGGACTGGACCCCCGCAGCCGCGCCGCTGTCTGGGAAGTCGTCCGCGATCTGGCAGCAGGCGGGGTGACGATCCTCCTCACCACCCAGTACCTCGAGGAGGCTGATCGACTCGCGGACCGGATCGCGGTCCTGGACGGCGGGACGACCGCGGCCCGGGGAACCGCCCAGGAGCTGAAGTCCCGCGTCGGATCGGCGCGTCTCGACGTGGACTTCCGCGACGGCGCAGGGGAGTCCTACCCGACGGACGGCAGCCCGATGGATCTGCACGCCGCGCTCGCACGCGCACTGTCGGATCCGCGGGAGGCGGTCACCGCGCACGTGCGCGCGCCCACGCTCGACGATGTCTTCCTCACCCTCACGGACCGTTCGACCGCCCCGCGGGGCGCCACTGCGAAGGAGCAGTCCTCATGACCCACCCGGCCCCGACCGCCGCTGACACAACTGCCGCATCCGCCGCTGCACCCGCACCCGCTGCCTCTTCCGCTGCGCCCACGCCGCGCATTTGGCGCGATGCGCTCGTCATGAGCCATCGCAGCATCCTTCATTCCGTCCGCCACATCGACGCGCTGCTCATCGGGATCATCCTGCCCGTCGCGCTCATGCTCCTCTTCACGCACGTGTTCGGCGGCGCGATCGCGCCCGACGGCGGCTACCTCGACTTCGTGGTGCCCAGCATCATCCTGCTGTGCGCCGGATACGGCGCGGGCACCACGGCGATCTCCGTGACGACCGACATGACGGAGGGGATCGTCGACCGCTTCCGCACCATGAGGGTCGTGAGCTGGGCGGTGCTGCTGGGCCACGTCGTCGCGAGCATGGCGCGGAACCTCGTCTCGACGCTCATCGTCCTGCTCACGGCGCTGCTCATGGGGTTCAGCCTCAGCGCGGGAGTGCTCGACTGGGCGGGCGCCCTGGGACTCATCCTGCTGTTCATCGTCGCGCTGTCGTGGATGTCGGCGGCCTGGGGACTCATCGCCCGGTCGGTGGATGCCGCGTCGTCGCTCAGCTTCTTCATCCTCTTCCTGCCGTACGCCTCCAGCGCGTTCGTGCCGCTCGACACCCTGCCCGACTGGCTGCGGGGCTTCGCCCAGCACCAGCCGATGACGCCGATCATCGACACGCTGCGCGCCCTGCTGCTGGGCACAGACGCGGGAGGCGCGGGCTGGGTCGCTGCTGCGTGGCTGCTGGGGATCCTGGCCGCCTCCGTCCTCGCCGCCGCACTGCTGTGGCGCCGGACCGGACGCTGACGGTTCTGTGTGCCGACGGTTCCGTGTCCGGACCGACTGGTATTTTCACGGATGGAGGCGTCCGCGTCCTGGTGGTCGCCCCGGTCTTCAAAACCGGTGAAGCCCAGCATCTGGGCTTGGCGGGTTCGATTCCCGTCCGCCTCCGCCAATCGTGCCGATGGAGGAGCGCCCCGTGGACAACCGCAGCGACGACAGCACCGCCGGATCATCCGATCCGCGCCGGCGGATCCCCCGCACGGACGCGCTGCTGGAGCACCCGCGGGTCGCCGCGGCGGTCGCGTCACTGGGTCGGTCCGTCGTGGTGGGACTCATCCGGGCCGCACAGGACCGTGCCCGGTCCGGTGACATCGCGCCCGAGGCCGTGGAGACGGAGCTGCTGGACTCCCTCGAATCGTCGCGGGCCTCGTCGCTCACCCCGGTGCTCAACGCGACCGGCGTCCTCGTCCACACGAACCTGGGCCGGGCGCCTCTGTCCCAGGCCGCGCAGCGTGCGCTTGAGGAGGCGTCCGGGTACACGGACCTCGAGTTCGACCTGGTCTCCGGCGCGCGCTCCCGCCGGGGAGCGGCGGCCCGTGCCGCCCTGCTGGCCGCCTGCCCGGCCGCGGAGGACGCACTGGTCGTCAACGATGGTGCGGCAGCCCTGGTGCTGGCGACGACCGCGCTCGCCCGGGACGCGGGGGTCGCGATCAGTCGGGGTGAGTTCGTGGAGATCGGCGCGGGCTTCCGCCTGTCCGACCTCATCGAGTCAACGGGCACGCGACTGGTCGAGGTGGGGACGACGAACCGCACGCATCTCGAGGACTACGAGCGGGTGCTGGGCGACGTCGCGGCGGTCCTGTCCGTCCACCGCTCGAACTTCCGGATCGAGGGCTTCACCGCGGACGCGGACCTGCGCGCGCTCGCGACCCTGTGCCACGACCGGGGTGTGCCCCTCATCGTCGACCTGGGCAGCGGACTCCTGGCGCCGGAACCGGCACTGCCGGATGAGCCGGATGCGGCCTCGGTCCTGGAAGCGGGAGCGGACGTCGTCATCGCCTCCGGGGACAAGCTGCTGGGCGGCCCGCAAGCAGGGATCCTGCTGGGCCGAGCCGAGGTCCTCGCGCGGCTGGCCCGTCACCCGCTGGCGCGGGCCGTGCGGGCGGACAAACTGACGCTCGCGGCACTCGAGGCCACCGTGACGGCCGGTGATCCGCCGGTGCGCCAGGCACTGCACGCGGATCCGCAGGAGCTGCGGACCCGCACGGACACGGTCGCGTACGAGGCGCGGGCGGCCGCGATGGACCACGCGGGTCGGACGGCTCCGGTCGCAGCCCTCGTCGTCCCGCACGCGGGGCGCGTGGGCGGAGGCGGCGGCACGGGCGTCGAGCTGCCGGGATGGGCGATCGCGCTGCCAGCAGATGCGGCGGCACCCCTGCGAGCCGGATCACCGGCCGTGGTGACGCGGGTGCACGAGGGACGGTGCCTCGTCGATCTGCGCTGTGTGCCGCAGGATCGGGACGGCGATCTGGCGGACGCGATCGGGCGAGTGCTGGCCGACCTGTCGGCCGGGCGTGCCTGAGCGGAGGGGCCAGTGGGAGCAGTGGGGCCGAGAGCAGCAGTGCCGCAGGAGCCTCGGCCGGGGAGTGTGCCGGGGACGGGGCCGGGGTCGTTCGTCGTCGCGACGGCCGGGCACGTGGATCACGGGAAGTCGACGCTGGTGCGGGCGCTCACGGGGATCGAACCGGATCGCTGGGACGAGGAGCGCCGGCGGGGGCTGACGATCGACCTGGGGTTCGCGTGGACGACGCTGCCCAGCGGACGCACCGTGTCCTTCGTCGATGTGCCGGGGCACGAGCGGTTCCTGGGCAACATGCTGGCCGGCGTGGGACCCGCGCCGATCGTCCTCTTCGTCGTCGCGGCGGACGAGGGGTGGATGCCGCAGTCGGACGATCACCGTGATGCGATCGCCGCGCTGGGGATCGAGCACGGCCTGCTCGTCGTTACGCGCGCCGACCTGGCGCCTGACGCAGTCGACTCCGTCGTCGCGCGAGCCCGGGCGGAGCTGGTGGACACGGGGATCGCCGAGGCACCCGCCGTCGTCGTGTCCGGGGCGACGGGAGAGGGACTCGACGAGCTGCGGGCCCAGCTGGACGCGGTGCTGGCCCAGGCGCCGGTCCCGGATCCGCACGCGCGCATCCGTCTGTGGATCGATCGCGCCTTCACGATCTCCGGTGCGGGCACCGTCGTGACGGGCACGCTGGGTGCCGGGACGCTGCGACCGGACGACGCGCTCGTGCTGCTGAGCGCGGGAGGCGGCGCGGGTGCGCGCAGCGGTGCGGAGGACCTCCGGGACGTGACGGTGCGCGGGCTGCAGAGCCAGGACGCGGCCATCCAGGTTCTGGGGCCGGTGACCCGAGCCGCCGTGAACCTGCGGGGTGTGCCGGCGGATGCGGTGCACCGCGGCGATGTTCTGCTGAGTCCCGGAGCGTGGAGCGTCACGTCCGTCGTCGATGTCCGCGGGCTGACGGGTGCGCCACTGGACGAGGCGCCGCGGGAGCTCACCGCGCACGTGGGCACGGCGGCGGTGCAGGCGACCGTGCGGCCGCTGGGCGACCAGCATGCGCGGCTCACGCTGGCGCGCGGACTGCCGCTCACCCTGGGCGACCGCCTGCTGCTGCGCGCACCCGGGGACCGCGCGGTGTTCGCGGGGGTGCAGGTCCTCGACGTCGACCCGCCGGATCTCACTCGACGCGGGGACGGTCGCCGGAGGGCAGAGGCACTGGCGGGGATGGACCCGCGGGGCGATCTGGCGTCCGAGGTCCAGCGCCGCGGCGCTGTGCCGCTGGGCCTCCTGGAGTCGCTGGGATTCGCGGTGCCGGGAGGGGAGCCCTCAACCAGCGAGGTCGCCGCTGGGGAGTCCACGGCCGGGGATGTGAGGTCCGAGCACCTGCAGTCCGGGCAGCTGCCGTCCGGCGTGCGACGGGTGCGCGATCTGCTGGTTGACGAGGAACGGCTGGCTGCGTGGGCTCGGGTGCTGACGGAGGCCGTTCGGGCGGAGCTGGCGGCAGATCCGCTGTCACCGGGTCTCACCGGCAAGGCGGCCGTCGACCGACTGGGCCTGCCGGATCTGACCGGGATAGCCGGTGCGAGCCGCGAGGCGACGGGACGTGCGGCGCAGGGTGGCGACGCGCAGCAGGCGGCGCGAGCGACCTCGGCGCTGCTGAGCGCGATCGTGCGGGAGGCGGAGCTGACCGTCGAGGCCGGGCGGATCCGCCCGGCCGGAGCCCAGCGGAGCATGGGGGCGGCTGAGCCCGCGATCCGCGCGCTGGAGGACGGGTGGAAGCAGGCCCCGTTCCGCGCGCCGGAGGCGCGTGACCTCCAGCGCCTCAAGCTGGGGACGCGGGAACTTGCCGCAGCAGAGGCGCAGGGGCGGCTGGTCCGTCTGGGCGGGCAGGATGCGCGCGGCGGTGCGGGGACCCGCGGCGGGACCGCAGGGCAGGGGGATCCGATCGTGCTGGGTCCGGGCGCACCGGCGCAGGCGATGCGCATCCTGGCCGGGCTCACTCAGCCGTTCACCACCAGCGAGGCGCGGCAGGCGCTGGACACGACGCGCAGGACGGTCATCCCGCTGCTCGAGCACCTGGACGCCCGCGGCTGGACGGTGCGGCGCGATGCCGGGCACCGCGAGGTCGCGCGGCGGGGCGGAAGCTGACGCTGCTCGATCGCGCAGGGCGCTGACCGCGAGCAGGGCAGTGCCCACACGGCAGTCCCGACAGGGCCGCCGCGCAGTCACTCCATCAGGGTCACCGCGTCAGGCGGTGCGGTTCGTCCGGGCGGTCCAGCGGCCGTCCTCGTGGCGCACCGCGATGGGATGATCGAAGACCGCACTGACGTTGTCCGTGGTGAGGACGCTGTGCGCGGGTCCGTGCGCCAGCGGCGCGCCGTCGCGAAGCAGCAGCGCGTGGGTGACGGAGGTCGGGATCTCCTCGAGGTGATGGGTCACGAGGACCGTCGTGAGGTCCGGGTGCTCATCCGGGAGGATCTCGAGCGTCTCCATGAGCTGCTCGCGGGCGGCGACATCGAGACCCGTCGCGGGCTCGTCCAGGAGGAGCAGCTCCGGGTCGGCCATGAGCGCCCGGGCGATGAGCGTGCGCCCGCGCTCGCCCTGGGACAGCGTGGGCCAGGCCGCGTGGGCGCGGTCGGCCAGACCGAATCGGGTGAGCAGAGCGAGTGCCCGCTCGTTCTGCTCCGGCGTGGGCTCCCACCGCAGCATCGTCTCGATCGTGCCGGTCAGGCCGGTGAGCGTCACGTGGAGCGCCGTCAGCTTCGAGCGCAGGGGATGACGCGGGTTCACGTGGCCGATCCGCTCGCGCAGGGCCCGCAGCTCGACGCGGCCCACACGGTGGCCCAGCACGTCGACCGTGCCGCTGGTGGGGTGCCCCATGCCGCCGGCCAGGCTGAGGATCGTGCTCTTCCCCGCACCGTTGGGCCCCAGCATGACCCAGTGCTCGCCGCGGCCCACCGTGAAGGAGATGCCGGGGAGGATGACGGTCGATCCGCGCCGGAACGTGACGTCGGTGAAGTCGAGGGCGGGGCTCTGGGGCATGGGTCTCCTGGTCGTGGGCCGAGCCAGCTGGTCCTCCGGGTCCTGCTGGACCGCTCGTTCTGCTGGCCCCGGGCTGGTCCTGCGGTCCGGGGACGGTCCGAAGCGGCTGGAGGTTCTCTGGGAGGCGGTGTCGCCTCGCTCACACGCCAGGGTAGACGGACGCTGTTCCCGCGCGTGCGCGGGGCCACGGCGCTCAGCGCTTCACCAGGTTGGTGCGGGTCCCCTCAGACTCCACCGAACTGGGCGGGAAAGACTTGTCTGACGCAGGAAGGTGGAGGGATGTCGGTGACAGATGAACGCGGGATCGGGAGTGCGACGAGCCGGATGGGGCAGGACGACCATGCGACGGACGAGTCCCCTCTGACCGCCCAGATGCTGCCGGTGATCACGGAGGATCTGGCGCAGGTGCGCGAGGACCCCACACGACAGGTCGAGACCGCAGCACGCGAGGCCGAGGCCGCGGTGAGTTCCGAGGAGTCCGGGACCGACGGGACGGTTGAGAAGAGCGAGAAGTCCGAGAAGAGCTCGAGCGGTGTCTCGCCGACATCGCTGGTCGCGGGTGCGGCGGCGGCTGCGACCTCGTCGGTCATAGGCGGACAGCTGGGTGTCGCGGGAACCGTCGTGGGTGCGGGACTGGCGAGCATCGTCACCGCCGTCGCGGTGTCTCTCTACAGCCGCGGCCTGGACAAGGGCAAGGAGAAGGTCCAGAAGGTCGTCGCGACGATCGCCCCGGGCGAAGGCGGCGCGCGAGCGGCGGCTCGCGGGGGCGGCGCCTCTGCAGTGGGGTCGGACGCGAGTGCGGCTGAGACTGGCGCAGAGGCTTCTGCCTACGCCGCAGCGGAGTACGACGCGGCGGGCTCCGAGGACGGCGAGCCCCTGACCTGGCGGCAGAAGCTGCGCCGCAAGCGCGTGCTCTACCCGGTCATCATCGGAGCGGTGACGTTCGTCGTGGGCATCGGTGCGGTCGTCGTGGCGGAATCGGTGACCGACTCCGACATCTCTCCGGGCACGTCGCAGATCTCGCGCTCGCTCTCCGGCGGCTCAAGCGATGACACCTCAGGAACCGAGGACACCGGAGGCGACTCGTCCGGGTCGGTGCGGGACTCCGGGCAGCAGGGGACCGACACCCGCCAGGGCACCGGCGAGCAGGGCAGCACCGCGGAGGACGGAACGAACGGCGCCGGCGACAGCTCGGGGACGGACAGCACGGGGACCGAGGATCAGCAGAGCACCGGTGAGGACGGCTCGGAGCAGGAGTCCGGCACGGGCGCGGATCAGGGCTCCGATCAGGGGTCGGGCCAGGACTCGGGCGGTGACGCCGGCCAGGGGTCGGGTCAGGATTCCGGCCAGAGCGGCTCGTCCGGCAGCGGGTCATCGGGCAGCGGGGGATCGTCCGGCGGAGGGTCCTCGAACGGCGGCTCCTCGGGCGGCGGCAGCGATACGAACTCGCAGGACGAGCCCGGCACGAGTGCGGGGTCTGGCGCGTCGACTCAGGTGGAGGCCCAGGCAGGCTGAGCACTGAGACCAGTTGCGTGCGCGCGCGGGAAGCGCGCGCACGTCAGGTGAGCGCGAGCAGGGGCGTGAGCGAGCTCCCGACGCTCAGGGCCCCAGTTCCTCGATGAGGCAGTCCGTCAGGTCCGGGTGCGCGAACGCGAATCCTGCCGCGTCGAGGGCCGCGGGGACGACGTTCTGTCCCGCGAGGGCCAGCTCGTCCGCACCGTCGCCGCCCAGCAGGAGCGCAGGCCCCAGCCGCGGGACGGGCACGATCGCGGGCCTGCGCAGATGTCGGCCCATCGCTTTCGCGAACTCGCGCTGTCGCACGATGCCCGGCGCCACCGCGTTCACCGGTCCGGTGAGTGCGGAGTCGACGATCGCCCGGGCATAGACGCGGATGAGGTCGTCGTGGCTGATCCACGGGAACCACTGATCGCCCGACCCCAGCCGACCGCCCGCACCTGCAAGATAGAGCGGCACCTGGAGGGCCAGCAGCCCGCCGAGGCCGCTGAGGACGAGTCCGGTCCGCACCGAGACCCGCCGGACACCGGAGGCCTCGACTGCGGCGGCCTCGGCTTCCCAGGCTCGGCAGACCTCGGCGAGGAAGCCGTCTCCGGCGGGTGCGGCCTCGGTCGCGGGGGTCCGACGATCCGTGCCGTAGAGGCCGACGGCGGAGGCGCAGAGGAAGGCCTCGGGGCGGTCCTCCGGCGGTAGGGCGGCGATCGTCGTGACGAGCAGCCGGGTCGTCTCGATGCGGGATGAGAGGATCTCCGCCTTCGCCGCGTCCGTGAGGCGGCCGCCGATGCTGCGGCCGGCCAGGTTCACGACGACGTCCGCCCACGCGAGGTCGTCCCGCAGCAGGAGGCCGGCGCGGGGATCCCAGTGCGACTCCTGGTCGGGGACCTCGCCGGTAGCGGACAGCGGTGCGGTGGGTGGGGCCTCGGGATCGGTGGGGGACTGGGCCGCGGCGGGCTCGTGGCGGACGAGGCGGCGGACCGTGTGTCCCGCGGTCGTCAGCAGCGCGGTCAGCTGGGTGCCCACGAGGCCGGACGCGCCGGCGATGAGGATGCGCAGCGGCCTGCTGCCACCTGTCGTGGGGGCGTCGATGCTGCGGAGGAACGCGAGGTCGCTGGTGAGGCGAGTGGTGCGGGTGGCGAAGGTGCGCTCGAGAGTTCTGAGGGTGACGGACTCCGGAAGGCCCGCACCCGGGACGCGGGCGAGCCGGCCCGGCAGGCGGGGCAGCTCGAGGTCGACGGCATCGTCGATGAGGGTGGCGGGGCTGGGTGCTGCGGCGGCCTCGGGCGCGGGGGAGCGGGAGGCAACCGGTGTGCGCGACGGGTCGGCACGGAAGACATGGCGGTGCTCCCACGAGCGCATCGGTGCGCGGGGCGACTCGACCATCCGGTCGCCGAATCCGTGAGCGGTGCTGGTGGGTGCGGTGAGCTCGACGGGCGCCGTGAGCGGGGCGATGTCCGCATCGTCGAGCGCGAAGTGCTCGGAGACCCAGGGGACGCGGATCGCGCCGCGGGAGCCGGGGGCCGCGATCTTCATGTGCGTGCGGGTGCCGGGAGCGCTGGGGTCGCCCTCGCGCACGACCGTCTGCGCCCAGTGGGGCGACAGCCGGGTGACCGCGCCGGGCAGGGAATGCCAGCGGACCACCTGATCCAGCGGCGCGTCGACGGACTCCTGCGAGTGGAAGCGGGTCATGCGCATCCCCTTTCGGTGGTGCGGACGATCAGGTGCTTCGAGACTACGGGCGCGGG
>Ga0079224_100017437_pt1 | contig 10121 bp, 7 predicted proteins | sample Stecom2015_FD_80414 | JGI IMG/M metagenome (GOLD analysis project Ga0079224, IMG submission 80414) | Agricultural soil microbial communities from Utah to study Nitrogen management - Steer compost 2015 | ecosystem: Environmental > Terrestrial > Soil > Agricultural land | place: USA: Utah... | reverse complement strand
CAAGATAATGAGTCTTATGTTCACCGTATTGGTCGTACTGGCCGTGGTGGTAGCAAAGGGATTTCTCTTTCTATTATCGAGCCAAATGAACAAGGTCGCGTAGGACAAATTGAAAGAATCACTAAAGCAAAGATTGAGCGTATTAAGCTTCCTAATGTAGAAGAAATTCGCGAGAAGATTCTTGAGAAATCCATGGTTCGTTTTAATGATCATGTGGCCTCATTCAATGAAGAAGAAGCTCCGAATTTTGAAACTTTCAAAGAGAAATTCGCAGAACTTGATAAAGAAGATTTAATCAAAGGAATCTACGGATTCATGTTTGAGAACACATTAAAAAGATATCAAAAAGCTCAAGATATCGATGTTGCTCCTCGTGAAAGAGGTGAGCGTGGCGCTGCTCGCGGAGTACGCGCAACTTCTGGAATGCAGAGATTCTTCATCAATCTTGGCCGCATGGATGGAATGACTCCAGGAGATCTTCTGAAGTTTGTTGCTTCAACAACAAATATTGCTGGTCGAGACATTGGCCGTATCGATACAAAAGAGAAGTTTTCATTCATTGAAGCTCCTGTTCATTTGATTGATTCAGTTCTTGGTCTTCAAGGTGAGCTTTATAATAACCGTCGAGTGAGTGTTGAGCTTGCTGAGTCTGCTGGCCCTCGTGGTGGTAGCGGAGGCGGTGGTTTCCGCGGTGGACGCGGAGGCGGTGGTGGCTTCAGAGGAGGCCCTCGCTCTGGTGGCTTCGGTGGAGATCGTGGTGGCCGACGTTATGAGAATAGCGGAGCACGGTACTAGGAAAAAACTTCTTTTATATTAATGAGTTGTAAGCGCTAACTGACCATGTTAAATTGTTAAGTACACAATTGAAATGGTGCAGTTAGCGCACCTTAAATACAGGATGTATTTGAGTGGAATTTAGAGCTCCTGATGAATTTGAAGAAGTTGAGTCACCTTTTGCTCGTCCTCAAGCTACGGCACCGAGGAAAACTCAGCGTCTAAGAAATAAAAAAAATGTTTTTAATCGTCCTTTTACAGCAGGTCCTTCTGTTCCTCCAGCAGTAGTTGAGACTAAGGCTTCGCGTAAATCTATTGCCTATGCAGATCAGGCCGAACTTCTTCAATATCGTGATAGTGAACTAGATGATACTCCTATTGATTATTTAGAGCCTAAAGTTCAAAGACGTCCGGCAAGAGTTAAAGCTAATCCTAAAAAGAGATCGAGCAGCAGACCAAAGACTTCTCTCCTCCCGAAGTTAGGGTGGGGGATAATCGGACTTATGGTCTTGCGCTTAGTTTTTATGGATAGAGGCGTCTACGATTATTATTCGACTCAGAATCTTATTAAGACAAAAAATCAAGATATCCAAAACTTCACTCGTGAAAATGAGGAACTCAAAAATGAGATTTCTCGGATTCATGTTGATTCCAATTATCAGCGTCAACTTGCTAAGGAGCACTTAGGAGTTATTGCTGCCGATGAGTTTCTCATTCTTTTCGCTCAAGATGGAAAAGAACTCTCTGAGAATGAGATTTAAGGTTATAGGTTTTGAATCGCTTTCAATGCCTCAGGAGAGTATTCAATTTTGAGTTGATCTCCGACTTTAATTTCTTGAGATATTTTCGAACTCGCTTTCATTTCTAGTACATGATTTGACCAGACTCCGCGGGCCCGTGGGATAAGATTTGGATTGCTTCTTCCTTTGTAATGCTGAAGATTTCGAACAATATCTAAAACTTTGAAATTGAGATCAAGATAGATGAGATCAAGGTTGAAGTAAGTATCGGGCATCCAGAAATGTTTTTCACCTGCTTCAGGGTAGTAGAAGAGCATCCCTTCATTATCTTTAAAGTCAGATTCCTGAACACCGGAGAGGCCTTGCTCTTGTTCGCTGGGTGTTAATGCAAGATAAGTGGTGATCATATGACCTTGCGCTGTGGTTATTTTTCCCTTTAGAAGTGTAGGTCTAGTGCTGTTGCAGGATAGAAGAAGAAAAATGGAGCTTAAAGCGAGAAGTTTTATCATGAAGATTCACCGTGATTAATGTATGATTTTCAAGACTAATACTAGCAAAAAGGTGAGGAGCGAGTAAATGTTAAAACTTCAAGGTCTGATGAGGACACATCATTGTGGAGAGCTTAGAGAATCTGATATTGGTAAAACTGTCACTCTTTGTGGATGGATGAACAAGTACAGAAATCTTGGAAGCCTTCATTTCATTGATCTCCGTGATAAATATGGAGTAACTCAACTTGGATTTGAAAACTTTAAAGGTGATATCAATGAACTAAGAAAGTTTTCTCTTGAGTCAACACTCATCGCTACTGGAGTTGTTACGGCCCGCCCTGAGTCTGCTCAAAACAAAAACATGAATACGGGAATGGTTGAAGTTCAGGTCACTGAAATTCGTGCTCTTGCTATTGCTGATGAAGTTCCCTTTCTACCTCATGGGATGGTTGGGGCCACTGAAGATTTACGTTTAAAATACCGCTACCTTGATCTTCGCTCTAAAAAGCTTCAAGACATTCTTGCTCTTCGCTCTAAAGCAACTCGTGCTGCTCGTGAAGCACTTTATGATTTAGACTTTGTAGAAGTTGAAACTCCTATTCTCTATAAAACAACGCCAGAAGGTGCTCGTGATTATATTGTTCCTTCACGTGTTCACCCTGGTAAAGTATATGCTCTTCCACAATCTCCTCAAACACTAAAGCAGCTTCTCATGATTGCTAATACGGATAAGTATTTCCAAATTTGTCGTTGTTTCAGAGATGAAGATCTACGTGCAGACAGACAGCCAGAGTTCACTCAAATCGATATTGAGGTTTCTTTTCCAACATTAGAGTACATGAGAAATCTTGCCACTCATATGGTGAAGCGTCTTTTCAATATGCCAGATAATTTTGAAATGAGAGGAATCTCCTACGATGAAGTTATGCGCGACTATGGATCAGATAAACCAGATGTTCGCTTTGCTCTTAAGCATATGAATGTAACTTCTATCTTTGCAAACTCAGGCTTTGCTACTTTTGCAGATGTTGCTGCAGCCGATGGGTTAGTGAAGGCGATTTTTGTTCCAACTTCAATGGGGACACTTGCTCGGAAGGATATTGATGCTCTCGTAGAAGTGGTGAAACCTTATGGTGGTAAAGGTGTTGCTTGGTTTAAGACTGAAGGAGAGAATATTTCTGGTGGTATTTCAAAATTCATCACTCCTGAAATTCTTTCTGCACTTACTGAACTATCTGTTGAGAAGGGAGATGGTCTGTGGCTTTTCTGCGCTGATAAAAATGAAAATATCACTCATGACTGCGCAGATGCTCTGAGACGCCATCTTGGAAAATCTCTAAATCTCATTAATCAAGATGAGTACGCTTTCCTATGGGTTTATGATTTCCCACTTTTTGATTACGATAAAGAAACAAATACTCTAGCGGCCAAGCACCATCCATTTACTCGTCCCAAAGATGAGGATGTGGAATTATTCTTTAGCGATGATAAGGCAAAGATTGGCACAGTTAAGGCCTATGCTTACGATATCGTTTGTAACGGTTACGAGATCGGTGGTGGTTCTCTTAGAATATTTGATAACAAACAACAGTCACAAATGTTTAACCTCCTTGGCTTCACTCCTGAAGAAGCTCAAGCTCAGTTTGGTTTCTTTGTGGAAGCTCTAAAATACGGAACTCCTCCTCACGCCGGTATGGCATTCGGATTAGATCGTGTGATTATGCTTCTAGCAAAAACAGACTCGATTCGTGATGTGATTGCTTTCCCAAAAACTGCTTCGGCCACAGATATGATGGCACAAGCTCCGTCGGCTCCTGCGAAAGCACAGACGGATGAACTTGGGTTTACTTGGCTTAAAAAAGATTAATAATAAAAAAAAAGGGACTCTTTTTGAGTCCCTTTTTTTATTACTCGAAAGAGTAGATTTGTTGAAGAACTTGAATTGTTTGTGGCTTTCCTATGGGACTGAAACCAGTATCTCCAACACCTGTGTTACGAGTAGGGCTTACTGATACATCCCAAAAACTTGCACCCTGGAACCAAGGGAAACGTGGCTCCCAGAAGCTTCTAAAAAGAGCTTCGAATGCAGCTGCTTGGTGATCTTCACGATATGTTCCAAGCCCTGTTTCATAGTCGAACGGATTGATAAAACCTTTGTTTACACTTCTATAACCAACTTCCTTAAAGATCATGTACTGCATTTTTTCAGTTACACTTTCAATTTCAGCAAGAGTTAAATCGATCTGCGAAGCATATTCATCAGAACGAATTTGTAAGTGCGAAACAAGGTCTTCATAATTTGTAGGTAGCACATCATTGGGAGAGGCCAAGCTTCGGTACATATCAATACCAATGGCATCTAGTTCATTCCAAAAGTTTACCAAGTCCTGCCAAACTGCGAATTCATCAGGATTTTCCGGATGAGCAAGATCAACCAGACGGTATCTCCAACGCTCTAATTCTCCACCCATGGCTGTAAGTTCGCCACTAGAAACGGCAGTATCATCAGTAAAGTTAATGTCGTACATGATACGCATATTTTTACCAAGTTTAGAGCGAGTGTATCTTAAAAGTGATAACCATCGACCAGGAAATCCATAAGGATTCTCAGGCCATTGGTCTTCTAATCCAACTGTCATTGAGTAAAGTTCTGCTCCAATCGTGTATTCAGCAACTTTATTCAGACGAGCAATGAGGATGTAAATATCGTGAAACTGCTTGAGAGATTCAAACCAACGATTGACGTCGGAAGGTTGAATATTTCCATGCCACCAAGTTTTGCTTGTGCCGTCTGCTGATACTTCAACATATGGGAATGAGCCATCTGGTTTAACAACGAAGAAGATAGGGCGGATACCAACTGTCATCCCTTTAGAGTGAATGTAGTCGATTAACCTTTTATAACGTGCACGTTCTTGGGCACGTTGAGCATTAGGAACATCAGGAATAAGATCATTACCACGTGGATCAAACATTTTCGCCTGAGGATTCAAAACAACGTGAGTTACTCCCATTGTTTGCATCTGATCTACTGCTACTTGTGCAGGTGTTTTTGGTTTTCCAGCTGGAGCAGCATCATAAATAAATTGTCCAAGCTGTGTGAGATTCATCCCTCTTACTAGTGAACGATCTTGCGCAATCGCAGGAATCGCTAGTAGTAGCGTGAATAACAACGTTAATAACTTCATAATATGACTCCTCTACGAGTTAAAATATCCCATGCTTTTTTAGAACTAAAACCATCACCGTATGGATTACTTCCTACACCTTGAGACCCAAATTCTAAAGCGTGATCCATTGCTGCTATAATTTTTTCAGAATCTGTTCCTACCAAGGTAGAGAATTTTTTTTCTACTCCTTCAGGCCGTTCTGTTGTTTCTCTCATTACCACGATAGGGACTCTAAAGCTTGGTGCTTCTTCTTGAACTCCACCGGAGTCTGTTAGAATGGCACTAGCATGCTTCATAAGGATCACAAACGTAGGATAATCTAGTGGAGTAGACATCAGAAGATTAGTAATCCCTGAAAGCTCAGTTTCCATGACTGATTTAACATTTGGGTTAAGATGTACTGGGAAAATAAACTGAACATCTTGGTGTTTCGAGGCTAAAGTCTTAATTGCATGTGCAATATTCTTCATCCCTTCGCCAAAATTTTCACGACGGTGACTTGTAATAAGGACAAATCTCTTTTCACCGATAAATGTTTTCAGGTCAAAAGGAAGATCATTTAGGCTGAATTTGTCTGAAACGATTCTTAGGGCATCTAGCCCTGTATTCCCAATGTTATAAACATTCTCAGTAACACCTTCGTTCTCAAGGGCCTTGACTGCATCTTCTGTTGGGGCAAGATGTACCTTAGCGATTCTAGAGATCAACTGTCTGTTGGCCTCTTCTGGAAAAGGAGACATGATGTCATTTGTTCTAAGACCTGCTTCCAGATGAATGACTGGAATCTTATTAAGAAATGCCCAATAGGCTCCAACGAAAGCTGAAGTAGTGTCTCCTTGGACTATCAGGGCATCAGTATTCTTTAAATCAGTATTGGCATTAAGAGTTTCAAGAAGAAGAGAAGACATGGAAACCAAAGTCTGATTCTCTCTCATGATATTAAGATCAGCATCAGGAGTGATCTCAAAAAGTTTAAGAAGCGGCAGGGCCATCTGACGATGTTGTCCAGTAAAGATGACGTTTACATCATGACCGCGGTTTTTACCTTCATGAATAAAAGGGGCAAGTTTAATTGTTTCTGGTCTTGTTCCAAAAAGAGCTGTTATCTTCATTGTAAATGCTCCACAGGGAAGATGCTTTGATCTTCAATGGACTTGAAAGTGTAGCCAAGATCTTTTAAACCTTGAATAACGAGACGAAGCGAGTTCTTTCCACCAATTTGTTCATATGATCCAGGAACTTCCTGATAGTATCTGGCCTTGGGATTCAGCATATGCGGGTGCCAGAAGAAAGATGCCATAGCACCTCTGATCACTTTTAATTTTTGCGCACGTCTTAGAACATCTTCTGGTTTAGAGATGGGACGCCAAGTTTTAGAATCATAAAAAGCAAAATCAATCATGCCCAGAGTTTCAGGAATGACGGCTTGCCCGTAAGCATCTCTCCAGATGATGTAGGGGACTGGTACGCCTGCGAACTGACTGTAATCAGCATCAACTTGGATGTTTTCCAGAATAGCTCTTCTTTCATCTCCGCATTTCATAGGATCACAGTTGAAAGCGCTTAATCGTTCAGGAATGACCGTGTCCGACTTAACTTCGAATGGAAAATAAATAGAACGGTGATAGTTCCAGTCAAACATTCTGGCAAAAACCATATAGTTCATGGCACTGGCCGCGTAGTGTGGGATTTCAAAAGCAGCAGGCTTTAGACCTAAGTCTTGAAAGACTTTAATCCCGCTATCAAGACGTTTTGTCAGCCAATCAACGCTATCGAATGGGAGTGGAGTATCCTCCGGATAAAGCCAGAATTCATAGTCACTTCCCGTGATACCATCATAACCACTGATCAGGCTTCCAACAGCGTGACTCACTCCGTGCATGATCATAGCTCCCTTATTCGCTTTAGCGTAACGAAGGAGAGAAGTGAGTTCGCGGTATTTGGTAATTGGCTCATAAACAGGATTATGACGAGTGCTACTATCACCAACCATGTCGTTGTAATAAGGAATGACGGCCAGTGAGAATGGAATGTCTTCTTCAATGAAATAGTTAATGGCCCATCTTAATCCTTCCATATTGGTATTTGGGGCAACATCTTCAACGCGTACAAGGGCAATTTTTTCGGTGGGAGCTTCTTCATCCATAATATCCCAAAGAAGGTCTGCTAAGATAAAATAACGATCTTCATAGTGAATGAAGCTGAAAGGAGAGTCTGCAAAGTACCATATATTTCCACTGCGAACAGCGTAAGGAGTTTTTTCGTTAGTGTGAGAATGTCTTGCCCAAGAAAGAACTTCAACTAGTTCCGGGCGGGAGATAGAAATTTGGTTAAGTTCAGCACTTGCTGAGAAATTGTTAGAGAGTGGATTCCATTCAGAAAGTTTGTGAAAAGTTTCACCTTTGTAATCAAAAAAACGAAAGAAACCAGGGTCCTGATTTGAGGGACTAGGAGTTGTTAGGGGTTGAATAAGAGCCTTGGCATCGAAGCCAGGATCTTGAAGGTTTTTAGTTAAAACAGAAGCGAATTCAGGAAATTTATAGTTAAACCAAACAACAGGAATTTCTTGGGAGAGAATGGCTGCTTCTTCCATGAAATCCTCAGGAACTTTCTGCATGAAGTTAGTCGCTATGTAAAAGATCGCTTCACACTTAGAAAGGTCTCCAGAGTTGTAGTTTGATAAAGGAGCTCGTCTTACACGCCAATCTTTAAAAGAACCGAGGTTACTTTCAAGCATAACAGCATGAATGCTTCCAATACGATCGATGCCAGCGATATCAAGTTTGTCATAATAAACACAGGCAAGACGTTTATGAGCTTTCTTGGCAGGGAGAATAGCTTCCAGAGTAAGCTTTGCTTTCTCTGGAAGCTCGTAATTTTCAGGAGAGCTCATCATTGGGTTAAAGTAAGGATAGCGATAGTCTGGATTTTGAGGCTCAAAATCCGTATGAGACTCCATCACTTCAACTGTATCAAATCCCAGACCTTCAGCTTCAAGGTTAAGAAGTGTTTCTTTGAGTTTCTTAAAGCGCTCAACACCTTCTTTGAGATCAGGATTGTTATTTACACAGTAGTACTCAAAACCAATGGCCTTAAAGCTTGTACAGCTTGGAATAGAGATACGGGCAAGATGCACTGGTGTTGAAGGGAAAAGGTTCGCAATCACCTGACGGACATTCCTAAGCTCTGTTTGATCAGCATATCCATGAGGAAAGTAAAGTTCTGGTTCAAGAACTAGAGAGATGCCATCAATTGAGTTTCTGATCTTTAGACCATTTTCAATTGCAATGCTCAGGGCCTTGATATCTCTGTTGCCAGTAATCTCAAGAATTACAGATGATTTTTTTCCTGCTCTACCTTTGAAACCCTTGAGCATTGACTCAAATTTCTTGAAGGTATTCTTATGTTCTAAAAGGTGAACAATTCCACTTCCAACAACAACACGATCAATGTTTGATGAATTTGCAATCGTGAGGTACTGCGATACCACTTGTGAGTAGGAAGAAATCGCATTCTCCGCTCTGAAAGGGTTAATATTGTTATTAACCTTTGATTCACCTAGTCCTGTATCTTGATAGATCAATGGTCTCAGGGTGAGCTTACTATCTGCCATTCTAACTCGAGTATTGGCAGAAATAATCTCTTCAAAAGAAGATCTTAGTGTCGGGTGGAAGAAAACAGAGCGTTGATCACCAGCATAAGCAAGGCGAGGCTGAAGAGAAATTCTTCTATAGCCTCGATCATACATATCACGATAAATTCTGGCAGAAGAATCCGAGTTATAAGTATAACTTCTTGTCGTAATAAAGTTTTCACGTATACCAGCTTCCCATTCCAAAGCATGGGAAGCTTGTACTGCGAATATGGTGATTAGTGTTAATAGCGTTTTCACGTTAGTTAGTTCCTGTAAAAATGAAGTCAGAGTTATCTTGTAAAAACTCAGGTGTTAATTCATCAGGACAGTTATTCATTGGAGCTACACCAATTGTTTCCTTATCAATTTCTTCATCAGAATATGGGTTGATCGGAACTGCGTGATAAGCTCTTCCCCACCATTGCATGAAGTAAGTACCATCAACTTTTTGAGTTTCACCACAGCTGTCAACTTCATAGATATCAAATGGAGTTACATATCTTGTTCTTTGCTCAAACATTTGAATGAAATCGCCAGGGGCAACATCATAAGAGTTAGAGATCTCCACTGTTTCGATAGTTTGTCGAGAAAACTGATTGAAGTAACTGCGGTTAAAGCTAAGAACATTTCCTACCACCGACCAAGCAAGTGGAGAGATGTAATAGCCATATTGAGCACCACTTGTTCTTGTCCATAGACGTTGAATGCTATGACGAACAATTAACTGGCTCGGGTTTGTTGAACCATTACTCAAAATACCTGAAATAGATTCAAAGGCAGGAAGTACTTGGTGACAGCTTTGAGACATTTTTTCAGGATCATTAGTGTGATTAAGGATAACCGGGCGTGAAACATTAAAAGTGATTTGTTTCGAAGCACGTTTACCAGTTTTCAAATCAGTCGTTACAAGAAGTACTGATTGCTGAATATAAGGAACATCGTCTTTAAGTTCAGGGAGCTGAAGTCTGTATGAATAACCATTTCTTACACTTGCTTCATGTTGTTTTCTTGTTAAGTCAAAAGTCTGATAAGACTCTGAGATTTGCCACACAAGACGATGAGAATAAGAACCTGATCCGCCTGTAGCTTTAGGAAGAAGAACAATAGAGTTACCTTGGAAGGTCCCTTTGAAAGTCGAGCATCTAGTTTCTGCATCAATATTAGCAGCATACTGGTTTGCTTTAGAGTTGATGACCTTGATCACTTCCAGGGAAGTGCTAAAATCTGCAAGAGCGTTAGAGCTCAATGATAAAAGTGTGATAAAAAACAAAGCCTTCATTTATAAGCTCCCATGTTCGTAATAATATAAAAT
>Ga0079224_100017436_pt1 | contig 10121 bp, 9 predicted proteins | sample Stecom2015_FD_80414 | JGI IMG/M metagenome (GOLD analysis project Ga0079224, IMG submission 80414) | Agricultural soil microbial communities from Utah to study Nitrogen management - Steer compost 2015 | ecosystem: Environmental > Terrestrial > Soil > Agricultural land | place: USA: Utah... | reverse complement strand
TTGCCTCCGCCCACCTTGATTGGGTCCTCGAAGAACCCGGCGGAAGGGTCTTCGGTCTCGCGAGCGATTACGACCATCGCCATTCGCGTGTCGGCGAGCAGGGGAATCAATTGGTCCACCCACGCCGAATTGAGCGCAGCCTTGATCTGCGCAGCGCGGCCACCGAACCCGTCGACACCAGCCTTCTCCGCACCCTCCTTCATCAGCTTGGCGAGTAGCTTTTTCGGCACAAGCTTCCGAATCGAGTCGACAACAATGATGCCGGAAGTGTCGTCCGGGATGTCGCCAGCGTCGCGCGCTTCGGCAACCTTCTCGCAGAAGTCCTGCACGCCTTCGACCGTTTGCTCGTACGACGACACGGGGAGCGCAACGAACCCAGGATGGTTCGCATATTCGCCGAGCAAGTCATCTACCCACTCTTTCGGAGTCGTGCGCTCCGCATCTGCGAACGCGAAAAAGTGGTTTCGCATCAGGAAGCTCTTTCCGAGCCCGAGTACGAAACTCGACTTGCCTTCGTTGGACGGACCATGCACTAGGCAGAACCGACTGATTGGGTGACCCTTTACCCGCGTCACGTAATCGTACTGCGGGAAGATGGTCGGCACCGATTGGATGGATGTTAGTACTTCGGGAGCAGGCTTGAACTCGCTGAAGCTGCTCGCCACGCGACCTAGCGAGCTCAGGACCGCATCCGAAGTGCCGAAAGGTTTGGGAGTAGTTAGTTTTCGTCGCATGGTGAAAAAGGGAGAGCCCCTGGTTCGCTCGAGGGGAAGGGGGGAGATGGAGGGCGAACTGAACCAGGGGCTCTCAAAGTGATAGATACCGCGTCAGCCCTTGCGACTGCCGCGACGACGCATCAGCGGCTTCTCGGGCTTCAGTTTGATGACGACTTCACCGTCGTCTTCGGTGACTTCCTCATACTCCGCGCCGCAATGCGGACACACCATCGCATCTTCCGGCATGCCCTTCCCGCACTTGTCGCAAGCGACCAAGTCTTCGGTAGGAGCCTCGGCTTTGGCAGCGCCCTTCGCTTCACCCGACGGTTTCGCAGAACCTCCCCACGATTCGGGGAAGTCGTCCTCCTGTTGGTCATCGCCGATGTCGTCCTCGACGGCACCCTGAATTGGTCCGAACTTCTCTTCGGCGGGAGCGAAGAACTCATCGAACGGCATGTCGATGAGCGCATGATGCTCGAGCGACAGCCGATGCGCGGCAAGGTCGCTCGGTTCGATGAGGTAGCTCACATCCGGTGGAGGTTCGTCCATGATGCGCCGAACCTCATCGGTGAGCTCGATGCGCTCCAACGGGTTGCAGTTGTATCTGGCCGAGAATTCCTCGGCATCGTCGTACTCCCACTTGAAGGCAACGGGGTTGATGCAGGGATGCCCCTTCTCCTGACCGAGCGACTCGATGCGGTCTCGAATCGCTTTCTTCATCTTGTCGCCGAGTGCCGGTTTCTCCATCGCGATGATGCAGCCATCCTTCGGCGATGAGTTGGAGATGACGCTGAAGATGTACTGGAGACTAGCCATGCCGTTCTCCATGTACGCCTTGTCGACACGGATGCCGGCGCGACGGAGTTCGCGCTTCTGCTCGTCAGACAGGTTACGACTCTGGAACAAGCCGCAGAAACCTCCGGCTCGAATCACGAGCGCCTTCTCGTCGTCGGACTCACCGAAGCGGAAGATTGGAGTTTTCCAATCCAGCTTCTTCGCGAGAATCTGCGACCGCACCCATTCAATCATCAAGCAATGAGGGCAGATGACCGGTGGAGCTTCACGCGAACCATCGTCGTTCCGGAAGCGCTGACGCTTCAGAACCGCCTCCTCTTCGAGGCAGTTGAACCGCTGCGGCTTGTATTCGCTCAGCGGGTTCTCCGGGTCCCCTGTGTCGAGACGCTGCCAGCGGTGAGACCACAGGGGATAGATACGAGCCTTGGGATGAAGCCAGACGTAAATCTGACCCTCTTCTTTCCAGTTCTTGAGGAAACCGCCACCGCTCGAAGATGCGGAGTGGTGTAGGAAGTCATCTAGGTTGAGTCCGGACATTGATGTTGGTTCCTTGTTGGTTGGTCTAACTTGGCGCCGGGCGGACTAGCCGCCCGGGGCAGGGAGCGATTTACTACTACGGGCGGCCTTGGGACACCATGGCTCGCAGGTCTCGAGCTCGCTCTTGGGTCACCTTGGTCAAGCCTTCGATGTAGTCGAGGGTTGCAGACGCCTTCGCCTTCTTCTCTTGGAGATGGCGATACGTGTCGTGGTAGTTGCGCACCATCCGAGCTTGCACGTCTGCGATGGTTGGCTTGTTGATACCTTCGTTGCGTAGTTGCTTCTGCGCCTCTTCTCGCATCGAACCCTCGAGCACCTCGACCTCTGCTTCGAGGGACTTCCGCGCGAGCTTGCAGTTGGCGAGCATCTGAAGCGAGAGACGGGCTATCTCCTCCGCTTCATCGAGCGCATTCACGAGCATGCCGTATTCAGCACGCGAGGGTTTCATGTCGAGCTGTAGCGACTTCTTGATTCGCTCGTAAGCAGCTTCGGCATCGAACTTGAACAGTGTCTCCACGATGGCGTCGAAGCCAGCGCCAAGCATAATCTCGGGCTCTGACTGAGCCGTAGAAGCATCCTCATCCTGTTCCATGGAAACACGAGTTTCCACCTCTCGGGAAGGCTCCTCGGCAACGGCGGTTGCCGGCTCCTCAGCGACCGTTTGAGGGGCCACAGCACGCCTACGGCGCGGTGGACGGTAGTCCGTGTCGGCGGCTTCCTGGGCGCCTTCAGACGCCGCTACGGGTGGTTCTTCGGCAGGGAGCGGGGGAGCCTCCTGCACAGAGGGTTCGGGCTTCTTTCCAGAGCGGGTACGCATGCCGAATAGATACCGCCGGCTACTCGAACCCAGGGAGTAATACCGACCCGTTCTTGCGCAGGTCTACCTTGGGTTTGGCAGGAGCTCGCGCACGAGTCTTGCGCGGCCGCGCCTTGAGCAAACTGTTCCAATGCTTCCCAGGGTACACGGCTTCGAGCACGCGCTGAGTCGGTGGGTACACGAGGTTCTCCCACATGTAGAAGCGGTCGAAGTTGTTGCCATCGAAATCCTTGTCCGAGATGACCTTCATCGGCGAAACCGAGGCATCGGCAACGATGTAGCGTATGCGTTGGCCAGGACGGATGTCGGCACCTTTCTTATTCAGTTCGATGGCGAGCTCCACGTGGGCTGGGCGACTGCTGAGCGTGTTGTCCTTCTTGAGCCTTTGCTTGTACTCGTCCAAAGGCTTCGAGATACGCTTCGACATGACCACGTCTTCGAGCTCGAGCTCGTGCTCGAGTATTCGCTGGCGCCATTGTCCGACGAGCGCGGTGTACTGTTCCTGGTCGAGGTCCTCGTAAAGGAGTTTGCTCACAACTTGGTGTTGGAACTGTCGAGCAAGACGCAGGGTATCGCCGCGCTTGTACTCGAGCCCCTTTATCTCAGGCTTCGAATCAGCAGTCGCATCCTTACCTTCGTAGTGAGCGAACGATGCCGCGTAGCGTTTCTTGCCCACCATGATCATGCGCCGAAACTGCTTCTCATATGAGAGTTTGATGGCGTTGCGCATGCAGCGACGTTCATTCAAAAGGTTCGGATAGAGCTCCTTGTTGCACCAATCGACGAATGCGCTAAACGCTTCGCGCGAAACGTTCGCGATGAAACATGAGTCAGTATCGCCATAGAGCCCCTCGTAGCCACGGTCCTCGGCAGCTGCGATGGTTTTCTTCAGAAGCCACTGACCAGACACCGTCACTGCTTCGGCAATGGCAGGCTCGTAGAATCGACTGAAGGGAGATCCCATCACGCCGTAGCATGAGTTGGCGACAATCTTGTACCCACTCGAACGCCGGTCGGCTTCCTTCCACTTGTCAGTGCCCGGGGCTTCTGCGTTCTTCTTTTCCTTCCAGACACTACGTAGCTCGAGCAGGCGAATGAGCGCCTCGGGAAGCACGCCAGTGAACTCAGTCGTGAACACCGCATCGTTCAGCGCAGCACAGTGCCCTTCCGGAATCGGGTACTCCTTCAAAGGAAGGTGGGATAGATACGAAGGGCGAGATCCCGCCGACTCGCGTAGCTTGATGTCCGGCCGATAGGTCTCTGGACTGATGTTCCAGGTAATGATGATGGACGGATACAGCGACGCGAAGTCGCACACATGCACATTCTCGATGAGCCCAGTACGAGCAGGCTCCATGACATACGCACCTTCGAACTGGTCGATGTCATTGCGGTCGAAACTGAACTTCGACTTGAAGTGTACATCGCGCTCGCGTGCCAGTTTGAGCAAGTAGCCCTCGACGAAGTTCGTCGGATTGACGCCACGCGAATCGGGGAGGGTGGTGCAGACTTCGCAGACCTTTTGGTGCAAGTCGATGAAGCCAGTCTTCTCCTCAATCAACCGCATCAAGTTGGTATCGCGCACACAGTAACGAACCAACTCCTCGCGCTTGGCACCTCCGGCTGCCCAGTATTCCCAGGATAGCGCAGCGTCGACGGGAGCCTTGCCGACGCCGAGAATCGCATGGCTCACGCTGTCCAACGCCATGGACTGCTTTTCATCACCCGATTCGGATGCACTCATGTTCATCCGACGGAACAGGGTGAGATGGTCGAGCCATAGCCAACGCTTCAGGTTGACCTCCATACCGAGGCGCCAACAACGTCGCTTCAATACTTCGAAGTCAAAGTCGTCGCCTCCCCATGCGATGACTTGCTCGTACGACTTCAGCTCGTACCAAAAGTCCTCGAGCAACTCCCGTTCGGCTTCGTCCGTATCCTCCTCGAGAACACCAGCGATCTTCTCGCCATGTTCGTTGACGATAGACCAGCAGAGTATGCGGGAGCGCCCGTCGATAGTTTGGGCAATCGGCTTGCGCGAATCCGTCTCGAGGTCGATGTACGCACGCTTCGGCCGCGCAATGACGATAGGATTGTCGGTAAAGAACCGACGCACCGGATGAAGGTCAGCTTCGAAGGTCGGGATGTCGGCCCTGTCGAATAGACCGCCCTTCTCACACGCCTTGCGCAAAACTTTCCAGTTGGCCCATGTGAGGCGCCACCACGAGCCTTCGCGCTTCAACGCTTTGATGTGCTTCCAATCGCGCAGCTTTCTGAGGTCTTCATTGGACACATCAGAGGCGCGAAGGTAGCAAGTGTACTGTGCTGGGAACTTCTTGGCCGCGAGCCCGCCTTCGCCGGTGCGGTGTAGGACAACGATGTCATCGTTGACCCACGCCGCGTTGACCACATGTAGCGTCCCAGGAGATTGGCCAGGGGACGGAAAGGGCGGTTGGTTGGTAGGGGGGCAAGAAACACCCTGACCAACCTCCGGAGACGCTACATGCGATCTTCTCCTCACGAGAGATAGATACCGCCGAGGGTCAGTCTCTCGAACGTTCGATACGCAGTCCGAACGTCTTGTCGTCGTTCTTCACCAGTCGGTAGCGAATGGTGATGCCGTTCGGGCACTTCTCCACCGCGTGTGCCATGGGCAGGTCCTTGTTCGCTCGCACGGCTTGGTCTTCCGTACCGTTGGCGAACAGGGTGAGGACGATGTCCCGCTCCGCAACATGCGTGATGAGGGTTTCACTCTCCGGAGGAGCTTCAGCCGGCTCGGACTGCTTCGGCTTGCGGCCAGGCGTTCCCTTGAACGAACCGGTCTCGTCGGCACGCGCTTCGCGCCGCTCCACCTTTTTCTCGTTCTGGAGCTTCTTGACCTCTTCGCTGATTTGGCTGACCGACGCACCTTCGCGCGCCGCATCGAGCAGGCGATCCGTCTCCGACGACTCCTTCAAGCCCGCGAGCAAACCAAGCTTGTTGACGCCGATCTTCTTGACGTCCTCCTCCGGGAACCGCTCCACGACGTTCATGATGCGGTTGCAGTAGGTCTTCGTCAGACCGAGCTCGCCCTGGCAGAACTCACCCCACGTCTTGTACTTGGGGGCGCCATCAGCCATCCGCAACGTGTGCAGGCCACCCTTGCGGATACGCAGGAGATGACGACCGATTTCCCACATCGCCGACGCGCCGGTCTCCTGAGCCTTGCGGATGCAGGCAATTTCTTCGTCGAGATGTTTCTCGGTGGGCACCGCCGAGGGAGCGACCTTGGCAACAGCCTTGCCCTTCGGCGGCTTGGGCTTGCGCTTCAGGTCGTCGGCAGGAGCCTTCTTGCCCTTGGGCTTCTCCTCCTTCACTTCCTCACCCTGCGGCTCGACTTCATCGTCGCTCGAGCCACAGAACGGACACTCGGGATACTCCATCTTGGAAGTGAAGTTGCACGTCTCGCACACCGCGAGGTCGTCTTCCGACTCTTTCTCCTGAATCTCCTGAAGGCGTTTCGTCACCTCCGACGCCGAGCCTTCGGTCGGAGCACCTTCTTTTTCCAGGTACTTTCGGACGAGGTCGGGGTTCACCTTTTCGTACTTCATAGCTTCCTCTGTGCTGGGGATGTAGGGGGGGCTCATACCGAGGCCACGGCACGACGTACGACGGCGGTGGCTTGTCGGGGATTCTGGAGCTTGTAAACGTAGCGGAGCTTCGGGTCTGAATACAACAACGAACCAGCCATCTCGATGTCAAACCTCGAGAGCTTCAGGGCTGCGAGAGCATGCGCCTCGCGAGCAGGGCGATGCACGATGGCGTTATCAATACGAGCTACACCGTCCATGTAGCCATCGAGGTCCTGGGTAGGGTCGTGGGCGCCAGCCATCATCTCGTACCAATCGGCGTCTGCGTTCGCAGGAGCCAGGGCAGAGAACACGATGGCGTGTCGCGATGCGGCCTTGCCATGGTGCTTGCCAGCACCCCGGGCCTTGTGGACCACCTTGATGGCTTTCGCAACCGCACGCCATGTTACATACCGCGTCAGCGAGACACCGCGGGATGCGTCGTAATCTGAGAGACATTGCCACGCCTGAAGGTTCATCTCTTGGATGAGGTCTTCAATCGTGACGTCGCTCGGATGCCGCCAACGCTTCAGTATCTTGCTCGCATGATACTGCCAGTAGGGACGTGAGTTGACGACGAATAGGGGGAAGGAGAGCTCGCCTCGTGCGAGCGCTTCGATGTCTTTTTCGATTTGCATACCAACCGTTCTCTCCTGGTGGGGAAGCCAGGAGGGATGAGAAACCCCTTGCCAGGGGCATGGAAACACGACTTTCCATGCCCCGGGGGAGGGGCTCCTCAGCCGTCGAACGATTCGAAGGGCAGGGGGGCGGGAGCCCCGTTACGCCGCTGACCCGTGAGCAGGGAGCCAGCGGCGGCGCGGATGGCATCGGCGCGGAACGGGTCGAGCTCCACCTCATGGGCGTAGCGCGAGATGGCGTTCACCACAGAAGCCCGGGATACCCCGAGCTGTTCGACTGCGGGTTCCTTCCAGTGCATCTCGAGGAGCTTTGGCACCACATCATCTGCGCGTCCACGGATGGGCACGAGGTCTCGCTTCACGAGCCCGTTGAAGATGCCAGCCAGGACAGCAGCGGCAGGGAGCGCGGTCAGGTCGTCGGACGTCGTCCCCTGCACGCGGCTTGTGAGCGCCCGCCCTTGCTCGTCGATGGCAGCACCCCAAGCGTGGCGGAAGCCTTCGACCGACATCAACGCACGCTCGAAGGCACGGCGGAACTGGAGCGCCAACTTGCGCACATCGCCGATGTGTCGGATGCGGATGTCCACACCAATCGACTTGTCGAGGATGATGAGGTTCAGACAGAGGTTCCGCCATATTACTGATTGCACGCGAATCGAACCCGAGCCCGTATCGTCACCCGAGACGAGGACGCCGGCCTTGAATATCTCGCCGGCTACAAACTCATTGGCGGCTACGTTCGTATGCCAAAGCCCTTCTACGCGGTACTTCTGGCCGTCGTAGTCGACGGAACCGCGAGCATCATCGGGGAACGCCAGGGCGAGCGCCTCACCGACCAAGTCGGCATCGTACGGAGTGTACTTATGCGAGACGGCAGAGAACACTTCACGACCATCGGTATTCAACCCCTTCCGTGTGCGAAGCACCGCAGTCTCGATAAGCTTAGGCGAGTTCGATTGGATGGAACGCCACGTCTCCCAATTCATCGAGCGGAGAGACGGTGGGCAATCCTCCAGATACGCTCCGGCCGAGCGTGCAGGGATGAGCCTCGATACCAGTTTGCGGAAACCTTCACGCGTGACGTAGTACCGGCCCTCTGGAGTTTGCAGATACCCGTCCTGATGCAGAACGAGGGAATCGATGCTGAACGGTCTCGTGTCGATACGCTCTTCTGTTTTCACTCTCTCAGCGAGTGCGAGCGCGGCTTCTCGAGCAAGTGGCTTCGCATCATGTTCGAGCTGCGACCGATGAGCGTTCTCGACACCTGTTGCGTTCACCCGAGTACCGACCGAATACAAGGGGGAAGCAGGAGCGAAGCCACTTTGCTCAGCAACCGCCATCTGAGACATTACTCGCAAACGACCTTCTTCCGAGAACGAGGCATCCCGACTGCTGCTCTCATTCTTCGTAGAGTGTCTGCTCGGTGGGTTCGTTTCGTAGTCGACTGCTACCAGTCGCTCAACTTTCGGCACGCCGGCATCCGGGTGGCGCGCCATCAGCTCTTCGATCTTCTCCTGGTAGTTCGCCTCATTGCAGAAGACTTCCTCGCCACCGAGTCGAGCTACGTGGGTATCTTTGGGTTGCATACTGTCCTTCCGTCCTTCGCGTTTCTCCCCCCGGGTTTCTAACCAACAAGGGTGCCTTACCACGAGCCAGTTGCAACATGCAACCCCAAAACGTCAACGCCCCAGCCGACAGGGGCCAGGGCGTTGGGGCGCGATACGTTAGGGTTTGGTTAGCCTTCGGGTTCCGGCTCTTCCGGTTCCCCATCCTCGCCGTAGCGAGCTGCTACGAGAGGAACGTCGGCTTCAGGCACAGGGGGCGGACGGTTCGCCGCACGCGGGTCGCCATAGCCACGCTTCTCGAGGGACTTGCACCACCGATGTAGCGTGGACTTGTTGACGCCCAATGCCTTGGCCGCATTCGTCAGAGAGTAGTTCGCTTTGCGAAGCACTTCCTCCAAACGCACGGCAGCCTTCGCTGGCTCCCGCTGCACCTCGACACCAAACTCGTTGTATTCGAACGCCATTCTCTTCCTTGAGCCGCTTACAAGCTGAGCAGGTAAGCGGCGAATACGGCCGGGTCTTCGATGACCCCAGCCTTGTCCGAAGCCGCGATTGCGGCCTGCACTTCTTCGTAGCTCATACCGCTGACGGCATCCTTCAACTGCTGTTTCAGCTCTTCCATAGAGGAACCTCCTGGTTCACATCATACCGTTCGAGCGAAGAGTCTCCAACAGCAAGGGGCGTAGTTTCCCCATCAAGTCCAGGTCATTGCAATCCAAGCCAGGGGGGAACTTCACCCGAGCGACCTTCGCATGACGCGCCAGGGCACCGCCGAGCTCGAACGCGGCAGCATCCCCTGCCTTGTCTGGGTCAGACGCTAGAAGCACCAAACGAAAGCGGGATAGCTTCAGCAGGTGTCCCGACGACACTTGCGAACCAAAGATGGCCGCGATGTCCCACTCGGGGAGCGCCCGCTCACAAGCCAAGACATCGAACGCGCCTTCGGCGACCACTACACAATCGCCTTGCCACCACTCCTCGCCAAAGATGGCAGACTGGTCTGCTCCTTCGGACAGCAAGGGCTCCTTGTAGCGCTTCTCCGCACCGATGAACGTTCGTCCGGTGTAGGACACCAACCGGCCATCGGCATCATGCACAGGGAACACGATGCGGCCGTAGAGACGGCCCGTCGCCGAGTAGCCCAAGTTCCACTTGAGGGCCTGCTCAAGGGTCACACCCCGCTCGATGAGGTAGGACCGAGCCCGCGACGGCCAGGACCGGGGGTCCTTTTCCTCGGCCGTCACGACCCCGTCAGGGAGCCGGAAGTCGCCAGGCAGGGGAGGGGCGGCCGACTGCGCCACTACCACGCCCGGGAGCGCGGAGCCGGGGTAAGCGGCCAGCCAGGCGCGGGCGCCAGGGCGCTCCAGGCCGCGCACCGATGCCACCACGTGGACAGGCTAGCCCCCGAACCCGCAGCCGCAGCACGGAGGCCGGCCGGACCTGGC
>Ga0079224_100017435_pt1 | contig 10121 bp, 6 predicted proteins | sample Stecom2015_FD_80414 | JGI IMG/M metagenome (GOLD analysis project Ga0079224, IMG submission 80414) | Agricultural soil microbial communities from Utah to study Nitrogen management - Steer compost 2015 | ecosystem: Environmental > Terrestrial > Soil > Agricultural land | place: USA: Utah... | reverse complement strand
GGCTTCCCCTTTGCTGCTAGTTTTAACCATGAGATGAAAAATACTGTCAGATTTTGTTGGTTTTTGTATAATAGGTAGGTTGATATTTTTATAACATGATATTTTAAGTGGAGAGGCGATTTTGTTTTGAAAAGGATTTTAATATCAGGTTTAGTAGTCTTATGTTACTTTTTATTCAATGCTGGAGTAACATTCGCTGCCACGGAAACTCGTATTTCTGGGCAGGACCGCTATCAAACAGCAGTCCAGGTTTCGAAAAAGACATTTCCAAATGGAACGGATACGATTATTCTTGCACGTGGGGACGAATTTGCAGATGCCCTGACTAGTACACCACTTGCCTACAAGGTAGACGGACCTATTTTACTTACAAAGCCAAATGTCATTCCTGATTCTACAATGTCAGAGATTAATAGGCTTCAAGTAAAAAATATAATACTAGTAGGTGGAATGAACGCGATTTCCCAACAGGTGGAACAACAATTAATAGATAAAGGGATTCAAGTTGAACGGATTAGTGGCTCTGACCGTGTCGGAACATCGCTAAAAATTGCTGAATATCTGAATCCATCTCATCATGATATTTATGTTGTTAATCAGAGTCAGTTTCCAGATGCTTTGGTGATTGCGCCATATGCAGCCAAGCGCAATATACCAATTATTCTTTTAAGTGATAAAACGGTGAATCGAGCAGATGTCCAAGCTTATTTAGGGCAGGTAAGTAACACGTTCATTATTGGAGGAAAGCAAGTAGTTAGCCAAAAGGTTGCGAACTCTGTTCCTCGTCCTACAAGAATCTCTGGCGCAAACCGTTATGAGACTGCAACGGTCATTGCTAACCGTTATTTCAAAGGACGTACAGACATGATTGTCGTAACAGGCAAAGACTTTGCAGATGCTTTAACTGGTTCTGTGATGGCTGTCAAAAAAGACGTTCCAGTTATTCTTGTCAATCAAAATAAAGTTGATAACTCAGTTAAAGACTATGTGAAAAAGCAAAAAATAAACAAGTACACAATAATTGGCGGAACAAAAGCAGTGGATCCGTCTATTTCCATAAAACTATATAGCCCCATTATTAATAAAAATAGCGAAACACTTCGATTGGTGAACAAGAGTAATTCACTTTCGAAAAATTTTGTTCCAAAGAATTTAGTTGTTCCAAATATTCGTTTTTCGACAACTATTCCTGAAAGAAAAAAGGTAAATAAAGAAGCGGGAGCAGCATTAGAGAAAATGTTCAGAGCAGCTAATCAAGCGGGCATTACACTCTATGCTCAATCCGGTTATCGTTCATATGCTACTCAGAAAATGTTATATAACAATTATGTAGCTAGACATGGTGAAAAAGAGGCGAACCGATTTAGTGCAAAGCCTGGTCAAAGTGAACACCAAACAGGGCTTGCGATGGATGTAACAAGTAAAAGTGTAGGCCTACAACTTGTTGAAAAATTTGGAGATACAAAAGAAGGAAAATGGGTAGCAAAGAATGCTGCAAAATATGGGTTTATCATACGTTATCCAAAAGGAAAAGAGAATCTCACAGGATATATGTATGAACCATGGCATTTACGATATGTAGGTGTGGAACATGCCATATTTATAGAGAAGCATCAATTAATTTTAGAGCAGTATTTGAGTGAATACTAATCGTCTTGAGCGTTCGTCTAAAAGAGGCGAACGCTTTATTAGTTACAATTTAAATGATGAAGTGGGGAATTCACTATAATCATACAATCTGTATAGAGGGTTGGATTTTGGGCTAAGTGGGAGGGACCTTTCTCTCAGGTCCCACCACTCTAACCTACTTCAGTGCTTTAAATACATTCGTTCTTGTTGCGTCTGAGATTACGCCGTAGCCGCCAATGATATTGACATTTGGTGTGGCTGGAAGTTCTTCTTGTAAGAAGTTGACGACGGATGCTGGTAAGTCACCATTGTTTACTAAAAGAATAGGTGCCCCATTTTTTGCGGCAAGGGGTGAACCAGGTAAAGCATCGATATAACTAACACCACTAGCAAAATAAAGGGAAGATATATCTAAATCATCTTTAAAACGAGTGGCGATTGCCACGCTTGTATCATAACGACTTTTCCCTGAAACCCTGTCAATGTTCGTAATCCCAAGTTCCTGTAATTCCTTGATGATATTTCCTGACACTGCACCTTCACCACCAATAATCGTAATTTTTGAAATGGAGTGTTCAAGTACAAAATTTCGAACCTCATCAGGAAGTGAGTTCTGCTTTGTTAATAAAATTGGAATTTGTTTAATACCCGCATAGGGTGCAACAGACAAGGCATCGGGTGAATCTTTACCAGTTGTCAGGATAATTTCATTCTGAATGCCGACTTCTGCAGCTACCTGAATGGAGGTATCATATCTACTCTTTCCTGCTATTCGCCTCACGGTGTATCCCAATTCTTTTAAAGTGGATTCAATGGACTCTGATATAGCTGCCTTCCCTCCTAGAAGAAAAACAGTCGTGGGAGATAATCTGTTAATTTCTTCAAGAACAGAATCAGGTAATGAACTGCTGCCTGTTAAAAGCAAGGGTGATTCATTTTTCGTTGCAAGTACACTTCCTGTTAATGCATCAATTGGAAGATCTCCCCGTCCTAATATAACGGCGTTACTTTTTTCCTTCCATCCCTCGTTTGAAACAAGAATGCTTGTGTCATATCGGGACTTCCCATAAAGTTCTTTTAATAGGAACGTTTTTAAAAAATCCCCTGCGACAAAGCCTTCCGTTTCATCGGCTAATTGAATGGGATACCATTGAAGGGCATCAGCAGTAACAGGGTCCCCTGTAATTTTCAGAGGAGTGTCGGTAAAGAATTCACCAAGTATTGTACCAGCTTTAGATGGACTTTCCCGAAAGTTTACCTTCGACGTTGTTACTCCCATGGGTCCAGAGCCAAACCGAGTCACTACATGTTTAATTGCTTTCCAATTAAGTGCCTCTGTATAGTAATTCCACGTGTGGGGAGTATCGTGTCCCAATGCCCATGAACCAGTTCCTTTTATTCCATATTGACTTGGTACTCGTAATTTTGCTCGTATTGAAGATTCATTCTCATACCAAATGACATACTCACCAGCTGATAAGATGGTTTTCCCAAGAAAACTCTGTTGTCCGTTAGGAATTGTAAAAGTTGCCTTTGGGGTTTGTGTTTTTTCATCAAAGTCGATCCTACCCTTATATTTTGACACTAAAGTCTCTACACTTGGGCCAGATATCCCTCTTCCTGCAAGAGTAATACCTTCCGAGGTTGGACCATCAGTCTTCCACAATCGCCCGTAAAAAGGAAGTCCTACTACAATTCGTTCTTTTGGAACTCCTTGATTAATTGCATACTCAACTGAGCGGGTGAAAAAGGAAATACTTGAGACTGGGCCAACTGGGCTTTGAGGAGATTCCCAGCTCTCATCATAGGCCATAATCATTAGATAGTCGGCATGATTGGAAAGCCCTTTATAATCATAGAAACCATGCCATCCTGTATTCCAACCATTTGGGTTGGCTGCTACTGCAACAGAAACCTCTTTGTGATTTGGAATATACTTTCGTAGAAGTCTTACAAAATCAGTATGAGCATCTCGATATGTATGATTTACACCTTCTATATCAACGTTGACACCATCTAGGTTATACTGGTCAATTGCGAATGCTACCTCCTTCGCCAATTGTTCTCGTCGATCAAGCCCTTTTTTACCAGCTGTAATATTCCAATGGTTTGACAAAAAAGGAACAACTCTCATCCCTCGATTATGCATCTCATTGATGAAATCTGAGTCAAGTGTCCAGGTTTTAATTAACTTTCCATTCTCATCAATATCAAAATAGTTAGGAGAGACGACATCCAAACTTCCCTTTGTGCGATTGACCTGTACAAGATGTGAGTCAGGTCCACCCATAAAGATGTAAGACATATTAAATAAATTTGTCTGTCCATTTGTTGGTAAAGCGCTAGGTAGTATTAACAGTAACGCTATCATTACGACTAGCAGAAATTTGACACGATTCATAGATATTCCCCCTCAAGCTTTTTGTTCAAGTAGTTCATTGGTAAGATGCTTTGAAGATAAAACCATCTTCAATAGGGAGGATTTCATAAGTAATTCCATCTTTCGTAAAAGTCTTTTCCTTCACATTTGATACATCAAAATTGGGTTTTACCCCAATTTCATGGAACAAGGCATCGACATCGTGAAATTCTATCTCTTGATGCATAATGTTTACAACATGACTCCAAGCAGTAAGCATTTTGCGGATGGTTTTATGGGAAGTTCCGTTACTATGTATTTCCAACCTTTGAACTAAATGTTGGTCCTCCAAGATTCGTAATTCGATTTGATCGGTTAACCTTGCGCGATAATAGTGATTGACTTCATCCGTTATTCCCTCTAACTTGTTAATTTCCAAGTTTGTCATTTGCTCTTGGACATAGGAATTCCAACGCTCCTTAAAATCATCAAATGAAAGTTGTGCAGATATATCGGTAGGGATCAGTTCGCTTTCTCCTTCCTCCATTGTTCGAGTTTGATGATTTTCCTTATTTTGATCCGAATCCTTCCCTTGAAAGTCAGAAGTACAGCCAATCAGTAAAGAAATCGAGAAAAGAAGAATCGCAATAAGCTTCATATTCTTGTTCATATATTCACCCACATTCAAAAATGTCATTTTGTTATATCGTTTGAAAAAACTAGCAATCCATACATAAAAAAGTTTTCCAAAACCATGGATTATGGGGAAAATGAAAAGATTTTACAAAATGTTTACAATCTATACAAAAAAAGATAAGATAGGTGAGGAATTCACTAGGAAAATGGAGGCATAACCAGTGAAACATGTTGTAAAAAAAATAGACTATTTTATTCTTTTCGTACTTATTTTCATTGTGAAAATACTAATGTTTCGTTATTTTCTATATAAAGATGTTAATTTGTGGAAGCTCGTACTTACGGAAATCAGCCCGATTGTCTTTGTGATGGTGTTATTTGAATTTATATTGCGCAAAGGGAAACTGTGGGCTTATTTATTTTTAAATCTGATTCTTTCAAGCTTTTTGTTCTCAATCGTGATTTATTTTAGTTATTTTAGTACATTGCCTTCATACCATGATTTGACCCAACTCAATCAGGTGGGATCAGTCAGTGAAAGTATCTTTCTATTATTACGACCCGTACACTTCTTATTTTTTGTAGACTTTCTAGTCATCGTGCCACTGCTAATTTGGAAAAATAAATCTTTGAGTCAAAATAGAGCCTTCAAAAAGACTGGGTTAACGATCATTCTTGCTCTTTCGTTAGCTATATCTGGAGTTAATTTGTTTATTGGAAAAGATGATAACATTCTTGACCCTGCTTCGATTGCTCAAGGAAGAGGGATGTTGCATTATCAAATACTTGAGTATTATCAAAGTAGAACCAACGAACCTGGAGACGTTCGCTTTACATATCAGGATATATTAAATGTAAAGGGAGCTAATCGCATCAACCCAGATGCGTATGAATATTTCGGGGTTGCAAAAGACCGAAATCTCATTCTAATCCAAATTGAATCCATGCAAAACTTTTTAGTTAATCTAGACATTGACGGTGTTGAGATCACACCTAATCTTAATTCATTACTGAAGGATAGTTTTTATTTTTCAAATGTCTATCAACAAATTGGAGCAGGAAATACATCAGATGCTGAATTTTTGGTAAATACATCCCTTTATCCACTCGGAAAGCAGGCCGTTTCAAAGACACTAACTCACACTTCTTTTCCTAGTCTGCCGAAAGTTCTGAAGGAACATGGCTATTTAACCACGACTTTTCATGCCGATGAGATTACGTATTGGAATCGTAATACACTGTATCCTAGCCTTGGTTTCGATCGGTTTTATGATGACCATTACTTTGGGGAAGAGGACGTGATTGGTTTTGGTCCATCCGATGAGGTACTGTTTGATGGTACATTGAGGGCGTTAACTGAAATGCAAGAGAAAGGACAACGATTTTATGCACATGTCCTTACCTTAACCAGCCATACCCCATTTGAACTTCCAGAAGATAAAATTGGGATTGAATTACCAGAAGAGTTCGATGGCACTTTGGTTGGTAACTATTTGAAATCGATGAATTATACGGACAGAGCATTAGGTGAATTCATAGAGAACCTGAAGGAAACAGGGTTATGGGATAACTCGGTCATTGCCATTTACGGCGATCACTCAGGGTTACATGGGCGACTGATGATGAGTGAAGATAATAAACTTATGAAGGAACGTGTGTTAGGGTTGGGTTATTCACTCGTGCACCGATTTAATTCTCCATTTATCGTTACGATTCCAGGTGTCACAAAAGGAGAAGAAATCACGAGAATTGGTGGTCAAATTGATATTATGCCAACATTGACAAATCTTCTAGGTGTTTCGCTTGATGACCAAATCATTTTTGGACAAGACTTGCTTAATTATGAAACAAATCTCATTGGAATGAGATATTATTTACCGACAGGTTCCTATATTGATGACAAAGTTTTATTTATTCCGAAGACCAGCCAACGAAATTCCAGAACCTATAATCTTATAAACAAACAGTTAATTGATGAAAAAGATGATTATGTAGAAAAGTATAATGCCATGTTACAATTATACGAATGGTCAGATGCATATCTCTATAATTTGCCAACTAGATAACAATAACAAAAGGCATTGCGTATTTTATTGCGCAATGCCTTTTCGTAAGTTATTGAATCTCCAGATGTTGTCTCAATTCTTTCGCAATCCGCTCTTTTTCTTCGGTAGAAACCATGTAGAAGAATCGTTCATTTATATATTCGCCTTCACCCTCGATTTTTAGGGTTTCAATACTATGACGTGCATCTGTGTAATTTTTTTGGAGTTCAAGCATTTCACCGAATGTCAGGTTTGTTCTAACATTTTCACCAATCGCACCAAGGATGTTTGCAAAGTTTGTGACAGATTTAATGGAAACTCCTTTTTCTGCAATGGCTTGAATGACCTGCTTATGACGGTCAGTTCGTCCAACATCTCCGATTGGATTAGGGTCATTTTTTCGCATGCGTGAAAAAGCTAATGCTTCTTCCCCGTTTAAATTAATTTTGCCTTTCGCAAAATAATGACCGTTATTTGAAAAGGCAAACTTGTTTGTAACCGTAATGCCACCGACAACGTCAACGATGTCCTTAAAGCCCTCCATATTAAGTGTTACATAATAATCGATAGGAACTTGAAGGAATTCTTCGACGGTATCGAGTGTCATGTCGAGCCCGCCGTATGCATGTGCAGCTGTAATTTTATCCTCTTTTCCAATACCGACCATTTCAGTTCTTGTGTCACGGGGAATACTCATAACCTTCATCGACTTTGTATTGGGATTAATTGTGATCAAGTTTAATGAATCGGTACGACCCTTGTCTTCTTCATTGGTAATTTCATCTGTTCCAATTAATAAAACTGAAATGGGATCCTTTCGTTCTAGGTCAATTTTTTCAGACCTTTTCTCAGAAACCTCTCGCTCAATTGGTTCATGAATATCTTTTAATGTGGAATTGACTGTAAAATAGACATACAGGGCTACTCCCACGATGATCGCTAACAGGACAGCAACGACGGAAAATAAGATCTTTTTCCGCTTTTTACTTTTTTTTGTCCGATTTTCTCTCAAATGACATCTTCCTTTTTATAAAATCAATATTTTCATAACGTGTAAGTCTATTAAGATTATAGTCACAACTTGTCGAATTCTCAACAGTAATAATCTACAATCAAATGAAAATAAAGGGAGTTGTCATGTTACTATAAAAATAGCAATAGTAATAAAAAGAAGGATCCTAAAAGGAGTGGTAACGTGAAAATTCGTAAGGTCATTATCCCAGCTGCTGGTTTAGGGACGAGGTTTTTACCAGCCACGAAGGCACAACCAAAAGAAATGCTTCCCATTGTGGATAAGCCTACAATCCAATACATTGTGGAAGAAGCGATTGCATCAGGAATAGAAGACATTATTATTGTTACTGGTCGTGGGAAACGGGCAATCGAGGATCACTTTGATAAATCCTATGAGTTGGAAGAAACATTGGCAAAGAGGAAGAAATGGGATGCACTTGAAGGGATCCAACGTATTTCGAATATGGCCAACATTCATTACATCCGCCAAAAGGAACCTCTAGGACTTGGTCATGCAATATACTGTGCGAGACGTTTTATTGGGGATGAGCCTTTTGCTGTCATGCTTGGCGATGATATTATTCAGTCCACACAGGAGCCTTGTATGAAACAACTCATGCATGTTTTTGAACGATACCGCTGTTCTGTTATTGCAGCTATGGAAGTGCCGAAGGAGTCTGTAACGAAATATGGAATCCTTGAAATTGGACCTCAAGTTGATCAAAAAGTCCTTCAGGTAAAGGGGTTAATCGAAAAGCCAGCGATTGAAGAAGCACCTTCAACCTATGCTATCATGGGGAGATACATTCTCCAGCCTGAAATCTTTGACATCCTTGAAACGTTGCCAACTGGTGCAGGAGGAGAAATTCAATTAACGGATGCGTTACAGAAGCTAAACGAAATTCAAGCCATACTCGCTTATGAATTTGAAGGAAAACGCTATGATGTAGGAGATAAGCTTGGGTTCATGAAAGCATCTATTGATGTAGCCCTTCAATATGATGATTTACGTGAGGAATTGATTACATATATGAAGAAAATAGTCGAAACTCGTTAATTGTTGGATGGGCTTCTACCCAGTTTGGTAGGGGCTTTTTTAGTGAACGAAATTCGACATTTCGTGACGTATTTTATCTACAAAAAGTTCCAAAACTTCCCCTTTTGTTACATAATCTTAATATTACCGCCAATATCTGCATGTTAGAATGGTAGTATTCAAAAACGTTCGTATAGATAGAGAAGAAAGGGGAACAATCTTGCAATACATAAATCCTTATTTACGAAATCATTTCAAGTTGACATTCATCATATCCGCTCTGTTCATCGCGTTTATTTATCTTCCGTCACAAACAGAGGCTTCAGGGGTTAGCGTTGATCGAATTAAAGGTTCTGACCGGTATGCAACTGCTGTTCAGGTTTCACAAGAAGGGTGGGACACGGCGGAAACGGTTGTACTTGCAGTTGGGACAAACTTTCCCGATGCACTCGCTGGTACACCCCTTGCCTATTCGCTTAATTCTCCGATTCTATTAACTGCAGCTCATAAACTACCAGAAACCACAAAAAAAGAGCTTCAGAGATTAGGAGCAAAAAAAGTCATCTTACTAGGTGGAACAGGTAGCATTTCTGAATCGGTTGAGTCCGAACTACGAAGTCAACACTTACAGATTACTCGCATTAGTGGACAAAATCGCTATGAGACTTCAGCAGAAATTGCAAAAGCGATGAAGACAAAAGCGGATACTGCTGTAGTTGTATACGGTGGGAATTTCCCAGATAGTCTATCAATTGCTTCGTATGCAGCGAAGCAGGGATATCCCATTCTTTTAACAACACAAAACTCCATCCCCAATTCGATACAAGAAGTTTTAGGTTCATTTAAGAAAACGATTGTTGTGGGAGGAGAAAAGGCTGTGTCAGACAATGTGTTAACAGCATTACCAAATGCCAAGCGTGTATTTGGACAAAGTCGCTATGACACTTCAGCAACGATTATTGATACGTTTAATTTAACAATGGACAAGGCGTATCTTGCGACTGGAAAAGAATTTGCAGATGCTTTAGCGGGCTCCGTCCTTGCTGCTAAGAATAATTCAACCATCCTATTGGTGGATACGAACAAAGTGCCTGCAGCGATTGAAAATACCATTAAGAATCATACTATTAAGAAGCTAACTATCATCGGTGGAACCTCTGCCGTTTCTGATGCAGTTGTTCAACAGTTAACATTTAATAGATCCGACATCATAGCTGGTATCATTGAAACAGCAAAGTCATTACAAGGGGTGCCATACACATGGGGTGGTACTACAACGAAAGGCTATGATTGCAGTGGGTATTTAAATTATGTATACGAAAAACACGGTATCTCATTACCACGTACAGTAGCTGATATATATAAGGCAGGTACTACGGTGAGTTCACCAGAAATTGGAGAT
>Ga0079224_100017434_pt1 | contig 10121 bp, 10 predicted proteins | sample Stecom2015_FD_80414 | JGI IMG/M metagenome (GOLD analysis project Ga0079224, IMG submission 80414) | Agricultural soil microbial communities from Utah to study Nitrogen management - Steer compost 2015 | ecosystem: Environmental > Terrestrial > Soil > Agricultural land | place: USA: Utah... | reverse complement strand
TGCCGCCCGGCGCGATCATCTGGTGCGGCCCGCCGTCCATCGTCGCCGGCAGGTGCATGCCGTGCCAGTGCACGCTGGTCGGCACGTCGAGCCGGTTGGCCACCTCGACCGCCACCTGCTCACCGCGCCGGGCCCGCAGCGTCGGGCCGAGCTGATCACCGTCGTAGCCCCAGGTGGTGACGGGCCGGCCGGGCCGGAACTCCGTGCTGCCGGCCTGCGCGGTGAGCGAGAACACCCGGACGCCGTCGACCACCCGGGACTCGGCCAGCGGTGGGATCGCCAGCTCGGTGTCGAACCGCTGCGGCTCCACCCCGGTCACCGAGCCCCCGTCGGACCCGCAGCCCGCGGCGAGGGTCAGCGCGCCGACGGAACCGAGCAGGCTCCGTCGGGACAGGCGAAGGGGACGGGTCGGGTCAAGGGGTCGTCGATCGACCATGTCTCCACTCTCGGCCGGGCGCCGCCGCCGGACATCGGTTCAGGGGCGTCGCCGTCGTACACGTTCGGACGACCCCGGTTGTCGTCGTCAGGCGACCCCCGCGCCCCGCGTCCCTGAGCCGTGCCCTGAGCTTGTCGAAGAGCTCGCGCCCGAGCCTGTCGAAGCGCCGGGGCCTCGACAAGCCCGACCCGCCGAATCCGCGCCGGGGCTCAGCCCGCGGCACCGCCTCCTGAGCCCGCGGGGTCGTCGAGGTGACCGAGGGAACGGCCCGGCGCGACCAGGTCCCGCACCCGTCGCTTCAGCTCGCCGATCTCCGGGAAGCCGCCGTCGGTCCTCCGGTCCCAGACCCGCCGCTCGCCGTCGTCGGTGGCCACGTCGATCGTGAACACCCCGCCGGTGCCCGGCAGCAGGGCGACCTCGCCGAGCTCCCGGGCGAAGGTGCTGAGCAGTTCCTGGGCCAGCCAGGCCGCGCGGAGCAGCCAGCGGCACTGGGTGCAGTAGCTGATCGCCACCCGGGGGCGTCGCGGGTCCGTCATCGGATCATTGTCTCCGGACCTGGCACGATCGTGATCCGACCACCCCGACCCGGGAGTCCCGATGCCCCTCGACCTGTCCTTCGACGAAGTCCTGCGCACCACCCGGGCGGTCCGCCGCCGGCTCGACCTCGACCGGCCGGTGGAGCCCGAGGTGATCGACGAGTGCCTGCAGCTGGCCCTGCAGGCGCCGTCGGGCAGCAACGCGCAGGGCTGGCGGTTCATCGTGCTGACCGATCCGGAGGTCCGGCGGCCGATCGCCGAGCTCTACCGGCGCGGGGCCCGGCCGTACCTGGAGCGGCGGCGGGCCGAGGTCCAGGACGGAGCGCCGCGCCGGGTGCACGACTCGGCCCAGCACCTGGTCGACGTGATCGACCGGGTCCCGGTGCTGGTGCTGCCCTGCCTCGCCGGGCGACCGTCCGGCGAGAACCAGGCCGGATTCTTCGGCTCGATCCTGCCGGCGACCTGGAGCTTCTGCCTGGCCCTGCGCTCCCGCGGCCTCGGCTCGGTCTGGACGTCCCTGCACCTCGGCTACGAACGCGAGGCGGCCGAGATCCTCGGCATCCCGGAGAACGTCACCCAGGCCGGGCTGATCCCGGTCGCCTACACGATCGGCACCGACTTCAAGCCGGCCCGGCGGCGGCCGGTGGACGCGGTCCGCTCCTTCAACGGCTGGGCCTGACCGGACGGTCCCGCCGTGCCGGGCCCCGGTCGCACGCCGCCGCGGCGGCGAGGCGAGGATGGTCGCCATGAGGGCCGATTCCGATCATGGGCGCTCCGCGCCGGAACCCGTCCTGCTGCGCCAGGTCCGCCTGGTCGGCGCCGACAGCACCGCACCGACCGACGTGTTGATCACCGGCGGCCGGGTCGCTCCGGCCGCCGGCGCCGCCGGATCCGTGCGGCGGATCGATCTGGCCGGGCGCTGGCTGCTGCACGGGCTGTGGGACCACCACGTCCACTTCGACCACTGGTCGCTGGCCCGGCGCCGGCTCGACCTGACCGGGGCCGGATCCGCCGCGGAGGTGCTGCGGCTGGTCGCGGAGCGGCTCACCGGCGGCGAGCCGGCCGACCCGGTGCTGGTCGGCTACGGGTTCCGCGACGGCACCTGGCCCGACCGGCCCAGCCGGGCGGCACTGGATCTGGTGGCGGCCGAGCTGCCGGTGGTGCTGTCCAGCAACGACCTGCACAGTTGCTGGCTGAACTCGGCGGCGTTCCGCCGGTTCGGGGTGGCGCCGACCGACGACGGACTGCTCCGCGAGGACGCCGCGATGGCGGTGCACAACGCGCTCGACAAGGGGTCCGACGAGCGGCTGGACCGCTGGGCCGGCGAGGCGGCGGAGGCCGCGGCCGCCCGCGGCGTGGTCGGGATCGTGGAGCTGGAGTGGCAGTTCAACCCGGAGATCTGGGCCCGCCGGGTGGCCGCCGGCGTCCGGTCGCTGCGGGTCGAGTGCGGCTTCTATCCCGAGCATCTGGACACCGCGCTCGGACTGGGCCTGCGGACCGGCGACCGGCTGCCCGACGGCGACGGCCTGCTCACCCTCGGACCGCTGAAGTTGTTCCTGGACGGGTCGCTGAACACCCGGACGGCCTACTGCCACCGACCGTACCCGGAGCCCGGCGATCCGGACCATGATCACGGCATGCTGCTGCTGGAGCCGCCCGAGTTGATCACGCAGCTGCGGCGGACCGCGGCGGCCGGGCTGGAGTGCGCCGTGCACGCGATCGGTGACCGGGCCAACACGATCGCCCTGGACGGGTTCGAGGCGGCCCGCTGCGGCGGCCGGATCGAACACGCGCAGCTGATCCGGGCCGAGGACGTGGACCGGTTCGCCCGACTCGGCGTGGTCGCCAGCGTCCAGCCCGACCACGCCGTGGTGGACCGGGACGTCGCCGACCGGCACTGGCCGGACCGGACCGACCGGGCGTTCCCGTACGCCGACCTGCTCCGCTCCGGCGCCACGCTGCGGCTCGGTTCGGACGCCCCGGTCTCGCCGCTGGACCCGTGGCAGACGATCGCCGCCGCGGTGCACCGCAGCGCCGACGACCGGCCGTCCTGGCATCCGGAGCAGGAGATCACCGCGCGGCAGGCCCTGGACGCCTCGACCCGGCAGGGGGCCGCGGTCCGGCCCGGCGACCCGGCCGACCTGGTGATCACCGAGCTGGACCCGCTGAGCGCCTCGGCCGAGGAGCTGCGGGCGATGCCGGTGCACGGCACGATGGTCGCCGGCCGGTGGACCCGGCGACCGGACGACCTCGACTGATTCCGCCGAACCCGGCCGTTCCGCGATCGATCAGTTTTCGAGAAGTGCCCGGCGCTCGCCGCGCCTACGCTGAATCCGTCGATCAAGTGACGAGCGAGCAGTGAGGTACGCAACGATGGCCACGACCCGGAAGACGACGAAGAGCACCGCGGCTTACGACGGCTTCACCGCCGAGGAGCGCGAGGCGATGAAGGAGCACGCCGAGGAGTTGAAGAAGGCGCGCACCAGGTCCGACCCGGAGGCCGACGTGCTGCAGAAGATCGCCGAGATGCCGGAGAACGACCGGGTGATCGCCGAGCGGATCCACGGCCTGGTCAAGGAGGTCGCGCCGCACCTGCGGCCGAGGACCTGGTACGGCCAGCCGGCCTACGCCAAGGACGGCAAGGTGGTCTGCTTCTTCCAGGCGGCGGCGAAGTTCAGGACCCGGTACGCGACCCTCGGTTTCAACGACGCCGCCGCGCTCGACGACGGCAACCTCTGGCCGACCGCGTTCGCGGTGACGAAGCTGACCGCCGCCGAGGAGCGGAAGATCGCCGAGCTGATCAAGCGCGCCGCCGGCTGATCACCGGCCCGGCGTCCCGGCCCCGCCGGTGCCCCGGTTGCCGAAACCCCGGTCGTCGAAACCCTCGTCGCCGAAACCCTCGTCGCGGAGGGCGTCGGCGAACCACCGGGTGATCGTCGTCGGGTGGGTGATCGCGGTGCCGACGACCACCGCGAACGCGCCGGCGGCCAGGCAGGCCCGGGCCTGCTCGGTGCTGTGCACCCGCCCCTCGGCGATCACCGGCACCGGGAGCCGTTCGGCCAGGCCGGCCAGCAGCTCCAGGTCCGGCCCGTCGGTGCGCGGCCGGGATCCGGTGTAGCCGGCCAGCGTGGTCGCGACCAGGTCCACCCCGGCCGCCACGGCGGCCGACCCGTCCTCGAGATCACCGACGTCGGCCAGCACCAGGGCGTCGGTCCGGTCCCGGATCCCGGCCACGGTCTCGGCCAGGGTCCGCCCGTCCGGCCGGGCCCGGCGGGTGCCGTCGAGCGCGACGACGTCTGCGCCCGCGTCGGCCACCGCCAGTGCGTGCCGCAGCGTCGGGGTGATGAAGACGCCCTCGGAGCCGACCTTCCACAGGCCGATCAGCGGCACGTCGACCCGATTCCGGATCAGCCGCAGGTCCTCCGGACCCTGCGCCCGGACCGCGACCGCCCCGCCCCGCACGACCGCCTCGGCCATCCGGCTCATCATCTCGGCGGAGCGCAGCGGCTCGCCCGGGTAGGCCTGGCAGGACACGATCAGCCCGCCGCGCAGCCGGGCGAGCAGTTCCGGCCGGCCGGTCACCCGACCGGCCGGCCGGCGCGCGCCGCGAGGTGGTCGCGGTAGCGCCGGTACAGGTTGCGGGCCGACGGCCAGGTCGAGTTCGGGCTGAGGAAGTGGGAGAACTCGAACGTGATCACCTTCTCCACGTACGGCTGCACCACGTCCAGTTTGTGCGCCAGCTTCCGCCAGTCGATCGGCGGGAACTTGATCGGCATGTCCCGGTCGAACGACTCCAGGTTGGACCACAGGGTGATGCCGGCCTCCCGGGCCACCTCGGCGGTCGCCGCGGTCAGATCCGCCAGGGCCAGCAGGTCGGCGGTGCCGTCCTGGAACGCGCAGTGCGTGATCAGGCCCGAGTAGGCGCCGAGGATCTCCCGCCAGGCCCGGACGTGCTCGTCCACCGTGCGGGCCGAGCCGCGGGCGTCGGCGGCCCGGTCGGTGCGACCGTGGAAGAACGGCGAGACCAGGATCGGCAGGTCGCTGAAGGTCCGGATCTCGGTGGCCAGCGCGGTGTTGATGTCGATGATCCGCAGGCCCGAGTCGAACGTCTCGTGCGGCAGGTACCAGCCGCGGAACGCCGGCGCGTCGCCGTACCGGCCGTACATCTCGTGCAGGTAGGCCTTGTTCAGCTCCACCTCGACGGTCCAGTCGTTGCGGTGCCAGTGGAAGCCGGAGTCGTACAGGCCGAAGAACAGGGCGATCCCGCGCTCGGCGGCCAGGTCCAGGAACAGCCGCACCAGGTCGACCTGCACCGGAAGCACCGGGCGGTGCGCGGCGATCACCTCCGACGGCGCGGCCAGCTTCTCCTGGTAGCCCGAGCGGATCATGATCACGGTGTCGAGGCCGGCCTCGACGAACGTGTCGAACTCCCTCGCCCACTCCTCCGGTCCCCAGTTCTGGGACGGGATGTCGTGGGTCATCTCGTCGAGGAAGGTGCCGGTGATCGGCAGGTAGCTCATCGTGGTCCCTTCGTGGCTCGGTGGTCGTCGGAGTAGGCCTGACCGAGGACGGCGACCGCGCGGGCCCCGTCCTCGGCGGTGACCCGCGGTTCCGCCCGCCCGGCGACACAGTCCAGGAAGTGCCCGGCCTGCCGGACGAACCGGTTGCCCGCCGGGACGTCGAGCACCGTCTCGGTGCCGGCGTCGTCGGTCAGGGTGAGCCGCGGGGCGGCGTAGTCGAAGTGCAGCCGGCCGCGGGTGCCGCTGATCGTGATCACGGCCTCGCCCGGGGCGGTCCGCCAGCTGGCCTCGATCACGCCGAGGACGCCGGCCGCGGAGCGCAACGAGAGCACCGCACTGTCCTCCACGGCGAGCGCCGGCCCGCGGTCGGTGGCCGTGGTCGCGGTCAGGGCCCGGACGTCGCCGACCTCGCCGATCAGGTACCGGAACAGGTCGACGGAGTGCACGCAGGTGTCCATCAGCACGCCGCCACCGGAGACCTCGGGCCGGGCGAACCAGGAGCTCTCCACCCGGTCCAGCGGTCCGGAGAAGCGGTTCCGGAAGCCGAGCACGGTGCCGATCCGGCCGGCTTCGATCGCATCCCGGATCGCCTCGACCTCGGGCTGGAACCGGTGGCAGAAGCCGACCGTGAGCAGCGCCCCGCCGGCCCGGGCCGCGGTGATCATCTCCGTGCACTCGGCCTCGGTCCGGGCCAGCGGTTTCTCGCACAGCACCGCCACCCCGGCCCGCAGCGCGGCGATCGCCGGCCCGGCGTGGCCCGCCGGCGGCGTGCACACGCTGACCGCCTGGACGCCGGAGTCGAGCAGCGCGGCCAGGTCGTCGTGGGCGGTCGTCCCGAACTCCGCGGCCGCCCGTTCGGCACTCGCCCGGTCGACGTCGGTGACTCCGGTGATCACCGCCCCGGCTTCGCGGTACGCCGCGAGGTGGGTGCGGCCGATCGTGCCGGCGCCGATCACGCCGACGCGGATGCTCATCGTAGGAATCTCCTTCGTTCGTGGGGGATCGTTGCCGTCGGGTCAGGGGTTCCGGCGGACGGCCAGCCGGAGGTCGTAGCGGTCGGCACGGTAGACCGAGGTGGTGCTCTCCACCGGACGGTCCCGCTGGTCCAGGCCGATCCGGTGCATCCGCAGGGCCGCGGATCCCGGCGGGGTGCCGAGCAGGGCCGCCTCGCCGATGTCCAGCACCACCGCCCGGACCACCTGCTCCGCCCGCACCACCCGCAGGCCGTACCGCCGGTCGAGCAGCTGGTAGAGGGAGCCGGACAGGTCCTGGTCGAGCAGGTCCGGCACCCGCGCCGCGGGCAGGTGCGCGGTCTCCAGACAGATCGGCTCGCCGTCGGCCAGCCGGACCCGGCTCAGCCGGACCACCGGGTCGTCCGGCTGCAGCCCGAGGTCCTCGGCGATCGCGGCCCCGGCCGGGATCCGGTCCGCCGCCAGCAGCCGGGAGGAGGCGGTCAGCCCGCGCAGCTCCATGTCCTCGCTGAACGAGCTCAACGACAGCGTCTTGGAGATCGTCGGGCCGGCGACGAACGTCCCGGCACCCTGCACCCGGTAGACCAGACCGGCGTCGCTGAGCGCGTCCAGCGCGAGCCGGATGGTCGCCCGGCTGACCCCGTGGGTCCGGGCCAGGTCGCGCTCGGTGGGCAGCGGGCTGTGCGGCGCCAGGTCGCGCAGCTCCGCGGCCAGGGTCCGGCGGATCTGCTGGTGCTTCGGCAGGTGCTCCTCATCGCGCTCGGCCGGCATCGGTCCTCCTCGGTTCGCCCCGTGGGCCGGCGCGCCGCGCGCCGCCCCGGCCGAGCGTACGAGATCGGCTCACTTCATCCCCGTCACGGCGATGCCCTGGACGAAGTAGCGCTGGGCGACGACGAAGATCGCCAGTGCGGGCACGGTGAAGATCAGGCAGGCCGCCATCAGCGGACCCCACTCCACGCCGTGCTGGCCGAAGAAGCTGTACAGGCCGATCGACAGGGTGTAGCGCTCCTCGGAGTTGAGGTAGATCAGCGGCAGCAGGAAGTCGGTCCAGGTGGCGACGAACTGGAAGATCGCGACCGTGGCGATCGCGGGTTTGGCCTGCGGCAGGACCAGCTGCAGGTAGATCCGCAACTCCGACGCCCCGTCGATCAGCCCGGCCTCCCGCAACGAGTCCGGCACGCCGGCGAAGAACTGCCGGAGCAGGAAGATGTAGAACGGGGTGCCGAAGAAGGCCGGGATGATCAACGGCCAGAACGTGCCGACCGCGCCGACCCGGTCCCAGAGCAGGTAGAGCGGGATGAAGGTCACCTGGGCCGGCAGCATCATCGTGGCCAGCACGGTGAAGAAGATCACGCTCCGGCCGCGCCAGTGCAGCTTGGCCAGCCCGTAGGCCACCAGCGGGCAGGAGACCAAGGTGCCCGCCACGTTCAGCAGCACCAACAGGGCGGTGTTCAGCAGGTAGCGCAGGAACGGCATCGACTGCACCGCCGCCGGGAAGTTGTCCAGCACCCAGCGCTGCGGCAGCAGTCGCGGCGGGACGGAGAAGATGTCGTCCGGCGTCTTGAACGCGGTCGTGATCATGACCACGAACGGCACCAGGAACGCGGCACTGATCAGGATCAGGATGACGTGGTGGCCGAGCCGGCGGCCGAGGTAGCGGCGGCGCGGACCGGGCCGGGCCGGCCGCGGCTCGGCCGTCCGGGCCACGTCGACCAGCGTGCTATTCGCTGCCATAGTGCACCCACCGTTTCGAGCTGATCAGGATCACCAGGGTGAGCAGGCCGATCACCAGGAACAGGATCCAGGCCATCGCCGCCGCTTGCCCCATCCGGAGGAACACGAACGCGTTGTGGAACAGGTACATCGTGTAGGTGAGCAGGGAGTCGCCCGGCCCGCCGCCGGCCGCGTTACCCCGGCTCTGGGTGAGCAGGTAGGTCGGCGCGAAGATCTGCACCGCCGCGATCAGGCCCATGATCAACTGGAACAGGGTGACCGGGGTGAGCGCCGGCCAGGTGACGTGCCAGAACCGCCGCCAGCCGTTCGCCCCGTCGACCGCGGCGGCCTCGTACAGCTGTTGCGGCACCTGTTGCAGCGCGGCGAGGTAGATCACCGCGGTGCCGCCGATCCCCCACCAGGTGATGATCAACACCGCCGGCTTGGTCCAGGCCAGGTCGGCCAGCCAGTTCGGCTGCGGCAGCCCGACCTTGTCCAGCAGCTGGTTGAAGTAGCCGTACTGCGCGTTGAACACCCACCGCCACAGGTAGGTCGCGGTGACCACCGGCACGATCGCCGGGAGATAGACCACCGCGCGGTAGAGCGGCTGGCCGCGGACCGGGAAGTTCAGCGCCAGCGCGACCAGCAGCGCCAGGGCCAGCCCGAGCGGCACGCCGACCACCGCCAGGAACGCGGTGTTCAGCACCGAGCGGACGAACTTCTGGTCGTCGAACAGTGCGGCGTAGTTGGCCAGGCCGACCCAGCGCGGCTCCTGGAACAGGTTGAACTCGGTGAAGCTGTAGTAGAGCGAGATCCCGATCGGGCCGGCCATGAAGACGCAGAACCCGATGATCCACGGGGTGGAGAACGCGAAGCCGGCCCGGGTCCCCGGTCGCCGGCCCCGCCCGGCCCGGACGGTCGCCGGATCAGGCATAGCCCTTGGCGGCCTCGGCGACCTGGGCGTACGCGTCCGCCGGAGACCTGACCAGCCGGGTGATCTCGTCGTCGGCGGTCTCCAGGTCGGAGGTGTACTGGGCCAGCGACGGCTCGCTCGGGATCGCGGTCGCGTTCTCGCTGCCGAGCAGGTCCAGGAACAGGTCGAACTGCGGGATGTCGGCGTAGTCCTCGTGATCCAGCAGCGAGCGCCGGCTGGGCAGGTTGGCCAGCGCCTTGGTGAAGGTCAGCATCGCCTCGTCCGACACCAGGTACTTGAGGAACTCCCAGGCCTCGTCGGGATGCCGGCTGTTGCTCGGGATGAACAGCGTGCCGGGCTCGACCAGCGTGGTGTTGGCCAGGTCGGGTCGGTCGTCCGGGTGTGGCACCGGCACCACGCCCCAGTCCAGGTCCGGGGCGAACTCCTTGATGAACGCCGGCTGCCACTCGCCGTCGATCACCATCGCGAGTTTTCCCTGGTAGAAGGGGTTCTGCGGGGACTGGTAGTCACCGAAGCCGGAGGCGAACCGGTCGATCTGGTCCACCCCGTACTTCTTGATCACGGAGTCGACGTAGAACTCGGCCCCGGCCACGTTGCCCGGGTCGGCCGGCGTCGGGGCGCCGCCGTCGTACCACTTCCCGCCATGGGTCACCCCGAGCAGCCGGTAGTTCGCCGCGGCGCCGGAAGCGCCGGCGAGTCCGAGCCGCTGCAGCGTGCTGCCGTCCTGCTCGGTGAGCTTCTCGATCGCCGCCGCCCACTCGCTGGTGGTGGCCGGCGGTTCACTGAGGCCCGCGTCGGCGAACAGCTTCTTGTTGTAGAACAGCGCGTAGTTGTTCACCGCGATCGGCAGCTGGTAGACCTTGCCGTCCCAGCGGCACTGCTCCATCGCGGCCGGGACGAAGTCCTCGAGATCGAAGCCGTCCCGCTCGATGAACTCGTCCAGGGAGCGGATGATCCCCTTCGACGCCCAGGAGCCGGTGGAGCGGCCGAAGTTGTCGGAGATGTCGAACG
>Ga0079224_100017433_pt1 | contig 10121 bp, 11 predicted proteins | sample Stecom2015_FD_80414 | JGI IMG/M metagenome (GOLD analysis project Ga0079224, IMG submission 80414) | Agricultural soil microbial communities from Utah to study Nitrogen management - Steer compost 2015 | ecosystem: Environmental > Terrestrial > Soil > Agricultural land | place: USA: Utah... | reverse complement strand
TCGCGATCGGTGACGCCCAGCCCGTCCAGGATCTCGCGTCGCTTGCTCTCGTTCACCTGCCCGTCGCGCATGAGCGCGTTGTGCTTGGCCTTCAGGGCGTCGACGAACCTCTGGAACCTACCGGTGCCGAACACCTTGGTGAGGATGGCGCGCCGCGAACCGTCGTCGGTGACGACCTTCCGGAACTCCCCTTGCGGCAGGACGATCGTCTGTCTGAACTGACCGGCGTCGCAGCGCAGCAGCTCGCTCACGGCAGAGGTGACGCCCGAGACCTTATCGGACAAGACCTTCTGACCGTCGGTGACGTCGAGCAGCTCCGCCCAGTGCTTCTGAGTCGTCGTCCCCGCTCCACGCTTCTTGGGTCGTTCCTGGTCGGGCCCACGCCTCACGCGGTAGAGCCTGCCCACGTGCTCGAACTCCAGTTCGACCACCGTCCCGCCGAACGGGTCAAGGGTCGAGACGGCGTCCTTGCCCTCGCGCTCGTTCCCGCTCGTCTCCCCGAACAGGGCGAAGCACATGGCGTCCAGCACGGTGCTCTTGCCCGACCCGGTGCGTCCGTGAATCAGGAACAGGCCGTGCGCGCCCAGCCGCTCGAAGTCGACGACCTGCTCGCCCGCGTAGGGGCCGTAGGCGCGCATGGTGAGGCGGATGGGCCTCACGCCGCCGCCTCCTCTTGCCTACCGCCGGCGATCTCTTCCAGGATCTCGAGTTCGAGGGCGGACATGTCCTCGCCATACACCTGTGCGTAGAGCTGCTTGAGGGCGTCCTCGGGCGAGATGGTCCTGTGATCACCGCGGAGGCGCGCTACCGACTCTGCGACCGAGACGTTGGGCTGCTCCAGCACCGCGTTCGGCAGCACCTCGCGCAGCTTCGCGATGGCGTTCTGCACGGGACCTTGATCGGTGATGCGCGCGAGCGTGTAGTGCTGGCGTTCACGGTCGTCAAGGGTCCGCGCCCTCTTGATCAGCTCGTCGAACGTGAGCCCGTCGATGACCTGTACCCGGCGACTGGCCCCGAGCGGCACGAACTCGCGGTCCACCGACCCGTTCGAGAGGACCTCGACCACGTTCACGCCCTTCACACCGCCGCCCTGCGGCGCGGCGCCGTCCAGGGCCGAGGAGACGCCTTCTTTGAACGAGTACGGGAAGAGCGACCCGGAGTAGTGCACCTCGCCCTCGTCGCCGAGCCTGCGCGGGCCGTGGATGTGGCCGAGCGCCACGTAGTCGAAGCCGACGAAGGAGGATACGGGCACGCCGCCGGCACCACCGACCATGATGGCGTCCTCGCCATCCGGTTCGTCGCCGGAGCCCTCGACGAACGCGTGCGCGACCAGGATCGCCGGCCGTCCTTCCGCACGCATCAGCCGGGCCAGCACGCACGCCATGGCCGAGCGGTAGTCGAAATCGCCGATGCCGGGTGGCTCATCACGGTACGCGGCGTTCACGTGAACGGGCTTGTGGAACGGCACGCCGTAGATATCGACCCCGTCGATCGTGACGGGCGTTGGGCAGTCGGCCAGCGACCGCACGAAGTGAAGGCCGGCGCGTTTGGCGATGCCATGGTGGGCGGACATACGGTCCGGGTGGTCATGGTTGCCGGGGATCACCAGCATGGGGACGCCCGCCTCGGCGACGATGGCTTCGACCGCGTTCTCCCACAGCTCGAGGGCGGTGAGCTGCGGCACGTGCGTGTCGAAGACGTCTCCAGCGACGATCACGGCGTCCGGCTCCACCTCGTTCACGAGCCGCACGAACGACTCGATCAGCTCCTTCTGAACCTCATGAAGCGAGAAGTCGTGGAGCCGCTTCCCCAAGTGCCAGTCCGCCGTGTGGATGAAACGCAAAGCCTGTCCCCCTTCGGCCACAAACGTAACCCCGAGGTGCGACAGGAAGCGTCGCTGTTCGCCGCCATTCGAGCCGACGCCGGGTGAAGGCTGGGTCCTCGGGACCCCCTTGCAACCCCCGGCCCCGGAAACGAAGCTTGTGCGGTGGATTCATCGACGACACAGCTCATCGGGACGGCCGTCAGCGTCCTTGCCGTCACGCTCTCGCTACTGGGGCTCGCTTTCCAGGTCAGGCAACAGACCCGCACGTTGCGCGCGCAGAACTACGCTCAGGCCCTCGCACGCCTGGCAGCCGTCCAGGCTCGCCTGTCCGAGAGCGAGAGGCTCGCGAACGTCTTCGCCCGTGGTGCCATGGACACACGCCTGCTCACCGTCGAGGAGCGCATCCAGTTCACCTGGACCTTCTACGAGATCTTCGGCGCGATCGAGTTCATGTACGACCAGATGCGCTCAGGTGCCCTGCCCTCTCATGTGTGGGAGCGCTGGGAGCGGACGCTGGCGTGGTGGATCGCTCAGCCAGGCGTGGCCTCGTGGTGGCGAGGGAGACCGACGCCCTTCAACGACGAGTTCACCGCCCTGGTCGAAAGTCGGCTGGCTGACCCGGGCATCGACCTCGAGCGCCTCGCCAGGTGGGACGAGTACTTGGAGAACCCTCACTCGGTACGCGAGCCTGCCGAGGTGCGACCCGCCACCTGAGCGCGCCCGGATCCCGCAGAGCGCGTGCTGGCGCCGCGACGATCAGTGATGTGCCTCAGTTCCCGGTGTACATACCCGCTGCCGCCGCGACCTCCGCGGCCACACGGTCGCGTACGGCGACCGGACCCATGACCTGCACCATGGAGCCCCAGCCGAGGATGAACGACAGCAGTTCGTGGGCGTCGCCATCCTTGGAGAGTCGCCCCTTGAGCCTGACGTCGAGGGAACCATCGGGGCGGCGACCCGCGACCTCGACGCTCCTGTCTACCTCTTGTTGCTCCAGGAACCAGCTCGCCACCGAAGGGTGAGCCCACAGGCGCACCTCGACAGGTTCACCCTCCACGGTGATCCCCCAGGCGCCCTCGAGGTACTCGAGCGGGTCGAAGTCGGGCGGGATCTCGTAGCGGTCCTCGAGGAGCGTGGCGTCGTGCATGCGCGATAGGCGGAACGCCCCGACGCGCTTGAAGTAGAGCCGCTCCCTGGCGATCACGTAGGGTTGGAGGTTCCGGCGGTTGAGCTCGTAGAAGTAGATCTCGTACTCGTGGCGGTAGCGCTTCTCCGAGCTGGCTGGTCGGTAGTCGCAGCGCAGGACGCGGCCACCGAACCAGGCCTGAGCGACCAGGTCGAGCGTGCGGTCGTTGCGCTTGGTCTCGAGCCCGTCCACAGCGGAAGCCAGGGCTGTCCGCGCCGGCTCGGGGAGCTGGTGAGCAAGCTTGCGCAGGGCGCTTCGGTAGTGCGACTCGCCCACGCCCGTGTGGACCAACAACCGGGTGGCGCTGTGCACGGCCAGAGCCTCGACCGCGTTGAGGGCCGAACCGGTCGCCCGGACCCGGTACCGGGGCCCGTCCTGATCGAGGGGGGTCGTCTCCCGCAGGTCGCCCAGGTCCCGCTCGATCGTCCGGCGCGACACGCCGAACTTGCCGGCGAGCTCGGAGACGGTGTAGGGCTTGAGCGCGAGGAGCTTCTCCATCTCCTTGAGCCGGTTCGCCTTGTTGAGCGTCCTGGTCACGCTTCGAGCAGCCTAGCGCCCCGCGGGAGGGCTGCTGTGTTCGAAGTTCACCTCGGTGGGACAACCACCACCTCATGACGAGGCAACGCCGACGTGGTGCTTCAAGATGGGCGCATGGAACCCAGCGGACTGCATCACGTCACCGGCATCACCGGCGACGTCCAGGCGAACGTCGACTTCTACGTCGGCCTGCTGGGGCTGCGTCTCGTGAAGCGCACCGTCAACCATCAGGATCCCGCTACCCTCCACCTCTTCTACGGGGACGCGGTCGGGAGCCCTGGCACCGTGCTCACGTTCTTCGCCTGGCCGGACACCGCCAAGGGCAGGAGGGGCATCGGTCAGGCGGCCGAGGTTGGCCTCATCGTGCCGAGGTCGCATATCGGCACCTGGTACGAGCGTCTGCTGGAGCGTGGCGTGCGGTTCGGAGGTCCTGCCGCCAAGGGCGGCCTGACCACGCTGTCTTTCGAGGATCCCGACGGGTTGCCGCTAGTGCTCGTCGGCATCGAGAACCCTCCGCCCCCTGTAGGCGAGGTGCCCGGCTCCGACGTGCCGAACGAGGCGTCCGTGCGGGGTCTGCACCACGTGACGTTCTGGTCTGACACCGTCGAGGAGACGGCCAGGGTGCTCACGGGCCTACTCGGCTTCGATGCGGCGGAGGAGACTGACTCGGTTCGAACGTTCCGGTCGGCCGCCGGACGCGGCAACACCGTGTACGTGCGCGACGCCTCGGGCTTTTGGCCGTCCTCCGGCGGAGTGGGAACGCTGCATCATGTCGCCTTCCGCCGCGACATGGACGGGTTCCCGACCAGGCTCAGAGAGCATCCGGAGCGAGGTCTGCTCGGGCTCAGCACCCTGCGTGAGCACGGCTACTTCCGTTCCGCGTACTTCAAGGAGCCGTCGGGGGCGATCATCGAGGTCGCGAGCGACGGGCCCGGCTTCACTGTGGACGAGCCGCTCCCATCGCTGGGGGGCTCTCTCGTGCTGCCTCCCGACCTGGAGGCGCGGCGCGGCGAGATAGAGGCCGTGCTGCCCGCGTTCGCTTTGCCGGGCGAGCCGCGCGCACCGCGTCGCGAACTGTCGTTCGTGCACCGGTTCGTGGCAGGCTCGTCGCCCCGGACCCTCGTCCTGCTCCACGGCGAAGGTGGGGACGAGACATCGCTTCTGGCGCTGGCGCGGGAGGCAGACCACAAGGCTCCGTTGCTGGCGCTGAGGGGACACGAGCTGGAGAGCGGTAGGCCGAGCTTCGTCAGGCTCGGTGCCGACGGGTCCCCGGACATGTACGACCTGCGACTGGCTGCGCGGGAGCTGGAGTCGACCGTTGCGGAAGCCGCGGCGCTCTACGACTTCGACGCCGCCGGCGCGGTGTTGGTGGGACACGCCGGCGGCGCGCTACTGGCGCTGACGGCTCTGCTGGCCTACCCGGGAACGTTCGCGGCTGCCGCGCTGCTACGGCCGCGCACCGCGCCGGCGCCCGCCAGCGGCGACGGTGCCGTGCTCGAACACACCCGTGTCCTGCTCGTCCTCGGGGAGAGCGACCCGGCCCTTGCCGAGGGAGAGTCGGTGGAGGCCGCGCTCCGCCAGGCAGGTGCCGAGGTCACCGTGGAGCGCGTGCCCCTGGGTGAGATGCTGTGGGACATGGACACAGAGGCGCTGCGCGGGTGGCTCGCGGCCGGCACCTAGGCGATCTCAGCCGCTGGGCTGCGGGCGGTCCGTCACGACGGGGAGGAACGCCGCCCAGGGGCCGATGTCGTCGCGGTAGCGCTTGGCCATGACGCGGGCGATCTGGGCCAGGTGGCCCAGGTCATGCACGGTCCAGGTCGAGAGCAGCTGGCGCAGCGTTACCTCGCCGAACTGAGGATGCAGCGCCGTGGCGGCCAGGTCCTGGGGGCCAAGGTCCCAGGACTTCACCTCGGTCAGGTTCTGGCCGCGCAGGTCGGCGAACCGGTCCAGCAGCTCGGGCAGCGCCGTCCCGGCGTACAGGCGGCGGTGAGCGTAGCGGTCGAAGGGTGGGAAAGGTGCGCTCGGGTCGCCCGCCCTTATGACCCGCGCCCGGGGCAGCCAGTTCGTGACCTCGGCCTCGAGCAGATGACCCACGACCTCGAAGGGGCTGAAGGTTCCCGGACCCTCGTCGGCGTGCAGCCAGCTGTCATCCAGGCCCAGGAGAAGTTGACGCAGGGTGCCCGGTGTGCGGCTGAGCACTTGCATGGCGTGCGCGATCTCGAAGGACATGCCACCTCCGCCCGACGGGGCGCCGGGGAACTCGTCCCCGACGCCCTCTCGGATGCTCCCCCAACCATAGGCCAGAGGCTCAGCGCGAGGCGCAGGGTCTTGGGCCGGACCGCCTGCCGGCCAGCATCACGCCGCCAGTTGGACGGCCAGCTCCTCCATGCGGTCGTAGGAGAGCTGCATGCCGCTCTCCATGCCGCTGTCGAGGATCATCTTGAGGACCTCGGGCGAGAAGCACTCCACGTGGACATGCAGCGTCGTCACGCCGTCCCGTTCAGTGATCACGTTCGTGTTCAGCGCCCCGCCCTCCTCGGTCTCGGGCGTGACGCCGGGCATTCCCTCGTAGATCTCCGTGTTGACGATGCGTCCCGGTCGCACGACCTCTTGGAAGCGGCCGTGGAACGAGACCTCCATGTCGCCCTCCTTGGCCGAGTACCGCCATCTGCCGCCGGCCCAGGGCTCGACCGTGCACTCCAACCACTGGAACGAAGGGAAGCCCCACCAGCGCTTCACGAGCTCGGGCTCCGTGTGGGCCCGGAAGATCAGGTCGGCGGGCGCGTCGAACTCCCTGACGATCTCGTAGGCGGTATCAGACACGACTGTGAGCTTGGCGCTGCCTTTGCGGTCGATCCTCGTCATCTAAGATCCCTCCTCTTTCAGCTCGGTCACCAGGTCATCCAAGCGGTCGTAGCGCTCGTTGACGGCACCGAGGAACTTCTGGGCCCAGTCGATGACCGGCCCGAGAGCGGGGCCGTTGACGCTGTAGAAGCGCCACTTGCCCTCGGGCCGGACGCGTACCAGCCCGCTCTCGCGCAGCACGGCCAGGTGCTTGGACACCTGGGGCTGGGCGATGTCGAGTCGCTCCACCAGCTCGCTCACCGTCGCCTCGTCGTCACCGATGGCCGCGATCAGGTCGCGGCGCACGGGGTCGGACAGGGCGGCGAACACGTCGTTGGTGGTCGGCGTCCTCGCCATCGCCGAGCATCATATTCCATTTTCGGAATATGTCAACGCCCGGGCCGCATCGATGTCATCGGCCCTGGTTAGAGTGGTCGCCAGCATCGAAAGGGGCACCCATGGCACGTCGCATCGCCACTACCTTCTCGAGCCTCCTGCTCCTCACGCTCCTCGGCATCGCCGCTGCGCAGGCGGAGCTTCCCAGCGCGCCCGGCGACCTCGTCGACGTGGGTGGCCACTCCCTGCACATCTACTGCCAGGGCGAGGGCAGCCCGACAGTGGTGCTGGAGGCCGGCCTTGGGGACGGTTCCATCAACTTCCGGGCGTTGCAGGACCGCCTGGCCCGCCACACCAGGACGTGCGCCTACGACCGCGCCGGGTACGGTTGGTCCGAGCCAGGCCCGGCACCGCGCGACCTCGCGACGATCGCCGCCGAACTTGACGCCCTCTTGGACGGCGCGGGCGAGGCGGGCCCGTACGTGCTGGCCGGCCACTCCATAGGCGGTCTGTACGCGCTCGGCTTCGCGTCAAGGAACCCAGAGGACGTAGTCGGCATCGTGCTCATAGACTCCTCGCATCCACGTCAGATGCAGGCGCTGACAGCCGTGCCCGCGGTCGTCGACGTCCAGAACATGGAGATCGAGGGGCTGGCCGGGGTCGTCACGATGGCCGAGGAAGGGAACCTGCCAGCAGACCTCGTGAGGCCCAACGCGCCACCCGTGTTGCGCCCCGCCCTGCAGGACGAGTGGGCTCAGCTCTTCGTCCAACCCGACCAGTTGAAGGCCGCCGTGGCCGAGTACGACGCCATAGGAGCGACGATGGAACAGGCGGCCGCCGCGTTCGACGTCGGCGACACCCCCGTCATCGTCCTGTCGCGCGGCATCGGTCTGGAGGGCCAGCTCCCGGCGGAAGCGCTCGAGGCGCTGGGCCTCACGCCCGGCGTGCTCGCTCGGTTCGACGAGATCTGGGCTGGGCTGCAGGCCGACCTGCTCAACGTCTCCACGGACAGCAAGCAGGTCGTCGCCGAGCTGGCCACGCACTACGTCTACTACCAGGCGGAGACCCTCGTGGAGGCGGCGATCTGGGAGCTCGTGCGGGAGGCCCGCTGAGACGACGTCCGTCCTGGAGTCGGCGGAAGACCGGTCAGCCGGAGCCGTAGCGCCCCGGTCCCCCGCCTGAGTCGCCCGGGAGACCAGTCAACGGTGGCCGCACCCACACTCTGAGGCGTGTTCCAAGGGCGCAAGGTCCTCGCCGTCCTCAACCCCAGCAGTGGCTCCAGCCGTGGGGAGGAGCTGGCCGCGACGCTGGCCGGCTCCGTCATCGAGCTTGGCGCGGAGACTTGCGACGTGCGCGTGACCGAAGGCCCTGACGACGCTCTCGAGTGGTCGACCGCCGCTGCGGGCGAGGGCTACGACATGCTCATCGCGGGTGGTGGCGACGGGACGGTTACCGCGCTGGCCCAAGGGGTGGTGGCTTCTGGCTCCCGGGCTCCGATCGCGATCCTGCCTCTGGGCACCGGCAACGGTTTGGCCCGCGTGCTCGGCCTGCCGCTCGAGCCGGCCGAAGCCCTTGCGGCGGCGGCTTCTGGCCGCGCCGTACCGCTGGACGTGATCGCCGTCAGGAGCCATGACTGCGTCTCGCTGTTGTTCTGCGGCGCCGGCGTAGACGCCGTCATCAACGCAGCGGCCGACCGCGAGGCCAAGGACAGGCTGGGCATCTTCGCCTACATCTGGGCCGCATACGTGGCAGCACGCGCGGCCCGGCGGAGGCGCGTGACGGTGACGATCGACGGTCGCCAGGTGAGGACCAACGCCCACTCCGTGCTGGCGTTCAACGCCACGCGGCTCGAGGTACTCGGGCTCAAGCTGGGGCCCGACGCCTCGCCGCACGACGCCAGGATGGACGTCGCCATCCTGCGCACGACCGGCGTAATGGGCGTGCTACGCAAGGCGCTGCGGCTCATGGACAGGACGGCCAGTCGGACCGAGCTGACGCCGGCTTCGCGGCTGCGGGTAGAGGCGACGCCACCCCTACCCGTGCAGGTCGACGGTGACCCGCTCGGCGAGACGCCCCTAGAGCTCGAGGTGCTGCCCGCCGCCGTGACGTTCGTGGCGCCGAGGGGTTACCGCGGAGGCATCGATCCCGGGCAGCAGTAGGCGCTATCCTGACCTTCTCTCCAGGGGCGCTACGGAGGAAGCATGAGCCAGTCGCGAGCCGAGAACGACCTGCGGATCGATTACATCGAGCTGAACGTGGATGACGTGCCGGCCGCCAAGCGGTTCTACGGGGACGTGTTCAGCTGGGAGTTCACGGACTACGGACCCACGTACTGCGAGTTCCGCGACGGTCGCATGACAGGCGGCTTCAACGGCGAGCGGAAGCCCCAACCGGGCGGCCCGCTGGTGATCGTCTACGCCGTGGACCTGGAGGCGGTCGAAGCAGCGGTACAGGGCGCAGGCGGAAGGATCGTCGAGCCTATCTACTCGTTCCCCGGCGGCAGGCGCTTCCACTTCGCCGATCCCAGCGGGAACGTGTTGGCGGTCTGGTCCGACAGTTGACCCCTACTGGCCTCTCAGCCTGAGGCGCTCCCGCATCGAGTGGTCGTCTATGTACTCGAACCACTCCGTGACCGTCAGCGGACCCAGGTCGTTGTGGGGGATTGTGACAGCGAGGTCCACGTCCTCCTGGCGCGCCATCTCACGCGCCAAGGCGATGGACTCCTGCCGCGTCCGAGCGAACGCCTCCTGCAGGTCCTCGAGCGATGAGCCCTCCGGCCCCCTGAAGGGCCGGTAGGAACCGAGCTCGGTGGGTGGGTGGCGCCACTGTCTTATCCGATCGAGGCTCCACCGCTCGATGCCAACCCAGTGGTTGATGGCCTCGCGGTTCCAGGCGGAGTCGGCCGCGCCGAGGATGCGCGGCATGAGCGCGTCGCGCGAGGCCGTCAACTGGTCCGCGAGCTGGTCGAGCGTCTTGCCATCGGCCCTCGCTCTGACCCTGCGCCTCAAGTACGCCCCGATGAGCCTCTGCATGACTCCCATGACTGCGGCTACTCTAGGTCACCCGGCGGGCACGTCCGGCACCGGATGACGCCGCGCCCAAGACAGCTCGGAGGGCCCGCATGAAGACGGTGTACTACACGGCGACGTCCCTCGACGGCTACATCGCGACGCCGGAGGACTCCCTCGACTGGCTCCTCCAGTTCAGCGACGAGGATCCCACCTACGCCGAGTTCATAGCCGACATCGGCTCTGTGGCCATGGGCAAGTCCACGTACCTGTGGCTGCTCAACCGGCACCGCGCGACGAAGGGCGACGCGCCCTTCGAGTGGTACTACACGCAGCCGTCCTGGGTGTTCTCGTCCACCCAGTTGGAGCCGCCCGTGAACGGGGA
>Ga0079224_100017432_pt1 | contig 10122 bp, 8 predicted proteins | sample Stecom2015_FD_80414 | JGI IMG/M metagenome (GOLD analysis project Ga0079224, IMG submission 80414) | Agricultural soil microbial communities from Utah to study Nitrogen management - Steer compost 2015 | ecosystem: Environmental > Terrestrial > Soil > Agricultural land | place: USA: Utah... | reverse complement strand
CCTCGAAGAAGCCGGCCACGCCGCTGCTGGCCACCAGGTCGCGCAGGTTGTTGACGTGGACCAGCAGTGCGCCGCCGCGCATCGGCGGCGCGCCGAAACGGCCGGCCGGGGTGAACGCTTCGGCGAAGGCGAAGCCGGCATAGCGCGCGGTGGCCTGCGCCACCTCTTCCAGGGTGCCGCGCACCCCGCGGATCTGGGTCAGCAGCAGGCCCATCTGGGTGACGACCTCGTCGCTCATGTCGGGGCCGCTCCCGCGATCTGCGCCAGCTGGCGCTGTCCACCGACGTAGGCTTCGCCCACGGCCTCCCTGAAGCACTGGGCGAGCTCGCGCAGCAGCCGCTCGTCGTGGGCGCGTCCCGGGGCGCGCAAGGTTATGCGCGGCACCCGGACCCGGCCCAGGCGCGCGTGGCGGGCGAGGATGTGCGGCGAGGTCGGGGTGATCTCGACCATCGATTCGCGGCCGGTGGCGGCCTGTTCGCGCCACCAGGCGCGCATCTGCGCCACGTACAGCGGGATCGCCTGCTGGATGATCCGGAAGCCGTCCGCCGCCAGCCAGCGTTCGAACGCGCCGACCGGCTGCGCGCGCACGCGCTCGCCGAGCGCGCGGATCTGGTCGTCGTACAGGCTGTTGGCCAGGCTGCCGGCTTCGCGCCCGAACCGCCCCATGCGCCCGGCCGGGCCAGTGCGGGCGAGGTCGGTGGCGGTGCGGGCGAAGACGCCCGCCAGGTCGTCCAGGGTTCCGGACACGCGTTCGAGCAGGTCGCGCGCACTGGTGCCGAGCGCGCGGCCGAATCCGCGAAGTTCCCCGGCGACGTCCGCGGGGGATGCGCCGAACAGCAGGTCGTAGAAGTTCGGCATCGACGGCAGGCGCGGCACGGAGGCTTCGCGCAGCGGGCCGCCGGTGTCGCGGAACAGCGCGTCGACGATCCGGTCGAGCAGTCGGAGTGCGCGCAGCATGGCCGCACGGGGCGACCTGGTGAAGCGCCCGAGCAGGGGAATGTAGCCAGCGCCGGACAGGGCGGCGCGCGCGCCGCCGATCGCGCCCTTGAGCGCGTGGTACATCACCCAGTTCAGTACGCCGGTGCCGGCGTCGATCAGGTCGTTGAGGGTGAAGGTCAGGCCGAGCATGTCGATGACCGCGCCCGCCGGTCCCAGGAGCGGCTTGATCAACTGCAGCAGGTCGTATCCGAGAATGCTTTCGACCAGCGACAGGATGCTGTTGATCGAGTCGATGACACCGTTGATCTGGCGCTGGAGTCCCTGCACGAACGAGGTCAGTGCCGCCACCGCGACCTCGAAGTAGATGCGCGCGACCAGCGCGAAGTAGCGGATGCTCCACTGCAGCAGGGTGGCCATCGACGCGACCAGCGCCGGCACCTCCCGCAGCAGGCCTGGCAGGGTGCGCAGCAGGAAGTCCAGCACCTGGCTGCGCAGTTCGAAGGCGCGCCGCTCGATGCCCTGGAAGGTGTCGAGCAGCCAGTCGCGCGCGCGCAGCCAGGCGGCGCGGGCGACGGTCTCCAGCCAGTCCGGCAGCGCCGGCAGCAGCATGATGGCGCCGGTCAGCCAGCGCCCGACGTCGTCCAGCATGTCCCCCGCCGGCGTCGCGGTGGCCGGTGCGGCGGTCGGCCCGGGGGCCTCGCCGGCGGTGGCGGGGCCGCGGAGGCGCCCGTGCGCCAGGACGATGTCGCCGGCCAGCAGCCGCATCTGTCCGGCGCTCGAGGTCAGGCCGCGCCAGGCCATCGCGAACAGGCCGAACACGTCGGAGAAGCGCGCGTTGGCGGGATCGAAGGTGCCGGGCCTGGGATCGACCAGGCGATCGACCGAGTCGGCGACCAGGGCGAACACGCGCTCGATCGCCCCGATCAGGTCCGGAAGCAGCCATTCGTCCTCGACGGCCTGCCCAATACGAGTGAAGCCGCGCCCGAAGGCGACGAAGGGCGCAGCCCAGGCCGCACCGGCGCTGCCATAGGCGCGCAGCGCGCCGTGCTGCTGCGGATCGATGGACAACGACAGTGCGCGCCCTTCGAAGGCGAACACAGGGAAGCCGCGCGTACGCCGCTCCAGCGTCCCCATCTGCGCCTGGCGGGCCTGCAGCCAGCGTTCGAGCAGGCCGGCCGCGTCGACGATGCGGCGCCGGTGCGCCTCGAAGGCGGCCAGCCAGGTGGCGGTGATCGGGAGCATGTCGATGGGCACGCCGGTCACCCCGCCGGAACCGGATAGGGCCGCTCGCGCAGCAGGTGGGCCAGGTCGGTGGCGATGTTGCGCAGCGAGACTTCGTCGCCGTCCGCCGAGCGCACCACCAGCCGGCGCACCACCGGGCGCAGGAGGCCGTTGTCGGGCAGGTCGCGTACCGGGAAATCGGCGCGCGCGTCCGCATCGCCGCGGCCATGGACGAAACGGTCCAGCGCATCGAACGCGTCCATCAGCACCGGCATGCGGGCCCGCACCTGCGCCGGCAGCACTCGACCGACGATGTCGTGGACCAGGCCGCGATAGCGCAGCTCGTGCGAGCGCAGCAGGTCCAGGCCTTCCTCCACGCTGCGTCCGCCCAGCTCTTCGGACATGGCGCGGCGTTCGCCCGAGAACACGCTCGCCGGCGGCGCCGAGAGCTGCCGAGCCAGGGCCTGGGTGGCCGCATCGAGCTCGAACGGCTCGGCCATCGAGGCGGTGAAGTCCGCGCCCCACGGGCTGGTGACCGGGGAGCCGCTGGCGCGGGCCGCGGCGACCATGGCCTCGGCCGATGCCAGCCCCGGCGGCGGCGGCACGTCGAGCAGGCCGACGGCGAGGCCGGCGGGCGCCAGCGCTGACGGGATCGCGCTGCCTGACGCGGGCGGCGGCGACGCCCTGGATCCACCGCTGCCGGCGCCGATGATCGAACGCACGGCGGTCGCCATGGCGGCCGCGGCGCGGAAGCTGCGGATCAGCGGGATCTCGCCGATGAGTGCGATCGCCGCGTCGCCGACCAGGCGCGCGTGGCCGGTCGCGGTGTCGGCGATGCGCGCGAATCCTTCGTCCAGGCGGCGGCCGAGCTCCGCCAGCGCCGCGCCGGCGCCTCCCGCCATGCGCCCGGCCATGACCATGACGTGGTCGAACATGCCGAGCACCATCGCCCACGGCGACGCGCGCTCGCCTTCCTCGCTGCGCCACAGCTGCGCGAGCTGTTCGAATGCGCCGCCCAGCAGGCGACGGGCGAGGTCGATCGAGAAGCCGGCCAGCTGACGCAGCGCCGAAAACTCGATCGCGTAACGCAGCACCTGCGGCCCGATCCGGGTCACCAGCCAGGCCGCCGCGCCGATCAGCTGCGCCAGCAGCGCGGCGAAGCGGTCGAGCACGCCGAGGATGCGACGCAGCAGTGGATTGGTGATGGCGTCGCGCGGGCCGGTGAACACGTCGATCAGGCGCGTCATCGCCCGCAGCACGCGTGCAAGCTCGCCGATGGCCTCGTAGGCCAGCACCAGGCTGTTGCCGGGCGCGGAGGCGATGGCCGCGGCGACGATTCCGGCGATCAGGGCGAACGGCAGCAGCACCACCGCCACCGCCCCGCCGAGGCCGGTGAACATGGCGATGAAGTGCGGGCTGTACAGGACGGTCAGCGTCGCCGAAAGGATCGCGCCGATCGAGCCGCGCAGCTGCGCGTACATGTAGGTCAGGGCGCCGCTGGGGCTGATCAGCATGCCTGCGAACGTGCCGGCCAGTCCCGCGACCGGTTCGAGCAGGTGCGGGCCGGTCTGCCCGCCCATCGATCGCGAGCGCGCCTCGCGGTAGCGCTCGCCGAGCGGGACGATGTTGTCGATCACGACCCGCAGCCTTCCTTCGCTGCTGGGCAGGCGAGGGCCGAACCAGTGGACCATGAACGCCCCGCGCGCGCGGTCGATCACCACGGTTTCCAGCCGCAGCACCGCGTTCCAGCGCCCGAACGCCGCGTCCAGTCCGGACAGCGGCGCTTTCAGCGATGCCAGTAGCAGGGCGATGGGCATTCAACGGTTCCGTGAGGATTCGATTTCGGCGTTTTCGCGTTCGATCTGTTCGATCAGCAGACGCGCGAAGCTGCGTCGGTCATCGGTGGGCATGTCCATCAGCTCGGCGTGCGGCCAGTGCAGGTGGTATGCCAGGAAGAACACCTCGCGACGCAGGTCATCGAGCGTCAGTCCAGTGCCAAAAAATGGGAGAGGTCCAGGCTGGCCTTGAACTCGTGGCCGCAGGCCGGGCACTCGATCGAACGGATCAGGTCGACGCCGGGCGCGGCCGAGTTCATCGCCCGGTCGATCAGGCGCCGGTCGGTCATGGTCAGCTCGGCCAGCAGCTTCGGCCCGATGGCGTTGAGCCGGTGCTGCGGTACGTCGCCCAGCGACTTCATGCAGCGCGCGAGCAGGGCGTTCTTGCCGAGAGAGGCGTTCTTGCGCATCTGCGGCGCCACCGCGGATTCGTCGGCGCCGGTGGGCAACCGCATCACCATGGCGTGGTGGGCGACGCCCTGCGCGTCGATGTAGCCGTCTTCGAGGCGGATGCGGATCTCGCCGGCGGACTCGTCCTCGCCGATGCGCCGCACCGGCAGCGTTTCCAGGTCCTCGGTGGTCTCGTGGCTGTGGCCGCAGGACGGGCACTTGTAGGTCGCCTGCAGCTCGTGGCCGAAGGTGGCGCCGCGCAGCTGCAGCAGCAGGTAGTTGCGGTCGGCGGAGTACATGTCCGACACCAGCGCCGGGCCGACGGAGTCCAGCTCGCCCAGGCTGACCACGCAGCTGGCGAGCAGCTCGGTGACCAGCTTGCCGCCGTTGCGCTGGTTCTGCGGGTCGGCGAGGATGGCTTCGTCGCGGCCGGTCATCTTGCGCAGCGTGCCGTGCCGGTGCAGGCGGCCCTCGTCGTCGTGGACGCCGATGGGCAACTCGAACTCGTAGGTGCGGCGCGTGGAGACGGACGGCGGCGGGACTTCGCGCAGTGCGGTGGCTTCTGTTCTCATTCGACACGCTCCAATCCCTCGTGCTCGAGCACGATGGTCTGCTTGAAATGGTTGGTGGAACCGGCTTCGAGGTCGGTGAACTTCGACGACTTCACCCAGGCGCCGTAGAAGGCGAAAGTGAGCACGTCGGCGCCGTTGTGGCGCTTGACGATCATCCCGTCGCGACGCGACGCCGAGCCGCCCTGGTCGGTGCGGTTGAGCTTGAAACACTCCTGGAACCAGTCCTTGAAGCGCTGGTCCTCAGGACTTCCGTCGACGTAGCGTTCGATGGTGAGCGGATCGAACTTCACCTTCGCGCCTGCGGTCTTGAACACGTGGAACGAGCTGCCGTGCGGCTGCTCCACGGTTTCGATCTCGCCTTCGCTCAGGCCGCTGACCTTGCTGACGCCGGGGCTTTCCCGTCCGTCGATCACCAGCACGAACTCGCTGGCGCGAAAGCTTTCCCAAATGTCTCCGACTTGCGGCATGGCACCCTCCGGATGGGCTAGTGAACGGGATCAGGCTTCCGTCGCCGTCGCGCCCGAGGGCTGCTGGCCGACGGTGACGACGATGGTTTCCGCCGGCTTGGACGGATAGAAATAGACTTCGATGTTGAGCAGGCCCTGGTCGACCTGGTCGGGCGGGTTGTTGGAGGCGTCGCAGATGACGGTGAACACCTCTTCGGGCGAACCGGTTCCGAACGCGCCCTGCCGCCACAACCCCAGCAGGAACGGATTGACGGCGTTGAACTTCACCGCGTTCCACAGCGACTGGCGATTGGGCTCCTGCCGCACCCAGCGCAGCCCGCTCTTGAGACTGCTCTTGACGAAGTTGAAGAGCAGGCGCACGCCGACGTACATCCAGCGCGGGTCGGTGCTGAGGGTGCGGGACGAATCGACCACGATGCCGGCGCGCGGGATCGCGCGGATGCCGTTGACGCTGCCGTCCTTGACCAGTTGCGTGTGCTCGGCGTCGGTGAGGCGGTAGCTGACGTCGAGCACGCCGGCGAGGTTGGCCTCGTCGCCGGCCGGCGCCTTCCACACCCCGCGCGCGCGCTCGACGCGTGCGAAGACGCCCAGCACATGGCCCACCGGCGGAATGCTGCGGCGCGGGTTGTCGCCCACGCCGGCCGGGTCGGCGATGGTGATCCATGGCGCGTACAGCGCGCCGTAGGCTTTCTTCGCCTGGAACGACTGTCCGTAGGCGATCGCCTGCCCGGCCTCGGTGAAGCCTTCCGGGACCGCGCCGATGTACATGCAGTCGCCACGGTTCTCGCAGTAGGCCAGGGCCGCGGCGACGATCGCCGGATCGGTGCGTTCGCAGGTCAGCAGCTGCACGTCGTGCGGGTCGAAGGCGGAGAAGCCGGTGCGCGCAGCGGGGTCGCCGACGAAGTGGCCCGAGGTCGGCGTGCCGTCGCGGCCGGAGGCCAGCGGCGTCCAGGCCATCTGCGCGGGCCGGTCGAGGCCGGCCGCGGCGGCGCTGAGCAGATCTTCGGCGAAGATCCATCGCGAGCCCATCACCGGGTCGTTGATCCGGCCCGGCGCGTAGTTGGGCGTGTCCGATTCCATCGACAGGTCGGACCAGGTTTCGCGGATGTTTTCGGGGTCGTTGCCGCCTTCGGCAACGGTGAGGGTGAAGCGGAGATTGCGCACGTGGATGCCCTGCGCGCTCCAGCCGGCGATGCCGGCGATCGCCGGCGCCCAGGTGACCGCTCCCGTCAGCGGGTTGTGCGAGAGCAGCTTCACCGTCGCCGAGTTGGCGGGCACGGCGGGGTCGTAGACCTCGATGGCGTCGCCGAGGTCGAAGTGCTCGGTACGGCGCAGGGTCGCCGAGGTCGGGGTCACGGCGGTGGCGGTGCCGGGGACGGCGGCCGCGACGGCGAACCCGAGCGTGGCGTTCGCGGCCGTGACCTCGATCGATGTCCAGCCGTCGCCCATCCGGGCGACCTCGCCGGTCGAGGTGAGCACGAGGTTGCCGGCGCCGGTCAGCGAGGCCAGCACGCGGCTCTGGCGGCCGTTGATCGCGTCGCGGATCTGCTCGGGCGTGGCCGTGGCGGCGCCGCCCGGGAAATCGCCGGGAAGGAACGCGATCTCGGTATCGGCCGGCGCGCCGTCGACGCGCAGGGTCAGGCCGGGCAGGGCGGTCATGTCCACCGGCGCCGCCAGCGCCACGCTTCCGGTCGCGCTGGCCGGCGCCGACTCGCGCAGCCGGGTCGCCGATGGCGTGGTCGGTTCGACCCGCAGCTGCAGCGTGTTTCCCCACGTGCCGGGGTCCTCGATGCCGCGGAACCCGGCGGCGACGCGCAGGGTGGGCGCCGGCGTCGCGTCGTCGAGCGACAGTTCGGCCGGCGCATGGCCGGTGGCCGGATCGTCGGACACCACGCGGTTGACGTAGGCGACCTGGCCGCCGTTGTCGAAGAAGCCCTTGACCAGGTAGGCGCCCAGGCCGCCCGCGAAATAGCCGCCGAAGCGTTCGACGAAGCGCGCGTAGGAATCCACCATCACCGCCCGATTGGGCGTGCCGCGCCGCGTGAGGATGTTGAACCCCGCGATGGACGTGGGCGCTGCCGCCAGCACCGGAGCGCCGGTGCCGTCGACTTCCAGCACGTTGATGCCGATGAAGCTCATGGTCTTTTCTTCCTTCTGGAGGGTTGCGGGGACCGCGCGGCGGCGCGGGTGCTCTTGCCCGGCTTGCGCGGCGTGGGTGCGGCCTTCTCCGCCCGCACTGGCGGCGCGACCGGCCGCACGGCGATCGCCCTGCGGGCGACCAGGTAGGCCAGCTGCGGCAGCGCCAGCGCGCCGGCGTCGATCTCGATGCTTTCGCCCGCGCCGAGCGCGCACACGTCCCGTCCGAGGTGCAGCTCGACGGGCTGTGCGCGCAGGTTGATCAGCCGCGTGCGCGCGGGCGTCGTGTCTTCAGCCACGGCCGTTCTCCTTCCATTCGATGCGGGTGACGAAGCCTTCGACCGGCTGCACCGACGAGGACGGAGCCACGTCCTGCCAGCCGACGACGCGGCAGTACAGCCGCTGCCTTGGTGCGGGGAATGCGTCCGGGTCGCGCTCCAGCGGCGGCGCAGGCAGCGACTCGATCGACCAGGGCAGCGCGGCGACGCGCAGTTCGCCACGCGGGCCGACGCGGGCGAGTACGGCATCCATCAGCGCGGCTTGGTCGCCGCGGCCGGTGGCGACGGGTTCGATGGCGTAGCGCGCCTCGTACGCGACCGGGGCCGGCCGCAGGCGGTAGCCATCGGCGACGAAGTCGCAGCGCTGCGGCGTGCCGGTGCCGCGATCGGGGAGCATCTGCACCTCCAGCGGCACGATCGCGACGCAGGGCGTGGTCGCCGGCCAGCTGCCGCCGGCGGCCACGCGCTCGGCCGGCACCGGGATTCCGCCGATGTCGGCGAACCCGTCCAGTCGCTCGAACAGCGCCTGTTCCAGATCGGCCAGCAGGGCCGGTCGCACCGCGAGGATCTCGTCGATATGCACATGGAACGCGGTCGAGGCGTCGATGCAGCGCAGTTCGGCGGTCGTGGCCGCGCCGCGCACCGCCGGCGACAGGTCGGCGAGGGACAGGCGCACGACGTCCCAGGTTCCGCCACCGCCGAGCGGGATGCGCCGGTGCCAGGCGTTTCCGGGCGCGTCGATCGGCAGCGCGGCGCTGCCCAGGCGCAGTTCGAGGTAGAACCCGGGCGCCGAATCGCGGTCGCCGCGCAGCACCAGGCGCAGCTCGTCGTAGTCGTCGAGATTCTCGCCGGGCAGGGTGCACCGCGCGAGATGGTCCTGCGCCGGCGCCGAGAACGCGAGCCGGATGCTGTGCCGGTCGCCGCCGGGCGTGTCCAGGGCGAGGTCTTCGTCGACCACGATCGCGGTCGATGGCGTGGTCCCGTCGGATTCCAGCGCCTGCCAGGCGGCAAGCGTGGCGAACGCATCAAGCGACCGGGACGGCATGACGCCCTCCCTTGCACGATGTCGCGGGCCGCGTGATCGCGCTCATGCCAGGCACCTCGACAGCTGCAGCAGGATGTCGTCGAGCTGCTGCGCCGAGGCGATGCAGCGGTAGCGGCCGGCGCCGCTGAAGCCGGCGCGCACTTCCAGCAGTCCGCGCGCGCGCATCCATTCGAGCGCGTCCGCGAGCGCCTGCCCGTCGACCACAGCTCCGTCGCGGAACCACCACGTCGCGATGCCTTTCGCGGAGTCCGAATGCTGCGGGAACTCCTTCAGGTGGCTGGCGAGTGCTCTGACGACCGCAAGCATTTCAGGATATTCGTCCATGGGTTCTTCCTGTCCGATACGACGCAAACCGCGTGCCAACCGGAAGCACCCGGCAAGTCGTTGAATCGACGGCGAAATCGATACGCGACCAGAAAGCAGGCAGGCTGGTTTTGTCCGCTCCCCGCGATCGCGCGATGGCGCGTATCGCGGCGATGGCGCGGCGCGAGCGCGCGGGCGCGAATGTCCTTGCGGGTGGACGGAAATGTCCGGGCCGCGCGCGCGCAACGGCGTCGCCGCCGGCGTGCGGCGGCGCATCGTGGTGGCGGGGTTGGATTGCTCAGCCTGCGTCGCTGAAGCGACGGCTGTCGATCTTGTGCTTGCGGACCAGCTCGAAGAACGCGCGCCGGTTCTTCTTCGCCGCCCGCGCGGCGTGGGTGATGTTGCCGTTGTGGATCGACAGCAGGGTCTCGATGTAGCGCCGTTCGAAGCGGTCGACGAAGCGCTTCTTCGCCGCCCGGAACGACTCGGCGGCGATGCTGGCGCCCTCCGGGCCATCGGCGCCTTCCATGCCGGCTCCGCCGTCGATGTCGATGTCGCCGGCGGAGATCTCGTGCCGGTCCGACAGCAGCAGCGAGCGCTCGATCACGTGCCGCAGTTCGCGCACGTTCCCCGGCCAGTCGTGGTCGACCAGCTTCAGCATCGCCTCCGGAGACAGCCGCCGACGCGGGCGCTGCGGCGTATCGGGACCGGGACTGCGTCCGAACAGCTCGATGAAATGCACCGCCAGCGCGGCGATGTCCTCGCGCCGCTCGCGCAGCGGCGGCAGGCTGACCGGCAGGACGTTGAGGCGGAAATAGAGGTCCTGGCGGAACGCGTTGCGGCTGGCCAGGGCGCGCAGGTCGCGGTTGCTCGAGGCGACCACGCGCACGTTCGAACGGCACACCGTGTTCGAACCCACCGGGCGGTACTCCTGCT
>Ga0079224_100017431_pt1 | contig 10122 bp, 7 predicted proteins | sample Stecom2015_FD_80414 | JGI IMG/M metagenome (GOLD analysis project Ga0079224, IMG submission 80414) | Agricultural soil microbial communities from Utah to study Nitrogen management - Steer compost 2015 | ecosystem: Environmental > Terrestrial > Soil > Agricultural land | place: USA: Utah... | reverse complement strand
CTGGGCATCATAAGTTAACGTTAGCGTATCACCGGGATAAATCAGATGCGGGTTATCAATTTGCGGGTTCATCTGCCATAACTGAGGCCACAACCAGGGTTCGTTCAGATACAGTGCTGAGATATCCCACAGCGTGTCGCCTTTTTTAACCACATAGTTTGCAGGAGCATCGTCACGGATCTTCAGTACATCCGCAAACACGTTAAAACAGCCACTCAGTACAACCAGAGTGACAATTATTGCAATTTTTTTCAGCATGCCTGCATCCTTGAGCCAGATCTTGTTGTAATTATTGCACACTAAGCTGTTAATACAGCCGATTAATGGCTAAAATTAAAACATACCACAACCTTTGAAACAAAGCATATTTTTGTAGGTGTTATGGCAGTTTTACAAGTTTTACATTTCCCGGATGAGCGGCTACGTACAGTAGCAAAACCGGTAGACAATATTACAACCGAGATTCAGCAGTTAGTGACTGATATGCTCGATACCATGTATGACGAAAACGGCATCGGACTGGCAGCAACACAGGTCGATGTGCACAAACGCGTCGTGGTGATCGATATATCTGAAGACCGCAATGAACCCATGGTGTTTATTAACCCGGAAATTACCTCACGCAGCGGTGAAACCAGCTATGAAGAAGGCTGTTTATCTGTGCCGCAGAACTATGCCAAAGTTGAGCGTGCAGCTGAAGTAACTGTAAAAGCGCAGGACAGAGACGGTAACTGGTTTGAGCTGCATGCCGACGGTTTGCTGGCTATTTGTCTGCAACACGAACTTGATCATTTGCTCGGCAAACTGTTTATCGATTACCTGTCTCCTTTAAAACGGGATCGTATCCGGAAAAAACTGGAAAAAGAAGCCAAAATGGCACAGCGCCACGCGCTGTAAACAGGAACGACTGTGACCACTCCCTTACGTATTATTTTTGCAGGCACACCCGATTTCGCGGCGCGCCATCTGCAAGCACTGCTAAATTCTGAACATGATGTTGTTGCTGTGTACACCCAACCTGACCGGCCGGCAGGGCGTGGGCAGCACTTGCAGCCCAGTGCAGTAAAACAATTGGCAATGCAGCACGATGTCGCCGTGTACCAGCCAAAATCATTAAAAAAATCCGCTGCACAAGCCGAACTTGCGGCGTTAAATGCAGATTTAATGATTGTTGTCGCCTACGGCCTTATTCTGCCGCAAATCGTGCTGGATACACCCAAGCTCGGCTGCATTAACGTGCATGGTTCTTTATTGCCGAAATGGCGCGGCGCGGCGCCTATTCAACGGGCAATCTGGGCCGGCGATACGCAAACAGGCATTACCATTATGCAAATGGACGCCGGTTTGGATACCGGTGCCATGCTGAGCAAAGTCAGCTGTGACATCCGTAATACCGATACCAGCGCATCGCTGTATGAAAAACTGGCTCAGCTTGGCCCGGACGCGTTGTTGCAGGCACTGGCGGATTTACCCCGGCTACAACAGCATGCACAGGTACAAAATAACGATTTAGCCAGTTACGCGGAAAAACTGCACAAAGATGAGGCGAAGCTTGATTTTGCTAAAAGTGCTATTGCACTAGAGCGGGAAATCAGGGCATTCAACCCCTGGCCGGTAAGCTATATCAGCCTGCCTCAAGGTACAGTTAAAGTGTGGCAAGCCAGCACACAAAGCCGCCCTGCCCCCGCCGCTTGCGGTACAGTAACCGGTGCGGATAAACACGGTATCCGTATTGCCTGTGCCGAAGGTGAGCTGATTATCAGTCAGTTGCAACCTCCCGGTAAAAAGCCGATGGCGGCAGCAGATTTTCTGAATGGCCGTGCTGACTGGTTCAGTGTCGGCAGCATTCTCGGCCAGTCTGAATGAGCTTAAGTGTAAGGGCGCTGGCGGCCCGTAGCTGTTTTGACGTGGTTGATCAGGGTATGTCCCTGTCCGACGTGTTGCCTAAGGCTCAGGCTTTACTTGATAACCCGCTGGATAAAGCGCTGCTGCAGGAAATCTGTTTTGGTGTTATGCGCTACCTGCCTCAGCTGGAGGCCGTATGCAGCCAACTGATGGCTAAGCCACTGATCAAGCAACTGCGGCCTCTGCAGTTTTTGCTGTATGTCGGTATTTATCAGCTGAAGTTTATGCGCATCCCGGACCATGCCGCGATAAGTGAAACGGTAGAGGCCGCGCGCGAGTTAAAAGGCCAGTCGCTGACCAAACTGATTAATGGTGTACTGCGTAATGTGCAGCGCCAAACTGCGTTATTTGATGTCGAGCAGGCACCAGCAGCCGTTAAGTTTAATCACCCAGGCTGGCTAATCAGCGCTTTGCAGCAGGCTTATCCTGAGCAGTGGCAGGCAATACTGGAAGCCAACCAGCATAAAGCTCCACTATGGCTGCGGGTTAATGTCAGCAAAATTACCGCTACTGATTATGCAGCAGCATTAACCCGTGCAGGCATCGACTACAGCCGGCCACTGGCAGACCTGCCAGCGGCAATCAAATTAACGCAAGCCCAGGATGTCACTACCCTGCCGGGTTACAGCGATGGCTGGTTTTCGGTGCAGGATGCAGCAGCACAATACGCTGCAACCTTGCTCGATGTGCAAAGCGACCAGCAAATACTGGACGCCTGTTGTGCGCCTGGCGGTAAAACCTGTCATATCCTTGAGCTGGCACCCGATGCCAGCGTAACAGCACTGGACAAAGATGCCAGACGCCTGGTGCGGGTGCATGATAATCTGGCGCGGCTTGGTCTTAAAGCGAAGGTTTTAGCCGCCGACGCCAGCGAGCCGGATATCTGGTGGCAAGGCCAGCTGTATGACCGCATTCTGCTGGATGTGCCCTGCTCAGCCACCGGCGTAATACGCCGCCATCCGGATATCCGCTGGTTGCGCAAGAAAGCCGACATAGCGGCCCTTGCAGAACTGCAACAGCGTATACTGCAGCAGTGCTGGGCCTTGTTGGCACCGGGTGGTAGCCTGCTGTATGCAACTTGCAGTGTACTGCCACAGGAAAATAGCATGCAGATTGAACAGTTTTTACAGCACAACAGCGATGCCAGTTTAGTTACGCTGCCACAGCAGCCAGGCGGCAGCATCTATGGCTGGCAGTTACTACCCGGTGAGCATGATCTGGATGGCTTTTTCTATGCCAAACTGGTTAAAAAGTTAAGCTGACATTTATCAGCCCTAATATAGCGACATAGTGAGCGAGCATGAAGATTATCATCTTAGGTGCAGGTCAGGTTGGTGCCACCCTGGCAGAAAACCTGGTTGGCGAGCAAAACGATATCACTATTGTCGATAGCAATTTCGACAAATTACGCGCGCTACAGGATCGTTTTGACTTGCAGGTCGTACATGGCCATGGTTCACACCCGGATATCCTGAAAAAAGCCGGCGCCGAAGATGCTGACATGGTCATAGCGGTGACCAATAGCGATGAAGTCAATATCGTTGCCTGTCAGGTTGCCTACAGTATTTTCAGTACACCGCTAAAAATTGCCCGTATCCGCACTAACCAGTATCTGAAGTACCGCGATCAGCTGTTTCACAAAGACGATATGCCGGTGGATCACTTTATTGCGCCAGAGGCGTTGGTGACCAACTATATTCGCCGCTTAATTGATTACCCCGGCGCATTGCAGGTGGTGGAATTTGCCGGTGGTAAAGTCAGCCTGGTTGCGGTTAAAGCCTACTATGGCGGTTTACTGGTTGGCCACGCGTTATCGGCACTAAAAGAGCATATGCCGAATATCGAAACGCGGGTGGCAGCCATATACCGTCGCGGCCATGCGATAAAGCCACTTGGCACCACTATTATTGAAGCTGATGACGAAGTGTTTTTCGTTGCCGCCACCAAACATATCCGCGCCGTAATGAGTGAGCTGCAGAAACTGGAACGTAGCTACCGCCGCATTATGATTGCCGGAGGCGGCAATGTCGGCTTTGGTTTGGCGCGGGCGCTGGAAAAAACCCACAGTGTAAAACTGATAGAGCGCGGTAAAGAACGCGCCGAATTCCTGTCCAGCTCGCTGGATAACACCGTAGTGTATGTTGGCGATGCCTCAGATCCGGAATTGCTGGAAGAAGAAAACATCGAACAGGTGGAAGTATTTATCGCAGTAACCAACGACGATGAAGCCAATATTATGTCAGCAATGCTGGCCAAGCGCATGGGTGCGCAGAAAACCATGGTGCTGATTAAGCGCGGAGCCTACGTTGATTTGCTGCAGGGTGGCGAAGTCGACATCGCCGTGTCGCCACAACAGGCTACTATTTCGGCGTTGCTGACCCATATCCGCCGCGGTGATATCGTTAACGTCTACTCACTGCGCCGTGGTGCTGCTGAAGCCATCGAAGCTATTGCGCATGGTGACAGCAGCACCAGCAAAGTCGTGGGAAAACAGATTGGCGCTATCAAGCTGCCACCGGGTACCACTATTGGCGCTATAGTACGTGGCGATGAGGTAGTAATTGCCCACGACAGTACAGTGATAGAAACCGACGATCACGTCATCCTGTTTATGGTTGATAAAAAGCATATTGTTGAAGTGGAAAAGCTGTTCCAGGTCAGTGCTATTTTTATCTGACATCTGATGCCGGCCCAGCCGGCGTTAGTCTTTCCAGAAAGCCGAGGTGAAAAGCACCAGCAGCGTAAACACCTCAAGGCGGCCAAACACCATGGCAACAATCAGCAGCCATTTGCTGCTATCCGGGATAGCACCAAAATTCGCAGCCACTTCACCAAGGCCTGGGCCTAAGTTATTTAAACAGGCAGCCGTGGCAGTAAAGGCGGTAATATTATCCAGCCCGGTCATCAGCAGTAACAGCATAATGACGACAAACACCAGCGCATAAGCGGCGAAAAAGCCCCACACGGCCTCCACGATGCGGTCGGCAACAGCCCGGCGGCCTAACTTAATCGCGTATACAGCGCGCGGGTGAATAAGCCGGTTCAGCTCTCGGATCCCTTGCAAAAACAGCAGCAGCACCCGCACTACTTTTAATCCGCCACCGGTAGAGCCGGCACAACCGCCAATAAAGCTGGAAAAGATTAACAGTATCGGCAGAAACAAAGGCCAGGCGGCGAAACCATCAGTAGCAAAACCGGCAGTAGTCGATATCGATACCGCCTGAAATGCAGCATGGTTCAGGGCGTCGGCACTGTTGTTATAGACATTGGTATACCACAGCACCACAAAGCAAATCAGGATCAGCGCCGCCTGGATCAGCAAAAACGCTTTAAACTCAGGGTCGCGAAAATAAGTGCTGACGCTTTTGCCACGAATAGCGGCAAAATGCAGTGGAAAGTTCACTGCACTCAGCAGTAAAAACAACATGCAAATGCCGTTTATCAGGGGGCTCTGGAAATGACCAATACTGGCGTCATAAGTCGAAAAACCACCAATCGCTACGGTAGAGAATGCATGACAAATCGCATCGAACCAGTTCATCCCGGCCAGGTAGAATGACAAAGCGCAGGTCAGCGTCAGTGCCAGATAGATATACCACAAATGCTTCGCCGTATCGGCTATGCGTGGTGTCATCTTGTTATCTTTTACCGGGCCTGGTGTTTCAGCACGATACAGCTGCATGCCGCCAACACCCAACATTGGCAGAATAGCAACGGCCAGTACGATAATCCCCATACCACCAAGCCATTGCAGCTGCTGGCGGTAATACAGAATGGCTTTGGGCAGAAACTCAATGCCGGTCAGCACAGTGGCACCGGTTGTTGTCAGGCCGGAAAAGGCTTCAAACATCGCACTGGCAAGGTTCAAATGCGGATTGCTAGCCAGCATAAACGGAATAGCCCCTACCGCCCCCAGCACTATCCAGAACAATACGACAATTAAAAAGCCGTCCCGCACTTTCAGCTCTTCTTTAAACTGACGATTCGGGTACCAGATCAGAAAGCCGATAACCACGCACAGCACAAAAGACAGCATAAAGGGTACGCCGGCACCATCCTTGTACCAATAAGCTACAAATGCCGGTGGCACCATACTAATGCTGAAAATCGCGATCAGCAGCCCCAGGATCCGGATTATCGAGCGGTATTGCATCCCCTTTAGGCGTCCTTAGGTGTTATGCCAGCTTAAGTTCACGGGTCATATTTTCGTTACGTTCCTGATGCACAATGATGTTATCTTCAATACGAATACCACCATACTGACGGAATGCATCAATTTTCTGCCAGTTAATCGCCTTGACGTGCTCTGTTGCTGCCAGGTCGGCAAGCAGGCTGTCGATAAAATACAGACCGGGTTCAATAGTAAACACCATATTCGCCTCTATCATGCGGGTACAGCGCAGATACGGATGACTCTCCGGTGCTGCCACATGCGTGCCGCGCTCATCGGCCATAAAGCCGCCAACGTCATGCACCTGTAATCCCAGATGATGGCCCAAACCGTGCGGGAAGAAAGTCCGGCTGATTTCAGTCTCTACAATGGCATCCGCTGACATACGAACAAAATCAAACTGTTGCAGTATTTCTGCAATACGCTGATGACATTTCACATGCAGCTCGCCGTATTTCAGTCCCGGCTTCAACGCTGCCGCAAGTTCCAATGTCACCTCATTCACAGCACTGATCAGGCTGGCAAACTCGTCCTGAGTGTTGTAACTGTATGTACGGGTAATGTCGGCAGCATAGCCATTAAACTCAGCACCGGCATCAATCAAAAACGAATGACGTTTGGCTGGCGCAGTGCGTTCCAGTGCAGTGTAATGCAAAATAGCGGCGTTCTGGTTTAACGCTATGATGTTGCCATACGGCACTTCGTTCTCGGTTTGACGCACCGCGGCAAGATACGCCAACTGAATATCAAACTCGCTGCCACCGGCATAAAATGCAGCTTTAGCCGCATTATGACCCGCTACTGCCATTTGGTTAGCGATACGCAGGCAGGCCTGTTCATATGGTGTTTTATATGCCCGGTAAAAGTGAATGAAATTCAGTACCGGCTCGGGGTTAATTTCATTAAAACCCAGCGCACGGGCCACTTCCAGATACTCGCCCAGATACGCCAGCCGGGCTTTATCATACGGCAGCAGAGTTTCAACCTTATTGGCTTTGTCGAGCAACTGAATATCAAAATACTCTGCCCAGTAATCATGCGGCTCATCCGGCACTTTGTGCCAGAAGTCTTTTGGCCGGTAGAAAATCAGTTTCGGCTTGTTGACGCCATCTACAATCAGCCAACAATGCGGATTATCAATTACCGGCAGCCAAGCCTTAAACAGCGGGTTGGCTTTAAACGGGTAATCCATATCATCAAGAAACTTGCGCTGTGTCTGGCCGGAGTGAATAACCAGTGCATCAAGGTTTTCCCGCTCTAATAAACGACGGGTGCGCAGTTGTAACTCGGCAATATGAGCCTGGTACAGGCTTTGATAAGAAGCTGTCATAAGTGTCTGACCTGTTGGCTGAAAAATATGCGGGGCATCATAACATTAATCCACTATGACCCCAATCTGCATTGTCGTCAGCGGTTTAAATACATCTGTAGGGGTATTCAGCCGGATATTATAGATCTGATAATACGCCATCACAGCCTTCACATAATCGCGCGTTTCACGGTAAGGAATAGTCTCAACCCAGACATCAGCCGGCATGGCATAATCTTTCGGCACCCACTGTTTAACCCTGCTGTAACCAGCATTGTAGGCCGCTGTCGCCATCAGTAAATTGCCGTCATTGCGCTTCATCAGGTAATTTAAATAATCGGTACCATAATCGATATTCAGTGCCGGGTTATTCAACTGTGACAGTTTTACCGGCTTTTTCGCGACCTGCCGCGCAGTAGCTGGCATTAACTGCATCAACCCACGGGCACCCACCGGCGACGCAGCATCCGCCATAAAAGAGCTTTCCCGCCGCGCTATCGCCATAGCCCAGCCCGATTCAATCTCAGCCTTGGCCGCAGACTGACTGATTTCATCCTGAAAAGCCAACGGAAAACGCAGTTCTACATCGTCCCAGTAGCCTACATCGGCCAGCGAAAAAATGGCTCGCTCATACCAGCGCAATTGATAGGCCAGTTTAGCAGACACTAGCTTTTGCTGTTCATCCGAACTGTCCTGCAGATAATTCCACTCGCGGCGCGCTTCAGTTAACCGGCCAAGCGCCAGCCATTCCTGCGCACGGCGCACAGCGGGGTGCTTTTGCAAGCCAGCCAGCTCCTGCTCCGATACGGTCACCGGTGCATGGGCCAGACTGGGTGGCAGCCCCAACCGGGCAGCAGCCATAAAGCCATAAAAATGCCGTTGCAGTGCCAGCTGCTGAAAAATCGGCGTAGCTTTATCGTCCTGCCCCTGCTGCTGATACGCCCGCGCCAGCCAGTATTGCCAGCTGGTGTCTTTGGCGATATCGGCCGGTAATGCCATGATCACTTTTTCTACCTCAGGCCAGTCAAGCTGGGCCAAGGCATGGCTTACCTGCCAGTGCGCCAGCGTGCTGTCGATAAGCTCTGGCGGCAATTCATCAAACCACTGCGCAGCGCGGTCATCCCCTTTACTGGCAAGCGCTATAGCAAACTGGCGCTGTACATCAAGCCGCTGGCCTGCGCTGAAATAGGGGTCGTTGACAAACTTCTGCCATACCCGCAGGGCCTGATCCGGGTGTCGCCAGATCAGGCGCTTCATGCCATAGGCTGCGATGTCACGCTCCTGTACTGTTTTCAGGGCGAAAAACTTGCTGTTGGCAATCACCGCCGGATTACGCCGGGTTTGCTGATACATATCCGCCAGATACTGCTGAGCCGCCGGTAGCTGGGTTTTTAAATAAGAAATCAGGCTGGCGTCCCCGCCCTCTGCCGACAGCATCAGTCGTTGCCATACCCGTTCAGGTGTTTGCTGGCCAGCTTTACGCCAGGCACTGAACAAGGGGTCGCAAGCTTTAGGCTGAGATTTACCCACCACCCACAAGCGGCTAACCTCGGGCCAAAGCGCTGTGGCATCCGCGTTTTTCTCGGCCAGTCTAAACCGCAGCGCCAGACATTCCTGCTCGGCATCCTTAGAGCCATTATAATTGGCAAGATATAACTGGCTTTTACCGCGGCGGGCTAAATCCAATAGCCAGGGTTTACGCAATGGCCAATCCATCGGGGTGCCGGTATGCTGCTGTAAAAAGGCACTGATACGCTCATCGGCTGTCAGAAACTGTTGCAGGCGGCGCTGCTCAAGATATGGCTGCAGCGGATAGCTGGCAAACTTTTTCAGCACCTTTTGTGCCTGTTCGTACTTCAAACTACCAATCTGGCGCTCGGCCTGCAAAAATTCGTTCCGTAACGCTGCCTCAGAAGACACCGACGCCGCAGACAGCGGCGCCAACAGCAGGTTAGCCAGCATAAAAACAATACGTTTCACGACGATAACCCCGACAAAAATTCTAAACTGAAAGAAATACCACCTATAGTTACTGCTGATTACCGCGGCCAATTCAAACACGCGTTTAAATAACGGTTGAATTTTTTACTGATCCGCGACACACTGACTGCGACAACCTCATCGTACCAGTTGCGAACAACCCTAACATACGCGACCAAGGAGCACCGTTATGATTTACCAGAGTGACAACATCAGTGTTGCTTACCTGAAGCCTGGTATCGCCCGTTTTGCTTTTAATGCCAAGGGCTCAGTCAACAAGTTTGATCAGCAGACACTGTCTGATTGTAAGACAGCTTTAGAGCAACTGCACGCTGACAAGGCTTTACAAGGCGTTATTTTTTGTAGTGAAAAAGACGCTTTTATTGTCGGCGCCGACATTACTGAATTTTTAAGCACCTTTCAGCGCCCGGAAAACGAACTTATTCCCTGGATAAAACAGGCATCAGATATCTTTGATCTGGCCGAAGACTTACCGGTACCGACTGTAGTAGCCCTTAAAGGTTTCGCGCTGGGTGGCGGATGTGAGTGGTCACTTACCGCCGATTACCGCGTTGCCGATACCACCACAAAAATAGGTTTACCAGAAGTCAAACTGGGCTTAATGCCAGGCTTTGGCGGCACGGTGCGCCTACCGCGTATTATCGGTGCCGATAATGCAATGGAGTGGATCACTACCGGTAAAGACCACAGCGCTGAGCAGGCACAGAAGTTTGGTTTAATTGATGCCGTAGTGGCG
>Ga0079224_100017430_pt1 | contig 10122 bp, 7 predicted proteins | sample Stecom2015_FD_80414 | JGI IMG/M metagenome (GOLD analysis project Ga0079224, IMG submission 80414) | Agricultural soil microbial communities from Utah to study Nitrogen management - Steer compost 2015 | ecosystem: Environmental > Terrestrial > Soil > Agricultural land | place: USA: Utah... | reverse complement strand
GTGTAAACAGCAGCTCCTTCAGCATCTCTGAAGATACTCCAGATTCTTGCATCAGTGTCATCACCTGAAGCTTTGTACCAGAAAGAAATTGTATATGATTCACCTTCAGTTACGGCAACATTTTGGTAAAAACCAGTTGTAGCAGTGACACCGTTATATTCAACATGTTTGTCACCGTTTTGTGAGTTTCCGGAAACAACTTCAGGAGCTGTATAAGAATCAGACGGTCCGGCACTCCAGCTATCGAAATCACTTTCAAAGCTAGGATTGTTCAATAAATTTTGTGCAGATAAAGTCAATGCTGCCAAAATTGTAAAGGATGTAAAGATTTTTTTCATTACTAAATTTTTTTAATTCGTTTTAAGGACTGCAAATTTAATTATTCTATTTGATTTACAGACTAATAAATAGTTAATTAATTGTAAAATAACAAAAGCCCTCCAAAACATTAGTATTGAAGGGCTTTTCAATTCGATAATGTATTTTAGAATAATTATAAACCGTTCATATTGGCCCAACCATTTGACCAATTAGGAGCGTTTACACCATTTCCTGCACCTGTTGCATTGTTATCTATGGTATAGGCATTTGACACATCAACTGAATCTCCATTGCTGTTTTTCCCTGAAGCTTCCGTTTCTACGTTGACAAATTTCACGCCGTCAATAAACAAATCACCTGGAATCCATCCCAATGTGATATCGTGCTGAATGTCGATTCCTTTAGACCAATTCGCCAAAACCACATTGCTGAAACTTCCTTTGGTTCCTTCTCTTAATTTCATCCCTTGAGGCTCTCCACTCTCCGGAATTCCTACTAAAGTTAAACCGGTAATAGTCGGATTTGAATAGGGAGTCGCAGCATTGTCCGTTCCGTTTCCGTCAGCTTCCAATCCTCTGTTTCCTGCACCAAATCCCTCTTTTGCATACCAATTAGAGTTTGTACCACTCCATCCTTCTGTCCAGTCAAATTGATCATCTTCGTTTCCTACAGAAACCAAATAGCTCGTGTTTACAGTTCCACCAAACCACTCAAAACCATCGTCACTTCCATGATAAACCTGCACATATTGTACGGTGGTTCCGCTACCTACTCCAAAGAAAGAAACACCGTTAAATTCTTTTTCTGCCGTAAAGTTGGCTCCTGAATATTCGATTCTTAAATATTTGATAGATCCTGAATTATCCGATGCATTTGATCCACCGTAAGGTAAATCTCCAACTTCTGACATCGCAGAACCGGAACGGTTAATAGGTGCATTTCCGCAAATAACCAATCCTCCCCAGTCTCCAGGTGTTTGGTTGGCTTGTCCACTGGTCATAACCACCGGATTATTGGCATCACCATTGACAAAAATTTGGGCATTTTGACCGATGGCGATATAAGCACTCGTTCCTCCCGTTGCTTCAATGCGAGTTCCTGCAGGAATCGTCAAAGTAGCCTGATTCAAAATTTCCAGTTTCCCGGTTAATTTGTACACTTTACTTGGATCCAATACGATATCTTGTCCGTCTCCTGAAAAAGTTCCTTTAAAGTTGTTTGGGTCAATCTCAACTGTCCCTTGGTCTCCACCTCCACCATTGTCATCATCACCGCTACAGCTTGTCATGAAAAATGCTGAAGAAATGGCAAAAACACCTAATAATTTGATTGCTGATTTTTTCATTTTAATTTGAATTTAATTTTATTTAAAATTGATAGTTTACTCCTAAACTAAAGTTGATTCCCTTTTTGTAATGCAACACCGAAATGGCTTCATCGGCATTTTCCTGAATCCTTTCAAAACTTGGATTCAAAAGATTTTTCGCATTAAAATTCACCCCGATATTTTTGTTGATTTTGGAACGTAAAATGAAGTCAAGCGTTCCGATTCCTTTCTCTATGATGTTTCCACGGTTGTCCGTTCCCAAAGCATAAATTCGATCGGAAAAATAATTGTAAGCCAAAGTCATCATCAGATTTCCTCCTTTTTCCCAGTCTTTGGTAAAAGAAATATCTCCATTTACCAACAAATCTGAAGCGCCCTGAAATTGATCTTCTTCTTCCGTAAAATTAGCATTTAAAAACCCTTCCGTGTCTTCAAAAATCTTTTCTCCGTTTAATTCTTGATTCGTATGAGCATAAGAAGCATTGGCACCTACCGTAAATTGAATAGGATTAGCGGTGTCCGATTTATAAATCGATTTTCTCAGTTCCACTTCCCCTCCAAATACATATCCCCAATCCCCGGTGTTGGCAAAAGACAAATCATTTGTGGAAGAGGAAACGGTAAATTTATTTATCGGATCCTGAATGTATTTTCCAAACGCTGTTACGGAGATTAATTCTCCGGAATTTGGAAAAACTTCCCATTTTAAATCGGCGTTGTAGTCAGTGGACGAATAAACAAAAGGATTTCCGTAGGTCGTATCACCCCAGTCTTCGTAGATAAATTTCGCACGTTCCTTGAATTGTGGAAGCGTATAGGTTTTACTCGCTGCAAAACGTAAATTCTGACGGTTGTTTAGTTCGTATTTTAAATTTAAACTGGGTAGGAATTGAAATTCTTCCAATTCATTTCTGTCTCCATCCGGATCCAAAGAAGTGTTCCAATCCACAGTTTGGTTCACCATTTCGGCTCTTAAACCCAAAACCGCAATCAATCTGGATGATAATTTATATTCTAAATTGGCATAACCACCATGAATGAATTGTTCTCCCGAATAAAACTGCGGCGTCACACTCATTCCCGAAAAAGTGGTCAAATCAAACAAATCCGATTCAAAGTTCGACTGATTAAAAAATCCGTCCGGATTATCAAAGGTGATGAACTGGAAAGCCTGATTAGGCGACATATTGTACTGCATTGCCTCAAAATCACGGTTTTTAATCCGACCGTTGTACCCGACGATTAATTTTCCTTTGAATCCATCTGCTTCACTTTTGGCAAATTTGTAAGCCAAATTTAGATTTCCTACGGCTTCGTTTTCATCCAGAACCTGAAAATATCGGTGGTTCAACGAAGCTGAGGAATTGGCCACTACATATTGATTCAAAGCAGATTTCCATTCGATCATATTCTGGAAACGATCCGGCATATCGCTGTTGATCAGATTATAGCCCAATGCCCAATTCAATTCCGTTCTTTCTCCTAATTTATGTTCTCCAAGCAATTGGTTGACCCAAAGTGCATTTTTCACATAAGTTCCACGGCGTTGGAATCCACCCTCGTTTGCATTGTCGCGGATGTATCCTTCTCCTTCTTCCAATTTCTGGTTGGACGAATTGACAAACAAACTGTTGAAACTCAAGTTGTTTCGTCGGTTCAATTGATAGGAAAGATTCAAATATCCTGTCGAATTGGTATTATATTGATAGGAATCAAAATTTTCGAAATCTTTTCCCTGAACGGTTCCCTGTGCATTCACTCCCGATTTTAAATGGCCTTCTTCTATGCTCAAATATTCGTTGTCATGCGTTGCGGTAAGGAAAAAACTGAATTTTCCGTTTTCCCCTACATTGAATTTCTCACCTGCCGAAAAAGAAAATCCGGAGCCGAGTGAACCCGATTTTTTTGGATTCAAACTATTTTCAAAAGCATATTCCGATAAGGTATTGGGGTTTTTGGTTTTATCAAACCCAAACCAATTGATTCCGGATTGAAGTCTAAAATTTTCATCGGAAACCGCATTGGAATTAATTCTTGAAGTCATTCCTATAGATAAAAATCCTTTTCCCGTATGTTTTTTCGAATTGATGTTTACATTTCCACCGGCAAAATCTCCAAAAAAAGTTCCGCTGTAAACCTTATCGATTCCGACATAAGAAAGAATATCGGTCGAAAAAATAGCCAAGTCGATGTTTTTAAATTCCGGATCATTGGAAGGAATCGGCAAACCGTTCATCGTAGTAGAATTATATCGATCTCCTAAACCCCGAACGTACACCACACTGCTTCCTTCCTGTCTGGAAATTCCCGCCACTTTTGTGACAGCAGAAGAAACGTCCGTAACTCCTTTTCTCTCCAATTCCTGAACGCCTATGTTTTCCGTGATGATGACGGATTTCCTTTGTGCGTTTAATAAAGATGCTTCAGATTCTTTACTGGCTTCTCCTACCACCACAACTTCGCTTAACTGAGTCGTAGAATCTGCTGAAGTTTTGATTATGGAGGAAAATTCTACTCTTTCCCCATCATTTACCGTCAACGTCTGAGCGACTTCCTCATAACCGATAGCCGTAATGATTACTTCATAAGTTCCGGGATCCACCTCCATTTCATAGCTCCCGTCTTCGTTTGTAAAAACAGAAAAAATAGTGCCGTCTATAAATACATCTGCGGTACTGATCCCGATGCCGGACTCATCGGTAACTGTTCCATAAATCACTCCGGTCGATTGTGCTTTCAGGATGCTTCCTGAAACCAGCAAAAACGCAAAAATTAGTTTGTACATTTTATCTCTTCAAAATTCTCTGCAAAGAACAGAAGCTTTGTAAAGATTTGATTTTCGCAAATTTTAAATTTTGATTAACTAAATGTTACGCGGTTAACTTAACTTTAAATATTTGTTAAACAAACGGTTTAAGCCTAAGTATGCGTTTTTTAGCTTAACTTTGCAAACCGGATTTACAGACCATTTATATTTAAATAATGAAAAAAATCAAGATCCTTTTAGTCGACGACGAACCGGACATCCTGGAATTTTTATCCTATAACCTCATAAAAGAAGGTTACGAAGTTTTTACGGCTTCAAATGGTGCTGAAGGAATCAAAAAAGCCAAAGTAGAAAAACCCGACTTGATTTTATTGGACATCATGATGCCCGAAATGGACGGAATAGAAGCTTGCGCCGAAATCCGGAAAATCGATTCCTTGAAGAAATCACTTATCGTCTTTTTAACGGCAAGAACGGAAGAATTCTCCCAACTGGCCGGCTATGAAGCAGGAGCAGATGATTATATCACCAAACCGGTAAAACCCAAAGTGCTGATGAGTAAAATCAAAGCGCTTTTGCGTTTAAAATCTACGGAAGAACAACAACAATTCATCGAACTGGATGATTTCATCATCGACCGTGAAACCTATAAAGTGACTTTTAACGGAGAAGAATTCATGTTGCCGCGTAAAGAATTTGAATTGATCGCGCTGCTTGCTTCCAACCCAAAACGCGTATTTAAACGCGATGAAATTTTGGAAAAAGTCTGGGGAAATGAAGTCGTGGTGGGCGGCAGAACCATCGATGTTCATGTGCGCAAACTGCGGGAAAAATTTGGGAACGACCGACTTTCCACTATCAAAGGTGTCGGTTACAAACTAAACGCATAAAATGGCTGCGCCTACCCGTTGGTTCAATTCCTTTTTCTATGCCTTAATCGGGGCAGTTTTGATTTGGGTGTTCAGTTGGGTAGCCACCATTCTCCTATTAAATCAAACTTACGATTTTTGGATTTCCGAATTTTTATGGAAAGGAATCCTGATGACCTTTGTGATTCCTTTTTTGGTCTTCTTTATTTTATTGGGCATCGCTTTCAATTCCTTTTCCAAACTCAATATTTCACAACTTTATGATTTGGTTCCGGACCTGAATCCTCAAAATGCAGCCAAAGATTTTGAAGGACTTTCCGAACAAATTTCTTCGCTGACCGATATCAAATCCAAAGAAATCGACCTCCTGACCGAACGGGAAAACTATCGGCGGGAATTTCTCGGAAACGTTTCTCACGAACTCAAAACACCGTTATTTTCTATCCAAGGTTATCTCTTGACTTTAATCGAAGGAGGAATCGATGATGAAAATATCCGCGATAAATATTTGAACCGGATCAACAAATCGGTGGAGCGACTGACGTACATAGTCAAGGATTTGGATATGATAACCGAACTGGAATCGGGCAATTTGAAATTGGAACAAAGACCCTTCAATATTTTGGCTTTGACAAAAGAAATCTTTGATTTACTCGAAATCAAAGCCCAAAACAACCATGTTTCGCTTAAAATCGAAAATCCGGTCGATGTACCGATAAGGGTGATGGGCGATATTGAAAAAATCGAGCAAGTGCTGACCAACCTTATCGTCAATGCGATCAACCATTCCGCCAAAGAACAAGCAGAAGTTACCGTTTCTTTTCAAACGGTCAACCAAAAGATCAAAACGACAATCAAGGACAACGGTGTGGGAATAAAACCCGAACATCTGGAAAGAATTTTTGAAAGGTTTTACCGCATCGATAAAAGCCGAAGCCGTACCCATGGCGGATCAGGATTGGGGCTTTCCATCGTTAAACACATCCTGGAAGCACACGACGAAAAAATCTTCGTGAAAAGCACTTACAAAGAAGGAACGGAGTTTTATTTCTTTTTAAATAAACCCTGAAAATTCTTTCCATTCCCTAACTCTAAAAAGAGAAAAGCAATTTCACAAAAAACAAAAAAGCCCGCGAATTCTCACGAGCTTGTGGAGCGGGAGACGGCCCCGAAGCATCGGGGGAACCCGCAACATTCAGCTTGGAATCCGCCGTGGCGGACTACCAATTGAGCTACAAATTGATGCTCTGATTTATTTTTTTAAATCCGATGATGCTTTAACCAACTTATCTAAAAAGAGAAAAGAATTTCATCAAAATAAAAAACAACTCCCCTTAGGGCGCGGTAAACAATTTTAGGAAACAAAAAAGCCCGTGAATTCTCACGAGCTTATGGAGCGGGAGACGGCCCCGAAGCATCGGGGGAACCCGCAACATTCAGCTTGGAATCCGCCGCGGCGGACTACCAATTGAGCCGAAAAATTGATGCTCTGATTTATTTTTTTAAATCCGATGAAACAAAAAAGCCCGTGATTTCTCACGAGCTTATGGAGCGGGAGACGGGACTCGAGCCCGCAACATTCAGCTTGGAATCCGCCGTGGCGGACTACCAATTGAGCCGAAAAATGATGCTCTGATTTATTTTTTTAAATCCGATGAAACAAAAAAGCCCGTGATTTCTCACGAGCTTATGGAGCGGGAGACGGGACTCGAACCCGCAACATTCAGCTTGGAAGGCTGAAGCTCTACCAATTGAGCTACTCCCGCATTTATTATTTTTTTTCATTCAGATTGGAATCCGCCGCGGCGGACTACCAATTGAGCTACTCCCGCATTTTATATTTCATTCGGCCTACCCATTGAGCAATGCTGAATTTCTGAGTACAAATTAAATTCGAATAATTGAAACTGACAATAAAAATTCAAAAAAAATTAAATTGAATGTTGGATTCTTTTGATCAATTAATTTTACGGCGCCCTGAATTTTGTTATACCTTTAATACTCAAATTCTTATTATATGAAACAATTTATTTATTGCTTGATTTGTTGTTTGGGATTCACGTTTTTAAATGCCCAAACACCTGAAGAAATGAAGGCCTGGGAAACCTCGATGACACCCGGAGCCGAACACAAATGGATGGAAACCTATGCCGGTGAATGGGGCGTGGAAATGAAAATCTGGATGGATCCTTCACAGCCACCCGTGGTTTCAAAAGGAAGTTGTACAAACACGATGACCATGGGCGGAAGATACATGGAATATGTTTTTAAGGGAGATTTCATGGGAATGCCTTTTGAGGGAAAAGGAGCTATGGGATTTGACAATACCGAGAAAAAATTCAAATCTACCTGGCGTGACAGCATGAGCACCGGAATTATGTACACTGTGGGAACTTATGATGAAAAAACCCAAACCATGACCTCCTTTGGAACCTCTCTGGATCCTATGTCCAAACAGGAAATGAAAACCAAAGAACTCACCAAATATATTTCCAAAGACAAATATGTGATGGAAATGTTCATGGAATTTGGAGGACAGGAATTTAAAACCATGGAATTGACTTATAGCCGTAAGTAATTTCCTCAAAATGAACTAGATCAAAAGCCCATTTTAAATCCGGGCTTTTGTTTTTAACATAAAATTAGCGCAAGGAATTCCCTTTTTTCAATTGCTTAATTCCTACTTTTGTAGACATAAATATGTACGTATGAATCACACACCCGTGGAAGGTTTTTCCAAAATGTCCAAAGAAGGAAAAATCGAATGGTTGGTAAACGAATATCTAGACGGCTCTGACAAAGCCATTCAAACCCTGAAACAATATTGGAACGAAGATTTCTCGCTGCAGCAATTGCACGACGAATTCTCTGAAAACACTCTTTCCAATTTTTATATGCCTTTTGGATTTGCTCCTAATTTCCTGATTGACGGAGAATTACATTGCATCCCCATGGCGATTGAAGAAAGTTCCGTCGTTGCAGCCGCTTCCAAAGCAGCCAAATTCTGGATTTCACGTGGTGGATTCAAAACCCAAATTCTTTCTAAAGTCAAACTCGGTCATGTGCATTTTATGTTCGGGGGAGACAAAGAAAAGCTGGAACGCTTTTTCATCGAAACCGTTTTGGCGAAATTGTTCAAAGACACCGAGGATATCACCAAAAACATGCAGGCTCGCGGTGGTGGAATTCTGAACCTGAAATTGATCGATAAAACGGCTGAAATACCGGATTATTATCAGATTCACGCCGAATTTGACACCGTGGATTCCATGGGTGCCAACTTTATCAATTCTTGTTTGGAACAATTTGCCCAAACTTTGAAAAGAGAAATTTACGACAGCGAAATTTTTAATTCCGAAGAAAAAGATTCTTTGCAAATCGTAATGTGTATTTTGTCGAATTATACACCGGAATGCATCGTTCGAGCCGAAGTGAGCTGTCCCGTCGAGGATTTGGCAGAAGGAAATGTAACTTCAGAAGAATTTGTAGAAAAATTCAGTCGTGCGGTAAGAATCGCTGAAGTGGAACCTTATCGCGCCACCACCCACAACAAAGGTATCATGAACGGCGTAGATGCGGTAGTGATCGCAACCGGAAACGATTTTCGTGCGGTCGAAGCTTGTGCACATACCTATGCTTCCCGAAACGGAAAATACAGCAGTTTGACGCATTGCGAAGTCAAAGACGGCGTATTCCGTTTTTGGCTCGATTTGCCGATTTCATTGGGAACGGTTGGCGGATTGACTTCTTTGCATCCGCTTGTGAAACTGGCTTTGCAGGTTTTAGGTTGTCCAAATGCTGAAAAACTGATGGGTTTTGTAGCGGTTGCCGGATTGGCACAAAACTTCGCGGCTTTGCGCTCGCTGGTTACCACCGGAATTCAGCAGGGACACATGAAAATGCATTTGCTCAATATTCTGAATCAGTTGGAAGCCACCGAAGAGGAAAAGAATTATTTTGTGAATTATTTCAAAGACAAAACCGTTTCGCATCATGCCGTGATTTCTGAATTTCTGAAACTTCGCGGAGTGAAATCGGTAGAGGAATTGAAGAAGAATTAATCGATTTAAAATGGATGATTTGAAGATGAAAGACATCCATTACTAATTACTATTTACTAATTCTAAATGCGCCTCTGGTCCATTCATCCGAAATATTTAGATGCAAAAGGTTTGGTTGCTCTTTGGCGGGAAACCCTTTTGGCCAAAAATGTATTGGAAGGAAAAACCAAAGGTTATAAAAATCATCCGCAATTGATTCGTTTCAAGGAAATGGAAAATCCGGTGGAAGCCATTCATCAATATTTGGCGGAAATTTGGAAAGAGGCTGACAAACGCGGTTATAAATTTGACAAATCCAAAATCAATTGGGAATTTGTTCCGCAAAATATAAAAGTAAACGACGGACAAATGGCGTATGAATTCAAACATTTGCTTCGCAAATTGGAAATCCGTGATACCAGTCAGTTTTACAAATTAAAAGATTTGGAAAGTATAGATCCGGCGGAAATATTTACTGTCATTCCGGGGGAAATTGAGAGATGGGAGATCGTTTAATCATTGAATTAAAAAAAGCTCCATCTGTTCCGATAGTTAAGGTCGAGTTTCTTATAGATTATTCCATAAGCGGTAAGCCGCCTTAGGTAGATTAAAACCTGATTTGAGGACTAAAATCCCAAAACTATAATCGCTAATTAGTATCCAAGAAACTATGTTTCCATGTAAGTAGCAATGGGCAGTAGATTCATTATAAAAATCCATTGCCATTATCCACTTGCAGCGGTATGCGAATTTCTATTCCTCAAAGACTAAATAACTAATCGGACTTTCCTCCTATTT
>Ga0079224_100017429_pt1 | contig 10122 bp, 8 predicted proteins | sample Stecom2015_FD_80414 | JGI IMG/M metagenome (GOLD analysis project Ga0079224, IMG submission 80414) | Agricultural soil microbial communities from Utah to study Nitrogen management - Steer compost 2015 | ecosystem: Environmental > Terrestrial > Soil > Agricultural land | place: USA: Utah... | reverse complement strand
GACGAGCAGGACCGGGTCTGGGTGGGCGTGCACTTCGGATCGCGTGGCCTCGGCTTCGTCAGCGCGCATGGCTTCGTCGCCCTTGGCCAGGGGCACGAATGGCGAGGGCTGCAGCCGAACCGGACCGCGCGGATGGAGCAGGAGGTGCTGCTCGACCTCGGCACGCCGCTCGGCGACGCCTACTGGAACGTGATGACGCTCGCCGGTGCGTACGCCTACGCCGGCCGGGAATGGGTCGCGCGGCGGGTCGCGGCGCTTCTCGGCGGCTCCGAGCTCGACCTGGTCCACAACCATCACAACTTCGCCTGGAAGGAGCAGCACGATGGCCAGGAGTTGATCGTCGTGCGCAAGGGCGCGACGCCCGCGTTTCCGGGCCAACGGGGCTTCGTCGGGGGTTCGATGGGAGACATTTCGGTGATCCTCGAGGGCACCGCCGGAGAGGACGCGTCCGGCGCACTGAGCTCTACCGTGCACGGCGCGGGCCGCGTCATGGGACGGATGCAGGCGAAGGGAAAGTGGAAGGGCGGGAAGCTCCTCCGCCCCGGCCTCGTGACGCACGAGATGATGCGCAGCGCCACCGAAGGCGTGGTCGTGCGGGGGGGCGACCTCGACGAGGCGCCCCAGGTCTACCGCAAGCTCGGCGACGTGCTGCGCGCGCAGGGGGACAGCGTGGAGGTCCTCCACACGCTCCGTCCGCTGATCGTCTGCATGGCGCCCGCGCGGACCCGGGATCCATACAGGGACTGAGTCGCGCGGGCGGATTGGCCCGGGTGGATTCGAACCACCACTACCGGTTCCAAAGACCGGTGTCCTGCCATTAGACGACGGGCCAGCGAATCTGGCGTGCTACCGGGATAGCATCGCCGAGAAGGTGGGTACACCCCATGGTCGGAGCAAGGTCGCTCGTCGGCCTCTAGCGGTGTCTCGAGACGGCGCAGCCATCGGATCCGTCTGTGACGGCAGGCGCGGAGCAGGACGCGGCTCACGGCTCTCCGGCGGCTCCCTCGATCACCTCCGGCATCGCGTTCAGCGTCGGCACGGCCAGGAACGGCCAACCGAGCCGACGCGTCAGGGTGACGGCGGCCTGCTCCGCCTGCGCACGTCCGTCGAAAAGGCCGAACGAGGCGGCCCCGCTCCCGGACAGCAGGGCGCCGGAAGCTCCCGCCCGCCGCAGCGCCTCGATCGACCGTGCGATCTCAGGGTGGCGCGCCACGACGACCGACTCGAAGTCGTTGGCGAGGCGCTCCGGGACGTCGCGCCAATCGGCAGGAGCTTCCGGCCGATCGTCGCCGGCGTTGAAGGGTGATCGCGCGTCGCGTGTCAGCGGGCCACGCTCGAGCGCGCGGTACGCATCCGCGGTCGCCACGTGCACCCGAGGGAGCGACACGACGAGGTGCCGGACCGGAAGGGGCGGCAGCGGCGTCAGGACCTCCCCCCGCCCCTCGGCCAACGCCAACGGGCTGCCGCACAGGAAGAACGGGACGTCCGAACCGAGCACGGCGCCCAGTCGTGCGAGCTCGACCGGATCGGGGGGCGCCGGTGAGAGCGCGGCGAGACAGCGGAGGACCGCCGCGGCGTCCGACGATCCGCCGCCGAGCCCGGCGCCGGCCGGAATCCTCTTGATCAGCTCGACCCGGGCGCCGACCTCGTCGCCGGCCGCCTCGAGGAACGCAGCAGCCGCCCGATAAGCCAGATTCTCCCGCTCCGGGCCGACGTCGGCGCCGCTCACCCGCACCGCGACTCCGCTCCCGCCTCGCGTCACGGTCACCTCGTCCGCGAGGTCGATGGCCTGGAAGAGGGTCCGGACGGCGTGATAGCCGTCCCCCCGCCGCCCGAGCACCCGCAGCCACAGGTTGATCTTGGCCGGTGCCGCGATTCGCGCGACCTGCATCCCCGGCTCCACCGTCAGGACACGTCAGCCGTGCGGGTCGGACGGAGCAGCGTCCACGGGCGAGACCGCACGGTCAGGCGTCCCGGTCGTCCGAGCGGGTGCCGGGGCCGGTCCGCCTCGCCTGGTCCCCCGAGCCGACGCCGGCGCCGGTCTTCGCCTCCACCGCCCGCTCGACGCGCTTCTCGGCCGCGCCCATGTCGCCGACGGACAGGCCGAGCTTCCACGCGAACCAGAGTCCGATGAGCGTGATGGGCAACCAGCCCCCGAAATGGTATCCGAAGGCGAACGCCAGCGACTCCGCCTCCGGCACTCCGTAGACGTCGCTGAGCGCGAACTTGGCCGCGGCATGGAAGGTCCCGAAGAAGCCGGGCGCCGAGGGGATCGCGACGCCGAACCCGACCACGGCCTCCGTGAAGATCGCGGAGACGAACCCCGTCTCGATGCCGAACGCGAGCATCCCGAGCCAGAAGGAGAGGCCGTGCCAGGCCCAGAAGAAGAGCGACCAGAGGGCCCCGATCAGCAGCAGGCGCGGCCGCCGCAGGATCGCCACCGAGTCCAGGAACGCCGCGATCGAATCGACCAGCGGGCGTGCGACCGCCTTCGGGAGGTAGCGGGCCAGCCATTCGACGGTCCGGACGAACGGCGTCGGCCACACCGAGAGCCAGACGAGCACGCCCGCCACCGCGAGGACCGCGAGCACGCCGGCCTGCAAGAGCGCGCTCCCCCATCCCTCGGACAGCGCGCTGGCGGGGAATCCGGCGGTGAACACCGGCAGCACGAGGAAGAGCAGCAGGATGATGCCGTCCATCAAGCGCTCGACCACCAGCGAGCCGAGCGCGGCGGGCGCGCTGACGGGCTCCATGCGGCTGAAGGCGTAGGCGCGCGCGAACTCTCCGACGCGCGCGGGCAGGATGTTGTTGGCCATGAAGCCGATCGAAACCGCCGAGAAGCGTGACCGCAGCGCGGTATCGGCTTTCACGGGCACCAGCAGCACCTTCCAGCGCAGGGCCCGGATGAAGAACCCGAAGGTGGCGACGGCGATCGAGGCCGCGAGCAGCCCGAAGTTGCCGCGCCGGATGTTCGCCCACACCTCCCCGAACGCCACGTCCGACAGCGACCACCAGAGGAGGAGGATCGTGACGACGACCCCGAACAGCGCTTTGCCCCAGTGATGCCTCACGCGATCGATCGGGCACGGCGCACCGCGCCCACCATGTCGCGGACCGCCCGCTCCAGGCCGGTGAAGAGGGCCCGTGACACGATGCTGTGGCCGATGTTGAGCTCCTCGATCCCGTCGATGGAGGCGACCGCGGCGACGTTCTCGTAGGTGAGGCCGTGTCCGGCGTGCACCGCGAGCCCGAGCTCACGGCCGACCTCCGTGGCGGCGCGCAGGCGGGCGAGCTCCGGCGCCCGCTCGCCGACGGTCGCGTTCGCGTACTCGCCCGTGTGCAGCTCGACCGCAACGGCCCCGACGTCGAAGGACGCCCGGATCGCGTCTTCGTCCGGATCCACGAAGAGCGACGTGCGCACGCCGGCCCCGTTGAGCCGCTCGACCGCATCGCGGATGCGATCCCGAGAAGCGCGTCCCGAGAGATCCAGCCCGCCCTCGGTGGTCACCTCCTCGCGCTTCTCCGGCACCAGGGTGGCCTGCATCGGCTTCGAGGCGCACGCGAGCTCGAGGATCTCGGAGTGGGTCGCCAACTCGAGGTTCACCCCCGTGCGGACCGTCTCCATGAGCAGCCGCACGTCGCGGTCCTGGATGTGCCGGCGATCCTCCCGCAGGTGGACCGTGATGCCGTCCGCACCGCCGAGCTCGGCCAGCACCGCGGCCCGCACCGGATCGGGCTCATCGGTTCGCCGTGCCTGTCGGACGGTCGCGACGTGGTCGATGTTCACGAACACCCTCATCTCGCTCACGGCCTCGCACCTATCTCGTGGTCGAATCGTTCGAGCAGCTCCTCACGCACGCCGGGCGCGAGGTGCGCGCCCGCGAGGCTCGCGGCGCTCCTGCCGATCATCGCGTACAGCTTCCGGTCGTCCTCGTCGAGGGCGCGGAGGTGCAGCGCGACCGCCTCCAGGTCACCGCCGCCCAGCGGCCCGTCCTCGAGCGCCGCCGGAAGGCCTTCGGCCTCGATCTCGGCCAGCACGCTCCGGACGAGGGGGACCAGCGCTTCGAGCACCTGCTCCGGCTCCGTTCCGGCGCGCTCGAGCACGCGCGCGGCGCTGTCGAGCAGGAGCGGGAGATACGAGGTCGTGAGGGTGATCGCGGCGTCGAACAGCGGCCGCCCGTGGGCAGGCACCGAGAGGACGTGGCAGTCTATCGCCGAAGCGATGTCCCGGGCGATCCGGGTCGCCGCGGGACCGGCGGTCAACGCGATGGCGGCGCCCGGAATCCGCTCCGCATCCCGGAACGATCGGGAGACGAGCACGAGCGGCCGGAACGCGCCCACGGCGTACCCGGCGGCATGGAGCGGCCCGAGCACGTCCGTGGGAAGCGCACCCGACAGGTGGAAGGCGCCGCACCCGTCCGGAGCCGGCCCCTGTGACGCGACCAGCTGGGCCGCGTCCGGCACTCCGTCGTCCGGCACCGCGAGGAAGACGGCGCGGCAGTCCGCTCTGAGCGGCTCCATGCCGAAGACGTACCTGGCATCGTCGGAGACGAACAAGGGGTGCGACGGCGGCTCGGGGTGCCGCCCGAAGAAGGTGATGCCGTCCGCGGCGCCGCTGCGCTGCAGAGCCTGACCCAGTGCCAGCCCCATGCGGCCCGGCCCGACGATCGCGATCGCCCCGAGCGTCAACGCACCGCCTCGACCACGACGTCCTCCCGACCGGCGAGCCAGCCGAGGAACGCCGTGGGCATGCGCGCCGTGACGGCCATGCGCGTCCCCTCGCCGGTCCGCTCGAGGACTTCGGCCTCCCGGTATACCGCGGCGAGCGTCTCGCCGTCCGCGGCGCTCAGGTGCACGACGACGTGCGCGAGCCGCGCCCGACCCCGCGCTCTCAGGGTCTCCCGCAGGTCCTCGAGCGTCTGGGGCTCGAGCGCCGACACGAACACGGCCGGCGTGGCCTCGAGCGCCCGCACGCGCGCCCGGAGATCCTGCTCCTCCTGGTGCGTGAGCCGGTCCATCTTGTTGAAGACGAGGATGCCCGCCCGGTCCGCCAGATCGAGGTCCTCGAGCACCCCCGCCACGACCTGCCGCTGCTCCTCCCAATCGGGGTGCGACGCGTCGATCACGTGCAACAGCACATCGGCCTCTCGCGCCTCCTCGAGCGTGGAGCGGAAGGAGGCGACCAGGTGGTGAGGAAGCTTCCGGATGAAGCCGACCGTGTCCGTCACGAGCGCATCGTATCCGCCGCCGAGGTCCACGCTGCGAGTCGCGGAGTCCAGGGTCGCGAACAGCCGATCCTCGACGAACAGATCCGAGCCGGACAGGGCCCTCAGCAAGGACGACTTACCGGCGTTCGTGTAGCCGACGAGCGCGGCCCGGAACTTCCCCTGCCTCGCCTTCCGCTGGGTCTCGCGGGCGCGCCCGACGGCACGGAGCTTCTCGCGCAGGTCGGCGATCCTCGTCCCGATGAGCCGCCGGTCGGTCTCGAGCTGGGTCTCGCCCGGCCCGCGCAGGCCGATACCACCGCGGATGCGCGAGAGGTGGCTCCACATGCGCCGGAGTCGGGGCAGCAGATACTGGAGCTGGGCCAGCTCGACCTGCATGCGCGCTTCCCGCGATCGCGCTCGCGTCGCGAAGATGTCCAGGATGAGCTCGGAGCGGTCCATGACCCGGACCTCGAGCAGCTCCTCGAGGTTCTTCCCCTGGGCCGGGCTCAGCTCCTCGTCGAAGATCACCAGATCCGCCTCGCGCGCCTGCACCAGATCCCGCAGCTCGCGAGCCTTGCCTTCACCGATGTAGAAGCGCGGGTGGGGATGGTCGAGGCGCTGGATGAGCGTGCCGACCACCCTGCCGCCCGCGGTGTCGGTGAGTCGCCCGAGCTCTCCCAGGTGCTCCTCCACGAGGCGAACGTCCAGGTCCTGGATGGGCGCCCCCACGAGCACGGCCCGGTCGACCGGGGTGCGGAGATCGATCAGCTGCGTTGGAATCCGGTGTACCTCCAAGAAGGCGACGACGCCATGGCCCGCGCGGGCCGCCCGCGCCTCCACCCCGTGCGTCCGCGAAGAAAAATACTCAACCTGGCTGCCCCGAAGAACCGGGGTCGGATCCACCACCCCTGCGGTGCCGCGCCCACCAGTCCAGGCGCTCACCGATCGTCTTCTCGAAGCCGAAGCGGCCCGGCTCGTAGAAGCGTGTACCCTCCAACGCGTCGGGCAGATAACGCTGGTCCGCCACGCCGTGCGCGGAGGCAGGATCATATTGGTAGCCCGAGCCGTATCCCAGGTCCTTCATGAGGCCCGTGGGTGCGTTGCGGATATGGAGGGGCACCGCCGCACCCGGCGTGTCGCGGGCCGACCTGAGCGCGGCCGACCACGCTTCGTAGACGCGGACCGACTTCGGCGCCGTGGCCAGGTACACCGTGGCCTGGGCCAGCGCCAGGTCGCCTTCGGGCGAGCCGAGGAAATGATATGCGTCCCGCGCGGCCACCGTCACGGCGAGCGCCTGCGGATCGGCGAGCCCGATGTCCTCGACGGCGATCCGCACCAGCCGTCGGGCGAGGTAGAGAGGGTCCTCGCCTCCGTCGATCATCCGCGCGAGCCAGTAGAGCGCCCCGTCCGGATCGCTGCCGCGCACCGACTTGTGGAGCGCCGAGATCAGGTTGAAGTGCTCCTCGCCTCCCTTGTCGTACGTGGCGAATCGGTGCTGGAGCGCCTCGCGCGCGGCCCCGAGATCGATGGTCCGCCCGGGTCCCGCCAGCCGGGCCGCCGCCTCCAGCACGCCGAGGGCGCGGCGCGCGTCCCCGTCCGCCGCGACCGCGAGGAACTCGAGCGCCTCGTCCTCCATCTCGACGCCGCTGCCCCCGAGGCCGCGCTGGGGATCGGTCAGCGCCTCCTCCAGGATGCCGCGGACGTCGGATGGAGACAGCGGCTCCAGCACGTAGACCGGCGCCCGCGACAGGAGCGGCCGCACGACCTCGAACGACGGGTTCTCGGTCGTCGCGCCGATGAGCGTGACCGTGCCCGCCTCGACGTGCGGGAGGAAGGCATCCTGCTGGGCTTTGTTGAAGCGGTGGATCTCGTCGCAGAAGAGCACGGTGTTTCGCCCCGTGGCGCGCACGCGCTGCTCCGCCTCGGAGATCACCTGGCGGACCCGCGCGATGCCGTCGCTCACCGCGCTGATCTGGACGAACGTCACGTTCGTCTCCCTCGCGATGATCCGCGCCAGGGTCGTCTTGCCGCTGCCGGGCGGTCCCCAGAGGATCATGCTCGCCGGCTTGCCGGCGTCCAGCATCGCCCGGATGGCTCGGCCCTCGCCGAGCAGATGATCCTGGCCCCGGAACTCGCCCCGCGAGCGAGGTCGCATGCGCGCCGCGAGCGGTGCTCCGGGCCCGGGATCGTCCTCGCCCTTCCGCGGCTCCTCGCCGAACAGGTCGAGGTCAGCCACCACGCGCCTCCTTCTCGGCGTCCTCCGTCGGCCCGCCCGCGTCGACGGCGGCGAGCACGCGCTCCACCAGAAGCTCCTTCCGATTCCGCTCGGGGTCCTCCAGCACCCAATCCAGGAGCCCCTCCAGCAGGACGCCGAAGTGCGGGCCCGGCTTCAGGCCGAGCGCCATGAGACCCCGGCCGTCGAGCTCGAGGTCGCCGACTTCGAGCGGCGGGCGGGTCGCCCTGATCTTGCGGGCGCGGCGCCACGCTGCGGCCACCCCAGCCCTCCGGTCCTTGCCGAGGCCGAGCGAGGCCAACGCCCTGGCCCGCGCCAGGTCGAGCCTCCCCAGTGCGGCCAGCCGCTTCGGCCCCACCCGGCTCAGCCAGCGCCGATAGTCGACGTCGGGCGCGTCGGGCCGCGGCATCGGCGCCGCGGCCGCGAGGTGCAGCGTCCGGTCGATGCGCGCGTTCGAGAGCCGGAGGCGCGTGAGCAGCGCAGCCGCCTCCCCCGGTGGAACCTCGCGCAGGAGTGCCGCGAGCCGCAGGTAGGGCCGGCCCATCGGGAGCTCCGCGACGGTGGCCACCGAGAGCGTCCAGGCGTCGACACCCGCGGGGGTCGAGCGCCCCCGAAGCCGCTCCAGCTCCGGGTACAGCGTTGCCAGCGCACCGGAAGCCCCATAGAGCCCGAGGGCTCGGCCGGGCTCCGGATCCTGGTCGAGGACCTTGAGCAGCTCGTCCCGGATCCGTTCGGCGGACAGGCTCCGGGTGTGCTCCACGAGCGTCCGGGCCGCCGCCCACGTGTCGGCGTCGATCTCGAGCCCGAAGCGCCCGGCGAAGCGGAGCGCGCGGAGGATCCGGAGGTAGTCCTCCCGGAACCGGCCGTCGGGCGCCCCGACCGTGCGGAGCACGCCACGCTCCAGATCGTCGGCGCCTCCGTAGGGGTCCCGCAGATCCTCGCGCAGCGGATGCCAGGCGATGGCGTTGATGGTGAAATCCCGGCGGCCCAGGTCATCCTCGAGCCGGTCCGCGAAAGAGACCACGGCATGGCGGCCGTCGGTGCGCACGTCGCGCCGAAAGGTCGTGACCTCGTACATCACCTGGTCACGGGCGAGCACACCGACCGTCCCGTGCTCGATGCCGATGGGCACCGTGCGGCGGAAGATGCGGCGCACGTCGTTCGGGCGTGCCCGCGTCGTGAGATCCCAGTCCCCCGAAGGCGTGCCGCGCAGCGCATCCCGCACCGCGCCGCCCACCGCCCATGTCTCGAAGCCGGCCTCCTCGAGCGTGCGCGCGATCCAGCGCACGGCCGCCGGCGGTTCGAGGTGGACGCTCATCCGCCGCGCGCGAGCCTCGCCTCGACCAGATCGCACACGATGTGGCCGATGGTCAGGTGCATCTCCTGCGCCCTCGCGGTGGAGTCGGTCGGGACGACGAGCGGCAGGTCCACGAGCGTCGCGAGCCGGCCCCCGCCCTTCGCGAGCAGCGCCGCGGTTCGCACGCCCCGCTCGCGCGCGGCATCCGCAGCGCGCAGCAGGTTCGAGGATTCCCCACTCGTGGAGTGGAGGACGAGCAGGTCCCCAGCGCGCCCGAGAGCACGGACCTGCCGCTCGAACACCGCGTCGAACCCGTAGTCGTTGCCGCCGGCCGTCAGCACGGAGGTGTCGGTGGTGAGCGCCAGAGCCGCGAGCCCCTCACGCTCCCGCGCGAACCGGACGACGTACTCGGCGGCGAGGTGCTGCGCATCGGCGGCCGATCCGCCGTTCCCGCAGAAGAGGAGCGTCCGCCCGCCCGTGAGCGTTTCATGGGTGACTTCGGCGAGTCGCAGGACGTCGACCGTCAGCTCGTCGGCGACCCGCCGGGCGAGCGCTGCATGCGCCGCGAGCGCGTCATGGACCACGTCGACGTCCCGGGACGCCTCAGGCATCATTGCACACTCAGCAGGTCCCGCAGGCGCGCCCAGAACCCGCGCTCCTGTGGGAGCGGCGACACGGGCTCGGGTCGTTCGTTCCGGAGAAGCCTGCTCGGGTTGGTCACGCAGAGCGCGGCAAGCTGGTCGTGCGCCCCGAGCTCCTCGAGCAGGCGCCACGCCTCCTTCTTGTAGATCCTCATGCCCGACTGGCCATGGAAATCCGATGCCAGGTAATCGGCCCGCCCGCGGCGCACGAGCCGGAACGCCGTCGTGCGCGCGCCCGACCCGTAGCGGCCCACGAACGAGCCGTAGTTCACCTGCAGCAGCGCGCCGGCGTCCCGCCATTGGCGCACGACGTCGAGCCCGTCCCCGATTCCCATGTACCGCTCGGGGTGGGCGACGATGGGCCGAAGCCCCCGCTCGAACATCCGGGCGAGCACTTGACCGGTGCCGGGCGGCACCCGCATCCGTGGCCACTCGACGAGCACGAAATCGGTGCCCGCCATCCGGATGCGCGGGTCCGAGAGGTCCGGATCCGGCACGTCGATCATGACCTCGTGGCCCCGGTGGTACTCCACTTCGGGGAAGTCGCGGGCGATCGCGTCGGCGGCCACCTCCCACGCGCGGGTGACCTCCTCGAGCCGCCGCTCGAGCGCGGGCGGATCCAGCGTCAGGCTCGCTTCGATGTGTGGCGTCGTCACGATCTTTCGGACGCCGATGCGGGTCATGCGCTCCACCGAGTCCAGCACCGCCGCCACGTCACGCGCCCCGTCGTCCACCGCGGGCACG
>Ga0079224_100017427_pt1 | contig 10123 bp, 7 predicted proteins | sample Stecom2015_FD_80414 | JGI IMG/M metagenome (GOLD analysis project Ga0079224, IMG submission 80414) | Agricultural soil microbial communities from Utah to study Nitrogen management - Steer compost 2015 | ecosystem: Environmental > Terrestrial > Soil > Agricultural land | place: USA: Utah... | reverse complement strand
GATTAATTTATTTTTAACCGGATTTCTTCTTAAGTCCAAATAGCGGTATTGCATTCGCAATTCTTCACCTCCGTCGGTTTTGTCTTCAATCGTAAACGGAGGAAGTTTGGACTCATTCAGAATCTCTAATTTTTCAACTAAAATTTCAATTTCACCTGTTGGAATATTTGGATTTTTGGATGCTCTTTCAATTACTTTTCCGGTAGCTTGAATTACAAATTCACGTCCCAAAGTACGAGCCTTCTCCAACAATGCTTTGTCAGATCTTTCTTCGTCTATGATCAATTGAGTGATTCCGTATCGGTCACGCAAATCAATCCAAACCATAAATCCTTTATCGCGCATTACGGAAACCCAACCACTAAGAGTTACCGTTTCATTTACGTTACTTAGGTTTAATTCCCCACAGGTATGTGTTCTAAACATTTCTTTCTAAATTTTAGAGTGCAAAGGTAAGTTTCTATGACTAAAAAGTAAAAGGTAGAATATAGAAAGTTTGAAAATCTTTTAGATATTTATACTCTTCTATTAAATTTAACCTTATTTTCGGGTTATTATCTGTAGAAATTAAAAAATATGAAACATAGTATAGGAGTTATTGTTGGAAGTTTACGCGAAGAATCTTACTCGAAAAAAATAGCGAAAAATTTAATTTCTTTGGCTTCGTACGATTTTGAATTGGAAATTGTTCCCATTGGAAATTTACCTTTATACAATGAAGATATAGACGGAGATTCTGCGCCACAGGCTTACCAGGAATTCCGTTCGAAAATGAAAGAAAAGCAAGGTTTCATTTTTGTAACCCCTGAATACAATCGGTCTATGCCGGGAGCTTTAAAAAATGCTTTGGATGTAGGTTCAAGACCAAAAGGAGAAAGCATTTGGGGAGGAAAACCGGGCATGGTCATCAGCCTTTCGCAAGGAAATATTTCAGGATTTGGAGCAAATCATCATTTACGTCAGGTTTTGGTGAATTTAAATGTTCCCACAATGCCTCAACCAGAAATTTATCTGCCAAAAGTACAGGATTTTATAGATGCCGAAGGAAATATTACCAATCCAAAAACGATGGAATTGCTTCAGAAAGCGATGGACTCCTATGCAAATTGGTTTAAAAAATTGATGTAAATAAAAATTGCAAGGTTAGGTAAAATAATTTTATTTTTGCAAAACCCTGCACACGTGGTGAAATTGGTAGACACGCCATCTTGAGGGGGTGGTGAGCTAAGCTCGTGTCAGTTCGAATCTGATCGTGTGCACCAACTAAAAAAGGCGCCTTTTGAGCGCCTTTTTTTGTATGATGAATTCATTATTCATTTACTTTTTTTATCAATGCTTTCCAAGCGTACAACACCAAATGGGCAATTCCAAATACAATGGAGAAATAAAACAAAACGGCATCATTGATTTGTCCGGTTTCGGGATTGACTTCCGAATAGTGATGGTGGGCAAATGCTATGATGATTAACGCTATCGACAGAACCAATCCGGAATACCCCACTATATTGTTTGCATTTTTTTCAATGCCCGCTTGTTGGCTGGTCAGATGGCTATGTTTGATGCTGTAAAACAAATAGATATCCAATCCCACAATCATCCAAGCTACCAATCGCATCCAAGTATCCAACGGTAAGAAAGCCATCATAAAGAAACAAACCAAGATGCCTAAAACGGGTACTAAAGGAACCAACGGAGTTCTAAAACCTCTCGGAGCATCCGGCATTTTTTTACGAAGTACCAAAACCCCTAAACAAACCAGGATAAAGGCAAATAAAGTTCCGATACTGGTCATTTCTCCTACAACACGTCCAGGAATGAAGGCAGCAAATAAACTTACAAATAACAAGAAAAATAGATTCGATTTATGGGGTGTTTGGAATTTCGGATGAATAGTGGAAAAGACTTTGGGCAATAAACCGTCTTTGGACATGGAATAAAACACTCGGCTTTGTCCTAAAAGTAATACCAGAATCACTGATGCATATCCCAATAAAATTGCGATTACAATGGATTTGTTCAACCAAGGATAGGCAGCCTGTACGACTCCGTTTGCGTCCATTGTTCCCATATTGCTGATTGCAATAGCCACCGGTGCTAATTTATCAGTCGGATTGGCTCCATAGGCTTTGTAATTGGCAACTCCGGTCATTACGTAGGCAAACAAGATGTACAATACGGTACAAATTAAAAGAGAACCTAAAATACCCAAAGGCATGGATTTCTTGGGGTTTTTGGTTTCTTGAGCTGCTGTTGAAACGGCATCAAATCCAATGTAGGCAAAGAAGACGATAGCCGCCGCACGTATAATTCCCGAAAATCCAAATTCGCCAAATTTTCCGGTATTTTCCGGGATGAAAGGTACATGGTTTTCAGGTTTGATGTATTGGAATCCCAAAGCGATGAATATTAGAACAATCGCAACTTTCATGATGACGATAAGAGTGTTCACAAAAGAAGATTCTTGTGTTCCTCGAATCAAGACCAAAGACATAACCGTAACGATAAATACCGCAGGTAGATTCATCACTCCGGTTACTACATCTCCATTGGCCAAAGTCATGCTGTCGAAAGGTGTCATTAAAATTTCCGGTGGAAGTTCAACCCCGACGGATTTCATGAATTTATCGAGATACCCAGACCAGCTCGAAGCTACGGTGGCTGCCCCTACGGCATATTCGAGGACTAAATCCCAACCGATGATCCAAGCTATAAATTCTCCCATCGTTGCATAGGAATAGGTATAGGCACTACCCGCTACGGGAATCATAGAAGCAAATTCCGCATAACAAAGCCCGGCAAGTGCACATCCTACGGCTGCAATAATAAAAGAAATGACGATAGAGGGTCCTGCATATTCAGCAGCTGCCATTCCTGTAATGGAAAACAATCCTGCTCCAATAATAGCTCCAATTCCCAAGGAAATAAGTCCCCACGTACTAAAAGTTTTCTTCAGCGTATGTTCTCCATTTTCATTGGCTTCTGCAATTAAACTGGATATGGGTTTTCTCGTAAAAATACTCATGTGTTTTCGCTTTTGTGTTAATGTACATTAACAAAAATAGAAATTTCTTTGAATCTTCTTTAAGAAATTACCGGAGTTAACCAATTAATTAACTTCTTAATCCCAAATTTTTCATTTCTTTTCCAAATACATTTTTACCAAAATCTGATTTTATAGCTATCTTGCCAAAAATTTTGACGGATTGAATTCAAATTGAAATTGCAGTGGTTTTAGGATTTGAATTTAACCCCGACTTAAACAAATTAAATCGACATTTAAATGAAAAAAACATTGATTATCCTATCTATTTTTGGAGGGATTTTAGCATGTAAAAAAGAAGATACGAAAGTAGTAGGTACAAATGCTGAAGGAAAAGAATTGATATTAAACGAAGAAGGAGATACAATAGCCGTTGACCCCGGAAATTCAGAAGCAATTGATTCACAACAAGCAGCTTTGGTTAAAAATGAAGACGAGTCTTATTCTTTTCGTTATAATTTAAAGAAAGGGGAAAATTATCCATTTTCTTTAAAAGTTAAAGAAAATCAATCTATTTCTGCTTTAGGGCAAAATATGAAAATGACGTCTGAACGAACCGTCAAATTCAATTATTTTGTTGAAGATGTTGTCAATAATAAATTCAAATTGAAAGCAACCTTCTTGGAATACAGCGAAAGTTTGACCGGTCCACAAGGGGAAAAATTAGCCTATAATACAAGTTCTGCAAAACCTTCGGACAAAAATGTAGCGCAAAGTTGGGCTATCTATAAATCCATTATCGGACAAAATTTCCACATGGAAGTGGACAACAAAGGAAAGGTACTTTCTGTAACCGGTTTGGATAAAGTAAGAACCAATGCTATGGGTAAATTGAAAAATGATTTTACCACAGAAGAGCAGAAATATATTCAAGAATTATTAAACGTAGCTTTGAGCAATGAAGCAATTAAAGCTCAGTTTGAGGAAACTTTAAATATTTTCCCTGAAAAGAACCTTAAAGTAGGAGAGGAATGGTCCGATAATCAAAATATTTCCGAAGGTTCTGTTAAAGGTTCAAGTAAGGTAACCCGTACGTTTAAAGAGTTGAACAACAATATCGCCAAAATAACCGTTAAAGGTACTCAAAATGTTTCCGGTAATGAAACCAAACAAGGCATCACCGCAAGCATGAAGGGAACAGCTACTTTAGATGGATATATCGACTTGGATTTTAATTCGGGGTGGATTAAAAAGTTAGAAATTACCAAAAAAGAAAACATGACCACGACTTATACCCAAGGAGATAAGAAAGAAACCGAATCTGGAACATCAACAACCATAACAACTGTTAATTAAGCATGAGTTTTTTAAAGTTTATCCTTTATTTTGCCTTGGCCTATATCTTGATGAGATATGCGCTAAGATTGATGTATCCCCCAAAACCTAAACAAGATTCACGTCCCAACCAGGGAAGAAATACGCAATCTGCAGCAAATTTGGAAAAACCTACGATAACCATTGAGGCTGAATCGGTGGATTACGAAATCATTGAAGAACCTGAAAAGAAAGATGAAAAATAAGAATCTCGTTTACAGTGCAATTGCGATTGTCTTTTTCGCAGTTTTAGCCATTTTTTATTGTTCTCCCGTTTTGTCAGACAATGCTATTGTGCAGCACGACATCATCAATTACAAAGGGAGTGCAGAGGAAATGAAAACTTTTGAGAAGCAAACTGGAGAAAATATATATTGGTCCAATGCCATGTTTGGTGGTATGCCTACTTATCAGACCGGTGCTTCCTACGACAACGATGTCATCAAAGGAATTGACAAAATCATTCGATTTTTACCCCGTCCGGCTGACTACATTTTCTTGTTGTTCACCGGATTTTTCTTTTTGGGAATGGTTTTGTTCAAAAACTGGAAATATGCTTTAGCGGGTTCAATCTTTTTTGCATTAGGAGCTTATTTCTTCATTATCATTGCGGCAGGACACAACGCAAAAGTCCATGCGATTGCTTATTTCGCACCTTTGGTATCCGGAATTATTTTACTATATCGAAAGCAATATTTAGTTGGTTTTATTCTTACGACATTGTTCATGGGATTAGAACTCGCGGCCAATCACCAACAAATGACCTATTATTTATTCTTGGTCATGTTGGTTTTCTTTGTAGTGGAGTTTATCGAAGCTTTCAAAAAGAAAGAATTTAAACCATTTGCTTCGGCAACTATTTTATTGGTATGTGCTTCGTTGTTGGGTGCCGGTATGAATTCAACCCGATTGATGACCACGTATGAATACAGCAAAGAAACGATTCGTGGAAAGTCAGAGGTGACTTTATTGAACGAGAAAAAATCCGGATTGGATTTGGATTATATCACTCACTGGTCTTACGGAAAATTGGAAACGATGAACTTGTTCATCCCGAATTTTATGGGAGGACCAAGCCAAACCGATCCTGAATTATTGAAAAATTACCAGGCGGAAATCCAAAAACAACAATATGTTGTGGATTTAAACAACGATTTCAATGCTCAACTTTTTGAATATATTGAGAGTTCAGCCCCATCAGCTTATTGGGGAGAACAACCCGGAACCTCAGGACCTGCTTACCAGGGCGCTGTTGTTGTGTTCTTGTTCTTCTTAGGACTCTTTTTGGTTCGAAACAAATGGACTTCCTATAAATGGTGGTTGGTGGCTGCGACGATTTTAAGTATCGTTTTAGCTTGGGGTAAAAACTTTCCATTCTTAACGAATTTATTCGTTGATTATTTCCCCTTCTACGATAAGTTCCGTGCTGTTTCGTCGATGCTGGTAATGGCGGAATTTACCATGCCTTTATTGGCTTCTTTGACGTTGTATGTGTTTTTCAAAGATGCTGAATTAACCGAGGAGTACAAGAAAAAAATCTTAGTGTACGCAGGGGGGGGAGTAGTTGCTTTGTTGCTTATTTTCTACCTGTTCGGAGGAAGTATTTTCAGTTTCAACACCGAATATGACCTCCAATCCAAACAGCAATATTTAGAAATCGTAAAACAATACAACGAACAAGGCTATGGAACTTGGGATACGGTTTTGAATAATTTAAATCAAGCTTTGGTGAAAGACCGAATTGATTTGTTCAAAGCCGATACTTTGAGAACCTTATTGTTTGTGGTATTGACCTTGGTTTTATTATTTGCTTACCAATTAGGAAAAATTAGAAACAGTTTAATCGTTGTTTTGGGAATTTCTACTTTGGCATTAATTGACGGATGGCAAATAAACAAACGATATTTGAACGATGATAATTTCATTGATAAGATGTTTGTGGACAATCCATTCCCGACGGAAATTTCTCCGAAATTGATGAATGCAGCCAAAAACAATTACGAGGTAGCTGTAATTGCCCACAAAGTTCCATTTAACCGAACATTGGATAGTTTACGCAAAGCGGATAAATCACAATTTCGTGTTTTTGACAATGTATTTAGTACATTCAACGATGCTACGACTTCCTATTTTGTTCACTCCATAGGAGGATATCACGGCGCAAAACTTCACAACTTCCAAGACGTCATTGATTTGTACTTCAGCGGATCCGAAAAAGCCAAACAATTGGGAGTAAGTCAGGCCCACATGGAGAAAATACTGAATCTGCTTAACACCAAGTACATTATTCACGGGAATCCAAATAATCCATTGGTGCAACAAAATCAGAATGCCTATGGAAATGTTTGGTTGGTGAACAATGTAAAATGGGTGAAGGATGCAAACGAAGAAATTTTAGCTTTAAAAGACGAAGATTTGACGCAAACTGTTGTCTTAAATTCCCAATATAAATCATCAGTTAAAGGGTCATACAACAGTGCAGGTTCTAGTATTCGCTTGACACATTATCAGCCGAATAAGTTAACCTATACCGCAAATTTAACAGGACCACAACTGGCAGTATTTTCCGAAATTTTTTATCCGCACGGATGGAAAGTAACCGTAAATGGAAAGGAACGTGAAATATTGAAGGCCAATTATTTCCTACGTGCTGTCGAGTTAGAGCCGGGAGATAAAGAAATTGTGATGGAATTTCAACCTTCTAGTGTGAAAACAGGAAATGTTTTGACTTTGATTTCCGTTATTCTTTTCATTTTGATGGTTGCCGCCGGTGGATATGTCGGATGGAAAAATCGAGATAAAAAAGAATAAAAAACAGAAGCATAAGATAAGAAAATCCACCTCAAAAAGGTGGATTTCTTTTTGATTAATGTTGCATCAAGAGATTATCGTCGGTCATAAAACCACCGAAGTATAAATCCATTTTTCCGTCATAATTGAAATCCTTCGCATAAACGGTGATGTTATTGCCCGAGATTTTTGGCAAGGCATTTTCTTTCATGGTGAATTTCCCTGTTCCATCATTAATTAACACCGAGGGTTGTACTTTACCCATATGTGCCAATACCAAATCTAAATCTCCGTCTCCATCAAAATCAAAAGCTACAGCATCCAACGTTTCTAAATTTTGTTGAGGCAAATGGGTAGTTGAGACGTCTATAAACCTACCTTTACCGTCGTTCAAATACAATTTATCTAGATTATTTTTCTCTTCATTCGAATCTACATTGGACAGGAAAACATCCATAAATCCATCTTTGTTGGCATCAAAAACTGTTACTTTTCGAGTTTCGATGTCTTTACTGGATGGAAAATGGTTCAGGGTGATGTCTTTAAAAAAGCCTCTTCCTTGATTCATCCAAAGGAAATTACCTTCCTCATTTCCAATGATTAAATCCATATCGCCGTCGTTGTCAAAATCAATTAAGGCAATGTCTTGTGTTGTGGATTCATCTTTGGGCAAACGTAATTCGGTTTCATCTTTAAATTTCCCGGTTCCATCGTTGATGAAAATTCGGTTTTGGCCTTGATTTCCGAAAATTAAATCTATGTGACCGTCTCCATTGAAATCATGAGCTTGAACCGCATTGGAAATGAATTTAGGCAAACGTAAACTTACATTTTCAAATTTTCCGTTTCCGAAATTCAAATAATACTCATGGTTCATGTCGTCTTCAGCCGCAAATACCAAATCCAAAAAACCATTTCCATCAAAATCTGCAATGGCTATATCTTCTGAATCATTTCTTTGGCGCGATAAACGCATGATGTGACTGTCTTCGTAGGTACCTTTTGAATTACCCCATAAAATGGCATTAGGGGCCCATTCAACAGCCAATACCAGGTCTAAATAACCATCTTTGTTTAGGTCTGCTGCCTGAACATCCATGGTCCTCAGATAAATGGCATGCCCACCTAAATGAGCGGATTTATCTTGAAAGGTTTGAGCTTGTGTGGTTAGACTTACCCCCATTAGGGCACAGAGGACTAATTTTAATTTCATAATTGCTAAATTTTATTGATAAGTCAAATAATTGAATGAATTGTTACATTTTCAAACCACTTTTTTAAAGTAAATTTTAGTTTGTATTTTGCCTTGAGAAAATTTTACTGTCATGAACCATTCTAACGTTTTGATAATCACCTATTATTGGCCACCGGCTGGTGGTCCCGGGGTTCAACGATGGTTGAAATTTTCACAATATCTTCCGGAATTTGGCTGGAAACCGATTGTTTATACACCTAAAAATCCTTCCTATCCGATTATAGATGAAACATTAATGGAAGAAATTCATCCGGAAGTTTCAGTTCTCAAAACAAAAATTTGGGAACCTTACCAAATTGCTGAAAGGATATATCCCAAATCTAAAGACTATAAAGCGGGACATTTTGAAAAGAAAGAAAATCAATCCCTATTTTCGAAATTTGCCGTATTTATCCGTGGAAACTTTTTCATTCCCGATGCACGTAAATTTTGGGTAAAACCATCCGTTAAATTTTTGAAGGACTATTTAAGGGCGTATCCTGTGGATGTGATTATCACAACCGGCCCACCACATAGTATGCATTTAATCGGATATGAATTGAAAAAATCCAATCCAAAAATAAATTGGATAGCGGATTTCCGAGATCCCTGGACGCAGATTAGTTACCATGAGGAATTAAGACTCACCTCAAAATCCCAAAAGAAACATCGAGAATTGGAAAAACAAGTTTTTCAATCGGCCGACCTTATTTTGGCTACAAGTTTTACGGATGCTGAAAATTATAAAAACTTAGGAGCCAAAAGGGTAGAAGTGCTTACCAACGGATATGAAGCAAGGGATTTTCAAATTGGAAAAATTATTTCCTCCAAATTCAAAATAACCTACTCGGGAGGACTGGAGGTGGCTCGAAATCCAAAAGTCCTTTGGGAAGCTTTACAGGAATTAAAAACTGAAAATCTTGAGTTTTCAAAAGATTTGGAATTGGTTTTCTGGGGAAATTTAAGTCAGGAAGTGAAAGAATCTATAGAGAAACATCATTTAGGTGAAAATTTAATTTTAAAAGGATATGTTTCCCACAAAGAATCCATTCAGGGTATAAAGAATTCCGACGTCTTGATTTTAACGAATTTCCCGGGCGTTAAATCCAAAGGAATCATACCCGGAAAGCTGTTTGAATACATGGCTACCGGAAATCCTATTTTAGCCATTGGTCCAGAAAAGGGAGATGTGGAAAGAATTTTGAACCAAACCGAAACCGGTAAATATTTTCAACATACCCAAAAGGAGGAAGTTAAATCCTATCTTCTCCAATTATATACGCTCTGGAAGGACAATGCTTTAAACCCTGTGAATCCCAAGGTGCATCAATTTTCCCGACAATCCTTAACGGAAAGGCTTTCTCATATTTTAGCTAAATTTAAATAGGAATTTTCCATTGTATTTTAAGAGGAATTTTCCTGTGTAGAAATCAGGTAATAGCCTGATGATTAATTATCTAATCCTAAGTAATTTTGAAATAAAGAAATAAGATATTTTTCCTCAATACTCATATTTGCTCGTTCTTTACTCCTTTTTACTCTCTCTATTAAAAGTATCAAAAAACTCTACTAAGTACTTAAAGACCTCAATATCCTCCCCAGATTGAGGTCTTTTTTTTGGCAAAAAAAAGCAATTCCAAAGAATTGCTTTTAGTAAGGAAAGTCCCCATATATTAAGGCATTCCACCATTGAATTGCAGATTTATACTGACCACCGTATCCGGATTGGAAACTAAACCAGACAT
>Ga0079224_100017426_pt1 | contig 10123 bp, 6 predicted proteins | sample Stecom2015_FD_80414 | JGI IMG/M metagenome (GOLD analysis project Ga0079224, IMG submission 80414) | Agricultural soil microbial communities from Utah to study Nitrogen management - Steer compost 2015 | ecosystem: Environmental > Terrestrial > Soil > Agricultural land | place: USA: Utah... | reverse complement strand
GCGTCGGAGCCGGGCCCGATCGCGGCGCCGAGGAGCTGGCCCCGGTGGGTGTGGCCCTGACGCACCTGCGAGTGCGTATAGTAGGTCAGGACGCCGCGCCCGGCGTAGAGGATCGGGAGCGCGTCCTGCAGGTGCGTCAGCTCGCCATAGAGATGGACCCACTTCGAGCCGGTCTCGACGACCTTGCGGAATCCGAGGGTGTAGGCCTGCGACGCGTCCGGCATCATGAGGAGGCTCTTCACGTCGAGCCAGTGGTCCTCGCGGGCCCATTCGAAGTAGGTCTCGAACCCGGACCGCGGGTGCACCCATCGCCCGAAGAGGGAGATGATCTGGTTGTCGCCCCCGACCGGTCCCTGCGGGTTCGACTTGACGTCGCGGTAGGGCCGGATCGCCTGCTCGGTGAGGGAGAGTCCGTCGGCCGGGAGCGTCTCCGTGTGGATCCGCGCGGCGCCGAGGAAGAGGCCGGGCAGCCAGCGCGGCTCGAAGTCCAGGATCAGCCCGGCGAAGAGGCGCCGGTCGTTGGTGGGGTCGTTGTCGAAGTAATCGGACTCACGGAGCCGTCCCCAAACGGCCTCGGCCTCGAGCCGTCCGATCCTGATGTCGATCGGGTGGGCGGTGCCGAGGAACGCATGCGGGAATCCGGGCGCGGTGTTGCTGAGGAGGATCGGGTTCCGGATCGCGGGCCCCCACCAGAGCGACTCGTTCGACACTCCGGCGGTCAGGCCGTAGCCCTCGAGGCGGGCGTAGCTCTGCCCGGGGTCGAGCGTCCAGAACGGTTCCGTCCCGAACCGCTGCGGCCAATCGATGCGCGCCCGGTGCCACGGGTAGATCAAAGGCGAGTGTCCGGGTGCCGAGACTTCGACCAGGTCGAAGCGTCGGTTCATTTGATGGTAGAGCTCCGGCGCGATCGCGACGGAGAGCGGGCCCCAGCGCGCCTCGACGCCGCCGATCAGGCCGGTCGATAGGCCGCGGCCCGCCCAGAGCGCGCCGTTGTTGCGGTCGCGCGGGTAGGCCGTGTTGACTTCCGCGTGCAGCGTCGCCGGGAGGATCCGGACCTCGGCCGAGACCACGACCACGCCCGGCGGCGCGGGCTCGGCACGGCGGCGCCAGGGCAGCGCTCCGCCGTCGTCACAGACCGGGCGGGCCCGGACCCGCGAGGGGCGGCGGATGAGGTTCGGCGCGAGCGGCGCGCGGCCCGTGACCTCCGCGGCGGCGAGGTAGGTCGCGGAGTGGGTGGCCAGCCCGGTCGCCGTGTAGCGGGCGGACGCCCGGCACGCGCCGGGCGGGTCGTCCGCCGTGCCGGCCGGCGTCTGGGCCGTCGCGTCTGGGACCAGGAGGATCGGAAAGGCCAGGGTGAGGGCCAGGATCTTCGTACTGCGCATTGGGGAACACGATTCGGAGGAGAACTCGGTGGCCGGCCGATCGGACGGCGGGCAGCGAGCGATACGCGGGAAGCGTACGAGAGACGCGGCCGAGAGGCAAGGGGCGCCCGACGACCGGGGGCGCACTGTACGGGGTTGCCAGCCGTGGGGCAAGACGATATGATCCGTCCGACCTGAAGCGGCAACGCTCCAGCCCGTGGCCTCGTGTCGTTCCGCCCTCGGGTGGGCTGCCCTCCCCGGTCTTTCTGGTCGCCATCGCGAACCCGTGTCCGCCGTGCACTCGTTTCGGCGTCCGGATCGTGCGGATCCGGCGCGCCCGTGGGAGCCGATCGCCGGCGAGCGATCGAGTACCGGACCGCGGATCGGGGAGCGTACCGAATTGGACGGTTCATGAGCTGAATGCTGGTCTCTGCCATCATCTTCACCGCCGCGTTGGCGGGATCCGCCGTGCTGACGCCGGTCGTCCGCGCCCTGGCGCTCCGTTTCGGGGTCGTCGACGTTCCGGACGGCGGACGGCACCGCCATGGGCGCCCGGTTCCACGGATGGGGGGCGTCGCCGTCGGCCTGGCGGCCCTCGGGGCCACGCTCGCGTACCTTGTCCTGACGGGGCTCGCCTCCGCCGACGCAGGGTCGATGTACATCACGATCGTGGTCGGCGGCGTGGCCGTGCTTGGGATCGGCGTGCTGGACGATGTGCGCGGGCTTCGCGCGCCGAGCAAGCTCCTGCTGCAGACGGTGGTCGCGGTCGCGGTCGTGATGGCCGGGGGCCGGTTCGATGGCGGCGCGTTTCTCGGCGGCTCTGGACCGCTCCCGGTCTGGGCGAGCGCCGCGCTGACCGTCTTCTGGATCGTCGGGATCACGAATGCGTTCAACCTGCTCGACGGGAGCGACGGCGTCACGACGGGCGCCGCGCTGCTCGCGGCGCTCGCGATGGCGGCGGCCAGTTCGATCGGCGGCGATGGGCCCGGTGTCGTGCTCGGCGTCGCGCTCGCCGGGGGCGCGCTCGGCTTCCTCTTCTTCAACTTCCCGCCGGCATCGATCTTCCTCGGCGACGCGGGCAGCCTCTTCCTCGGGTACGCGCTTGCCGCGCTCGGCGTCATGGTGGCGAAGGGAGCCGCGGGGACCATGGGCGTGCTCATCCCGGTCGTCGCGTTCGGGTTGCCGATCCTGGACACCATGCTCGCGATGGCGCGCCGGTTCCTGCGGCGCGACCCGATCTTCCGGGCGGACCACGGGCACATCCACCATCGGCTGAGGGACCTGGGGCTCTCGCCGCGGCAGGTCGCGATCACGCTCTACGCGGTCTGCGCCGCGCTGGCGGCGGCGTCGCTCCTCCTGATCGTGCCGGCGGCGGGCTGGGTCGCGGGGAGCGTCCTCATCATCGTCGGCGCTGCAGCGCTCCTCCTGGTCCATCAGCTTCGGATCCCGGAGCTGCTCGAGTTCGGACGGATCGTGGGGCGCGGGCTGCGGCACCGTTCGATGGTCGCGAACAACCTCCGGATCCGGCGCGCCGCGGCGCGGATCCGGGAAGCGGACGATGCATGGGGCGTCATGAATGCCCTCAGCTCCGCCTTCGACTCCGGTGAGTTCCTCCGCGTCGAGGTCTGGGTCGACGAGTCGGTCGCCGATCTCAGCGAGCTGGTCAACCGGCAGGTCGTCGCGAATGGGCGGGGCTACCTCTGGTCCAGGGGCGCCGACATCCTGAGGATCCAGGGCGCGTGGGAGATCCGGGTCCCGTACCGGGAGGACGGGGACCGCATCACGGGCTACATCGCGCTCTGGAAGGACGTGGCCGAGTCGGACCACCTCCTGACCGATGTCCGGCTGATCGCGCTGGAGCTCCAGCCGGAAGTGCATCGGGCCTTCACGCGGCTCCGGGAACGCGAGCTGCAGACCGCGTTGAGGGCCCCGCGCCGTGCGGACCTGATCGGCGCCCGGGGATGATGCGGCCGGCGCCACGGACCGGACGGGTCCGACACGATTCACACGAGATCAGAAACGAGCGTTGCTCATGGCAGTACCCCTTCTAGACCTCAAGCGGCAGTACCGGTCCATCGCGACGGAGATCCGCCAGCGGATGGACGCGGTCATCGAGGGCCAAGCATTCATCCTCGGCCGTCCCGTCGAGGAGCTGGAGGCGGAAATCGCCTCGTTCCTGGACGTCCGGCACGCGATCGGGGTCGCGTCCGGCACGGATGCGCTCCTCCTCCCCCTGAAGGCGCTCGACCTCTCGCCCGGCGACGAGGTCATCACCACGCCGTTCACCTTCTTCGCGACCGCGGGCGCGATCCACAACGCCGGCGGTCGTCCGGTTTTCGTGGACATCGAGGCGGACACGCTCAACCTCGATCCGGAACGGGTCGAGGACGCGATCACGCCCCGGACCCGAGCGATCGTGCCGGTCCACCTCTTCGGGCAGATGGCCGAGATGGGGCCGATCCGAGAGATCGCCGATCGGCACGGGCTGTTCGTCCTGGAGGATGCGGCGCAGGCGATCGGCGCGCGGCAGCGGGTGGACGGCGAGTGGCGGACGACCGGCCAGCTCGGCGATGCCGCAGCGTTCTCCTTCTTCCCGTCGAAGAACCTGGGCGGCTTCGGCGACGGCGGGATGATCGTCACCGATGATCCCGACCTCGCCCAGCGCCTCAGGCGGCTCCGCGTACACGGCGGACTCACCATGTACCACCACGAAGAGGTCGGGACGAATTCGCGGCTGGACGCGCTCCAGGCCGCGGTGCTGCTGGCGAAGCTCCCCCACCTCGAAGGGTGGAGCGCCGCGCGGCGCCGCAACGTGGAGTGGTACGACGAGCGCTTCGCACCACTCGAGGAGGCGGGGCGCGTCCGACGGCCCGTCATCCGCGGCCACAACGCATCGGTCTACAATCAGTACACGCTTCGGGTCGAGGACCGGGACGCGCTCCGGGAGCACCTGGCCCGGCGCGGGATCGGGCACGCCGTCTATTACCCGCTCCCCCTCCACGTGCAGCCGTGTTTCGCGTATCTAGGGTACGGGGAGGGCGACTTTCCAGAGAGCGAGCGCGCGGCGCGCGAGGTGATCTCGCTCCCGGTCTTCCCGGAGCTCACAGAGGCGGAGCTGGAAGAGGTGGCCGGTGCCGTGCAGGAATTCTACGAGTGAGTCATGCGCGTCCTGCATTTTGTAGAGACATTCTCGCGGCTGTCGCAAACCTTCATCTTCGATTACATCCGTGAGCTCGACAGGCAGGGTAGCGATTCCCACGTCCTCACCCTCAAGCGTGAGAACGAGCAGGAGCGCCCGTATTCGAAGGTGCATATCGTCGAATTCCCGCCGCGGTGGAATCGGCAGCGGACCTGGCGAAAGTTCAAGTTGACGGTCACCGGTCGGAGGAATACGCCCCTCGATATCTGGTGGCTGCGGCGAATCGGGATCTCGCGGTCGATTCGCAAGTTGCGGCCGACCGTCATTCACGCGCACTTCGGACAGATGGGGGTCCGGATCGCTCCCCTCGCCCGGCGTCATCGGATCCCGCTCGTCGTCACGTTCTACGGCTACGATGCTTCCGGCGTGCCGAGGGACCCCGCCTGGTTCGTGAGGTACCAGGACCTCTGGCCCCAGGCGAGCGCCGTGGTCGTTCTTTCGGAGAGGATGAAAGAGCGGGTGCTCGAACTCGGGTGTCCTGCATCGAAGGTTCACATCGTCCGCATTGGGAAGAGGCTCGAGGAATACCCCTTCCGGTTGCCGAGCCGACCGGTCCGACACCTCATCTCCGTAGGGCGGCTGGTCGAGAAGAAAGGCCACCTCGACCTGATCGACGCAGTCGGACAGCTCCATGCCGAGGGGGTGGACCTCGAAGTCAGCATCATCGGGGAGGGTCCGCTCCGCGGTCTGCTCGAAGAACGCATCCGTGCGCATGGACTCGAGGGGCGCGTGACCCTCCTCGGGGCGATGGCGCATGCCCAGGTCATCCAGCACATGCGCGCTGCGGACGCATTCGTCCTCACCAGCAAGACCGCGGAGAACGGTGACCAGGAGGGAACACCGACCGTCCTGCTCGAAGCACAGGCGATGGGGTTGCCCTGCGTGAGCACGTGGCATGCCGGCATACCCGAGCAGATCCCCGAAGGGTCGCACTGGCTCCTCGCCGCCGAAGGCGATGTTCCCGGGATCGCCGACAGGATTCGCGCCCTGGCGCGGTGTGGAATCGATGAGCTCGAGGCCCTCGCCGTTGCCGGACGTCGGCAGGTCGAGAGCATGTACGAGATCGGCGACCGAGCCCGACAATTGAGCGATCTGTATCGCCAGGTGTCGCGTGCCCCATGAGCGCGGCAACCCACCCCATCCGGGTCCACGGGTCGAACGACTGCGATCCGAAGTGCAAAGCAGCGCCATGGGTCTGAGGCACCGTACGATCAGCGGGGTCGCCTGGAGCTCGATCGCACGAGCAGGCCAGCAGGGCGTACAGTTCGTCGTTTCCATCATCCTGGCTCGCCTGCTGGTGCCCGACGATTTCGGGATCGTCGGGATGATCCTGGTGTTCTCCGGCTTCGCCAGGCTCTTCGCCGAGTTCGGATTCAGCGCTGCGTTGATCCAGCGCCCCCGGATCCGCCGGGCGCATACGGTGAGCGTATTCTGGGTCAACCTCGTGGTGGGGGGGGCGCTGACGGGGCTCTTTTACCTGGCGGCCCCGGCGCTGGCCCGGTTCTACAGTACCCCGGCGCTCGAGCCCGTGGCCAAGGCCATGTCGCTGAGTTTCGCCATCAGCTCCGTGGGGATCGTCCCGATGGCGCTGTTGCAGCGCGAGATGCGCTTCAAGTGGCTCGCGCGCCTGGAGATCCTCGCCGCTGCGACATCCGGGCTGCTGGCCGTGGCCATGGCCTTTTGCGGTTTCGGGGTCTGGAGCCTCGTGGCGAACCTCCTGGCGGGGCGTGTGGTCTCGGTGGTCCTGGCGTTCCACGCGACGGGGTGGAGGCCAGGCTTCGCCTACTCGTCGAAAGCGGTCGGCGAGCTCCTCCACTTCAGCGCGCACCTCTTCGGTTACAGGTTCATCAACTACTGGGCGCGGAACGCGGACAACCTGCTGATCGGACGGCTGATCGGCTCGACGGCGCTCGGCTACTACACGCGTGCGTACTCCCTGATGCTCTTGCCGATCACGCAGGTCATCAGCGTGCTCACTCGGGTCATGTTCCCGGCGCTCTCGGCGATCCAGGATGACAAAGAGCGCGTCAAGCGGATCTATCTGCGGGCGATGCACGTGATCACGCTGATCACGTTCCCGATGATGATCGGTCTGTTCGCCGTCGCGGAGCCGTTCATCCTGACTCTACTGGGCCGGCAGTGGGAGCCGGTCATCCCGATCCTCCGTATCCTCTGCTTCGTGGGGGTCATCCAGTCCCTTGCCAACCCCACGGGGTGGATCTACCAATCCCAGGGGAACACCCGCTGGATGTTCTGGTGGGGGGTGGGTGGCTCGGGTGCGCTGATCCTCGGGATCTGGATCGGCGCGATGCTCGGGAGTGTCGAGTCGGTCGCGTGGTCGTACCTCGTTGCGAACATCGTGACGCTGTACCCCTGTCTCGCGATCCCCGGGAGCCTGATCGGGATGAAGGTGAAGGAGGTGATGGAGCACGTATCGGCGGCGTTCGTGTGTTCCGTGGTGATGGCCGTGGTGGTCTGGGGGATCGGACGAATCCTCCCTGAAGCCTGGCCTCCGGCCGCGTACCTCGTGCTCCAGGTCTCCGCAGGGGTGCTCGTCTACGTTGGGCTCGTGGTTGCCACCCGGCCGATGGGCTACCGCGAGGTTCTCCAGATCATCGAGGATCGGCGTCGACAGCGGGTCGGTCTCCGGGTGGTGGCGGAATGATGTCGATCGAGCAGCGTGTGGCGGGCGACGGGAGTGGCGCGGTGGATCCGCTGATCTCCGTGATCGTACCGGTCTATAATGATGCCGCCGGGTTGCGCGAGACCGTATCGACCCTGCTACAGCAAGACTACCCGCCCGATCGATACGAGATCATCGTCGTCGACAACGGGTCGACGGACTCGACGCCGGGCGTCATGGAGGAGTTCGCGAAGCGCTATCCGGGGCGGGTCCGGGCCGAGCGTGAACCGCGTCGTGGCTCGTATGCGGCGCGAAACCGCGGGATATCGTGCTCCAGGGGTGAGATCCTCTGCTTCATCGATGCGGACATGTCGGTCCCGCCGGACTATCTACGGCGTGTCCGTGCGGAGCTGGATCGTGGCGTCGACTACCTCGGGTGCCGCGTCGAGCAGTACAGCGTGCGGCCGACGCGTGCGTCGGAGTACGACGAGGTCTACGGATTTCCCATCCACAAATATTTGCGCGACCGGCACTTCTGCCCGACCTGCTGCCTGAGCATCCGGCGCCGAGTCATCGAGGAGGTCGGCGGTTTCGATGACCGTCTCGAGTCGGGCGGGGACGTGGAGTTCGGTCAGCGTATCCACGCGGCGGGGTTCACCCAGGGGTACGCCGACGACATTGTGCTCCGCCACCCTGCGCGAGACACGTTCCGCGCCCTGTGGAGCAAGTCCAAGCGGGTCGCCCGCGGCAACGCGCAACTCTATCACTATTATCCCGAGCGTTTCGGAGACCTCCCGAAAAGATACGCCCAGTTGCTCTACTACGCTCCACGACGCCCGTCCCGGATCATCGAAGACTACGCGGCCAGGGGGCGTTCGATCACCTTTGGATCGGCGTTGATCGTTTCCTTCTGCTTCCTGCCGTTGCGATGGGTGCGGCTGGCGTCGTTCCTCCGAGAGTCGCGCCGGCTGCGGAAGCTGGACCGTCGTCACGGAGCCGCACGAGCTTTCCGCGCCGCCGAGACTCAGGGTGAGGGGGACTGAGGCGATGACGGCGCGTCCCACGGTCTCGGTCATCGTACCGGTGCTGAACGATGCGGATGGGATCGGCTCGTGCATCGAGGCGTTGCTTTCGCAGAGCTACCCGAGCGAACTCGTCGAGATCATCATCGTCGATAACGGCTCGAATGACGGCACACCCGAGGTGGTCCGTCGTTACCCGGTCACACTGCTGACCGAGACGCGGACCAAGACGCCTTACCTTGCCCGCAACACGGGGATCCTTCACTCGAAAGGGGAGGTGATCGCCCTCACGGACGCGACCTGTACTCCGGTCCGTGAGTGGCTCGACGTGGGCGTACGCGCCCTCGTGGAGGAGGAGGCGAGCCTCGTCGGCGGCAAGGTCGCGTTCACCTTCTCGCCACGCCGGAGTGCGGCGGAGAGCTTCGACGCCATCAGCAACCTCGAGATGGAGAAGAACATTCGCGACCGAGGCGTCGCGAAGACGGCGAATCTCATCTTCCGTCGTAGCGTCATCGATGCGATCGGGCTGTTCTCTGAAGAGCGTCGTTCGGGTACGGACGTCTGGTGGACCGGACGCGCGACGCGGGCGGGGCTGAAACTGGTCTATGCCCCCGATGCCGTGGTGTACAAACCGGCACGCCCCTTCGGCCCGCTCCTGAAGAAACAATACCGGGTCGGTCAGGGACAGCCAGAGATCTGGCGGGCTGCTGGATCGGGCTGGCCGGTCATTCTTCGGCGGCTCCTGTTCGGTCTTTTCCCTCCGTCCCCGCGCGCGGTCCGCCGCAGCATCCGGGAGCGGGGCGACTCGGCGATGGAGACCGAACTCCTCGCCATCTGGGCCGTTGGCTGGGCGTGCAAGGTCGCGACGAATCTCGGACGGATCCGTGCGCTCCTCCGATGAGGAGCACGGATGAACGGGTCGGTGACCATGAGACCGAGATCGAGCATGAAGCTGATCGACCTGATCGTGACCGCCGCGGAAACGGCGCTGCGCGACCAGCGTGGGGATGGCTCGCTGCCGGCGGGGCGCAACGGACCGCATGGCGATCCGGAGACGGCCGTCCGGAACACCGCACACTGGCTCGTGACCTTCACTCGCTTGTACCGCATCGCCGGAGATGTGAGGTGGCGTTCCGCGGCTCGGCGCGCGGCTAACTTCCTGATGTCGCAGGGGGTACGCCCGCATGGATTCACGTTCCATCATCGTGACAGGGATGGGAAGGACCGCTGCAACGGGCTCATCGGCGCGGCGTGGACCTTCGAAGGCCTGACGGCGGCCGGCGATGTGCTGGAAGACACGGCGTGCATCGAGCTTGCAGAAGACGTGTTTTTCCAATTTCCCTTCGATGAGGCCCGCGGCCTTTGGAGGATCAGGGAGATCGATGGAAGGGACCTCGGTTACGACGGGACCTTCAATCATCAACTCTGGTTCGCGGCGGCGGCCTCCGAGCTCGACGGCCCCAGGCGGGATCAGGTCGTTTCACGAGTGGCCCGGTTCCTGGACTGTAGCGCAGAAAACCTGCAGGTCCTCCCGAACGGCCTCATCCATCACGCGATCCCGCCGCTCCGGCTGGCGGATTCGGCGGGCTCCCGGATGAAGATCCGGGCCAAGGAAGCAGCAAAGTCATTGCCGATCCCGGGGATCCGTGGGCGAGTCCGGGCCCTGAGGGCGGAATTGCTGCGAAGGTCGATCGGGTATCAGGCATTCAACCTCCATGCGTTTGGGATCCTGAAGGATCGGTTCCCCGCACACCCGATCTGGGACGCCGAGTGGCTTCGCAAGGCCGTGGCGTACACCGAGACGGAGGAATTCGTCCAGGCTCTCGAGGACAACCCGTACGGTTATCCCTACAATCCCCCGGGATTCGAGGTGCCGTTCGCGTTGTCTAGGCTCAGGGGGCTCTCCAGAGACGCCGTC